>Ga0335069_10001720_pt1 | contig 34802 bp, 33 predicted proteins | sample Lox_Sample_11_FD_206714 | JGI IMG/M metagenome (GOLD analysis project Ga0335069, IMG submission 206714) | Soil microbial communities from Loxahatchee National Wildlife Refuge, Florida, United States - Lox_Sample_1.1 | ecosystem: Environmental > Terrestrial > Soil > Wetlands | place: USA... | reverse complement strand
TTCGACATCCGCAAGGACACGCTGTATTGCGATCCGATCTCCTCCGTCGTGCGAAAAGCGGCGCTGACCACGATCGACGTGATCTGCGATGCGATCCTGAAATGGCTCGCGCCGATCCTGAGCTTCACCTGCGACGAAGCTTTTGCGATGTACTGGCCGGGCGATTGCCCGTCGGTGCATCTGTTGACCTTCCCGTTCAATCTCGGCGAATTCCGCGACGACGCGCTCGCGGCGAAGTGGGACACGATCCGCAATGTCCGCCGCGTCGTCACCGGCGCGCTGGAGCTGGAGCGGGCGGCCAAGAACATCGGCTCGTCGCTGGAGGCCTCGCCCGTCATCTATGTCGCGGACCGAAAGCTGCTTGCGACGCTGTTCGACGTCGACCTCGCCGAAATCTGCATCACCTCGAACTACGAGGTGAGAGAGGGCGAGGCGCCGGCCGGCGCGTTCCGGCTGGACAATTTGCCGGGTGTCGCCGTGGTGGTCGAGAAAGCTGAGGGTACCAAGTGCGCGCGCTCCTGGAAAATTCTCCCCACCGTGGGCGAGGATCCCGAATATCCCGACGTCTCGCCACGTGACGCGCGCGCGTTGCGCGAATGGAGGGCGCTGCATGAGCCCGCCGCGATGCCCGGGCCGAGCGAGGCGGTGATTGCACCCTTCGAGCGTGCGCCGCCGATCGTCCCCCAGAGTCCTGCTCAGGTCGAGGAGACGACCATCTCCACTGTCGAGAATACGCAGGCCGGGGATGAGCCCGCCGCAGCGCCGATCGAGCCGAACCCTGCGCCGAAGAAGCGCGCGCCGAAATCGGCGGATCAAGTCAAAGAGCAGACGAAGGCCCGCACAACATCTCCGGGGGAGTCGGACAAGGCCAGAAAGCCAAAGCCGCCCAAGAAGGCCGTGCGAGACAACAAGACCGCCAAGCAGGCCCCGACCAAGAAGGGCGGCAAGGCGGAGAGCGCCGCCTCCAAGGGCACACCGAAGAAGACTAAGGAGCAAATAGCGGCAGAGAAGAAAGCCGCAGAGAAAGCTGCCAAAGAGAAGGCCGCAAAGGAAAGAGCTGCAAAGGAAAGAGCTGCAAAGGAAAGAGCTACAAAAAAGAAGGCTGCGGAAGAGAGAGCCGCAAGGGAGAGAGCTGACAGGGAAAAGGCTGCAAAGAGGGGAGCAGCAAAGAAGAAAGCCGTGAAGAAAGCACCGAAGAAGAAAGCTGCAAAGAAGACGGCCACGCGGAAGAAGGCAAGGTAACGACTGGGCATGGCGGCGCGCTTCAACCATCTTCTGCCGACTGGCGCGCTCGCCGCCCTCGTCACGCTCGTTCTGGACCAGGCGTCGAAATACTGGCTGCTCAACGTGCTCGACATCGCCGAGCGCGCTCCGGTGCGCGTCACGCCGTTTTTCGACCTGGTGCTGCAATGGAACATCGGGATCAGTTTTGGCCTGCTGCAGAACGACAGCCCGGCCGCCCAGTTCGGCCTGATGCTGGTCAAGGTGGTCGCGGTGATCGCGCTCGCGATCTGGATGGCCCGCTCACAGACGATCCTGGCCACCCTCGCACTTGGGCTGATCATCGGCGGCGCGATCGGCAATGCCATCGACCGCATCGCCTATGGCGCGGTGGTCGATTTTGCCCTGTTCCATATCGAGATCGCCGGAAAAACCTATACGTGGTACGTGTTTAACCTCGCGGATACGGCCATCGTTGCCGGGGTGGCCGCCCTATTGTATGATTCCTTTATTGGGATACCCGCCGCAAAAGCGCCCTGATCCCGGCAGATACGGACCCCTCTTGAGCGGCTGCATGGCTTAACTTAATAGAGCGCTGAGACACCAGTGTTTCGGCGATCCGCCACTGTCTTTTGGAACGGATGGAGCGATGCGCAAGACCGAGAGCAAGGGCTTGATGATTCGAAAATCCTCGACATCTGCGCGCGCGCGACGACTTGCGGCGGCCGCGCTCGGCGTCGGCCTGCTGATGGCGTCCGGTGTGGCACGGGCCCAGGACGGCGACGAGGAAGACGACAAGACCTTCGAAGAGAAGATCATCGAAGGCATCATGCACGGCATTGGTGCGACCAACATGGAGAACCGGGGCATCGATTATCGCGAGCGCTCACCGCTCGTGGTGCCGCCGAAGCTCGACCTGCCGCAGCCGGCCTCCGCCGCCGAGGCCAAGGAGCCGCCGAACTGGCCCAAGGATCCCGACGAGGCCCGCCGCAAGGCTGCGGCCGAAGAGCGCAAGAAAGCGAGCAAGGACAAGCGGCGATACGATGATCCCGCCCGACCGCTGACACCGGACGAGCTGAACGCCGTGCGGACCAGACCGACGAAGAGCATGGAGAGCGCCGATTCACTGAAGCCAGGCGACACCAATGCCCGGCCTCTGAGCCCGTCCGAGCTCGGCTTCGAAGGCAGGTTCAGCGATCTGTTCGGCAGCAGCAAACCCGAGGTCAAGCAGTTCAAAGGCGAGCCGACGCGGGAGTCGCTGGTTCAGCCGCCGGCCGGCTACCAGACACCATCGCCGAACTTCGCCTACGGAACGGGGCCGAAGGAATCGTTGAACAAGCGTTACGACCCCGCTCGCGGCGAGTACGGCGAATAGCGCGCGCGTGCGTGCCCGGAAGCCGCACGAGATCCGCGTCGGAATCGCCGGGGGTTGCGCCGCCTTCTGCATGCTCGTGCCGCCGCGGCTGTTTGAAATTGAAATCGACAGCGCCGGTTGGAAGCGCCGGCGGATCGTGAATGCGAGCGGGGCTGCGGCGCGCACCCGTCTCCCGACTTCGTGACAGTCAGCGTCAGCGGCACCGTGTACGATGCTGCACTGCGTTTGTGTCATTTGCTCCCGCAACCAAGCCAAAGGTCGCAATGCCCATAAACCGTTTTCTGACATTCGCTCTCATTGCGCTCGCCTCGGCGTTCGCTTTTTGCCCAGCCGACAGCTTCGCCCAAACCACCGTCACATCGGACCCGCCAGCAACCTTCACGCTCGCCAACGGATTGCAGGTCGTCGTGATCCAGGATCACCGCACGCCGGTCGTGACGCAGATGATCTGGTACAAGGTCGGTTCCGCGGATGAAACGCCGGGCAAATCGGGGCTGGCGCATTTTCTCGAACACCTGATGTTCAAGGGCACGGCGAAACATCCCGCCGGCGAGTTTTCCGAGACGGTGCTGCGCGTCGGCGGCAGCGAGAATGCATTCACCTCGGTCGATTACACCGGCTACTACCAGCGCGTGGCGCGCGAACAACTGGCCACCATGATGGATTTCGAGGCCGATCGCATGACCGGCCTCATCCTCAAGGACGAGAACGTGCTGCCCGAGCGCGACGTCGTACTCGAGGAATACAACATGCGGGTTGCCAACAGTCCCGATGCCCGTCTCAACGAACAGATGATGGCCGCCCTCTATCTCAATCATCCCTATGGCCGCCCCATCATCGGCTGGCACCATGAGATCGAGCAGCTCAATCGCGAAGATGCGCTGGCCTTCTACAGGCGCTTCTACGCTCCGAACAATGCGACCCTGGTGATTGCGGGCGATACCGATGCCGCCGAGGTCCGGCCGCTCGCCGAGGCGACGTTCGGCAAGATCGCCGCCCAGCCGTCGATTCCCGCAAAGCGCATCCGGCCGCAGGAGCCGGAGCCGGTTGCACCGCGCACCGTGACGCTGTCCGATCCGCGTGTCGAACAACCGAGCGTCAGGCGGTTTTATCTGGTGCCTTCCGCCACCACCGCGGCCCCGGGCGAGAGCGCGGCGCTGGAGGTGCTGGCTCAGTTGATGGGCTCGGGCAGCAACTCCTATCTCTACCGCGCGCTGGTGGTCGATCGTCCGCTCGCGGTCAATGCCGGCGCGGCCTATTCCTCGACCTCGCTCGACGCCACCCAGTTCTCGATCTCGGCCTCGCCGAAGCCGGGCGTCAGCTTTGCCGATGTCGAGCGGATCGTCGACGACGTGATCGGAAGTCTTGCGCAAAACCCGCCGCACGCGGAGGATCTGGAGCGGGTGAAGACCCAGCTCATCGCCGAAGCAATCTACGCGCAGGACAACCAGGCCACGCTGGCACGCTGGTACGGCGGCGCGCTCACCACCGGTCTCAGCATCCAGGACATCCGCAGCTGGCCGGACCGGATTCGTGCCGTGACCGCCGAACAGGTCAGCGCGTCAGCGCAAAAATGGCTCGACAAGAAACGTTCCGTCACCGGCTATCTGATCAAGGACGTGACCGCGAAGCACGAGGAGAAGCGTTCGTGAAGATCAATCCGAGCTTTGCGCGCCACATCGCCGCGATCGCCATCCTGCTCGCGACAGCGCTGCTGCCAGTAACTCCCTCGCAGGCTGCGGCAAAAATCCAGCATCTGATCTCCCCGGGCGGCATCGAAGCCTGGTTCGTGCAGGATGCCACCGTGCCGCTGATCGCGATGGAATACGCGTTTGCGGGCGGCGCTGCTCAGGACCCTGCCGACAAGCCGGGCGTCGGCAATCTGGTCGCCGATCTCCTGGATGAGGGCTCGGGAGATCTCGATTCCAAGACCTACCACGAGCGTCTCGAGCGCCGCGCCATCGACCTCGGCTTCAACGTGTCGCGGGACAGCTTCCGCGGATCATTGCGCATGCTTCGCGACAACAAGGAAGAGGCTTTCGAGCTCTTGCGGATGGCACTGACCTCGCCGCACTTCGACCAGGACGATCTCGAACGCATCCGCTCCCAGATCATGTCCGACCTGCGGCGCGAAACCAGCAGCCCCTCATCCCTGGCCGGCCGCAAGTTGCTGGAGCTCGCCTTCGGCAGTCATCCCTATGGCCACTCGGCCACAGGCACACTGGACAGCGTTCCGACCATTACGGTCGACGACCTGAAGGCTTATACCCGCCGCGTCATCGCCAGGAACACGCTGAAGATCGCCGTGGTCGGCGACGTTGACCCCGGCACGCTCGGCAAGCTTCTGGACCTGACTTTCGGCGGCCTGCCCGCCAAGGCGGACCTCGTGCCAGTTCCCGACATCGTCGCGGCAAAACCACCACAACGCGCCTTCATTCCGCTCGACGTGCCGCAAACGGTGATCAGCTTCGGCAGCCCCGCGATCATGCGCAATGATCCGGATTTCATGGCCGCCTATGTCGTCAACCAGATCCTTGGCGGCAGCGGCCCGTCCTCGCGGCTCTACCGCGAAGTTCGCGAGAAGCGCGGGCTCGCCTATTCCGTCTATGGCGCGCTGGCCTGGATGCAGCACTCCGCGCTGTTCATCGGCAACACCGGCACACGCGCCGACCGCGCCGGCGAAACGTTGCGCGCAATCGAGCAGGAAGTGCGCCGGATCGCCGCGGAAGGCCCCACCCAGGACGAGCTGGACCAGGCAAAATCCTATCTGAAGGGCTCGCAGATGCTGCAGCTCGACACATCCGCGAAGCTGGCCCAGGCGCTCCTGCAGTATCAGCTCGACAGGATGCCGATCGACTACATCGAGAAGCGCAACGCCATGATCGATGCCGTGACGCTGGATGACGCCAAGAAGGCCGCCCGACGCCTGTGGGGGCAGGATCTCCTCACCGTCGTGGTTGGTCGGGCCCCGCAGGCGGTCGCGCAGCCGGCGGCTGCAACCGCACCGGTCAAGGCGGATTGAGGCCGCACCAGGAAGCGACACCGCCTCCGTCCCCCTTGCGGCCTCCGCAAGGGGGTCATCACAACAAGGCTGTCCGGCCAGCAGCCAGTTCCCCGCAAAACCGCTATGTTGCGCACCGATTCCAACGGGCCAACCGGTGCAACCATGCTGCGGATTACGCGCGACCTCCTCATCGACGAGAACGACATCGAGATCGGATTCGTCCGCGCGTCGGGTCCCGGCGGCCAGAACGTCAACAAGGTGGCGACCTCGGCGCAGCTCCGCTTCGACACCCGCCGCATCACGCTGCCGGGCGATGCGGCGGCGCGCCTCGAGCGCCTGGCCGGCCAGCGGATGACCAAGGATGGCGTCATCGTGATCCAGGCGCAGCGCTTCCGCACGCAGGAGCGCAATCGCGCGGACGCGATCGAGCGGCTTCTCGAACTGCTGCGCGCGGCGATGGAGCGCCCAAAGCCGCGGCGGCCGACCAGGCCGACACACGCCTCGAAGCAGCGCCGGCTCGAGGGCAAGAAGCGCCGCGGCGACATCAAGGCGCGCCGCGGCCGCGGCTTTGATGACTGACCGAAACCTCGACAAGGGAACGCACGAGGTTCCCAAATCAAACTCTCGCCGCGCGCGCGTCGCGTGATCTGCAAGATCGGCGCAATCTGCGCATCCGCCCGATCGAAGATGAGTCCAGGACAAGGCCAAATCGCGTTTCGAATTTGTTGGCCGCAGCATTAGTCGTGAGCATCTGATGACTCGCCGGCGAAAGACGCTGTTCGTCCGTGAAAATACTGTTTGCAGGTGAAAACAGCCGGCTACTACCACCGCCTTTTCGCCGCGACCTAGACTCCGCGCACACTGAGCTGATGCATATGCAAGAGCCGCGTGCGATCCCGCCATCGATGCCGGATCCCGCGCAGCCGGCAAGCGCTGGAGGTGTCGCGAATGGCAAGGTTCGCCCACTCGATGATCCGTGTGTTCGATGAAGCGAAATCGCTCGATTTCTACGCGCGGGCATTCGACCTCAAGGTCTCCGATTATGTGACTTTCCCGCATTTCGCGCTGATCTATCTGCGCGATCCAACATCCTCATTCGAGATCGGACTGACCGTCAATTTCGGTCGCGACGAACCCTATGCGATCGGTGACGGATTTGGCCATCTCTCCGTCGTCGTCGACGACATCGATACCGAACATGATCGCTTCGAGCGCGAGAGTTTGTCGCCGGGACCGCTGCTCGACTTTCGCAAGAATGGCGAAACCATCGCCCGCTTCTTCTTCGTGGCGGATCCAGAAAGGCGGACGCCTGGGTTGATCCTGGAAGAGCAACGCGCATGCGATCGACCACACCCGCAACGAGAGCCGAGCCCCGCCGCCGACGCGATCGCCGCGCGCTTGCATCGACGCCATGCGCGGGTGAGTCCGGCACGATGCGCCAGCTCGATGCGGCAGTTGCGGCGCTTCGCGGCGTCGTCTCGGTTGCCGCGTCGGCCGACGCGCTGGCGCGGCTGTCCAACGAGGTTCGGCTGTTGTCGTTGAAAGTGGACCGATTGAAGGTCGCCGACGGCCCTGCTCCTCCGCAGCGTCTCGATCAATCCTCTGCAGTGGCCATCACGACAATCGGGGGGATACCTGGCCCGAACATCCTGCGACGCTTCGCGTGGTCAAGGCCGTCGCGCGGCAGCGGCGAGCAGAGAGCCTCCGGACGCCATGGCAGAAACAACAGGCGTGGAGGCAAATCGGTCGACGCATTCGACATGCGATCGCTGCGGCTCGTCTCGGGGGCCGCGGCAATCCTGGTGGCGGTCTTCGTGACAGCAACGACGATGCTCCAGGCGGTGCAGCCACGGGTCCACGTGCCGACGGCAAGCGGCCCGCACGGATTGGCCGCGCGGCGGACAGAATCGTTCCTGATCTCGCCTGCGCCAATCTGGTCGCAGCGCTTCAAGGCGACCGCCCGGGATCATGCCGGGGAAGCCTCAGCAGGCCTCGAAGATCGGCGGCACGAGCCGCGCACCGCCGGCCGCCAGAGCGGGATGAATTGAGACCGAGTTGGAGCAGCGCGGGACGTTCACCCTCGTCCCTTGTGGGACATTCGAGTTTGCGGCGGGATCGGCTCAAGCGCTCGGAAGGTCCAGAGCAGTGCGGCACGATCTCGAGACAGGGCTGTGCTTTCCCCGCCGATCCGATCGAGAGCCTGCAGATGTCGGCCGGTGGTCGCAGGGCCCCGGCCGATGTCCAGTCCGGGAAGCACCGCGCTCCTGGACCGATAGACCAGGCAGGCGCAGCGCAGCAGCGAAGCAAAATTCTTGACCTCGCCGTGGCGATCGAGCACTTCGTTGTGCAGCGTCGTCAAAAGTTTTGCCACGCTGATTTCCTCTCGCGCGGCGATCTCTTCCAGCGTCTCCCAGAACGACTTCTCGAGCCGGATCGACGTGCAATGCCCGCCGATGCGCAACGAACGGGTCTGCTTTTCATGGTAACTTTGAAGCCAATCCGCGAAGCGGCACATGCTTAACTCCAGCAGATAAGAACTGAAACAAAAGTTATCTCCGCAGATGCGGCCTCACAATGTTGGTGGAGCAGATGATCGTATACATTGCAGGTTCCACCTTCACAGCTACGTGCTTGAGCCGATGACCTGGCATCTGCACGCGTCCTGCGCTGTTGATTCGCCCGAGGCGTGCCGTGATTCCTGTTCCCGGCGCGTCCGTTTTCCGCCACACTGGCTAGAATACGACATCGCATCGAATCGATTGCCGATCACAAACTCATGCCGGTCCGCCAGCTTCCCGAACAGGTCGTCAACCGCATCGCCGCCGGCGAGGTGGTGGAGCGGCCTGCAAGCGTGGTCAAGGAGCTGGTGGAGAATGCGATCGATGCCGGCGCGAGCCGGCTCGACATCTTCACCGAGGGCGGCGGCCGGCGAAAGATCGTCATCACCGACGACGGCAGTGGCATGACCCGTGCCGACCTCGCACTCTCGGTCGAACGGCACGCGACATCAAAGCTCGACGACGAAGACCTGCTGCAGATTCGGACGCTGGGATTTCGCGGCGAGGCGTTGCCGTCCATCGGCGCGGTGGCGAAGCTTGCGATCACCACGCGGCAGAAGACCGAGGCCCACGCCTGGGGGCTGTCGGTCGAGGGCGGCGCGAAGTCGGACATCATGCCGGCAGCACTCGGCCTGGGAACGCGGGTCGAGGTCGCCGATCTCTTCTACGCCACCCCGGCACGCCTGAAATTCTTGAAGTCGGAGCGCACCGAGGCCGAGGCGATCCGCGACGTGGTGCGGCGGCTGGCAATGGCGCGGCCCGACATCGCCTTCACATTGGCCGGCGAAGAGCGTGCCCCCGTCACCTGGGCCGCAGCGCTGCCCGGCCCTCCCGGCCGGCTCGCCCGGCTCGGCGATATTTTGGGCGCGGACTTTCGCGAGCATGCGATCGACGTGCGCGCCGAACGTGATGGCGTCGTGGTCGAGGGCTTTGCCGCAGCGCCTGCACTCACCCGCGCCAATGCACTCGGGCAGTATCTGTTCGTCAATGGCCGTCCGGTGCGCGACAAGCTGATCCTCGGCGCGGTGCGCGCGGCCTATTCCGACTATCTGCCGCGCGACCGCCATCCGGTCGTCGCCCTGTTCGTGACCCTCGACCCGCGCGAGGTCGATGCCAACGTGCATCCGGCGAAGACGGAAGTGCGGTTTCGCAATGCCGGGCTGGTGCGGGCCCTGATCGTACATGCGCTGAAGGAAGGCCTGGCGCGCGAGGGCAAGCGCACCGCCGCCAATGACGGCAGCAGCGCCATCGCCGCATTCCGGCCGGCCTTTTCCCCGCGCAACACCAATTGGGATTGGCGGCGCTCGCCGTCATTTCCAGTCGCGCCGATGCCCTCGTTCGAAGGCGGCGCGGCGCCGCTGCTGGCCGAGCGCGACCAGGCCGCGTTCGATGTCGGCGCGCCGAGTGCGGACGTGCGCTTCGAAGAAGTGCAAAACACTGACCTCGTCGACCGTCCGCTCGGCGCCGCGCGCACGCAGATCCACGAGAACTACATCGTGTCGCAGACCCGCGACGGGCTGATCATCGTCGATCAGCACGCCGCGCACGAACGCATCGTCTATGAACGATTGAAGGCCTCGCTGGAGCGCAGCGGCGTGCAGCGGCAGATCCTGCTGATCCCCGAGATCGTGGAGATGGACGAGGCGACGGTAGAGCGGCTGCTCGCGCGCGCAGAGGAGCTCGCCTCGTTCGGGCTTGGGATCGAGTCGTTTGGCCCCGGGGCGGTCGCAGTGCGCGAAACGCCGTCGCTGCTCGGCAAGACCGACGCACGGGGACTCTTGCGGGATCTCGCCGAGCACATGGAGGAATGGGACGAAGCGCTGCCGCTGGAGCGGCGGCTGATGCATGTCGCGGCCACGATGGCCTGCCACGGCTCGGTGCGCGCGGGCCGTCGCCTGAAGCCGGAAGAGATGAACGCGCTGCTCCGCGAGATGGAAGCGACGCCGAATTCCGGCCAGTGCAACCACGGCCGGCCGACCTATGTGGAACTAAAACTGTCGGACGTAGAGAAGCTATTCGGACGAAGGTGAACGGTAGGGTGGGCAAAGCGAAGCGTGCCCACCATCGTCGCCAGCGGCTACGGAGGGTTGGTGGGCACGGCGCTACGCGCCTTTGCCCATCCTACGGCCTCCGCAAGAACACGAACTCCGTGTCGTCATAGGCGCGGCGCTCCAGTTCCTCAAAACCTTCCGGCGCTTTGAACGTGGCGGCCGTCGCTTCCTCAACGACGACCAGTGCCCCCGGCGTGAGCCAGCCGCCCTCGCGCAACGAGACGAGCGCCTTTTCAGCCAGGCCCTTGCCATAGGGCGGATCGAGGAAGACAAGCGAGAACGGTTCGACCGGATGCGCCGGCCCGAGATTGGTGGCATCGCGGCGAAACACTTTTGTCACGCCGCCGAGCGCAAGCGCCTCGACATTATTGCGGAGCAGCGCGCGCGCTTCCGCGCCATTGTCGACGAACAGCGCGAAGGCAGCGCCGCGCGAGATCGCCTCGATGCCGAGCGCACCGGTGCCGGCAAACAGGTCGAGCACGCGTGCGCCGCCGATCGGATCGCCATAGGCATGCGTCAGGATGTTGAAGACGGACTCGCGCAAGCGGTCCGCGGTCGGACGAATGTCGCGCGATGCGGGTGAAGCGAGCGTGCGCCCTCGCAATCGTCCGCCGACGATGCGCACGGCTACGCTGCCGTCGGTTGCGCAGCAGATATCACCAGGCGGAAGGTGTGCTCCCCTCCCCCTTGCGCAGTCTCTCCGTTCCCTCCCCCCTTGCGGGGGAGGGGCAGGGAGGGGGGTACCCCACGATAGATCTTCGTGCCTGGCACCCCCACCCCCAACCCCTCCCCGCAAGGGGGAGGGGAGCTCTCCGGTCGTGTGGAGAGACGGCTGATAAGTCGCATCGACGCCCCCTACTCGTCCCGCGGCTTGAGATCGCGCTTGCCGTGATAGCCGCGCTTGGGGCGCCGCGGCGGGCCATAGCCGTTCGCTTCGGACTCGTTGCGCGCGCGCGCCTCCTCGCTGCCGGTCCGCTGCACCAGCACCCGGCGGCCCTTGCGATCGGCGACCAGCGCGCTCTTGCCTGCCGGCCTGAACGGCTTCTTGCCGCGCGGCGCCTCGCTCTCGCTGCGCTCGCGGTCGCGCTGTTCCGGCAAGGCGAAATCCGCACCCGACCGCGCGATTACCTTGTCGCCGAGCTGCTCGCGCAGCACCCGCGTCTTGACCTCTTCGACCGCGCCTTCCGCGAGCTCGCCGAGCTGAAACGGCCCGTAGGAGACGCGGATCAGCCGGTTCACCTCGAGCCCGAGATGCGCCAGCACGTTGCGCACCTCGCGGTTCTTGCCTTCGCGGATCGCGAACACCAGCCAGACATTGGCCCCCTGGTCTCGTTCCAGGGTCGCGTCAATCGATCCATACTTCACGCCGTCGACCTCGATCCCGTCCTTCAGCGCGTCGAGCTGGGCCTGGGTGACCTCGCCATGCGCACGCACCCGGTAGCGCCTGAGCCAGCCGGTCTCCGGCAGCTCCAGCTCGCGCGCAAGCCCGCCATCATTGGTGAGCAGCAGCAGGCCCTCGGTGTTGAAATCGAGCCGGCCGATGCTGATCAGCCGCGGCAGCCCCTCCGGCAGATTGTCGAACACGGTCGGCCGCCCCTCGGGATCGGCATGCGTCGTCATCAACCCGCGCGGCTTGTGATACATAAACAGCCGCGTCCGCTCGCGCGCCGGCAGCGGCGCGCCGTCGACCGCGACGACGTCATTTGCCGTCACATCGAGCGCCGGCGAATTGATCACGCGGCCGTTCACCGTGACGCGGCCCTGCACGACCATTTCCTCCGCATCGCGGCGTGAGGCGAGGCCTGCGCGCGCCAGCACTTTTGCGATACGCTCGCCGCTCTTCTTCGGCTTTGGGCTCGTCTCGTCGCGCGCGGCGCGCCTGTCGAACTCGCCCTTGCGCTCGCGATAGGCGCCACGACCGCCAAAGGCCGGACGCTTGGTAAAGACCCGGCTGTCATCCTCATTGTCGCGGCGCGGCCGGTCGGAGAACCGATCGCCGGACCGCTTGTCGCTGCGTGGATGCTCCTGCCAATCGGAACGTCCCTCGCCGCGCGGACGCGGACGATCGCCATGTGCATGATCGTCGCGCGGGCGGCGGGGTCGGTCGAATTTCGGACGCTCCTCGCGGCTGCCTTCCTCGCGGCTGCGGGAAAAACGCGGGCGCTCGCCACCCTCGCCGCTGCGCTCGCGCGGTTTGTCAAAACGCGGTTTGCCGAACTTTGGCCGGTCGTCGCTCCTCCGATCGTCACGCGACCGCGAAAAGCGCGGGCGATCGCCGCCACGGTTTTCGCGCGGGCCTTCCTCGCGGTTCTGCCATGGTTTTGCGTCGCCGCGATCCCGATAGCGTTCGCCGCGCTCACGCGACACATCGGACTTCCTGTCGCCGAACTTCTTTTCCGCGAAACGCCCGGCAGAGCGGGCCTCACCGCGTTCCCCGCGCGGGGTGTAAGGCCGCTTGTCGCCACCGCGCTCCTCGCGCGGGGCAAACGAACGCCGTTCGCCACCCTCGCGCCGCGGCGGACGATCATCCCGGTTGAAGCGAGACGGGCGGTCGGCGAATGGGCGATCGCCCCGGGGCCGCGGCGCGTCCCCATCGCGGCGCGGCGGACGCCCTTCGCGATCGCCACCATAGGATTTGCCCGCGCCGGAATAGGACTTCTTGCCGTAGGATCGGGCGCCGTCGGATTTTTCGGCATAAGGGCGCCGCTCGCCGTCGCGCTTGCCAGCAAAATCCTTGGCCCCGTCCCTGGCCCCAAAACCCCGCTTGGCGAACTTCTTCTCGGGGCCTCGTTTGACGCCGGAGCGGCCTTTGCCGCCCGATGGACCGCCACGCCGGCCGCGCGAGGAAGCGTTGTCATTGTCATTGTCGCGGGGCATGAGAGGTCTCGCCTGGGGTGGATCACATCGCGTTCTTGCGCGCCCGTTCATCGAGCCGCATTGTCACGCAAAACCGGTGTCCACGGGTGCTGAAGGCCGATCCAGTAGCAGGTTTCTTCCGATGATACGAGGCATGAAGGCCCCTTCTTTCATGGATTTGGCGCTGAAAACGGCGAAAAATGCCGGTAAAGCCGGCGAAGTTCCGATCGGATGCGTCATCGTGCGGGATTACAAGGTCATCGCGACCGCCGCCAACCGGACCCTGACCGACCGCGATCCGACCGCCCATGCCGAGATGCTGGCGATCCGCCAGGCCGCCGAAGCCATCGGCACCGAGCGGCTTGTCGACTGCGACCTCTATGTCACGCTGGAGCCCTGCACAATGTGCGCCGGCGCCATCTCGTTCGCCCGGCTGCGGCGGCTCTATTACGGCGCCGCCGACCCCAAGGGCGGCGCGGTCGAGTCTGGGGTGCGGTTCTTCAGCCAGCCGACCTGCCATCACGTGCCGGAAATCTATTCGGCGGTCGGCGAGAGCGAAGCCGCGACGCTGCTACGGGATTTTTTTCGGGCGAGGCGGTAGCTTCAATGTTCCGCTGTCGTCCCAGGCTATGGGGCCAGTGCATACACTCGCTGTCATCGTCCGCGAAAGCGGACGATCCAGTATTCCAGAGACGGTTGTGCTTGAGCCGACAGGCCGCAGCGTACTGGATACCCCGCTTGCGCGGGGTATGACGAGTGTAGTTCGAGGCTGCGCTTTGCTCACCCCTGCAGGAAAAACTCGCGCAGCAGTTTCGCCGTCGCGTCCGGATTCTCCTCCGTCAGAAAATGCCCGGAATCGACGGGCGAGCCGGACACCTTGGTCGCCCACAGCTTCCAGGTGTCGAGCGGCGTTGCCGCCGCCCTCGCGATACCCGCGTCGCCCCACAGCGCCAGCATCGGAATCGTGATCTTGTTTCCCGCATCGACATCCGCCTTGTCGATCTCGTAATCGGCATAGGCGCCGGCGCGATAATCCTCGCACATCGCATGCAGCCGCGACGGATCGCGGAACGGCGCGAGGTAATGCTCGAGCGCACGCGGATCGATGGCATCGAGCGTCCTGCTCTTGGTCTGGCTCGCCATCTTGAATTTGAGGAAGAAGTCGGAATTGCTGCCGATCAGCGTCTCCGGCAGCGGATAAGGCTGCGCCAGAAACGTCCAGTGATAGATCTTTAGCGCATAGAGCCGGTTCATGCTCTCCCAGTAATTATAGGTCGGCAGGATATCGAGCACCGCAAGCCGCGACAGCCGGCCGGGATGATCGAGCGCAAGGCGGTAGGACACGCGGCCGCCGCGGTCATGGCCGGCCAGCGCGAAGTGGACGTAGCCGAGCTGCTCCATCGCCTCGATGACTGTCCGTGCCATCGCGCGCTTGGTGTAGGGCGTATGATCCGCATCACTCTCCGGCATGTCCGACCAGCCATAGCCCGGCAGATCGGCAATGATCAGCGTGAAACGGTCGGCGAGTTTTGGCGCGACGCGGTGCCACATCACATGCGTCTCGGAAAAACCGTGCAGCAAGAGCAGCGGCGGCCCCTTGCCGCCGACCCGCGCAAAAATGCGGCCCGCCGAGGTGTCGATCCACTTGGCATCGTAGCCGGGAAAAAGATCGGCGAGATCGGACATGGCGCCCACTCCCTGCTTCAAACTTTGTTTGTCGTTGCCGCTATGACGATGCGGCGTTATGCCATTCCTCAACGCAGGCCATCAAGAAGCATCAAACGCCAGAGGAAACGCCATGTCGATCGATTTCGAAATTCCCGCCGCGGCCAAGGCGATCCGCGAAAAAGTGCGCAAATGGGTGCATGACGAGTGCATCCCCGCCGAGAAGGAACTCGATTCAAAGCCGTTCGACGAGGTGCTCGGAAAACTGCGCGCCAAGGCCCGCACGCAAGGGCTGTGGAATCCATTTGTCCCGAAAGAGTATGGCGGCATGGGACTCGGCCCGCTGGCCAATGCGCTGGTGCAGATGGAACTCGGCGAAAGCATGCTGGGCGCGCTGTCGATGAACACGCAAGGCCCCGACGACGCCTCGATCATGACCATTCTGGCTCATGGCACCGAGCATCAGAAGGAGAAATTTTTGAAACCGCTGCTCAATGGCGAGAAGCGCATATGCTTCTCGATGACCGAGAAGGCGGCCGGCGCCGACGCAACGGGCATGCAGACCACGGCCGTGAAGGATGGCAACGAGAACTACGTCCTCAACGGCGAAAAATGGTTCTCGTCGTCGGCGAGCGTTGCCGACATGGCACTGGTGATGGCAAAAACCGATCCGGACGCACCGCGCCACAAGCGCTACTCGACCTTCATCGTCGAGCTGCCGAATCCCGGCTATCGCATCAAGCGCAACATCAAGAACATGGCGATCGAGGGCCCGCATTACGACAAGATCGCCGGCGGCCACTCCGAGATCGAGATCAAGGATCTCCTCGTGCCCGCCGACAACCTGCTCGGCGGCGAGGGCAACGGTTTTGCGATGGGCCAGCACCGTCTCGCCTATGGCCGCCTGCGCCACGGCATGCACAACATCGCCAAGGCACAGCGCTCGCTCGACATGGCGGTGGCCCATATCACAAAACGGTCGACCTTCGGCCAGCCGCTCGCCGACCGCCAGGCGGTGCAGTTCATGCTCGCCGAATGCGCCAGCCAACTCTATATCGGCCGCTTGATGCTGCTGCACATCGCCTACAAGGCGGAAAAGGGCCTCGACCTGCGCCAGGAAAATTCGATCGCAAAGGTCTATCTGGCGCACATGGTGCACCATGTGATCGACACGGCGATCCAGCTGCACGGCGCGCTCGGCTTCAGCCAGGATACGCCGCTGGCGCAATGGTACACCCAGGTGCGCTCGCAGCGGCTGGTCGACGGGCCCGACGAGGTGCATCGCTGGCGGGTCGGCCGCAATGTCATCAAGGCGTTTCGCGAGCACGGCACCACGGCGTCGGCGGCCGGTGGCGATTTGCTGTAGTCGTCATTGCGAGCGAAGCGAAGCAATCCAAAAATCTCTCCCGCGGGAAGGCTGGATTGTTTCGGCGCTTGCGCGCCTCGCAATGACGTGCAACTCGGGCGCGTCGTTCAAAGTGACCGAATTAGCTCCCCGCCTTCTCCATCTCCACCGCCTGCCAGGCGATGTCGCGGCGGCAAAATCCCTCGGGCCACTGGATGCGGTCGATCGCCTGATAGGCCCGCGCCTGCGCTTCCCTGACCGTCTTGGCCGACGCGCAGACGTTGAGCACGCGTCCGCCATTGGCAAAAATCTGTCCGCCCTTCTCGACCGTGCCGGCGTGAAAGATCTCGACACCCTCGACCTTGGCCGCCTCGTCGAGCGCCGCGATGACCGAGCCCTTTGCGTAGTCGCCGGGATAACCCTTCGTCGCCATCACCACGGTCAGCGCAGGGTCCGGATACCAGCGCAGATCAAAATTCTTCAACTGCCCGTCGCAGGCGGCAAGCAGCGCGGGAATGATGTCCGACATCATCCGCATCATCAGCACCTGGCATTCCGGATCGCCGAAGCGGACGTTGTACTCGAACAGTTTTGGGCCGGCTTCCGTCAGCATCACGCCGGCATAGAGGACGCCGCGAAACGGCGTGCCGCGCGCCTTCATGCCGGCGACGGTGGGCAGGATGATCCGGCTCATGATCCGGTCATGCACCTCTGGCGTGACCAAGGGCGTCGGCGAATAGGCCCCCATGCCGCCGGTGTTCGGTCCCTGGTCGTGGTCGAAGGCGCGCTTGTGGTCCTGGGCGGAGGCCAGCGGCAGCGCGGTCTCGCCGTCGCACAGCGCGAAGAACGAGACCTCGCGGCCGGCCAGAAATTCCTCGATCACGACCTCGGCGCCGGCCGCGCCGAACGCGCCCTCGAACATCATCGCGATGGCGTCTTCGGCCTCGCGCATCGTGTTCGCGACCACCACGCCCTTGCCGGCAGCGAGCCCGTCGGCCTTGATCACGATCGGCGCACCCTGCGCCCGCACATAGGCGAGCGCGTCGCCAGCATTGCTGAAGCGCCGATAGGCGCCTGTCGGAATGGCGAACTCCGCGCAAAAATCCTTGGTAAAGCCTTTTGAGCCTTCGAGTTGCGCGGCCAGCCGGCTCGGCCCGAACGCCTTGATCCCGGCGGAGGCGAGATCATCGACGAGGCCGGCCACCAGCGGCGTCTCCGGCCCGACCACGACGAGGTCAACCGCATTGGCCTTGCAGAAATCGATCACGGCGGCGTGGTCGGCAATATCCAGCGTCACGCATTCGCCCTCGCGCGCCATGCCGGCATTGCCGGGCGCAATCAAGAGCTTCGTCACCAGCGGCGAGGCGGCGATCTTCCAGGCCAGAGCGTGTTCGCGGCCGCCGGAACCGAGCAGAAGGATGTGCATGAGGTATTGCCAAAGACAGCGGAAGATCATCCCGGGAAGCACGAATCTGCCTTCCTCCGCAAGGAAAAGCTATCCACACGCTGTCATTCCGGGGCGCCACCCAAGGCGGCGAAACCGGAATCCCGAAGTCGTTCGGGATCAGTGCACCCAAGCGCGAGATCGGCGCACAAAGCGCGCCGCCCGGAATGACACCATTTGTCAGCTCTCCCGCCCGGCACCTGCGATGATCTCCTGCAGGGTCGCGACATGGCGGGCGAAGGCGCCGCGGCCCTCCGCGGTCGCGGTCACCGTGGTCTGCGGCTTCTTGCCGACAAAGGCCTTGTCGACCGCGACGTAGCCGGCCCGCGACAGCGTCTCGATATGGGCGCCGAGATTGCCGTCGGTCGCGCCGGTCAGCTTCTTCAGCCGGGCAAATTCGAGCCCGCTGCCGGACGGCAGCGCGTTCAGCGCGGCCATGATCCGCAGCCGCAATGGCTGATGGATGACATCGTCGAGTTCGGCCATCGTTTCAATCCCGGCGCATCGCGAGACCGCCGACGATCAGCCCGCCGCCATTGACCACCGCCATCCACAACACGAAGGCCATGCCGAAGACGAAGAAATAGCCGATCAACGTGAGCACGGTGATCGCAAGACCGATGATGACGAAGGCGCGCCCGAACCACAGCCCCGCAAGCACATAGAACAGCATGGCATAGACCGGCCAGAAGGTCGCCATCTCGCGCCATCCGAAATGGCCGAGCACGACGCTGCAAAGCAGCCCGAATGCAAAGTACAGCACGAACGCGGCGACAACCCGCAGATCGAACGAGGGCATCCCGGTGCGACGCATGTCGAGAATCGACAGCGCGACCGTGCCGACCACGCCCAGCGTGTTCACCGCAATCCAGATCGTGGCACTGTTGCGCGGCGACAGCCAGGTCACGAGATTGCCGGCGAAGACCAAAACACCCCACATGATCATGATCCGGCTGGCCAGATCGTAGATTCGCGACTGCCGCACGCGGTGAACGACATCGTCGATGTCGGCGAGCGCCTTGCGCGCCTCTGCACTGTCGAGCTTCATGTTGCGCCTTCGGGCTGGATCGTGGTCTTTGCTGTGGCCAATCGCGCCGTCGGGGGCGGCTGATGGCGGCGGATCAGGTAACCGCCGATCGGGGTCACGCTTCCGGCTGCGGCGCCAGCGACCGCCCATGCCTGGCCGTGCGACAGAGCCACGCTGCGCACGATCGTTTCCGTGACGGCCGCGGCCATCAGGCCGACAAAGCCCCAGCTCATGGAGCGGTAATGCCACTGCTTCCAGTTGGGCGGCCGAGGACTCATCAGCATCGGGACCATCGCGGCGATGATGGCAGCCAGGTTCACGATCGCACCGACATGAAAGGCATTGAAGCTCCCGGTGAAGCGGTAAAGCAGCATCGCCGTCCCGTCCACCACCACCATCCCGTACACGAAGGCATAGCCGCGGGCGCGATGGACAGCACCGTGTTTCGGCCGCACGAGCTGGATCGCGCCGACCATGATGCAGAGCACCGCCAGCGCCATGTGAACGGTCCCGATGAAGGTGAGATTCGTCATCATGGCTCAGCTCCCCGCCTGTCCGTGCGCCACGACGTCATCCGCGATGGCCGCGACGGCCCTGGGATCGCTGACGATCGCCATGTGGTTGACGCCATCGATCAGGTGCACCGGCACATGCTCGCCGACCGCCTCTCGGTAGTTTTGGGCGATCATCAGCTCATCGTCAGCGCCGGCAAACATGGCGACCGGCCGGGTGGCGGCTTCGAGATCCCGCCGATAGTCTGATGTGGCGAAGTTCCGCATTAGCCGATAGGAATAGGTGGGATTGAGGATCGCGCTGGAATTGGCCGGCACCGCGAAAGCAAGCGTCGGCAGCGATTGGCAGCAATCGACCCCGAGGCGGTGAAGGATCGCGAGACCGAAGAAGCGGGGCAAGTCCGCGCTGGCCCAGCCGCCCGAATCCGGCCGGTTGGTCGGGGCGTCATGCCCGAGATAAGGCGCGAGCAGGACGGTGCGGACGAACAGGTTCTGGATCGGCGAGCCGGCGATGCGGAGCGCAAAGCCGCCGCCGGCGGAATGGCCGAGCAACGTGATCGGCGCGGTCGGGTTGGTCTTGCGGATCTCGGCCACGAAGTCGGCCATGTCGTCCTCGAGCTGGCCGAGATAGGCGACATCGCCACGGGTACCCGACCCGCCATGGCCGCGGATGTCTGGCGCATAAATGTCGACGCCGCGTGCGGCGATCGCATCGGACAGCGCGTGGATCGCGACGCTGGACCCGGATGAGCCGTGCACCACGATGGCGATCTGGCCGATCGCCTGGCCGCGGGCCGGATAGTGCCGATAGGCCAGTTCGGTGCCGTCGCGGGCGTGGAACCGCGCCAGCCCTGGCATGGTGCTGCGATCGACGGCCCGCGCCGTCTTGGAGATCGAGACGAGTTCCGGCGGCTGGCTAACGGGCGTTGCGACCATCACGGCGATGAGCAGCGCGACCGCCCCAACGAGGCAGAGGGTCCATTGCGTGAGTTTCAGCGGAAACCAGACCATCCATCGCAGCATGATTTTTTCTCCGGAATCGCTCCAAACAGAGAACTCTGTTACATAGAGTAAGAGAACTCTGTATTACAGAGTATGTGCATAAGCAAGGGAACAAATGGCGAAAGGGATGAAGAATCCCTAGTTTGGATTTTCGTCCTGGAAGCGAATCAATGACTGCTGCGCCGAACCTGCTGAACGCGCCTGAGTACACCGTCTCGGAACTCTCCTCCGCGCTGAAGCGGACGGTGGAGGATGCCTATGGCCATGTGCGCGTGCGCGGGGAGATCTCCGGCTTCCGCGGCCCGCATTCCTCCGGCCATTGCTATTTCGCGCTGAAGGACGAGAGCGCGAAGATCGAGGCGGTGGTCTGGAAGTTCGTCCACGTGCGGATGCGCTTCAAGCCGCAGGAGGGCCTCGAGGTCATCGCCACCGGCAAGCTGACGACCTATCCCGGCTCGTCAAAATACCAGATCGTGATCGAGGCGCTGGAGCCCGCCGGCGTCGGCGCGCTGATGGCGCTGATGGAGGAGCGCAAGAAGAAGCTCGCCGCCGAAGGCCTGTTCGATGCCGCGCGAAAGCAGCTATTGCCCTATCTGCCCGAGGTGATCGGCGTGGTGACGTCGCCGACCGGCGCCGTGATCCGCGACATCCTGCACCGCCTGGAGGACCGTTTTCCCCGCCGCGTGCTGGTGTGGCCGGTCAAGGTGCAGGGCGACGGCTCGGCCGAACAGGTCGCGGCCGCAATCCGCGGTTTCAACGCACTGCCGGAAGGCGGGCGGATTCCGCGGCCCGATCTGTTGATCGTCGCGCGCGGCGGCGGCTCGCTGGAAGACCTGTGGTCGTTCAACGAGGAGATCGTGGTGCGGGCGGCGGCCGAGAGCATGATTCCCCTGATCTCGGCGGTCGGCCATGAGACCGACATCACGCTGATCGATTTCGTCGCCGACAAGCGCGCGCCAACGCCAACGGCCGCAGCCGAGATGGCCGTCCCGGTGCGCAGCGAGCTGTTTTCCGAGATCGCGAGCCTCGCCCGCCGCACCTTCGTGTGCTGGCACCGCCAGCAGGAGGGCCGCAGGAACGAGCTGCGTGCCGCGGCGCGCGCGCTGCCCGATGCGACCGAGGTGCTGGCGATCCCGCGGCAGCGGCTGGATGCGGCGGCGTCCGCGTTGCCGCGCAGCCTCAGGACCAACACCCATGTGCATTTCCGCCAGTTCGCCGCTGTCAGTGCGCGGCTGACGCTGCGCGTGCTGCGCGGTCAGGTCGCGCAGGCCGACCACCGGCTCACGGTCTGCGGCGAGCGGCTGACGCTGTCGACCCGTGCGCTGTTGCACCGCCGCCGCGACCGCTACACCGCGCTGGCAGCGCGGCTGAAAACCTCAAAGCTCGCCAATCTCGAGGCACGCCGCCATGCGATTTCGCGCGCCCGCGAGCGGACCGAGCGTCTCGCCGATCGCGCGCGCCGCGCGCTGCTCACCTCGGTGCAGCGGCTCGACGCCCGTGTCGGCCACGCCGGCCAATTGCTGACTGCGCTGTCCTATCGCTCGGTGCTCGCGCGCGGTTTTGCCTTGGTGCGGGACGAGGCCGGACATCCGATGCATGCGGCGGAAAACATCGGGCCCAGCGCGCGGCTGGAGATCGAATTCGCCGACGGACGTGTGGCCGCGACCGCCGATGCCGACCGGCCTGCGGCAACGTCGACGCCGCCTGCAACATCGAAGATGCCGGCACGCGAAAAGCCCGCCGCGCCAAAGCGCATCGTCAAGCCCGCCGACCAGGGCAGCCTGTTTTAGTTCGAGATGTAATTTTCGAAGTCTGTGCGAGCTGCCCGTGCTCCCCTCCCCCTTGTGGGGAGGGGTCGGCGGTTGGGGGTACCCCAATGAAGGACCGCCGTTGTGGACCCCCCTCCCCAACCCTCCCCCACAAGGGGGGAGGGAGCGCAGCTCATGCGTGGAGGCAGCCCGGCTTGCGCGTCGATAGCGTTACTGCGCCAGCCACTCGGTGACCAGCTTCTGCGCTTCCGCCCGCGCCTCGGGATCGCTGGCGAGATGGCCGCGTTCGGGGGAAGCGCCGTCGGTGCTCGCCGCATTCACCTGCAATGGCAGATTGGGCCGATCGAAATCGTGGTACGCGCCGGGATAGACGACGATCCGGGCCAGCGCGCTCCGCCCGCGCGCGCCATCGATCATCTGCCGGCAGGCCGGCGGCGAGGTGACGTCGTCCTTGGCCCCGATCAGGAGCAGCGTCGGAACGCGCGCGCTCCAGCCGAACCCCGCCGAGACCGTACAATCCGGATAGAAGGCGATCGCCGAGCGGAAATCCGGCTCGGCACCGCGCGGCGACAATTGCGGGCGCACGGCCCAGAGCAGCGCACTGGCGCCATTGCCCCAGCCGATCAGGCTGATACGGTCATGTCTGGTCCAGGACTGCTGCACCAGCCATTGCCTTGCCGCCAGGATGTCGGAGACGCGTTCCCGCCGGGCGGTCAGCCGCCGTTCGTTGATCCGGCATTGTGGCCCAAGCCCGCGGGAGCCATAGCTGTCGGGCAGCAGCACCGCGCTGCCCTCCTTCACGAGCTGCTCGGCCCAATCGCGGTAGCGCGCCTGTACCGGCTCGGAACGGCCGCCCAATCCGCCGCAACCGTGCAACGCGATCACGGTCGGAAACGGGCCATCGCCATCAGGCTTGAACAGTTCGGCACGCAGCGCGACATTGCCGGAGGCGATATCGACCTGGCGCGGGGCAGCGGACTGCGCCGCGGCCGCGGGATGACACGCGGCAAACAGCGTCAGGACGACGAGAGTGAACAGACTATTCATCGGTCTTTAGGGCCGTCGCGGGGCAGCGGTAAGTCGTTGCTTCACGCTAACATGGCACATAGCGCAAAAAACTCACAAATCGGTGGGTTTTCACCCCGCGCGGCGCGCCCTATTTATGATAGATTGACCGAATAAAGCACGATACGTCTTCATTCGGAATTTTGTCCTCCGGAGCAATCCATCTTGCTGAACAAGTTCGGCCCCTCGAGCCATGGCGAAGCGCAGGTCCAGTATCTCGACGGCGATTTTCGCGTCATCTCCCCTGGAACCTACGTCCGCTGCGCGGTGACCGATGCGCGCATTCCGATCGACGAGCTGAAATATTGGAGCGTCGACCTGCAGGAGGCCTATGCCACGCCGGGCGCGGTGGTGCAGCGGCATTATCCCGGCGCGCTCAAGAAGCAGCAGGGTTAGTCGTCATTGCGAGCAAAGCGAAGCAATCCAGAATCTTTGCTCGGCGCTGGATTGCTTCGGGGCTGACGCCCCCTCGCAATGACGACGGCTATGGCTCGCATAACGAACGCAACCCGGACAATAGGTCCAGGTTTTCACCGGGCGACGTGACGCTACGTTGCAGCGAGCTTCTTCTGGCGCGCGTCGAACAGGCGTTCGTCCAGAAAACGGCGCAGCGTTTTCTCGTCCGCGAATTCGAGCGTGACCGGCAGCATCCGTATCTCCCGCACTGAAACGGGAAGCTCGCCCTTCTTCCGCAGCCGGACCAGGTCTTTTTCCGTCGTCACCAGCGTCAGCTGATCGCGCCTGGCCTCCGCGACCAGCGCGTCGATATCGTCCTGCGAAAACGGATGATGATCCGGAAAGGCCCGCTCCCGGACCACATCGATGCCATTTGCGCGCAGCGTGCGGAAGAACCGCAAGGGATCGCCGATGCCGGCAAAGGCAAGCACAGGCTTGTTCGCGAGCGCGGCGAGCGCCGCGCCATCCGGCTTCAGATGCGCCGACAGCACCGGCCGGCCTGGCCGCGATGCGATTTTTTCGGCGATCGCACCGGCCGCCGTCCCCTCTCCGACCACGACCAGCGCGTCGGTGCGGTCGAGCTGCGCAGAAAGCGGCGCGCGCAAGGGACCGGCGGGAAAGACGCAAGCGTTGCCGACCGCCCGATCGCTGTCGATCACGATCAGTGCGGCATCCTTCTGGACGGCCGGGTTCTGGAAACCGTCATCCATCAAAATGACGCTCGCGCCTTGCGATTTCGCCAGCGCCACGCCGTCGACGCGGTCGCGCGACACCGCGACCGGAACGGTTGACGACAACATCAACGGCTCATCGCCGACATCGGCGGCCGCGTGGCGATGCGGATCGACCATGACCGGACCGCGCAGCCGCCCGCCGTAGCCGCGGCTGAGCACGACCGGCCGCTCGCCGAGTTCGCGCAAGATTCTTGTCAGCGCGAGTACGGTCGGCGTCTTGCCGGCGCCACCCATGTGGTAATTGCCGACGCAGATTACGGGAATGCCGGCATCGAGACCGCTGCGCTGCATGCGCAAGCCCGCGACCGCGCCGTAGACGGCCCCGAGCGGCAACAACAGATACGCGATCCAGGATGGCGGCCGGTGCCAGAAGGCCGGCTCACGCATCGGCGGCCCCCATCTCCAGCCGCAGCTGCAGCAAATAGGGTTCGAGCGCGGTGAGGGTGCGCTCCAGCGCGCCGCCGAGCTCGTCGACGACCCGCGACCCCGCCGCATTGACCGTATTGCAGGCGACGGGATCGGCCAGCAGCTGGCCGAGCTGCTTCACCAATGCTTCGAGATCGTCGGCCCGCCGCGCGCCGCCGGAGGAATCCAGCGCCTCGTAGACGTCGGCGAAATTGAACACATGCGGACCGTGCACGGTCGCCGCACCGAGCTTGACCGCCTCGATCGGATTCTGCCCGCCATGCCGGACCAGCGATCCGCCCATGAAGACGATCGGCGCAAGCCGATAGAACAGGCCGAGTTCGCCGAGCGTGTCCGCGACATAGACCTCGGTCGCGGCAACCGGCTGCTCGCCGCGCGAGCGCAGCGCGCCCGCCAGTCCCGATGTCGCGACCGTGAGCGCGATCGCGGGTCCGCGGTCCGGATGGCGCGGCACGATGACGGTCAACAGGCCGGGAAAGACACCGCTCAGCGTGCGGTGCGCCTGCAGCAAAATCTCCTCTTCGCCGGGATGGGTCGAGGCCGCGACGATCACGGGACGGCCGCGCGTCGCCAGCATCAGTCGCTCGAGTTTCTGCGCATCGGCCGGCGGCGCGGGCACATCCAGCTTCAGATTGCCGGTCGTGACCACATTGGCGCAACCGAGCGCGGAAAACCGCTCCGCGTCGACGCGCGATTGCGCGAGACAGATGTCGAAGCGGCCGAGCAGCGCCGAGATCGTGGCGGAGACGCGGCGCCAGCGCGGGAACGAGCGCGGCGACATCCGCCCGTTGATCAGGACCATCGGCAGCCGCCGCGCCGCGCTCGACAGGATCAGATTGGGCCAGAGATCGGATTCGATGAACAGCGCCAGCGACGGCCGCCAGTGGTCGAGGAAACGCGCGACGAAGCGCGGCGAATCGTAGGGCACGTATTGGTGGATGATGTCGGGCGGGAAACGTCTGGCAACGATCGCCGCCGACGTCACCGTGCCCGAGGTCAGGAGGATGCGGAGATTGAGCGCTCGCAGCCGTTCGATGAGGCTCGCGACCGCCAGCACTTCGCCGACGCTGGCCCCGTGAATCCAGACCAGCGGTCCGACCGGGCGGACATCGCGGCTGAGGCCGCGCCGCTCGCCGATCCGCTCAGGATCCTCCTTGCCGTGCTTGAGCCGCTGCCGGATCACGGCCGGGATCAGCGGCGCCGCCGCCGAAGACAGGCTGCGATAGACCCGCAGCGTCATCGGCAGCGCATCAGCCATGATGCGCCTCTTGCTGCGCCACCTGCCGCGTCTCCTGATGCGCCGCTTCGCCTGAGGCTTCCGGCCGGCCGACCATCGCATAGGCGATGCGATCCGCCTCGTTCAGCGTGTCCTCGACCTCCTGGCGCAGCCGTTCCATGGTCGCGGCATCCGCGTCCGGCGGCACGTGGATTTCCTTGATCCCGACCAGCGCACCGCGCCCGAACGGCAGGTTGATCGTGGTGCGATCCCAGTTGTCGAGACGGATGAAGCGGCTGGTCACCATCGCGAAGGGCATGATCGGCCGTCCGGATTCTCTCGCCAGCATGATGACGCCGAGGCCTGCGACGCGCGCACGCTTCGGCACGTCGGCGGTCGTCGCCACATTATAGCCCTCGTCCAGCGCCCGCACCATCTCCTTGAACGCGCCGACGCCGCCCTTGCGATGAAAGGCCGAGCCATGATCGCCGGAGCCGCGGATCGTCCCGATGCCGAGCCGTTCGGCGGCAATCGCGTTGAATTCGCCGTCGCGATGCCGCGAAATCAATACCTTGGCGCGATACGCGGGCTTGATCTTGATGAACGGCGTCATGAAGTGCTGGCCGTGCCAGAACACCAGGATGGCGGGCATCGACGGCTCGACCAGGTCGTAGATGTTGTTGGGCTCGCGGCTGAAGCGGTTGGTCTTCCAGACCAGCCGCAGGTACTCGGCGGCCAGCACGCCGACGGCGCGCTGCAGCCAGTTCGAGCGCAGCATATCGCGAACGAGTTTTTTCAACGCGCGGGCTTCGTCGCTTCAGGGTCGAGCAGCCGGTGCAGGTGCACGATGAAGTAGCGCATGTGGGCGTTGTCGACCGTCTGCTGCGCCTTGGCCTTCCAGGCGGAATAGGCGGTCGCGTAGTTCGGGAATACCCCGACGATGTCCACCTTCTCGAGATCCTTGAAGGTGATGTGTTCGAGATCGACGAGTTCGCCGCCAAGAACGAGATGAAGCAATTGCTGCGGGGCGTCTGACATGCGTGTTGGTTCCTAGAAGGGGCCCGGCAGGGGGACTTTAGAGATCTTGCGACGGGTCAGGACGACGGGCGATCGCGAAAATGCGCCACAATGCTCGCATGACGTTCGCGCCCCGCTGCCACCAGTACCCCGTGCGTGACTTCCCGGCGATTGTAGAGAATGGGATCGCCGGAAAGCGCCGTCATCTTACCATTCGCTTCCTGCACGATCAAATTGGCCGCCGCAAGATCCCAGTCGCGACTCTGGCCGCCGGCAAACGCCGCGTCGAGCCGGCCGTGGGCGACGCGGCACAGCCGAAGCGCCAGCGATCCGATGCGCGGATGGATCGCGATCGCCTCGGTCGAGGTCTTCAAGCGTTCGACCAGCGGTTTTGGTCCCGCCATGCGCGCAAAATCGACCGACGCTCCCGGCGTCGCCGAAACGGCGATGCCGTTGAGCGTCGCGCCCGCTCCGCGCGCGGCGAAAAAGAACTCGTCGCTGGCCGGCGCGAACACGGCCGCGATGATGGGCGCCGCATCCTCCACCAGCGCGACGCTGACGCACCAGTCCTCCTTGCCGGCGAGATAGTTGCGGGTGCCGTCGATCGGATCGACGATCCAGACCCGGCGCCGCGAGAGGCGGCCTTCGTCATCGGCGCTCTCCTCGGAAAGCCAGCCATAATCCGATGCCGCCGACCGCAGCCTGCTCTCCAGGAGATCATTGACGGCCATATCGGCTTCCGACACCGGCGATGAGGCGCCCTTGATCCAGTTCTTCAGTTCGGTGCGAAAGAGCGAGAGGGCCAGGGCGCCTGCCTCGCGCACGGTCTCCTTCAACAGCGTCGCATCGCGTGTCGCAGCGTCGACCTCAGCGTCCGCCAAGCGTCAGTCCCTCGATCCGCACGGTCGGTGCGTTGATGCCGTAGATGAACTTCAGGTCGTTGGCCGCGCTCATCGACTTGAAGATCTCGAGCAGGTGGCCGGCAATGGTCACCTCGCTGACCGGATAGGTGATCTCGCCGTTCTCGATCCAGAAGCCGGAGGCGCCGCGGCTGTAATCGCCGGTGACGCCGTTGACGCCCGACCCGATCAGGTCGGTGACGTAAAAACCTTGGCTGATGTCGGCGATCAGCTCGGCCGGGCTCGGCTGGCCCGCTTCGAGATGCAGGTTATAGGGCCCCGGGGACGGCGCCGAGGACACGCCGCGATGCGCATGACCGGTCGTCGCCATCTTCAATTCCCGCGCGGTCGCCGAATCCAGCAGCCACGAGGTCAGCACACCCTCATCGACGATGGCGAGCGGCTTGACCGTGACGCCCTCGGCATCGAAGGGCTGCGACCTGAGGCCGCGCTTGCGCAGGGGATCGTCGACGATGCGGATCTGTCTGGCAAACAGCTGCTCGCCGAGCCGGTCCTTGAGGAAAGATGTCTTGCGCGCGATCGACGCACCGTTGATCGCACCGACGAGATGGCCAACCAGCGACCCGGACACGCGCGGATCGAACACGACCGGAACCTTGCAGGTCTCGACCTTGCGCGGATTCGCGCGCGCGACTGCACGCTCGCCCGCAGTGCGGCCGACGCTCGCGGCGGAGGCAAGATCGGCGGCATGGGGCGCGGTGGTGTAATCGTAGTCGCGCTCCATCCCGGTTCCCTCGCCGGAGATGGCAGTCATGGAGATCGAGTGATTCGAGCGCAGATAGGCACCGTGAAAACCCGCGCTGGTGACCAGCACCATGCCGCCGATCCCGGCGGAGGCCGAGGCGCCGCTCGACTTGGTCACGCCCTTGACGGCGAGCCCCGCCGCTTCCGCTTCCTGCGCACGCCGCTCGAGCTCCGCAGTCGAGGGAAGCCTGGGATCGAGCAGGTCGAGCTCGGGGATATCGCGGGCCAGCAGTGCCGGATCGGCAAGTCCGACAAATTGGTCGTCGGGCGCGACGCGCGCCATCGCCACCGCGCGCTCGGCCAGCCGCGCCACGCCGTCGCCGGAGACGTCGTTGGTCGAGACCACCGCCTGGCGCCGTCCAACCAGCACGCGCAGGCCGACATCGTTGCCCTCGGAGCGCTCGGATTCCTCAACGGCGCCGTCGCGCACCTCGACGCCCTGCGAGATGCCGCGCACCGCGACCGCGTCAGCAGCGTCGGCGCCCGCGCGCTTGGCAGCTTCCACCAGGCGTTCGGCAAGCGCACTCAATGCGGACTGATCGAACAGGTCGGCGTGGGCCTTTGGCGACGACGGGGATGTGCTTGATGGTGAAGAGTTCACGAACAAAATCCTGAAGGGATGGCGGGGGTCGCGAAGGGCGTCGGCCGAATCACCAGATGTGGCCGATTGGCGCGGACTTCAAGCATTTCTCCGGCGCCGGAGGTGGCGAATTTCGGCACATCTGCAAGGTCTCGTCAATCATGCGGGCCAAGGTCTTGTCAATCATGCCGGTGAAAGGGATCGCGGTCACATCCGATTAACCAGCCTTCTTAAGCAGAATTCGCAAAACCCCGGCTTAAGGTCACGCCATCGACCGGGAACATAATCCCGGCGGGGAGACTAAAGCCGTGAGGCGTCAAACAGCAACAAGCGGGAGCAATCCCGCCGGGTCGAGCCGCAGCACGCGGCTCGACCCTCTTTCTCTGCCGGTCCGCTTCGATGCGCATGATACCCGTGCGGATGGCGGCGTGCGGCAGGTGGAACTGCATCGCGAACGCGTCGTGCTGCGCCGTGCCATCAACGGCATGCGCATGGCCGTCAATATCAGCGTCAGCGATTTTCGCGGCATTGCGCTGCGCGAGACCGGCGACACGCAGCTGCTGGTCCTCATCCACCGCGATCCGTCCCTCAACATTCCGCTGTGCGAGAGTGCAGACCGCGCCGAGATCGCCGCCGCCTGGCAAGGCTGGAGCGAAATCTTCGCCCTGCCGCAACTTCAGGATGGCGAAAGCCTTGAACCGACGGCGCGTCGTCGCAGGCGTAACGCGATCCACTGGCGGCGCCCGCGCTTTTTGATGCGCCGCCACGTCGGCGATGTCTCGGCCGACCTCAACATCCATCGCGACGAGCGCGAGATCATCGCGCGCGATTGAAATCAGCCGGCGCGCAGAAGCGCATCCGCAACGAGGCCCGCGAACAGCAGCAGCCCGGCATCGCGGTTGGACAGGAACAGGCGCCAGCACAGCGCGCCATCGCTGGTCCGCAGCGTGCGGATCTGCCAGCCAAGATGCACCGCAAAGGCGGCGAGGCCGATCCAGGCCAATGCGCCGGCGCCCGCCAAGGTCAGCGCGCCGCCGATCAGAACGACAGCCAGTCCGTAAAAGACCACCAGCGCCCGATGGGTCCGCGCGCCAAACAGCCGCGCCGTCGACTTGATGCCGATCAGCGCATCATCCTCGGCATCCTGATGCGCGTAGATCGTGTCATAGCCGATCACCCACATGATCGAACCGGCATAGAGCAGGAACGCCGTCGCATCGAGCCGCGCGAAAGTCACGGCAAAACCCATCAGCGCGCCCCAGGAAAAGGCGAGCCCGAGCACCACCTGCGGCCACCAGGTGATCCGCTTCATGAATGGATAGATCGCAACGATGATCAGCGATGCGATGCCGGTTGCAATCGCGAAGCGATTGAACTGCACGAGCACGAGGAGACCGATCAGCGCCTGCAGCACGAGGAAGACGAGCGCCTTGATGACGCGGACCTGGCCCGCGGGAATCGGCCGCTTCCGCGTCCGCTCGACTCTTGCATCGAGATCGCGATCGGTGATGTCGTTCCAGGTGCACCCGGCCCCGCGCATCGCGAAGGCGCCGATCAGGAACAGGAGAATGTCGCGCGGCAGTGACGCGGTCTGGTGCGCCATTCCGGTCGACAGCGCCGCCGCCCACCAGCACGGCATCAGCAGCAGCCAGGATCCGATCGGCCGGTCGAGGCGGGCCAGCCGCAGATAGGGACGCGCCCATTGCGGAGCGTGGCTGTCGACCCAGTTGCCGGTGGAGTCGGCAACGCGGGCGGCACCGACGTCTTGAAGTCCGGACTCCATCACAGCGCCCTTTGTGATCAGGCTGGAACGAGGGCACTCGCAATTGTTCTGGGACCTGCCGCCATTTATCGCGTCAGCACGTTGCCGGTCATCGTATCGAAGGCGCTGCCGCCCTTCTTGACCGGCGCAGCCTCTGGCAGCGCCGCGGACGAGCCGAGCACATCCGAGAGCGTGGGGGCGCCCGAGCCGCGCTGCTGGATCTGCTGGGCCATCGTGCACACCCGCGTCAGCAGCGCTTCGGTGTTCTTGTGACCGCCCCTCAACTGGTCGGTGACCTGCGGCGGAATCCCGCACCTTTCCGAATTTTTCTCGACATAGGTGATCATCTTGGTTTCGGCCTGGGCGAAATTCTTGATCAGACCGCAGGCCACATCCGGCCCCGCTTTCCGGTCACTGGCGGCCTTGATCAGCTTGCCGCGTTTTTCCGCCTCTTCGCGGAGCGGGATGAACTGCTTCATGCACTCCTGGGCCGGTCCGCCTGCCCCTCCCTGGGGCGGCGGCGGCGCGCTGAACCCGCCGGTGATCGGCGCGGCGCCCCCGGACGGGAATGGGCTCGCGGGAGGCGCACTGACCGTTGCAGTGGGCGCGCCGCCATTAACGGGCGGGAAGGCCGGATCGTTGGCAGTGCCAACCTGGCTCTGTCCTGGAAGCGGCGCCGGAAACGCACCTTGCGCAAGGGCCTGTCCGCCGGCAAGGGCAAGAATCACAGCCGTCAGCGGTGCAATCGGGCAGCGGAGGGTCAAGGCTTGGTCTCCGGCAGGGTTGAAAGGGTTTCCGAGACCAGCGCGACGCGCGGTGTCCGGATGGTGCCTTTTACGATTCCTGCACTTGGTTAACAACCCGTGGATTTTGGCAACAGCGCGGCGCCGCGCCGCAGCAGCAAGAGGTAACATTTGAGTCATCGGGGCGTGAGCGCGCGCCGCCGGGCGATGGACAATTCACGGAACCCTGTGGCTCCTGTGCGGAAAAGGTGCTTGGAACGTCAAAATGCCCGCCCATGATTTCCGTTCGCCGCGCCTGTTTGTCGACGCTCCGCTTGCCGCGGGTGCGGCCGTCGCGCTCGACCGCGACCAGAGCAACTATCTCGGCAACGTGCTGCGGCTTGCTCCCGGCGACACGGTGCTGGCGTTCAACGGCCGCGACGGCGAATGGCGGGCGCAGGTTTCGGGCCGCAAGAGGCTCGACAGCCTCGTCGTTGACAGCGCGACACGGCCACAGGATCGCCTGCCCGATCTCACCTACGCCTTCGCGCCGCTCAAGCACGCCAGGCTCGACTACATGGTGCAGAAGGCCGTCGAGATGGGCGCCGCCTCGCTGCAGCCGGTGATCACCCGCTTCACCCAGGTGGCGCGGGTCAATGGCGAGCGGATGCGCGCCAACGTGGTGGAGGCTGCCGAGCAATGCGGCATCTTGAGCCTTGCCACTGTCCATGACCCGGTTCCGCTCGACAGCTTCCTGAATGCGCGCGCGGACGACCGGCTTCTGGTGTTTTGCGACGAGGCAGCCGAGGTCGCGGACCCGGTGCAAGCGCTGGCTGGCGCCCGCGATAATTCACAGGGAGCTGACCTCCTGATCGGGCCGGAAGGCGGCTTTGCCGAGGAGGAACGGGCCGTTCTGCTGCGTCAGCCGCGAATCCTGAGGCTGTCGCTCGGGCCGCGCATCCTGCGGGCCGATACCGCCGCCGTGGCCGCGCTGGCGCTGATCCAGGCCGCCCTTGGCGACTGGCGCGGACGCTGAGCTGCTTCGTTAAGCCCCTTGCCAGTCACTTCTCAATCTTCTGGCCAATCCTGTCGAAACCGTCACGGCCCCATGCTATGGGCAGCCCCAACCAACCCCGGAACCGCCTTCCCAGGCCAAATGGACCCGAAATGACCGCAACTGCCGCCCTTCACGAGGCCGCGACCGGTTCCGCCAGCTGGGCGGATGCGCTGCTGCACTCGTTTGCACAGGCCGGCTATGTCAGGTCTGAGCCCGCGATCCTGCAGCCCGCCGAGCCCTTTCTGGACCTCTCCGGCGAGGATATCCGCCGCAGCCTCTATCTCACCACGGATGCCAGCGGCGAGGAGCTGTGCCTGCGGCCGGACCTCACGATACCCGTGGCGCGGGCCTATCTCGCCTCCCCCGAAATTGGCCGCCCGGCCGGCTTCAGCTATCTCGGTCCCGTGTTCCGCTACCGCTGGGGGCGGCCGAGCGAGTTCTTGCAGGCGGGAATCGAATCCTTCGGACGGCAGGACCGCGCCGCAGCGGATGCCGAGATGCTGGCGCTGGCGCTGGAAGCGGTCGCCGCTTTCGAGGTCGCCGATGTCGAAATCCGCACCGGCGACGTCGCGCTGTTCAACGCCCTGCTCGACGCGCTCGATCTCTATCCGGTGTGGCGGCGGCGGCTGATCAAGGATTTCAACCGCAAGGTCAGCCTCGAGCAGGACATCGAGCGGCTGACCATCGCATCGAGCACGCCCCGCAACGAATATGAGGGCGTGCTCGCCGCGCTCGCCGGTTCCGATCGCAAGGCGGCGCTGGCGCTGGTGACGGACCTGATGTCGATTGCCGGCGCCAGCAATGTCGGCGGACGCACGGTCGATGAAATCGCCGACCGCTTCCTCGAACAATCGACGCTGAAGGGCGGCGCGCTGCCGCGCAACACGCTCTCGGTGCTCAAGCGCTTCCTGGCGATTTCGGGCGAACCGGAGGAGGCGCTGGCGCAGCTCCGCGCGCTCGCCTCCGACACCGGCCTCGAGATCGGCGCGGCCATCGACCAGCTCGAGAGCCGCATCGGTTTCATGGCCGCACGCGGCATCGATCTCAGCAAGACGCGGTTCTCCACCTCGTTCGGGCGCGGCGTCGACTATTACACCGGCTTCGAATTCGAGCTCCACGAGAAGGGCAACGGGGTCGAGCCGCTGGTCGCCGGCGGACGCTATGACGGGCTGATGACGCGGCTCGGCGCGGCCGCGCCGATCCCGGCCGTCGGCTTCTCGGTCTGGGTCGAAGCGCTGACCAGGATCAGCCCACGGCGTGCCGGGAGCAGGTCATGAGCGCGCCGTTCGTTCTGGCCGTTCCGTCCAAGGGACGGCTGCAGGAAAATGCAGAGGCCTTCTTCAGCCGCGCTGGCCTCGGGCTCGCAAAACCGCGCGGCGCCCGCGAATATCGCGGCACCATCATGGGCCTCGACAACGTCGAGATCGCCTATCTCTCCGCCAGCGAAATCGCCTCGCAGCTCGCCAGCGGCGCCGTGCATCTCGGCGTCACCGGCGAGGATCTGGTGCGCGATTCCATCGCCAATGCCGACAAGCGCGTGCTCATGATCGACCAGCTCGGCTTCGGCCAGGCCAATGTCGTCGTGGCGGTTCCGCAGGCCTGGATCGACGTCCGCACCATGGCCGATCTCGACGACGTCACGACAGGTTTTCGCGAGCAGCATAACCGCCGTATGCGCGTTGCGACCAAATACATCAACCTGACCCGCAATTTCTTCGCCCAGCACGGCGTCGTCGACTATCGCATCGTCGAGAGCGCCGGCGCGACCGAAGGCGCCCCGGCCGTCGGCACCGCCGAATTGATCGTCGACATCACGACAACAGGCGCGACGCTTGCGGCGAACGGCCTGAAGGTGCTCGACGACGGCGTGATCCTGCGCAGCCAGGCCAACCTCGTGGCCTCGCGCGCGGCCGACTGGTCGGCGGACGCGCGCGAGACCGCCCGCGTCATCCTCGACCACATCGCCTCCCGCGCCCGCGCCAGCAAGTTTCGCGAAGTCCGCACCCGCTTTGCCGGCTGCGACGCAAAGCTGCTCACCGAGGCCCACGAGCGGTTTGGCGTGGTGTCGCCGTTCGGCGGGCCGACCTCTTCCGGCATGCTCACGCTGCACTGCCCACCCGACCAGCTCTACGCACTCGGCAGTTTCTTGCGCGTCCATGGCGCGGACACGGTGTCGGTGGCCTCGCTCGATTACGTGCTCGACCGCGAGAACCCGCTTTTCGCCAAACTCGAGGCGTTCCTGCGCTGATATGCCCAGCGGGCAGCGAGCTTATC
>Ga0335069_10001719_pt1 | contig 34802 bp, 27 predicted proteins | sample Lox_Sample_11_FD_206714 | JGI IMG/M metagenome (GOLD analysis project Ga0335069, IMG submission 206714) | Soil microbial communities from Loxahatchee National Wildlife Refuge, Florida, United States - Lox_Sample_1.1 | ecosystem: Environmental > Terrestrial > Soil > Wetlands | place: USA... | reverse complement strand
GAAGTCCCCTGCAGACCTTTGTCACGGCCGAAAGAGGGAAAATGTCTTGGAGAAGCGCTGTTAGTTTCCATGGCTCAACAGACTTTGTATGAGTGAGACCGATTTAGATTCTCTGCCATTCGAACCTCCGGACGACGAAAACAGGCGTCTTCGGGAAGAGAATGCTCGGCTGCGGCGCATCTTGACCGTCCATGGTATTCCCCTTCCAGAGCTCACGCTCGCAAAACCACCGCCCTCCCACACCGCCAAAATTCTGACCATGAGCAGGGAGGAGCGTTCGCGGAGGCGGATCGCACTCTTTCGGAGCCTGTTCCGTGGCAGAGAAGACGTCTACGCACCGCGGTGGGAGACTGCTGACGGCCGGTCGGGATATGTGCCGGCTGCCGTGAGGGACTGGAAGGCTATTAATAGGAGCCGCCCGGAGGAGCGGAAGAGAGTCGACCAGAAGACTCGCCGGTTCCTCCCACTGACCGACGCCGTTATAGCGAACCATCTCTTGGGCAAGGAGACCGTTGGCGTCTACCCGCTCCTGGCCGACGAAACGTGCTGGTTTCTCGTGTCTGATTTCGACAAGGCGACATGGGAGTACGATTCCCAGGCTTTCCTTGAGACCTGCCAGCAGTTGAGCGTGCCGGCTGCCTTGGAGCGTTCTCGCTCCGGGAAGGGCGGCCATATTTGGATCTTCTTTGATCGTGCACTGCCAGCGATTACCGCGGCGCAAACTGGGATGCATGATTCTCACGCGAACCATGGAGCGCAGGCGTCAACTCGGCCTCGATTCCTATGATCGCTTTTTCCCCAACCATGACACGATGCCCAAGGGAGGGCTAGGGAATCTGATTGCGCTCCCATTGCAGTTTGCGTCGCGCAAGTCGGGCAACAGTGTGTTCATTGACTGCGACTTCAAGCCGTACCCAGACCAATGGCAGTTCCTCTCGACGATTCGACGAATGCCGACCGGCGCCGCAAAGGAGATCGTTGTGGGAGCTCAGCTCAAAGGCGACCTGATCGGAGTCCGGATTAGCATCGCCGATGATGAGGACGCAACAGGCCCATGGACCTTGCCGCCTTCCCGCAAGCGGAGGGAGCGGCCGATCGAAGGGCCGTTGCCAAAAACTGTTCAGATCGTTCGCGCGAATCTTGTCTACGTAGAAAAGAAAGATCTGCCACCAGCCATGCTGAATCGGCTACTCCGGTTGGCAGCATTTCAGAATCCCGAGTTCTACAAGGCTCAGGCGATGCGGCTCTCGACCTACGACAAGCCGCGTGTAATCGCATGTGGCCAGGAATTCGCCCAGCACATCGCGCTGCCTCGCGGATGTCTGATGGAGACGTTGGCTCTTCTCGAGGCCCACAAGATCCGTCCCGAAGTTCGGGATGAACGGTACGCGGGCTCAGCAATTGAAGCGGAGTTCCGGGGTCAGCTTCGGCCGTTCCAGGAGGAAGCCGTCGCGAAGATCACCGGCCACGACGAAGGCATCCTTTGCGCTCCGACAGCGTTCGGAAAAACTGCCGTTGCGGCGTGGCTTATTGCGAAACGCAAGGTCAACACTCTGGTTGTGGTTCACAGGCAGCAGTTGCTCGATCAGTGGCAGGAGCGCCTTGGGATGTTCTTGGATCTGCCAGCCAAATCGATCGGGCATATCGGCGGAGGGAAAACGGAACGGACCGGCTGTGTGGACGTAGCCGTCATTCAAAGCCTGTATCGAAAAGACGAAGTGAAGGACTTCGTCGCTGAGTACGGCTAGGTGATCGTCGACGAATGCCACCACATATCCGCTTTCACGTTTGAACAGGTGATGAGGCAGTTGCAGGCCAAGTATGTTGTCGGTCTGACCGCCACGCCGACGAGGAAAGACGGGCACCATCCGATCATTTACATGCAGTGTGGCCCCGTACAGTTCAGCTTGAGCGCTCGGACGATGACCGAAACGGCGCCCTTCGAGCACAAGGTGACTCCCCGACCTACGGAGTTCCGGATGGCGCCCGAACTAACCGAGATCACGATCCAGGACATCTACGCCGCGCTCGTCGATGATGCCTCGCGCAACGAGATGATCGCCAACGATACCGTCCGTGCCATAGAATCGGGACGTTGCCCGCTGCTTCTGACCGGCCGGACAGTGAAGCCATTTGTCCATTGTTCTATCATGTCCACTATTTGTGGACAACACCAAAACCAGGACACGGCGCCTCGTCAGAGAAACGGCCATTCAGTACGAGTCACACTACTGCTTTTCGAGCAGCGGGTTCAGATTGGTGGTAAGGCCACTGCTTTTCCGCTGTGCCAAAACTGTGTCTGAACTCCATCTGTTTGTACAACTGAGGTCGCTTCTTGAGCGAAAGCCGATCCCCCAGATTGTTGTAAACGTTAGGACTTCGCGAAAAACAACGGAGCCCTTGGAAGCGACGTCGGTCCCTTGGGCGCAGGGGGTCGGGCGTTCAAATCGCCCCGCCCCGACCAATAAAATCAGCGGCTTAGGACTCAGATCGGCAGCCCCAGGCTCTACGCCAACAACGAGGGCAACCCGATCCCGAACGGATTTCTAAGAACATAACACCTCAACGCGGAGTCTGTAATTTTGGAAGTTCCGGCCGCCGTAGTCCTGAGGGTTGAAGAGCTCCATCTTGACTGGACGCATTCATTAACGTATTGCTCCCGAAACAACGCTAGGTTGCTTTTGGAAATTGTTCCCTCGGAACCAGTCAGGTCACTGACTTGTGCTGCTGAGCCACTTCCCGCGGCGTCCGTGGGCCCAACCCGCCGTAAACTGGGAACGATCCAAATCATTGGGCCGCTTTGACAAAGCAAAATCTCCTGCCACAGCACAATCTTGTGGATCGTTAAAACCGAGCGTCAAACGAATAAGACCGGACTTCCAGCCAGCGTTAACCGGGGCATTCGCATGTTGGAATTCGTGTCGGCGCTATTGACCCGCGCCAGCCAGCACCGTCTGTGTTGGAAGATCGGCTGGAGGAAGTGACGAAAACACAGGATATGCTTCGGCGTTCAGCAGCACGACAGCAATCGGTTGCGCCGAAACGATCTGCACAGAGCCCGTAAAGGTGCCAAGCCCGACGAGAGGACCGACGTTGGCGGCGCTGTGCCCGTTTGGCTGTAGCGTCATGGTCTTGGAGCCCAGCTTGTTGCCGTTGCTGTCTAGCACGGTCAGTGTCACGTCCGTGGGCTGTGATGAGGGATTGGCAAAAGCGATGCCAGTGGCCGCCTGCGCAAAAGAAACGAATTCCGTGGCCGGAGCACTCATGGCATTCACGGCAGCCTCACCCTGGGCCACGCCGCCATCGGTTACGCGATAGACGAGGCTTGCCTTCACCGGCCCCGTGCACTGCGCCTTGGCCCAGCCGGTGGACAGCGGCTCGCTCTCAGCCGATTGGGTCTGCGTGTGGACCTCGGCGCCCGCAGCGAGATTGTCGGTGCGTAGAGAGTCCGTTCCATCGGCGAAGGGCACGTTCAATGGCTCACCCGCATCGGAATAGAACGTAGTCTGGCAGGTGATGGTTTGCGGTCCGTAATTCACGTAAGTCAGGTTGGTTTGCCAGCCGGCACCGAATGCGAGGTGCGCGAAGTAATACGTGCTGGGAGTCGAACTTGTGCCAATCACCACAGTACCGGCGAGCGGTGTGGCCGCTGGAAGATCGGCGGGGGGAAGCGAGGAGAACACTGGAAACGCCTCAGCGTTCAACAGCACAACGGCAATCGGTTGCGTGGAAACGATCTGCACCGATCCCGTAAAACTATCGAGCCCGAGGAGTGGACCGACGTTGCCAGCGTTGTGCTGATTCGGCAATAGCGTAACCGTCTTGCTACCTAGCTGGTTGCCGTTGACGTCCAGCGCGGTTATGGTGATATCGGCAGGTTCTGGCGAGGGATTGGCGTACGCGATACCGGTGGCCGTCTGCGCGAAGGAAACGAACTCCGTGGCCGGTGTGCTCATCGCGTTCACGCCTGCCTCGCCCTGAGCCACGCCGTCATTGGTCAGGCGATAGAGCAGGCTCGCTTTCACCGGAGCAGTGCATTGCGCCTGGGCCCATCCTGTGAGCGATGAGGTATTGCCATCCGACCGCGTTTGCACATGGACGTCGGCTCCGCCGGCGAGGTTATCGGTTCGCGTGGAAGCGGTCCCGTCGGTGAACGGTATATTGAGGGCTTTCCCCGAATCGGAATAAAACGTGGTGTGACAGGTAACACTTTGCGGGCCGTAGTTGAGGTAAGTGAGAGTGATCTGCCAGCCGCCGCCGAAGGTCAGATGGGGGAAATAGTAATTTGTCAGTGCGCTGCCGCCGCTGGTAACGGTCTGGTCCAGGACAATGGAGGTGCTCGCGCTGAAGTTGGCATCGCCGCTGTAGACGGCGGTAACGGAATGTGCGCCCGTGGATAGCGACGAAATAATCAGATTCGCCTGCCCTCCATTTAGCGATTCGGTGCCGAGATTGTTGCTTCCGTCTTCGAAGGTGACCGAACCACTAGGTATGCCGGCTCCATTTGCCGTGACGGTCGCTGTGAACGTCACGGGCTGGCCGGGGCTGGATGGATTCGGGGAGCTGGTTAGAGACGTGGACGTGGTGCTGGCGGCCGAAGCACCAGAACCCGCGGAGCCCTTGACCTGCTGCAATAAGACCGCGGAAGTGCTCGCAGCAAACGCGATGTCGCCGCCGTAGTTGGCCGTTATTGAATGCGAACCGAGCGGGAGTGAAGAGGTCGTCAGGCTCGCGCTATTTCCACTGAGCGCGAAACTGCCCAGCTCGGTGGTTCCGTCCCACCATGTCACGACACCGGAGGGCGTTCCTCCGCCAGATGATGTGATCGTCGCCGTGAAGGTCACGGCCTGGCCGGGCGCTGAGGGATTGGCGGAACTGACCAGAGTCGTTGAAGTCGAGTGGCTCGAGCTGTTCACCGTCTGGCTGAATGGTGCCGAGGTACTTGCAGAGTAATTGGCATCGCCCGAGTAGACGGCGGTGAGAGAATGCGTGCCGGCCGTCAGGGAGGCGTCCTGAAACGTCGCCGTACCGCCGCTGAGGACCACTCCGCTGACGATGGTCGTCGAGCCATCCAGGAACGCGACGGTCCCGGTGGGACTGCCGGAGCCGGATCCGCTCACGGTAGCGGTCAAGTTGACCGGCTGTCCGACAATCGAGGGATTCAGGGAGCTCGTGAGCGTAGTTTGCGTTTGCTTGAATGCAGCTGGGTTGACCGTCTGGGTGAGCGTCCCGAAGAAGGCCGCGGCGAAATTCGTGTCGCCGCTGTATTTCGCTGCGATGTAATGGCTGCCGGCCGTGAACGAAGAAATGGTGACGTTTGCCATCCCACCGCTCAAACTGCCCGAGCCCGCCGGGACGCCGTCGGACAACACGGTCACGGTTCCGGTCGGCGTTCCCGAATAAACAGGTATCACGGTGACCGTGAAAGTGACCGGCTGTCCGGCCACGGAGGGGTTATTACCACTCGAAATGGACATCGACGAATCGGCCTGAACAACCGTTAGTCCAGTGGCGGACGATTGGCTGGAGTCAAAGGCAGGGTCTGTGTTTCCCAGGTACATCGCCACGATCAGGGTGACCGAGCCGACCGTGAGGTTGGTGGTGCTCAATTGAGCGGAAGATTTGTTAGCGCCGGCGAGAAACCCGAGAGGCGCGGAACCGATCACAGCTCCGTTCTGCAGGAACTGAACCGTCCCCGTGGGCGGCGTACTTCCTGCCAGTGGCAGAACCTGCGCGCTGATCGTGACCGTCTCCCCGTATTGCGGATTTGCGGCACCGGTCCAGTTGACACCCGTGATCGTTGTCGAGGTGGGAATTGCGACATCTATGGCCGACAGTTCCAAAGGGCAAGCCGCCCACAGAAAAAGACAAGACACTGCTGATGCCAACTGCGTCCACCGGACGTTTCTCAATCTGTATGTTGCTTTCATAAGGCCCTATCCCTTTCAGCCTTGCGGCGTTCATTGGGAAAGGCGCAATCGGGTGGCGAAAACTGGCATGTAAGAACAGAATTTCTTCAGGAGAGTTTCCTTGTCAGTAGTAGCTGGGCGAAACGAGAACTGGCGGCCCGTCGCGTTTGTTAAAGCCTGCGCGATCGCCTTCCTGGTGTTCCGTACGAGATCCTCAGTAAAGCGTCCTGCGTCGCCTGGCCCTCGTAGCGATCCAGTTTGTATTTAACTTCGTCCGACGAACTGGCCACCGCTTCGACGCGGCCGAGAATCTTCCCCGTAGTCAGATTGCTCTCAAGACCCTATATTCCAAATGCTCGGAACTCCGCCGAATCAAAAACGTCACGTCCTGTTCGACACACCGCACGACGTCAGCCAGAACCACCAGGAGTTGTCGAAAGAGGTGCTCGCCTGGCTGGAACGGTATCTGGGCAAAGTGCACTAAGAATTGTGGACAGCCAGTGTGTGTTACCAATCGCCAGGGACAGTTTCTTTCGATCCCGCAGACCTTTGAAAGGGCCCGGCCTTCTTTTCATTGCGGCGCCGGCAGTGGCTCTTCTGCTGTGTTCCTGCGATTCCACGCTGAAAGAGACCAAAAGCGATCCGGCGCAGGTAGCTAAAGCGCTGGAGGAGTGCTCGTCGCAATCGAATGCTGCACGGGGCGGCGCTGCTGAAGACCAAACAGGCGCTTCCGGCGGCCGGGAGCGGCGAGACGGTCAAGCACTTGACACTCGATCCCTTGCCGATCAACATCGAAATCGGAGCGTCGGCCGAGTCGGCCGACGTTTGCGGCGCTGTGCTGAAGGTGCTGTGAGCGGACCGACTCATGTACCAGTTATCTGGAAGTCATTTGCGCGGTCACCACAGGCGTATTTGCAGGCCCGTTTCGAATCATGAAAATCGCCTCGCTACGCCGGATCGGATTGCTGGTCTCCATACCGTGACCGTAAAGGTCACCGCTTGCCCCGCGGCGGACGGGTTTGTCGCGCTCGAAATGGAAGTTGTCGTGGATGCCGGGATCTCATTCACGCTGAAACTCGTCGAGGAGCTGGCGTCGAAAGCAGGACTTGAGTTCCCGAGGTACTTTGCGGTGACGCCCGGATAATTTCCGAATGCGAATTCCACGGAGCAAAGGGCACTGGTGGTCAGACTCGCTTCAGCCGCTCCGGGAGCGAGGCCGGTTGGGACCAGCGAAGCTGAGCCCAAGACGGTACCGCCAACCAAGAACTGCACAGTCCCGGTGGGCGCGGTGGTCCCTGCAATCGGTGTGACCAGGGCCGAAACCGTCACCGACTCACCGTAGGCGCATTCGCCCGACCCCTCGTTTGATTGGATGCCAAGGATCTGCGTATTGGTCGGAATGGCAACGGTTACCGCAAGCACGCGTGAAACTCCGGCCAGCCACAACAGCGCGAGCCCGGCCATACTGGCGAGACGCATCCCCCAAACATTTCCCGATCTCATCGTGTTCATGACCTCTCCTCCTCGTGCCGCGCTCGGTGGCCGGCTCAGTCAGTAAAGCGCAATTCGAAGTACAAAACTGGCATCGAACAGTAAATTCGGCAAGCGAGCGGGAGAGCAGGAAACGAACGCGGCACCATTGACGAAGATTCGTGGGAGCGATAAGGGAGGGATGGGGCCGCGGCGGGATCTTTGCACACTACTCGGGACGGACTGCGGGCTACTCGGGAGTCAAACGCTCCTTTTGTAGAACGAAATCGGAGCTATTGCGACGGTGTGCAATAAGGCCTACTCCGTTGTAACCGGGCCGTGGTGCGTCATGGCGGAGATTTGCAGGTAATGCCGCAGATCGGCCGGAACCTCGGGACTGGCCCACCAATTGTCGTAGATTTGCGGATAGAGCACTTTTGTGCACCAGTTGAGATAGATTATGGTGGAATTCCTGATCGGGGCGTGCATAGGCTCTTCCGGCTCTACTCGTCCATTCACCTCGGGCTTCAGTTCGTCCGATCCCGGCAGGTGGACACTTTTGAGAAACATCTGCATCTCCACGATGGCGACGAACAGAGAGTTCTCCCAACTGCCGCCCACCTTGATGGGTCCCATGGGGGCGAACTTGTCCGGGTATTTTGGCGAGCTCATTATTTTGCTCAGGAAGAAAGTCACCAGATAAATGTCCCAGTATTTGTTCGGGCAGTGTCGCCCAACCGCAGCATCCACGGTCCAGATGCCTTTCAAGTGAGCCTTGTTGTAACTTGTCCAATGCGCCATATGTCCTCCCGGTCGAGTTAGCTAATCAGAAGGGCCGCTCCGCCCTGTCTGCCGCGGATTAGATCCCGCGGACACTCCTAAAGCGCACTCCGGAACCAAAAACTGGCAACGGGAGAAAAAAATTTCGGGCGAAGGTGAGAGTTACGCTCAGGTGCCGCTGCTTAGCTCGGTGAGCAGCCAGGCTCGGGCTAGCTTCCAGTCGCGCATAACCGTATCCGGAGAGATCTTAATGACTTCGGCGATCTCCTTCACACTTAATCCACCGAAGAATCGCAACTCCACGATGCGGGCCCTGCGCGGATCTACTTGAGCCAGGGTATTCAGGGCATCGTCCAAAGCCAAGAGCTCGCGTCCTTGGGCCGGCGTCACGACGGGTGCGCGTTCCAAGTCCAATTGCTGGGGTTTGCCGCCGCGCTTGTCTGCCGCCTTGCGCCGAGCCCGGTCCATCAGGATCCGGCGCATCAAAGTGGCGGATACTGCAAAAAAATGCGCTCGATGCTGCCAGTCGACTTCCCGCGCGTTCACCAGGCGCAGGAAGGCCTCGTGGACCAAATCCGTACTCTGGAGCGTCTGTCCGGCGGCTTCATGTTGCAGCAGGCGGCCGGCAACACGGCGCAACTCGCGGTAAACGTGGGGGGTCAGTTGCCGTAAGGCTTCGGAATCCCCGGCCGCCCATGCCCGTAATAACTGCGTAGTGTCGGCGTTCGTGGAGTTAGCCACGTTCCAACCCTGGAAAATTACAAAAACAAGCTAATATTGTACCGTGCGAAAAGGGCCGATCTTCTAGGACCAAGCCGCGATGAGCCGGGAACAGTGGCGCGAGATCACGCAACTATATCAGGCCGCACTGAACCTTGCTCCCGTCGAGCGCGCGGCTTTGTTGGACACTGCGGATCCCGAAATCCGCGGCAGAGTGGAAGCCATGCTCGCGCAACCGGACACATCCTGCCTGCTGGACCGTCCGGCATGGGAGACCGAACTCACATCGCCGGCCGCGCTGTCCGTAGGCCCAGCGGCGCAAGTAGGCCAATACAAGATTGAAGCCGAGATTGGGGGCGGGGGGATGGGAATAGTTTTCCGCGCTCTCGATACGAAGCTCCACCGGCCGGTAGCAATGAAGTTTCTCTCCGAGGATATGGCCGACGCCGCTGCGAGACGCCGTTTTCAGCGTGAAGCACAAGCGGCGTCTTCCCTAAACCATCCCCACATCCTTACGGTTTACGATGCGGGCGAATTCGAGGGCCGGCAATACCTGGTCACAGAATTCATTGATGGTGGAACACTTACGAATTGGGTTCAACGCCAGCCTAGAAACTGGCAGGAAACTAGCGAATTGCTGGCCGGCGTGGCCGACGCTTTAGCGGCTGCCCATCAGGCCGGAATCCTACATCGAGATATCAAACCCGACAACATCCTGGTGACCACGACGGGCTACGCCAAGCTCGCGGATTTTGGCTTAGCCAAGCTGGAAGGCGACAAGACGGCGCCGGCCAACCGCTCGCTCACTGAGGTACGGACGCAGCCGGGAATGATCGTCGGAACGATCGCGTACATGTCTCCCGAGCAGGCTTCCGGCAAGGCGCTCGATGCCCGCAGCGATGTGTTTTCATTTGGCGTCGTTCTTTACGAAATGCTGGCCGGCCGGCGGCCTTTCCAGGCGTCAAACGATCTCGAACTCCTGCAGCAAGTGATTCACGCAAGACCCGCTCCGCTAAATAACGCCATCCCCGAGCCCTTGCGGGCCGTGGTCATGAGGGCCCTCGAAAAAGATCCGGCAGATCGGCTCCCATCGATGCGGGAATTGGTCGCCACCTTACGGAGCGTGCAGCGTCCGAGTGAGGAACGAACTGCGGCTTCCGCCGGGCGCCGCAAATGGTTCACCGCGGCCAGTATCGCGGCGTTGGTCATCGTGGGAATTGCCTCCGCTTTCCTGTTCCGGTCGCGGCGAGCCTCTTCCACTACGCCATTGGAATATATCCCGCTGACGAGCTTCACCGATTCCGCGGTGTCGCCGGCGATATCGCCCGATGGCCGCATGCTGGCCTTCATTCGGGGAGTCAGCACGTTCATGAGCCGCGGCGATGTTTATATCAAACTCCTTCCCGAGGGGGAACCGGTGCAGCTCACGCACGATGGTGGCGTGAAGATGGGGCCGCTCAGCTTCTCTCCAGACGGTTCGCGGATCGCCTACACGTCCGACGAATGGGAGATGTGGTCTGTTCCTGTATTAGGCGGCGAACCAACCCGAATGCTGGCGGGCGCCGAGGGTTTGAGCTGGACGAATGCACATCCCCCGCAGGTTATGTATTCGGCGCTGACCGGCGAAGGGATCCGCATGGGTGTCTTCTCCGCCACCGAAAGCCGTGCGAAAGAACGAATCGTTTACATGCCTCCTGATGCGAATGGGATGGCGCATCGATCGTTTCTTTCCCCTAAAGGCGACTTCGTCATCGTGGTCGAAATGGGTTTCGGCGGATGGCTGCCTTGCCGCCTGGTTCCTTTCGACGGCAGTTCGGCGGGGAAACGGGTCGGCCCCGAGCCGGCGCAATGTACCGACGCCGCCTGGACGCCTGACGGCAAGTTCATGTATTTTTCCGCCAACACGGGAAACGGCTTTCATATATGGCGCCAGCGTTATCCGGATGGGACGCCGGAACAGGTCACCCGGACCGCAACCGAGGAGCAGGGGATCTCGTTTGCTCCGGACGGGAAATCGTTTGTCACTTCGGTCGGCGAGAGACAGAGCAGCTTATGGGTTCATGACGCGGCAGGCGAACATCAGATCACGTTCCAAGGCTATGCGTATTTGCCCTCGTTTTCCGCTGATGGTAACCACCTGTACTATTTGCAGCGGTCCAATCCAACTGGCAAGTTCGTCAGCGGTGAGTTGTGGATGGCGGAACTTCAGTCGGGCAAGAAGCAGCGCCTGCTCCCCGGAACCCTGATGGAACACTACAGTGTTTCACCTGACGGGCATCGCGTGATTTTCATCACCGCGGAGGAGAATGGAACCGCACCGTTGTGGATTGCGCCCACGGATGCGAGCTCGCAGCCGAGGCATCTGGCGAATCAGTTCTGCACCAGCGCGATGTTCGCGCCGGATGGCGACATTTATTTTGTAGGGGGAGACGCGGGCACGATGCACATTCAGAGGGTCAAAGCAGACGGATCCGGCCTCCAGAAGATCACTCCGGATGCGGCCGTCTTCCTTTACGATATTTCGCCAGATGGGAACTGGCTGGCCGTCTGGGGCGGTTCGGACATTCGAGTTTATCCTTCCGGCGGCGGCGCGCCCAAGCCGGTGTGCACGGATTGCGGCTCGGCGGGCGCAGAGGACCGGGGATTGATACCTTCGATCATCAGCTGGTCGCGCGACGGCAAGGAACTGTACCTCTACTCAGAAGACAGCAATCAGACGTACGCTGTACCACTGAAGCCGGGTCGGCCGCTTCCCGCGATACCTGCTTCCGGGCTCCCATGGCGCAGTGCGCCGCCGGCGGCCGCTGGGGTTCGAACCATATCCCGTCAGCGGGTATTCATGAGCGGGAAACCGGCGGTCTACGCCTATCTGCAAGTGACGACGCATCGTAACATTTATCGAATTGCGGTTTCTGAATAGATCGGTCCTCTTTGCAAGGTGCGATGTTAAGTTGTTTTGCACTTTTTCAGGGTTCGACCACGGCCAATCCACGAACGGTGATAGCCAATTGAGGCGCCCTCCGGCCTCCCTCGCATATTGACGAACGGAAACGAGCCGAATCTCTCCTGAAAGCGGAAAGACGAAGGCGGTTACGGCCTGTTTTCCTCCGACCTTAATTAATGGTGTACGCAGCTTTCAGCGCAAAGGGGGCTATTTCAATATCAAAGTAGCCGCCATCCGAACGGACCATTTGATAGGTCCCGTGCATCATCCCCGTCGGAGTTGTGAGAGGACACCACGACGAGTATTGGAATGACCGACCCGGCTCAAGCACCGGCTGCTCGCCGACGACGCCTGCTCCTTGAACCTCTTGTGTTTGATCCAGGGCATCAGTAATGATCCAGTGCCGGCTCAGGAGCTGTACGGTCTCCGTTCCCTGATTCGTAATGCGGACCGTGTACTGGAAAACCCATTGACCTTCACGCGGCCGCGAACTCTCAGGCGAGTGCCGCGACAGAACCTCCACGCGAATGCCGTCGGTGACGGCATCCGACATCGGACCGAGCACTGGTTGCGGTTTAGGCATGATTGACGCTCCTGTTTTGAACCTACTGCAGAATTCGGTTGGAAAGCTGCGTTTCGGGTGAAACTTCTGCAAACTGGAGCCAGAACCCGACCATTTCCTCGTCGCTAGGCTCGCCCCAACGTATCCGGCGAGTCGGATCAGGATTTAAGGGATTGTTGGGCGAGTTATCAAGAAAAGCCGTCGTCACCAAACGCGTACCTTTGGGCAGTACCCGCGGCTCCCGGAGGAAATAAGTCTCTTGCCAGCGGAAGTCGTACTTGGGGACGGAGAATAAAGTCTCTTTCCGGCCGTCCGGATAGACGGCTTCCGTACGCATACTTTTGCCGCGGTAATGCATGTGGGCGGTGTAAGCCAAGGCTTGCACATCTCTGTCGAGCGTGTAGCACATCGTCACGCGTTGGTTGGCCTCACCCGGGGGGATCGCAAACATATTGTTCCAGATTTCGTACTGCTTCACTTCGTGCCTGGGCGGTTTCGGGGCGAAGACGAAGCCAATGCTCGTGCGGTCCGGCAATGTCTTACCCGTCCGGTTGTGGTAGTGGATCTGAAACTCCAACACAGAACCCGCTGGCAACTTGAGGGCGTAACCGTCAGGGCGCACTTCCGGCATATGGCCGGGAAGATAGATTGCCGGAACACGAATGCCGTCCGGTTCTTCACCCGGCAGGGCGCCGCCGCCGGGCACGGAGCAGCCATCGTTCTCGACCTCCACCCCGGGCCGTATATGAAGCACACCGCCAGTGGTGTAGCGATACTTATCGCCGGGCTTCGATTCGACTCCGAGCTTGGTCGTAGATGGAAGGATGCTTACTGTCGCGTGATGGACAATTCGACGGTCTCCGGGAAGAACCTCGGCCGCTTGAATCCACTTGTCCTCCTGGAAAGGCGTTGCCACATAGACGTAGACGTACCTGTCGGAGTCCGCGGATTCCGCGATGTTGGCCTCCGGAATGGTCGCCACGTAATCCGGTTTGATGTGCCATCCCTCTTCGAATTGGGGCGGCCGCGGAAGATCCCGGGCATCGCCCTGCTTAGCACCGCTCTTGGCCCACGCTTCAAGAACTGCCACTTCGGTTTCGGAGAGGCGCGCATCGTTAGAAAAATGCTCGAGACTCGGATCGGCGTGCCAGGGCGGCATCTTTCGAGTTAAAACAGCTTCCCGGATCGCCGCAGCCCAGGGCCGTGCCTCTTGATATGTCACGAGCGACATGGGCGCGATGTCATTCGGGCGGTGGCACGTGACGCAGTGAGCATAGAGGATCGGCGCAACATCCTTTGAAAACGTGGGTTCGGTCGACGCCTTCCCGGCAGCAATCCCAAACAGAGACACGGTAATTAGCGGCCAGATTCTCATAGCAACTGTAGGACCTCCAAGCTCGCCTCCCCGTGTTCTTGCCGACAAATATTCAAAAACTAGCATATCTTCGGGTAGGCTGCTGGGGAGACAGCCGAATCTTTCCGCACGAATCCTCTCTGACGCGGAGGTTGTATGACGCGTTTCTCATTTGCCCGAGGCCCAAGCCACGCGGAACTCGGGATAGAGGGTGAGCCCGCCGCATGCGTAAATGGTCTGGCCGGTAATATAGGATGCGTCATCGGAAGCCAGGAAGGCGAAGACCGACGCAATTTCTTCCGGACGAGCGGCGCGGCCCATCGGGATATGGCTCTCCACTTCGGCTCTCGCCTTTGGATCATCGATCCAGGCGCGGTTCATGGGGGTGACTACCGCGCCTGGACCCACGGCATTCACGCGGATCCCGCGGCCCGCGTATTCGAGAGCCAACGTCCGGGTCATGTTATCGAGGCCACCTTTGCTGATCGAGTAGCTCACGTACTTTGGTTTAGGGATGGCCTGGTGCACGCTGGAATTATTCAGGACCACACCGCCGCGCCCCTGCGACAGGAACTGACGGATCGCTTCACGGGCGCAGAGAAATGCTCCGCGCAAATCGACGGAGACGACGCGGTCGAAATCCGCCATATCGATTTCATGGCTGGCTTGCGGCTTCAGGATTCCCGCATTGTTGACCAGCACATCAAGCGAGCCGAAGGCGTCGATTACCCGCTGAAACATAGCCTTCACTTGTTCCTCGTTGGCCACGTCGGCCTGCACCACGATGGCGTTGCGCTCAGGTATGCCCAAAGCGGAGTAGCATCCCTCGGCTTCCTTACGGGTTAGTTCCGCTTCGTCGGCGTCTATCAAGTAGTTGATGGCCACATTGGCGCCTTCCTGAGCAAAGCGAACAGCGGTCGCTTGGCCGATACCGGATGAGGCGCCGGTAATCAATACATTCTTTCCGTCCAGTTTCAGCATCCGATCTCCTGTCCCACGATCCTCGCCACGGTCGATTCTATTCCTGTACGGGCTACAAAGGGGTGGTTATGAAATAAACCTGCGTAGTTTTGAGTCGGCTGCACCAATTCACCCACCCACGTTAATTCCGCAGGTATTCACTGGTCAGCGAATGCTTTGCCGTGAGCAGTTGCTTGGGGGTGCCTTCGAACATGACCTTGCCGCCCTTCGTGCCGCCTTCCGGACCCATGTCGATGACCCAGTCTGCATTTTTGATCACGCTGGTATTGTGTTCGATCACAATCACGGTGTTGCCGGCATCCACGAGGCGGTTCACGATCTCGAGCAGGCGACGAATGTCCGACATATGCAAGCCGGTGGTGGGCTCATCCAGAACATAGATGCTGCCTCGTTTGTGCAGTTCGCTCGCCAGCTTAATGCGCTGGCACTCGCCGCCCGAGAGCGTGCTCAAGGGCTGACCCAGCGTCAGGTAATCGAGCCCCACGTCGCTCATGGCCTGGAGCTTGCTCGTGATCTTGTCGATTTTGAAGTACGCGAGCGCCTGGCTGACGGTCATGGCCAGCACATCGTTGATCGATTTTCCGTGGAGCTTATATCCCAGCACTTCGTCCTTAAATCGCTTGCCCTCACAGATTTCACACGGCGACTTGACCTCGCCCATCGCGGGGATCTCCGTGTAGATGACGCCCTGCCCCTGGCAGTTCTCACACGCGCCTTCGGAATTGAAGCTGAACAGCGATGGGCTCACCTTGTTCGCCGCCGCGAAGGCTTTCCGCACCTCATCCATGATGCCTGTGTAGGTGCCGGGATTCGACCGGCTCGATACGCCCACCGGAGATTGGTCGATCACAATGGCGTCCGCGTGCTGACGCAGAAAAGTCTGGTGAATTAACGAGCTCTTCCCTGAACCGGCCACCCCCGTGATCGCCGTGAGCACGCCTTTCGGGATGTCCACGCTCACGTTTTGCAAGTTGTTGGCCTTTGCGTTCCGGACCGGCAGTTTTCCATGGGCGGAACGGAAATTGTTCTTGATCGCAACCGGCTGTTTAATGTATTTGCCGGTCAGCGTGTCCGCACTCAACAGGTTCTTGAACGGACCTTCAAATACCACATGCCCTCCCTGGCTTCCTGCGTGCGGACCCAGGTCCACGACATGGTCAGCGACTTTGATGACATCCGGATCGTGTTCGACCACGAGAACCGTATTTCCCCGATCACGCAATTGCTGCAAAAGCTCGTTGAGACGATGGACATCCCGCGGGTGAAGACCGACGCTTGGCTCGTCGAAGACATACATGACGTCCACGAGGCTGCTGCTCAGGTGCTTGACGATCTTCACGCGCTGCGATTCGCCGCCGGAGAGCGTGTCTGTTTCACGATTCAATGCGAGATACTCAAGGCCAATATCCACCAGATACTGCAGGCGCTGGATCAGTGTTTGCAAAAGGGGAGCGACTTTCGGTTCCTGGATCGCCTGGATTATGCCGATCAGTTCGCCAACTTCCATCGCGGCCAATTCAGCGATGTTATATCCGTCGATCTTGCACTTCAGCACATCCTGACTTAACCGCGCACCCTTGCAGACTGTACACGGCGCCATGGTTATGTAAGGCGCCACAGCCTTTTGCGTGCGTTCCGACATGGTCTTCACGTCGCGCGTGATGTACTTGGCGGTAAATCGGTTGATGATGCCTTCACACGTCAAATTGAAGGTCTTGCCTCCGACGTTGGTTTTCAACTTATATGGTTTGCTGTATAAAAGCAGCTCCATTTCCTTCTCGCTGAACTTGGCAAGCTTCTTGTCCATCTCGAAGAGTTTCGACCGGCCGAGGAAGTTCCAGCCCCAACTATCGACCGCATATTCGCCGAACAGGATCGCGCCTTCGTTCAGTGATTTGGATTTATCGAGGAATGCATCCAGATCCACGCCGATCTTGCGGCCGAGTCCGTTGCAGTTCGGGCACATGCCCTTAGGGTCGTTGAAGGAAAAGACATTCGCGTGTCCTACATTCGGCTTCCCGATGTGGGAAAACAGACGGCGCAGTACCGGGTAGATGTCGGTGACCGTGCCCATGGTTGAATGCGACCCGCCGCCGAGGCGCTTCTGGTCCACGACGATCGGCATGCTCAGGTTCTCAATGGCATCGGCGTCCGGCTGGGAATAGCGCGGCAGGAAGGCGCGGACGAACATGCTGAAATTTTCGTTCATCTGCCGCTGTGCCTCAGTCGCGACGGTATCGAAGACGATCGACGATTTGCCCGAACCCGACACGCCCGTGAAGATCGTGATCTTGCGTTTGGGGATGCGCAGTGAGACGTTCTTGAGATTGTTCTCACGCGCGCCGCGGATTTCGATGTATTCCTGAGGCATGGGTTCGTCGACGAGCGGCTTCATCGATTCTTGGCTCTAAGTGCTGCGCGAGTTTTCGCCGATGCTTTCGTTTTCAATTTGATCTGATTGTATTCAACGGCGGCGCGGACGAGATTTTTCAAGGCGCGGTCATTGATCTTATCGCCCTCGAACAAATCGATCGCTCGCCACGTGCTGCCTGCGAAACCCGCGTTGAACAGCCTGTCAGGATCCGGCAGGCGTGCTCCGTGGGCAAAGGTAAGCTTCACCTTGTCTTTGTGGGCGTTGCCGACCGCGATGATGCCGCCGCGCGACCAGACCGGGCTTCCCATCCACTTCCATTCCTCGATGATCTCCCGGTCGGCCGCAAGGATGCTCTTGCGAATCCTGGCGAGCATTTCGCCGCGCCAGTCGGCGAGCCTCGCAATCAGGCGGTCAATCCGTTCCGACGGAGTCCCTGAACCCTCCTGCTTCGCACCCTGTCCCATTTTCATGCGGGTAGCTTCACGGCGGCGGCTTGTGGTTGGGCCGATCTCTTCGAAATCAGCCGTCGAAGGAGGTGCCCTTTCCACATCCACAATCCCGAGAGAACAAGTATGGGAACGAAGACAAACCGGACTTTGTCTGCGTATTTCGGAATCTCTTCAAACGGGCTATAGATGTAACCTAGGATCGGGATGCTGAAGATGATGTGAATCCAACGAAAAATCATACGTTTGGTAGCTTCTTTCATGGTGCGTTTTCCTCCCGTTAGGGTTTTTGAGCCGCCTGAGGCGGCCACTTAGGCGGTTCGATACCGAACAGTTTGGCGTACTCCGCGTTCAGCCTGTGCCACCCGCTGAACTGCATCGCATCGCCGCCTACTAAACGGCCAATCGGATTTCCGCTGAGAAGGTGATCCAGTACATCGAATGAAATGTGCCACCCGGCGGCGCCCATGGAGATAAAGCGGCGATCGATGCTGTGCCACAAGGTCAGCCGTGTGCCGCGACCCGAGGCCTCGAGCTCCCACCGCGTGTCGTCGTACTCAAGAAGCCAGGGAGCTTCAGCGCGCGTCACTTTGGTTGCGAGCGTCGCGTTGGTTCCCACCCAGGTAAGGTTCACAGTCCCAACTGTACCCAGGCTGCCGTCGGTGACAAACGGCGCCCACTCGCGCAGTTGCGCCGGGTCGGTAAGCGCCTCCCAGACTTTTTCGGGAGGATGTCGCAGTTCTCTGACCAGAATGAGCGTCCATTTGGGCCCATCCTTTCGGACTTCCGCCCCGCTCGCGGGACCCGGCTCGTACTGCTCGCGATTCATCATCTTCGGCTCCTCAGCCTTTCCACTGGGCTAGTTGAGTGATCTGAATGAGGTTCCCGCAGGTGTCGTTCAGCATCGCAATGGTCGCGCCGGTTACCGCGGTGGGCGGCATCGTGAACTCGGCGCCGCGGGCTTTCATCCGCTCGTAGTCGCCCTTAACGTCGTCGGTGTAGAACATGGCTGCGGATTGGCCCTGTTGAAACTTCGCCTGCTGATACGCTTTGGCCGCGGGATTGTCGTTCAGGGCCAACTGCAGCTGCGTGCCCTCCGGCTCCTCGGGTGAAGCCACGGTCAGCCATCGATAGGGACCCTGACTGAAATCGGCCGCCTTGGCAAAGCCCAGTACCTCTGTATAGAAGCGCAGGGCCTTTGCTTGGTCATCCACGTACACGCTGGTCAGTTTGATCTTCACTTCGTTTCTCCTTTGTCGCGTCCGCGGTTTGGGCCGCGTCGTCTTTTCTTGGTCTTCTTGTCCATTGGTATTGCCCGTTCCATCCGGTCAAGGTGGCGTTCGAGCGCATCTACGTGAGCGGACCAGAACCGCCGGAACGGAGCCAACCATGCATCTACCTCCTGAAACGGTCCCGGTTTCAGATGATACAGACGGCGCTGTGCGTCTACCGTGGATTCCACAAAGCCGGCGTCCCGCAGCACCCGCAAGTGCTTGGAAACGGTCGGCTGCGGCATTTGCAGCTGGCGCTCGATCTCTCCCACCGACTGCTCGGACGAGACCAGAAGGCTCAGGATCGCGCGGCGGTTCGGCTCCGCAATGATTTCGAATACGGATTCCACTCTCTTGATATACTCCACTACGTATATACTTGTCAAGGAATATATCACAAAAAAAAACAGTGGGCCCGCATGATTCGGGCGCTTTCATACTCCTTCTCCACGAACGCTAGCCCAAGTGGCGACTCCGGAAGGGTAGAATGAACCCGATGAGAAAACAGATCCTGATCTTCCTTGCAATCTGCGCAGGCGCCCTGATTACGGGTGGTTGGCAGGTCGCCGGGAAAAAGGCTTCAGAATTACCGGCGCCGTTTGCCACGCCTTCCGCCAATAACCGGCCTCACGTGATCAGCCAGCCGGAGGCGGCCAAGGTCACGGTGCCCGCCGGGTTCTCGGTTGACGTTTGGGCGGAGGAGTTCACAACCCCTCGATTCCTGCTGCAGGGCAGCCATGGCGAGATTCTGTTATCAGATAGCGGGAGCACGGCCGGCACCGGTAAGGTCTATGCTTTCCCGAACGGCGATCCCAAGCAGCGCAAGGAAGTGCTTGCCGGATTAACCCGACCCTATGGGCTCGCACTTTGGCACGAATATCTCTACGTTGGCGAGCCGACTTCGATCAAACGGTTCAAGTACGACCCGACGAACTTCAGCGCTTCTGACGGCCAGGAGATCCTTTCGCTCAAAGGCGACGACCAGGGTCACTGGACACGAAGCCTGCTGTTCGATCGCGATGGCAAGAAGCTATACGTCGGCGTAGGATCGGCCGGCAACATCGAAGTCGGCAACGAGGGGCGCGCCGCCATCAACCGTGTGAATCCGGACGGTTCGGATCACGAGCTTTTCGCCAGCGGCACCCGCAATCCGATCGGCCTGCATTGGTACCCGGGAACAGACACGCTGTGGGCCGTTGTGCAGGAGCGCGATGCACTGGGCGACGACTTGGTCCCGGACTACTTCACTCATATTGGCCCGCATGGCTTCTACGGATATCCGTGGGCCTACTCGGGGCAAATTAAAGAGCCCCGGCTGAGCGATCACCAGGATATGATCGCGAAGTCATTGACGCCGGATTTGCTTCTGGGGGCACACGTGGCGGGACTCGATTTCGCTTTTTACACCGGCAAACAGTTCCCTGCCAAATATCGCGGAGGCGCCTTCGTCGCTTTCCACGGCTCCTGGAACCGCTCCAAACGCGTGGGTTATGAGATCGCTTTCGTTCCGTTCAAAGACGGTAAACCAACCAGTGCGCCCGAGGATTTTCTGACGGGCTTCATTATTTCGCCCGACTCCCCGGACGTATGGGGCCGGCCGGTGGCTGTATTCCAGATGAGTGACGGCAGTTTGCTGATCTCGGATGATGGCGGCAAAAAGATCTGGAGAGTCTCATACAAAGGTTAACGGGCCGCCAGGCGCCAAAGTTGATCCTGGTGTTGTCGCTACTTGCCGACGCGCTCGCGGGTCAACAATTTTCGCACAAGTTGCACTTGCAACTCGGGCGGCAGTGTGCCGATTGCCATGTTAACGTCGCTCAGAGCGCGTCCCCGGCGGAGAACTTACTCCCTCCCGCCTCTACTTGCAAACCATGCCACGCGAGCCGGAACATTCGCGCACCAAACGCTACAGCGCTCACGCATTTCAGCCACGCGCAGCACTTGAAGCTCGGAAACATCGCGCCGGTTATCGCGGCGGCAATCGATAAGAAATCCTATTTATCCGACCCAGATGACATTCGGGCTCACCTGAATACGACGAATCCGTGCCTGGCATGCCATCGTGGCATCGACACGTCAGACCACACGACAACCGCCGACTTGCCGCAAATGGCTGACTGCCTGGTTTGCCACAGCCAGATCGACCCGCCTTTCAGTTGCGCCAAATGCCATGATCCCAAATGGCCCGATCTCCAACCGGCGAATCATCATGCGCCGGACTTCCACGATACGCATTCCACCAAGGCTATCGTGAAGCAAGGCTGTGCGCTGTGCCACGGGCGCACCTTTACCTGCATGGGTTGTCATTTAGGATAGATCGAACAGCAACACCACGTGTGGGCGCTAAATGGTTGATTTTATGTGGAGCCACCCGCCGGGATCGAACCGGCGACCTGCTGATTACGAAACAATCCAAAGACCGTAAATAGCTGATATTCAGTCGCAGGTGAACAATCTCCAACAGCATTTGATGTCTTCGCGGCGGTAGTTGAACAGGTTTCTGAACAGGTCACCACCAAATCCCAGCTGTGATTCTCCGCCATCGTTCCGTCACGTTCCGTTGCTGACTTGCCGCAGGGGACGGTAGGGCTGGTAGTAGGCAAAATCGGCATCCGTCCGAAGAAGCAACGGCTCAGATTCGTGTGCTTGTCTGCTTTGTGTCAACATTTCGCCAAACACCTGAAGCAACATTGTTACAAAGAGGCGGGAATGCTTCGCATGATGCCCTCGGGGGAACGAACGGAGTCGGAGCTACGGGCAAACGTCGTCTTCTTAGACCGTTCGGGATTTACTGTATGCACAAACAGCGTTGTCACGGATATTGATCCAGTAGCGCGGCCATGGGCTCATCGGTGGCCCAGAAGCGCGGTACCGGGTACTGGCTGGTATCCAAAGGGTATCCGATTGACCCGCGGCGGGTGCAATCGAGGTGGGAGGCAGTGATAAACTCTCCGTTACCTTCACACCAACGGACTCAACCGACTACACTACTGTCACCGCAGCCGTAATGCTACAAGTAAACGCAGCGACGCCGACGATCAATTGGCCCACACCGGCCGCCATCACTTATGGAACCGCGCTTGGCGGCAAGCAGCTTGATGCAACGGCGATCTATAATGGCGCCTCCGTTGGTGGAACGTTTGTGTACACGCCGCCGAAGGGTACAGTGCTTTCCGCAGGAACCCAGACGCTCACGGTCACCTTCACCCCGAACAACACTACCAACTACGCCGCGCCGCCTAGCGTCTCGGTCACACTGCAAGTGAACCAAGCCATCCCTAAGATTACTTGGCCGAAGCCTGCGGCGATTACCTATGGCACCGCGCTCAGTGGCACGCAATTGGACGCGACCGCCTCCGTACCGGGTAGTTTCGTGTATTCGCCTCCAGCGGGTACAGTTCTTGCTGCCGGCACACAGACTCTGTCCGTTACCTTCACGCCGTCGGACACGATAGACTACGCGACGGCAACCGACACAGTCACGCTTACTGTGAAGTGACGGCGATCACAGCTCGCACGTGGCAACCATCTACGCAGGCCCACCTGCGCGCGTTAATCTCCGGGCTGCGCGTCGGCAACTCGCCCAGCCTGGCGGAGACTTACTTCCCAACGAGAGGACCGGTTCTACGGCAATCGTGGGAAGCAGGAAGTGATGTAGTTATTATCCACAAACAGCCCCGCCTAGGTAGTCAGAATTGGCGCTGCGCGGAGCGCCGTACGTAACGGTGAACTGACGGCAAGTGTGGTTCAACAGTGGGAGTTTCGGACAGACGGTGGGTACCCAGTGCCTCGGATGCGGTCGCCGCTTACCCTGATCTTCGACAACATAACTGCGTTCAACGACTACTTCCTGGAATTCAAATATGGCAAGAACCTGTCGTTTGACGTGATGCTGTTTGGGCCAGCCTTGAGCACACCGAATGGAGCCGCCACTTCCGGCAGCACGTTTGCCTTCAGTATGTTCTCGGATGCAGCCGGAACGGGGCCCACCCTCACCACCGATCAAATCAACGGCCTAGCCTTCGCAATAAACGTGAATCTCGACGGAACGACAGCCGTCTCGAGCTTCTCACCCGAAACGAGCGTTGGAGCAGCAGCTGTGGTTGTGCCGGAGCCAAACCTGATCGTACCGACCGCGAGCGCGTTGCCGTTGTTCGTGCTGTGGCATCGTAAACGGTGCGCGTAAATCCCAGCGTTCGACTTCGCGCGACGAGCCCGATCGCGACCGGCGCTGACATAGATTACATTTATATTGCCCGCAGCGGGCCTTCGGATTAAGAGTCCGTTCTGAAGGCGATTCCAGGCGATCCGGTGTGCCTGTTGCCGGGTTTTCAGGGCAGTTGCAAGCAGACCCCCGAGAACGGGTGCTGTCGCGGCCGGGAACATCGCCGCTTCACACGCGCTTCATCCCAATCTTCCGGCAGCGGCCAAGTCACCCCTGCCGCTTCGGCCTGTTTCAGGTACATGTGCACCGTCCTCACCGCAATCGCACAACTTCGGCCGGTCTGTTGATGACCCAGTTTGAGTCGGACTCATGGCGAGTTCCGTTTTTCCGAGACATCCTGGAAGGCGCTTGTGCCTGGGCACGGGGTGGCGCTGCTCCGGCTGCATGCCGAATAAAGGCCGCTGACCCGTCGCGGGGCATTCCGACTCCTGCGGCTGGAATCCTTCGAGAAACCATTGCAATTGGCAAGAAGCTCGACATCGACTTTCGCATTGACAGCCTCGCTCGATTGCACGTATACTCACCCAGGACATTTAGTTGTCATTTACTCCAAAATCGTAATCCGCGTATAGGACGGCTTTGTCCTTTCATGGGCGCGGTCAGGGAGTTGAGGAGAATTGTTATGAAAGCCCGATGCAAAGCGCTTTTTCTGGGCCTATTTCTCTCCGTGACGGCGATGCGAGCGCAGGAGTTCCGTGCCACGATTTCCGGTGAAGTCACCGATCCGGCGGGCGCAGTGGTCGAAGGCGCTCACGTGGTCGCGCTGAGTGTGGAGAGGAACGTGCCGTACGAGGCAACGACGAACAGCGCGGGCCGTTACGTCATTCAGTTCCTGCTGCCAGGCAGCTACATGGTCACTATCGAAAAGCCGGGCTTCAGGAAATACGTACGCGAGGGCGTGACGCTGCTGGCGTCGGATAATTCAGTGATCAGCGTCCAACTCGCGCTGGGCGCAGTTGCCGAGAGCGTAACGGTCACGGGCGAGGTTTCGGCGTTGCAAACCGAGACGGCAACGCGCCAGGCCACGGTAGAGAATCGAATTCTGGAAGACGTCCCCTCGGGTGGCCGCGACCTCTATGCATTGGAATACAACGAGCCGGGTGTGGTGAAAACCAGCACTTATTGGGGCTCCATGGAGCTGTACGCCTACGGCAACGTGAACGGCGTGCAAATCAGCGGCGGCAAGGCAGGCGAGAACGAAACCGTGCTGGACGGCGTGACCAACACCAAAAGCGACCGTGGCGTGACGTTCGTGCCGAATATCGCGGCTACGCAAGAATTCACCATTCAGACAAACTCCTATGATGCGCGGTATGGACGGGTGGGCGGCGGCGTCATGTCGATCGACTTGAAAACGGGAACGAATGCGTTCCACGGTCAGTTGTACGACTACTTCAAGAATGACAAGCTGAACGCCGGTGATTGGCAGAATAACGCGTACGGATACGGCAGTGTTCCGTTCAAGAACAATACGTTTGGTTTTGAGATCGACGGACCTGCTTACTTGCCAAAGATCTATAACGGCCGCAACAAGATGTTCTGGATGCTGGCACTCGAGGGACTGCGCGAGCATAATCCGGGCGGCACGGTGACCACGGTTCCGCTGGCTTCTCAGCTCAAGGGCGATTTCTCCGGACTTTACAACGGCGACGGCCAGCTTGTGACGCTCTATGACCCGCTGACCACGAAGCTGGGGCCGGACGGCAAGACCTACGAACGGACGCCGTTTCCAAGCAACATGATTCCAACCAGCCGGATTAACCCGGTGGCGGCAGCAACGGCCGCCTTTTACCCGGCGCCCAATGCGACGCCCTCGGACCCTAGTAATTCGAATAATTACGCCAACGTCACTCGTGCCATCAACAACTATGACCAGTGGCTCGGGAAATTAGATTACGTTTTCAGTGACAAGAGCCGTGGCTCGTTCCACTACGGCCAGACGCCCTGGTACGACCATGAGGGCCAGGTTTGGGGCAACAATGCCGCCGACCCAAGCACGGAATGGCCCGCCGCGCGCATTGCCCGGTCGTTTGCCGCGGACTGGACCTACACGTTATCGCCCTCCATGGTGTTTGAATTGCGCGGTGGTGTTGGCCGGCAGGAGCTGCGCGGCGGCAACACGCTCGGCGCGAACTTCGACCCCTCAAAGCTGGGCTTCGCGAGTACGCTGACCTCGCAGTTTCAGCGCCTCCAGTTTCCGGAGTTTCAAATTGCGAACTATCAGCAGCTCGGATCGAGCAACGTCTACAACTCCAACACCTACGATGTTTACAGCGTGCAGCCGAACCTGAGCTGGACACGCGGCAAACACTTCATGCATTTCGGGGCGGAGTTCCGTCGATACAACCACAACACCGCGAATCCCGGTGCGGCTAGCGGTAACTACAGCTTTGACCAGGGTTTCACGCAAGCGAACCCCCTGCAGGGCGATAACGTTTCCGGCAACGGCTTTGCGTCGTTCCTGCTGGGCTATCCCTCGGCGACGCAGACCAGTTACGTGGACAACAACGTCAATCCGGCGTTCAAGAACTACTATTACGGTATATTTGTTCAGGATGACTATAAAATTACTTCGCGCCTGACGTTGAATCTCGGCCTGCGCTGGGATTATGAGACGCCGAGTGTGGAGCGCTTTAACCGCATGGTGCGCGGCTTCGCGTTCGGCGAAGCCGGCCCGATCGCGACGGCAGTGCAAAATGCCCCCGGGGCGGCTGAATGCCCGGCGTGCGCAGCGGGACTCACGGGCGGCTTACTTTACGCGGGCACAAGCGGCGAGTCGCGCGAAGCATTCATTCCCCATCGCGCGAACTTCCAACCCCGCGTGGGCGCGGCGTACCGGTTGACACAAAAAATGGTTTGGCGCGGAGGTTACGCGCTCAGTTATCTGGGGCAAGAGGCCAACGGTCCGCAGACGGGCTATAGCCTCCCCACCCCGGTGGTGGCGAGCTTGGATGGCGGTTTGACTCCCGCGGTCACGCTAACCGATCCGTTTCCTGCCAGCATCTACTCGGGCGGCCTGCTCAAACCTATTGGAGCCACGCAGGGATTGGCCACGAACCTGGGACAGAGTATCAGTTTCCAAGATTTGAACCGCCCCTTGCCCTACTCGCAACAGTACTCATTCGGCTTCCAATACGAGTTGCCAGCCAACTGGATCGTGGACATTTCTTACGTCGGCAATCAAACCAAGCGGTTGCCGGTAAACCTGGGGTTGAACTTCATTCCGGCGAGCGTGCTGAACAGCCTGCCGGTTGACCAGCGGGTTGCTTATTTCACGCAACTGGTCACGAACCCGATGGCCGGCTTGCTGCCGAATTCGAGCCTGAACGTCCCTACGATTCCTTTGCAGCAGTTGCTGGTGGCGTTTCCCCAATACACCAACGTGACGGAGACCAACGTTCCCATCGGCAGCCAGCGATATGATGCCGTGCAGATGAAGGCAACGCACCGGTTCTCTTACGGTTTGACCATGACCGTTTCTTATACCAATTCTAAGGATCTCCAGCGGTTGAACACGCTGAACGCGCAGGACGTGAATCTCAGCAACATTCTGCAGACGCCGCTGGAGAAGCATCTGGTGCAATACGACGTGCCACAGCAACTCTCGATTCTGTGGACTTACGATCTTCCTTTTGGCCGGGGGCGATACTACGGGACGCACCTTAACAAGTGGGTCAACGGCGCGCTAGGCGGATGGACCATCGCTGGGGCGTTCAATTCCCACACCGGCTTCCCGATTCCGTTCCCCAACGCGATAAACCTGGTGCCCATCAGCGCCGCATACAGCGACGCGCAACGCGATGCGATCGCGCGGAAGGGCGGCGAGGCGCAGTGGGACGTGACCAACGACGTGTATTTCAATACGTCCATCTTTCCCACGCAGGCGCAAGCGCCTTACACGCTGCGTAATTTCTCAACGGTGTTCCCCGACGTGCGCGTAAAGCCGTTGAATATTGCCGACGTATCCCTCTACAAAGAGTTTTCCGTCACGGAGAAAGTGCGCTTCCAGCTTCACTGCGATGCGCACAATCTCGGCAACTTCCCGTGGTTCGGCATGACCTGGGGCCAAGCGACATCGGACGTCACTAGTCCGCTGTTTGGCTACTTGCAGAACGAAATGGGGAACGAAGTACGCATGTTCGTCATGGTGGGCAAGATCCTCTTCTAACGTCGCCGAATGGGCTTATTGAGACGGCTTGGTACTGGGGCGCCTTGAGAAACATTCTCCTTGTGGTGCCCGTGTGGGCTGCTATCTCAGGGTTTGCGGCCTTGCCCGACAAGCCTTTCGTGCAAGAGTACCGGGTTGAGGTCGCTTACCCCGAAGGTGCCGGTGCGGTGCGTTCGGTCAGCGCGGCACAGGACGGCTCAGTCTGGCTGGCGGCAAAGACCGGCGTGTATCGCTACGCAGACAGCCGCTGGCAGCAGGTTCAACGAGGCTCGGCCTACGCGCTGGCCAGTCGCGGCATTGAGGTGTTCGCCGGTGCGTGGGACGGTCTCTACCGCATCAGCGGCGCTTCGGCGCGGAAAATCCCGCTGGTACGCGGCCCGATTGTCGCTCTGGCCGCGGATGCCGGCGGCATTATCGCGGCCGCGCAGAATGCCCTCTACTCGAGCGTGAACGGGGACGTCTGGAACGAGATCCCATGGCACGGTTCGCGTGCCATCCGTGCCGTTGCGCGGGATCGCAGTGGCGGCATCTGGGTGGCCACCACCATGGGCGCCTACTATCGCGATGCCAGCGGTGCGATCACGGAGTATCACGACGAGCAACAACTTGTCTCCGGTGAAATCAGAGGCGTGGCGATCGCGCCGGACGGTTCGGTTTGGCTGGGCAGCACCGGCGGCCTGGATCGCTATCGCGCCGGAAAACGTGAAGAGTGGCTCGACAGCTCCAAAGGGATGCCTGCGCAGGAGGTGCGATGTCTGTCCGTCGAAGATGACGGCGCGCTCTGGGTGGGAACGCCGTTGGGCGCGGTTCGGCGAATCGGTGACCGATGGTCATTGCGCCACAGCCGGCGCTGGCTCCCCTCCGACCAGGTGATCAGCATCGCTTTCGATCCGTACCACACTGCCTGGGTAGCAACGTCAAGCGGCCTGAGCGCGATTCACCGGCGGCGCATGACGCTAGAACAGAAAGCGCAGCACTATCTGGAGATTTGCTACGCACGGCATGTGCGGCCTCCGGGATTGGTGGAGCAGTGCGATTTCGCGGCTCCCGGCGACGTAGCGCACTTCATGCCGCGTGACGACGACAATGACGGCCAGTACACGAGCATGTACCTGGCCATGGAAAGCTTCCGCTATGCTGCCACCAAGGATCCCGAAGCCCGTGACCGCGCACGGCGGGCTTTCCACGCTCTGCGTTTTCTCCGGGAGGTCACAGGCACCGAGGGCTTCGTTGCGCGTACCGTGGTGCCGGCGGACTGGACGCGCTATCACGATGGCAATGAAAAGCTGACCGCAGAGGATAAGGTGGATCGCATGGTTGAGAATCCGCGCAGCAAGCCTATCGAGAACCGGTGGCGGTTGAGCGCGGACGGCAAGTGGCGCTGGAAGGGCGACACCAGTTCAGACGAGACCACGGGCCACTTCTTCGGGTATCTGCATTACTACGATCTGGCGGCCGACGAGGAGGAGAAGCAGGCGGTCCGGGAGCATGTCCGGCGCCTGACGGATCACCTTCTGGACGGCGGCTTCACGCTGCGTGACATTGACGGGCAGCCTACTCTGTGGGGTGTCTGGTCTCCTGAGAAGCTGCATGGCGATCCTGAATGGCGCGCGGAACGCTGGACCAACGGGTTGGAAATGCTCTCCTACTTGAATACGGCTTACTACATCACCGGCGACGAGAAGTACCGGCGCGCCTATGTCGACTTGATTGAAAAGGAGCACTACGATGTGTTCGCGCGGCGGCCGTTAGCCATCACTCCCAGCGAACGCACACAATTCGACCACGAACTTGTGGCGATGGCCTTGATGGGCGCCATGAAGGAGAAAGACAGCCGCTACCGGCGCATCTATGAAGATGCCCTGGCTTTTTGGTTCCCGCGCATTCGCAACCAGAACAGCTCCTTCTACAGCTTCGTCTATGCCGCGCTCGCGGGAGCCGGTGCGATCAACCTGGAAGGTTGTCTGGAATTCCTGCGCGATGAACCGCTGGAGTTGGTGCAGTGGACCGTGGACAATCGCGAGCGGCAGGACGTGCATTTCACCCGTGAGCCAACGCTCGAAGAGCAGCAGATCAACCGCCTTTTGCCGCCGAGCGAGCGGGCGCCGATGCGCTGGGATGGCAACCCCTGGCGCGCCGTTCAGGGCGAGGATGGCACGTCGGAGAGCAGTGGTGTGCACTGGCTGCTTCCTTATTGGATGGGCCGGTACTACGGTTTGATCGAAGCCCCGAAATAATTACGGCGGAGGAATGATGTTCATCAGAGTATCCGTGTGCCTCGCAGTGGCAATTCCGGCCGCGCTCGCGGCGCAGGGTGCTTCCGTACGTGTGGGAAGCTTCCGCATGGAGGTCGCGAAGTCGTTCGGAACGGCTGACGGTCTCGCCTCCTCGGATGTTCGCGCCATTGCCGTCTTGCCGAACGGAAACGTGTATGCCGGCACGGCTGATGGGCTCTATCGGCTTCAGGGCGCCCGCTTCGAGCGCGTCGCGGGTACGGAAGGAACGCCGGTCCGCTATCTGGCAGCGGGCGATGACACCGTCTGGTTCGCTCAAGGGGCAGACTTAATGAAGTTCGAAGCCGGCGACGCACAACGGATCGCTGGGCTCCCGGGCCAGGACGTGTCGGCGCTTGCGGCGGGCCCGCAGCTCTATGCTGCCGCCGACGGCCGGCTGTACCGGTTCTCTAAGGGTGAATGGCTGCGCGTTGCGAGAATTGGCGATCCGCCGGATCCGGTTCGACGAATCGCGGTGGGTATTGATGGCAGTCTGGCGCTGGCAACGCAGAACAGTCTTCTGCTGCGGGATGCGGAAGGACGTGTCCATTCGCTTCACCCGGCGGAGGGTAACCGAAGCTGGGCTCCGCATGATGTGCGCACTGTGGCGTTCGACCACGCGAATCTTTGGTTTGCCAGCCCCCAGGGTGCAGGCCACGGGCTGCGGACCTGGGCCCTCTTTACTCCTGAAGACGGCCTACCCTACGACGATTTCACAGCAGCGGCGGCGGAGGGCGATGGGGCCGTCTGGTTCGGAACGCATCGCGGGGCCATTCGTTTCGATGGCCACGCCTGGGAGTATCGGCAGGGTCTGCGGTGGCTGCCCGACGATGATGTGCGTGACATTGCAGTTGACTCTGCCGGTACCGCGTGGATTGCGACGGCCAAAGGCATCGGCCGCATCGAGCGGCGGCTGATCACTCTCCAGGAGAAAGCGCGGCTGTTCGAGGAGGCGATCGATCAGCGCCACCGGCGCACTCCATATGGCTACGTCGAGAGCGTCCGCCTGAAGCGTCCCGGGGACCTGAGTGAATGGACACAGCAGGACAGTGACAACGACGGGCTGTGGACTTCCATGTACGGGGCCGGCGAGTGCTTTGCGTACGCTGGAACCCATGATCCCGGGGCAAAGAAGCGGGCCAAAGCAGCATTTGAAGCCCTGCGCTTTCTGCGCCTGGTGACGCAAGGTGGCACCCCGCCAGCACCGGCCGGCTTCTTCGCTCGCGCTGTTCTGCCCGCATCGGGGCTCAATCCAAACCAGGGCGGATACACGCGCGAACATGACGAAGAAGAACGGCGGACGCGCGACGGTCTTTGGAAAGTGATGGTGCCACGGTGGCCGCTGAGCGCGGACGGGAAATGGTATTGGAAGAGCGACACCAGCTCGGATGAGTTGGATGGCCATTTCTTTTTCTACGGTGTCTATTTCGATCTTGTGGCGGAGAGCGCGGAGGAGAAGGCGGAGGTTCGAGAGCACGTGGCTGCCATTGCCCAACACCTGGTCGATCACAATTTTCAGTTCGTGGACCACGACGGCCTGCCCACGCGATGGGGTATATTCGACCCGGCGCATCTGAACCAGGACCCAGTCTGGTGGGAAGATCGAGGCCTGAACTCTGCGAGCATTCTGTCCTATCTGCTAGTGGCCCAGCACATCACCGGCGACACCAAGTTCGGCGAGGCGGCTCGCCGGCTGATTGATCAACACGGCTACGCGCAAAACGCCTTGATCCCGAAGACCAATGCCGGCCCGGGTTCGGGCAACCAGTCTGACGACGAGATGGCTTTCATGGACTTCTACCATCTGGTCCGCTACGAGAATGACCCGGTTCTACGGCAAATGTTCAGCCTCGCCTTTTACCGGCGCTGGATGATCGAGGAACCCGAACTGAATCCGCTCTTCAATTTTCTGTACGCCGGGGTCTGTGCCAATTCCCGTTACCGTGACGCTACTGATTCGGTCGACCTGGCGCCGGTGGGCGACTGGCTGGAGCAATCCATAGACACCCTGAAGCGCTACCCGCTGGATCGTGTTGACTGGCGGCTCGACAACAGTCACAGGAAAGATGTGGTGCGCGTGCCCGCTTATGTGGGGGACCCCGCGCATCGCGGCATGAGGCGCAATGGCAGGGTATTGCCCATTGACGAGCGATTCGTAGACAAGTGGAACCACGATCCCTGGGAGCTGAATCAGGGCGGCAACGGACTCAGCCTGGCCGATGGAGCCTCGTTCTTGTTGCCCTACTACCTTGGGCTCTACACAGGTTATCTCCGGGATTAAAAGCACGCTCCTACTCTGGCGGCTGCGGAGAGCAGCGCTACGAGTGCGCCGTTTTCACTCCCGGAGTGACGTTCAACCCCAGCGTGGGCTGTGAGAACACGCTGTTCAACGCCAGCAGGATTGCCCCCTTCAGGAATAGTTCATCGGCCGATGCCGGCGCCTGATTCACGCGAATCGGAAACCGAATGGCGGACAATGCTTCCTCGATCACAGGTGAGATCAGGGCCCAAGCGCCGCAGACATGTCCGGCAACGACAATGGAACTGGGGTTGAGCGCGAATCCGATGTTTGCCAGGCCGATGGCCAGATAACGCGCGGTTTCGCGAAACGCCGCGGTCGCAGCCGCTTCGCCGTCGCTTACTGCACGTAAGAAACTGGCATAGGCTTCCGGCGAAAATGTAATGCCGGGCCGGTATCGCTGCAGGGTGGCGTGATCGCAGACGTACCTTTCCCAGCAGCCTCTGCGCCCGCAGCCGCAGGGGATCCCATTGGCTTCGACCACCATGTGACCAAACTCCGCGGCGAGCGTTGAGTTATGGCCGCGATACAGCTCGCCGTTCACGATGATCCCGGCACCCACTCCCTCGGTCCCGATTTCAACAAAAACGAAATCACGAACGGAGTGTTCTTCCAGTTGTGCTCGCCATGCGATGGCAAGAACCGCCAGATTTGCGTCATTATCTACAGCGGTGCGAATGCCGAACCGGTCCCTGACTGCTCCGGCCATATCAAAGTCTGAATAACCGGGCAGATAAGGCAGCCAGCGAATCCGCCCCGCCGCGGCGTCGACAAGCCCGGGAACGCTAACACCGATTTCCCTGATTCCTTTCAGCCGGTATTTGCCTCGGTCTGCGCACAGGTTGTCGATTGCCCCAGCCAGTTTGGTCAGCAGTGCATTGGGATTGGCCGGTGTTGCGAAGCTCACGGTCCGTGACGGCTTGGCGCTGAGCCCGGCCAGTGCCACCGTTGTCCGCTCGGGCCGAACGTTTACCGCTACCACTTCGAATCCGTGATCGTTCACACGCAACAGCACGGGCACGCGCCCGCGTCCGCTTGGCTCAGCCCGTGTCTCGCTCACCAAGCCCGAAGCCACTAAGTCCTTCACAATCTCCGAAACGGTGCTGCGGAATGTTCCGGTCATCTCGGCCAGCCGCGCGCGGGAGACGGGTTGATGAACTTGAATGAGGCTCAGAAGAATCGTGCGATTGACGTCGCGCAGGGTAGCTTGAGGCTGCCGCCGGCGTGGCCGATTCGTTTTCGCTTCTGCTCGCAGACTCCCTTTCTTGCCGCCTGGGTCGACCATTCTCCGCATATTGACATAGATCATTCTATTCCACGCGACTCTGCAGCCCGGATAGTCTTAGGGGAATTCAGAAGGTGCAAATATCGTTAAGAGCTTGGCCAGATGCCGAGAACGGACGGCTTGATCCGATCAGGTTGTGTACAGGATTATCGAGGAGAAGCTGCCAACTGTTGAAAAAATTGGACTACAGCCAAATCGACCTACTGATTTCGGATCCCCCGCTCAGACGTTACCAGGATTATTGATAATTCCACTCATTCTTAAGGATTTTTGGAGCCACCCGCCGGGATCGAACCGGCGACCTGCTGATTACGAATCAGCCGCTCTACCAACTGAGCTAGGGTGGCCCTTTTCAACAACTTAGCGATATTGAATCAGCCGCTCAAGAACCAGAATCGTCGCTCAAATCTGCTGATCTGCTGATGTGAATCATCATAGCATTGCCGCTCGTTCAATCGGCAGCCCACGCAGTCTCGACCAAATTTTCCGTACACCCATCCCGGTACGCATCCACTGCCGTCATGACTGGAATACCGAGTTTGGCTGCTTTGCTACGCCACGACTCCCCACGTTCCCGAAGCCGCACCACCTCATCCCGGCGAAAGACCCGCTTGGGACGGCCAACGTGCTTGCCGTTGGCTTGGGCAACGCGGATACCGGCGATGGTGTGTTCCCGGATCAACTCTCGTTCGAATTGGGCAACTGCGGCGACGATAGGTGCGGAGACCCTCACGCGTCTGTGCAGCACATCGCTGGGAATCGCCGGCCCCGGCAACCCGATCCGTCGGTGACATGGCCTAGTGGCAGTATGTTCGATGTGGTCGACCAGCTCGACGAATCCGAGCAGCACATTGTCGCCGCCATCGATCACCGGCCCCAGGACATGCGAAAGATCTCTACCGCCAGCGTTGTGCCAAACGCACCGGCCGATGGACCTTTCGAGGCACTCTGGGAGTATCCTATTTGTTTAGGAGTTTCTGATCATGATCTCCCGTAGACGGTTCCTCCAAGCAGCATCTGTTAGCTCCCTCGTGGCGCGAGCGCAAGCCCGAACCGGGAAGCTGTTCAAGCGCGACCTTGGCCGACTGAACTTCGAGGCCACAACCTTGGGCTTGGGCGGTCAGGCTTCCTTGCAGTGGACACCTGAGGGCATGGACCCGGTCCCAATCATCCTCAAGGCCTTCCACCTCGGTATTAATTACTTCGACACATCAAACGCCTACGGTCCCAGCCAATTGAACTACGGTAAGGCGTTCCGCGAGCTGCACCTAATCCCTGGCGAACCAGGCTACAACCAGAAACTGCGGGAATCGATCTTCCTGACCAGCAAAACCGGTCTCCGCTGGGCCAAAGGCGGCATCGCCAACCCCAAGCTGCGAAGTTTCAGCAACGGCCCCGCCGGCTCGCACGCTGCCGACGACGTCCGGCGCACACTCAGCCAGATCTTCGGCGACGGTCAAGGCAACTATCCCAAAGGTGCGTACCTGAACATGGTGTTGTGCCATGCTCTGGTCGCGATGGAAGAAGTCGACGCCCTTTACATGGGGCTCGATAAGACCGATCCGCAGGCCGAACACATCGGCGCTTTGGCGGTGCTGCGTGATCTTCGCGACGGCACTAACCTTACCGGCCTCAACCCCAATGAGGAAAAGCTGATCCGCCACGTCGGATTCTCCGGCCACAATTCGCCTCCAGTGATGATCGAGATGTTGCAGCGCGACACCGGGAATCTTCTGGACGG
>Ga0335069_10001718_pt1 | contig 34815 bp, 45 predicted proteins | sample Lox_Sample_11_FD_206714 | JGI IMG/M metagenome (GOLD analysis project Ga0335069, IMG submission 206714) | Soil microbial communities from Loxahatchee National Wildlife Refuge, Florida, United States - Lox_Sample_1.1 | ecosystem: Environmental > Terrestrial > Soil > Wetlands | place: USA... | reverse complement strand
CTATCGTGAAGTCCCACGTCATGGTGTTGTCCCAGACGCAGGTCAGCGAGTAGCTGCCGCTGGTGTTCGGCAGCACCGGGAAGCCCCACCAGTCCACCCCGTTGTAGATCCACTTCGTGGGGTCGGCGTTATACGAGTCCCCGTTGTCGCAGAGCGATATCTGCGCGATCTTGCCCGAGTTGAGCGCCGTCAAGCGGCCGTACTGATCGATCGTCAGGTCACCGGAGACCGTGCCGGAGCCCGGCTGCCAGAAGCTCGAGCCGGCCTGCCCGGCGACCCGGAGCCGATTCGCGAAGACAATGCCGGGATTCTGTGGCGAGGGGATCGTCGGGTTGTGCCCGATCTTGAGCGTCCGCGCCTGGTTCGGGTTGAACGGCATCAGGGATGAGTCGGCCCAGTGCCCCACCGCGTAATTCGTGACCTGGCCCGTGGTGTCGAGGAAGGTGCCCGGGCTGTAGGTGTCGCCGCTGAAGCCGGGCGTACCCTGAGTCGCGCACGTGAGCAGCGAATCGCCGGCCGAGAACGTCAGCGTATCCGAGGACTGCACCAGGGTCGGCACGAACTTCACCCGCACCGCATCGACGATCAGCGGCCCCGAGGCGTGCCCCGGGTTCGTCACCGTCACCGTCAGCGTGCCCGAGCTATTCACGGTCACCGGCGTCCCGACGTTCGACCAGCGGTACGTGCTGAAGGCGTCGTCATAGCTCCCGGTCGTGTTTTGATCGACTGCGACGTCCTGCGTCGTCCCGCCGCCGTCGAGGTGGTAATTTGCGTGCGTCGTCGGGGTGGCGCTCGTCAGGCTGCTGTTCGGACAATACGGACCGCCGTTCGCCGCGTTCACCGGACCGGGGAAGTTGTCCCGATAGACCACCTGCACCTGGTACTGATTCCCGAACGGCGAGGAGCCGCAGTAAGGGAGCGACGGGAAGCTGTACGTGGCCGTGGCGCCCGAGGCGGCCGAATACGCGACCTGGGAATAGACGGAGTTGTAGCGGTCGATGCCGTCGCACGGGACCACGCTCGGCGTGCTGTAGCTCGACGCGCTCCAGCTCCCTCCCGAGAGGGTGCACCCGCCGTCCGTCTCGTCGACGATCGCCTGGTACTGGCGCGTCAGGGGCGCCCAGAAGTCGCCCGAGATCCCGTCGTAGGCGATGAGGTCGAGCGGGATCGTCCGGGTCCCGTTGACGGTGACGCTGGCGCTCACGTCGCCGTCCAGGCCGGTGATCGCGACCGGAACGCCGCCCGTCGTCGTCTGGAGCCGGCCAAAGAGCACGCGGCCGGTGCCGTCGATCCGGCTCTGATCGACGCACGGGAATCCCGTGGCGAAAGTGACTTTGCTCGCTCCCTCGATCGCGTAACTGACCGTCTGCGCCAGCAGGTTGGCGTTGTTCGTGACCACCGCCGACTGGGCGACCGGGTACGGCCCGGAGACGCCGGGATCGACGGCCAGGCTCGCGGTCGCGGTCAACCCGTAGACGCCCTGGAGCGTGACGGTGTTCCAGTGGTCCGTCGCCGGGCTGGTGTCGATCAGCGTCAGCACCGCCTGCGCCGGCGAGGCCAGGAACGCGTTCGCCCACTGAGCCGTCGCCGAGGCCGAGCCCGGGGTGTGGACCAGCGTTCGCGGCATGCTCACCGTGTACAGGTACGGCGGGAACAGCGCCGGCCCCGCGACGATCGTGCCGTCCGTCACCGTGGCCGACAGGACGCCCAGGAACCCCACCTCCGTCGCGGTGCCATTGATCGGCAAGGCGTCGACCATCACGGTGTTGTTGTTCCCGGTCGGGTGGCCGAGGCCCGAATAGTCCAGCGACTCGATCACCTGCGCCGGGTACCATGCGGCGAGGTTGGTGCAGTCGGCCGACGAGAGCATCGGCACGAACGGCGACGGCACGTTGTAGCGGACCCAGAAGGCCGGGTTCGCGACCATCATCCCGACCGGGACCAAGGTGCCGATCACGAGGTGCGCCGTGGTGCTCGCCGCCAGATGCGGCACCGCGTCGAACGTCTGCTGGGTCAGGCCGCTGGGCGTCCCCCCGGCGGTGTACTGGGTGCCGTCGAGCGAGATCATGCAGTAGCCCGGCGCCCACTCGACGGCGATGTTGTGCCAGGCGTCGAGCGCGAGCCCCCCGAAGTAATCGTGGCCGCCGCCGCCGTCGAGGTACCAGACCTGCCAGTCCGGGCCGAGCGGACCGCTGAAGGCGTAGAACTGGAGCTTGTTCGAGTCGTAGATGAGCTGGAAGAGGTTGCCGCTGCCGCCGCCCGTGAGCTGCCGGCACAGGACGATCGAGCTGCCGGCGTAGCTCGACGTGAACTGCACGTCGAACGACAGCGCGAGCCCCTGGACGCTCTCCAGATACGTGACATTGCCGAAGTCGATCGCACCGTCGGTGGCGGTGAACTGGTAGCCCGTCGCGCCATTGAGATAGATATAAACCGACGCCGATCGACCCGGAAAATTGTCCGACGTCCAGGTGACGACATCGTAGGCGCCCGAGAGCGGTGCCGTGTAGATCACCTGCGAGCCAGTCGTCGGCGTCACCCAGCCGTTCAGGGCGGACCACGTGATCGACTCCCCCGGCAGGAGGTTCTCGGCCGTGAGGGTCTTGGCACTCCCCCAATAGACGCCGTAGACCGGCCCGAACGGCTCCGACGTGTAGGTCAAGGGGGACGGGTTGGTCAGGGTGCTCGAGTTCGTCGTCGAGATCGTGATCGGCCCGAACACGGCAGGCGTGTAAGCGAAGGTCTGCGCCCCGGCCCCGGAGAAGGTCACGTTTGCTGGCGTGAAGGTGCCGCCGGTGCCGCCATCGTCGGGGGTGATCGTCGCCGTGGACGTGCCGCCGACCGGGGTGACGGTGAAATCGGTCGACTCCGCCAAGATATCGCCCGACATCGGCCCCATGAGGGTATACGAGGTCGCTGCGGTCGAGACCGGCGCGAACGAGGCGATCACCGCGTTGGGGTAAGCGACACCGGACGAAAACGTGGCGGTCTCGGTGTAGCTGCCGGCCGGCGTGATATCGGCATTACTGTCGAACAGACCGAAGATATCAAAGGCGTGGTCATACGTCCGAAGCGTGCAGTTGCTCACCGCCGAGGGCGGGACGGACCCGCCGCCGCCCCAGGACATGATCGCCCAGCTATTGTCGGCAACCGTCGTGACTGTCGCGGCGAGCGTGTAGCTCGAACCGCTCGAGTTCGCCGTCCCGGTCGCGTCGGGCTGGGCGGTCTGCTTGACCCCCGTGTAGTCCGCGGCAAGCGCGGCATTGAAGGCGCCGCCAGACACGACGACGTTGTTGGCTCCGCTGTCGGGATTGAGCAAGAAAAACAGGTAATTCCAGCGGTTGCCATACGGCGTGACGCCGGCCTTGGCCGCCAGTGTCATCGACACGCCATTATACGTGACGCCGGTCACCGTATCGGTGTTATCACCCTTGACTGCGACCACGAGCAGCCGGTTGGCACCGCCGCCGACGGTGTACGACGCGGTGAGGCCGCCGCCGAGGCCGCCGTTGTTTCCGAGATCGGCGGAGCCGACATAAGCAATGCTCATGCGGTGATTCCTCCGGCCGTGGGACCACCGATCGCACCGGCCCAGACCGTGCGCATGATGTCGTGGCCGCCGTGGTCGACGTTGATCCGCAGCGCCACGATACCTGCGGTCGTGATCCGGCCCGACGCGGTGTCGGTGCCGCTGAAGACGTTCATTCCGTTCTGGCTGACCGTCAGCGTGACGGTCGAGCCGGCCCCCGCGACGGTCACCATGAACGTGTCGCCCGCCACGACCGAACTGAGCGTTTGGGTGGTGCCGACCTGATGGTAGGCCGAGCCGTCCCAGCGGTAGACCTGGAGCTTGAACTGGCTGCCAGTGTAATAGACCTGCGCGAAATAATAGCTCTGGCTGCCGCTCGATCCCTGGACCCGCAGCGACACGCCCACCGGGTTCGAGCCCGTCCCGACCCCGGTGGCAAAGTCGGCCCCCACGACGAACCAGACCGCGTAATCCGTACCCGGCGGCGTCCAGGACGAGACCGGCATCGTCCCCTCGGTGAAGGTACCCGAGGTGTAGACGGCACCGCTGCCGTTGAGGGAGAGCACGCCCGACCCGCTCCAGGTGGCGCCGCTGCCGGAAGTGTGCGAGGCCAGGTCGCCCGCCGCCCCGGGGAAGGCGTCGAAGAGATCCGTCGTCGAGGCAATGGCCGTGATGACCAGGGCGTGATCGCCGAGCGTCGTCGGCGGGTTGACCGTGGGCCCGGTCGGCGTGTACCAGCCCGGCCCGCTGACGTTCGCCGTGATCCGGTACTGGCCCGCGTCGGGAGTCGGCGCGGTCGCAGTACCGCTCGGGGTCGCGTCGGTGATCGGCAGGTCGCCGAGGACATCGGACCCCGACCGCACGTAGATCCCCGCCCCGTAATTGACCTCGGTACCCGCCTTGGCGACTGTGACAACCGGGTTCGTGCCGGCGAGTGAACAGGCAGGGCCATCAAGCGAGAATTGCGGCTGAATCCTCAGCATCTGCATGGCTGACACGGGGACATTCACCAGCGAGTAGATCCCCATCCCTGTGCTGTCGGGGTCCCAGCGGTCGTCGGTGTTGCCTTCGATGAAGATGTTCAACCCCGAGGACGCATCAGCGACGATGCAACCCTTGTAGCGCATCGTGTCCAGGATGACACGCGCCTGCCCACCGAGCGGGAAAGAATCCTTGTTGGCGTCGTACCAGTCCTCCCTGAGCCGCAGCCGGCCGCCGCAGGGGATCTTGTTCGGCGCATACCCGTAATTGATCGTTGAAATCGCCGGCCATTGCTGGTACGAGTCGAAGAAGCCGTTGGCGATCGTGATCCGTATCGGGTGCTTGAGCCCCGGTCCCGCGTCGAGGCCGAGGATCACCCGCTCGACTTCCTCGTACTTGGTCGTCAGCACGCCGATCGGCAATGCCGCGGCGTCGGCGCCGATCAGGGTGCCGTTGTCGATCCGCTGGACGCCCCCGGCGACGTCGAACTTCGCGCCCCCCTCTGACACCCACGCGGACACGCCGTCCCACACCGGCTGATACAGCTCGATCAGGTGGTCGATGCCGCCGGTCGTCTCGTCGCGCACGAACAACACAAGGTGCCTGTCCCCCGCCGGGTCGCTGGTGGGCCGGTTGTCACCGGGGACCACTCCCTCGATCGAGACCGGGATCGGGACCGGCACGGTCGACCCGGCGTCGTGCCCCCCCTCGGTGTAGGTGATCCCCTGCGTGGACTGGTTGCCCGCGACCACGTTGAACGGCATGCCGTAGAGGCCATAAGCCGTTGTTCCGCTCGCGGTCGACACGAAGTCGACGTGGAGCGGCACGTGCAGGCAGACGTACCCATGATCGGCGGTCGCCGAGATGTTGGCATGCGTCAGGGCGAAGCTCACGGTCTGGCCCGACACCGCCGTGAGGGTCCAGGTGCCGTCGAAGGTCGAGTTCGCCAGCCCGCTGACCTCGACGACGGTGCCGATCTGGTAGCTTCCCGGGTCGGGGATCATGGTGACCGTCAGGGTGGCGACGTTGGATATGAGCGCGACCTTGACCACGGTCATGCGCGCCAGCCAGTTGGCAAAGAGGCCGTCGGACTGGTAATCGACCTCGTCGCCGGTGACGTCGCGGCCGATCTCCGCCCAGTAAGGCCCGACGTCGAAGGCGAACCCGCCGAACGCCGGCGCAATGTTGCCCCCGGCCGGGCCGCTGCCGTCCGTGCTATTTGTGCCGGAAATGCCTAACTGCACCATTGCTAAATAGTCAACGGCCGAGGGGTCGCTGAGGCCGCCATCATTCGTACCGGTGATCGATCGCGTCCCCCATCGCAAGGGCGTATAGGTGACCGGGACCGGCGTCGTACCGTTGAGCGTCACGGGGTTCGGCGAAAACGTCCCGGCATCGGGATCGCCATAGGCATCGTCCTGCAAGGTCACGTTGGCCGACGACGGCCCATCAGCAGCGAGGGTGAAATTCTGTGATGCGACGGTGAGATCGCCCTTGGCCGGGCTGGGCGGCGTGATCGTGTAGGTGGTCGCCATTGAGGAGTACGCCATAGCCCCGACCGTGCCGACCATCGGATTTCCGCTGGCGTCGGTCGAATAGGTGTCGCCCGGGTACGCATGGGTTGAATCGTAGTAATGAACGAGTGCCGATGCTCTGGGCCGGAAGCCGGCGCGGACCCAGGGGATCAGGTCGTTCTTCGTCAAGGTCGGGTCGTTCTGGAGCAGGGTGAGTGCCGCCCCGACCGATCCGTCCGTCGAGTGAACGAGTTGGCCCCAGGTCTGGAGGTTGCGGCTGATATCGACGAACTGGGGGCCGTCCGACTCGCCGCTGCTGATGACGCCGAAATCGTGGTCGTGCGTCCCCGGCGAGGCCGAGAGCGGCGTGTTGTACTGGGTGCCGTCCGCCGCATCGCTCCACGTTCCACCGGGAACCTGCTTCATGCTGGCCGTCGCGTTGTAGTCGGCGTTCGCGCCGGAAACCAGGTCGGTAACCGGCGTCCCCCAGTTGTTCTGGAGCACGTAGCCATCGCGCGAGCCCGTCCGCCAGAGCAGGTTGCCCTTGCACGCCAGGAGGGTGTCGGCGGTCTGCGGACCCACGACACAGGTTGCCCCGATCGCACCGCCGGCCCCCGAGCCGCCGGTCGGGCCGACGATCGCGGTGTTGTGCAGAAACGTGTACTGCGGCGGATTGGAATCGGTGCCGTTGGTGTCGATGATGAGGATCGCACCCGAGGCGCCACCAGCCGCGTTCGGAAGGGCGATATTCTGCGCGAACGTCGCGACCCGCGCCGGATCGGCGCCCCCCTCGGGAAGCCCCAGGAAGCCCGGCGCCTCGAAGGTCGCGAGCGACTGGCAGATGTTGCCGACATACGCCTGCGTGGCCGCCGAGTTGCCCAGAAAGAAGCTGTTCGAGCCGGCGCCGCTGGTGCCGAACAGCAGGTAGTTATTCGAGATCCCCCCGCAAATCGTGTTCTCGGAAACCGCCTGGTGATAGCAGAAATTCCCGTCGAAGGAGAGCCATTGCTCGTTATCGTCGCCGAAGAAAACATCGTCCATGTAGTTATAGTCAACGTTGACGCCATCGACAGCGCTGCAACCAAGGTAGCCGTAGCCCATGAACCGATTGCGGAGCACGCTCCGCGTCCCCGAATCTGCGGTCACGCTGATACTCAGAAAGAGCGCGTAGCGGTTCGAGCTGCCGTTGTAATAATTGAAATTGGTGAACCAGTTGTCGGTGATCGTGATGTTCGTCGAGCCGGTGCTGTTCAGCATGGTGACGCCGAGGTCGGCATCGTTGAACGTGCAGTTAGTGACCGTGATGTCGCCGTCGGTGGTGCCATAGAAGTTGCTGAACATCCCGTAACTGGCGGTGTTGCCGAGATGGCTGAAATCCGTGTACGTCGCTGTCTTCAGGCCGCAGGTTGCCCCGGACTGGACCACGATAATTGTGTTGTGGCCGCTCCGCCCGAGGTCCGTCGTGACCGTGGCATGGTTGCCGCTGGTGCCGTTGCAGACGAGCCGGTGGATGTAGCATCCGACGTTGAACTGGAGCGTCTTGGTCGACGCCGGGTAAAAGCAGAGCGTGGCGCCGGCCGAAACCACGATGAGCGCCTGCGCCGTCGTCGACGTGGAGGCTTTGCCGAGGTCGCCCTTGAGCTTGAGCGTCACCCCGCTCGCGATCGTCAGCGTGGCCGTGGTCGGATAGGTGTTGGCGAACTGGATGGCCGGCGTCGAGCTGTCATCGCCGACGGTGATCGTGCTGGGCGCGTCGGCCGTGATGTCGTGGCCGATCGTCACCGTGTCGCCGTCGGTGGGAACCCCCGTTGGCATCCAGACCGCCGAGTTTGACCAGTTTCCATCCTGATTACTTGCGTAAGCCGTCATTACCCATCTCATGAAAACTGGTATAATGCAACGGTCAACCGGGCGGGGCACAGACAGACGGGCACAGGGCGATGGGACCGATGGAAAAGAGCAGCCATAACCAGAATCACGCCTACATGCAGAATCGTTACATGATCCTGGATATCGCGGAGAGCCGCCGCGCGGGCAAGGTCGTCTGGTGGGGCCGGTCGCTCCGCGATCCGGCAACGTCCGACATCGCCGAGGCGGGGCGGTATCCCCGCGATTACTTCCGGCGGCCGTCGGGCGAGTTCGTGGCGGTCCCCGAGGACATCGCGGTCATGCTCGTCGGCCAGCCGTTCAGCGTAACCAGGGAGCCCGAAGAGGCGAAAAGTGAGTTTCAGGTTTAGCCCCTCATCGCGTCGATCAGGCCGCATTCGACCGTGATCGTCGGGTAGCCGTTGACCGGGGATATCTCCGCCGTGAACCCCTTGACGAGGTTCTCGACTTCGAGCATGAGCCAGTCTGCCTTGGCGCTGTACCAGTTCTCGCGCTGCCCGGAGCCGACGATCACGTCCTGCATGACCAGGAACGCGGCGTACTTGGCACAGATCTCGCGGACCCGCCTGGGCTGGTTAATCATGAGCCCTGGGCTCAGACCGGGAACGACCGGCGTGAGGTCGAAGTTGTTCGCCGGCCCGTTGGTCGGCTGGGCCGGTCCGGCGTCAAGCTGGGCCTGGAGCCAGACCGAGTAGCCTCCGGTGCGTCGCGGACCCCACGTCGGCACGGGGTTGCCGAACACGGAGATGTTCAGCCCGGCGGTCAGCCGGTAGTGCCGCTGGATCATGTTGTCCATCCAGTTCCGGGCGGCGGCACGCTGGGTCAAAAAGCCAGTTTCGTCGGCCTCGAAGACGGAGAGGTTCTGGAGCCACCGGCACCAGCCGAGCATGTCCTGGAGCGTGCAGTAGGTCGGCAGGGCCGTCGCCGTGCCAGGGGACGGCAAGACCTGGAGGTTCCCGCCGCCGCCCGTGATCTCGCCGGTGCGGCCGGAGCGCGTCAGGTAAACCTGGTAGTCGTACTTGGCTGGCAGCCAGGTCGCCGTGTCCGCGTTGTTGAACGAGATCACGTACTGCCCGAGGTCGTACCCGTGCGGCGGCGGGCTGGGCAGGGTGAGCCAGGACACGGACGGGGAGAAGAGGACGGCCTGGTCCTGGCCGCCCCAGACCTTGGACGTCAGCGTGTCCGTGGACAGGAATCCGGTGGCGTCGGTTCCGTCGGGATTGTAGATCTGGAGCACGAAGTCCCGGGCGGTCCCCTGGACGATCTCTAGATCCTTGCCCACTGGGTACTCCTGGCCTCTCGGTCCCTCGATCTCTCAGTAAAGCAGGCCGCTCGCGAACTCGCCGAGCGGCTCGGAGACGTCTTCCTGGCCGAGATCCTCGGCCGAGATCGGCAGCGAGGTGAACCTATCCAGCTTGGGCACCGGCCCGGAGACCCCGGTAGCCTCGCTGTAAGAGTCGAGCCCGCTGGTGAACTCGCCGAACGGGTTGGAGCCGTGTTCCTGGGCCAGGTCCTCGGCCGAGATCGAAAGCGAGGTGAACCTCGTGAAAACGGGCGTCATGGCCGGTCCGTCTTTCTGGCGACGATAAGGCTGGCCTTCTCGCCGCCGACCATCCAGGCTCGCGTCAGCTCGGGGACGGACATCCGGTCGGCGTCCAGGATGACGATCAAGTCAAGGATCTCGGGCCTGCGAACGGCAATGCTGTGCGAGTCATCGACGTTGAACCACGTCCCGTTGAACAGCTCGACGTGGTTGTCGACGATCGAGTTCGAGGCGAGCGTCTGGCACGTCTCGGCGAGGGTCGATATCCGCTGGACGGTCGGCCTGATCTGCGCGGTCTCAGGCACGATTACGAGCACGTCCTGGCGGTTCTGTCGGACAGACCTCCTCGGCGTAGCGTCTGACCGCCTCGGAGCCCTGCTCGCCGATCTGGCGGCGGCAGGCGGTGGCGATCCTCTCGGTTGTCATGTGCGCGAGCGACCGCGGTCTCTCGATCCGTTTCATCGGTGGACCCTCCGTCTCTTCGCTCCGTCGAAAGTGACTTTCGGGGTCGCCAGGTCGGCCGGCGGCGGACGGTAGGCAACGGGCGGCCTGAAGCGACCAGGCCGCCCGTCGTCCGGGAGAGGAGAAGGTTTGTCGCTGGCCCGGTCTCGTCTGGTCAGAACGAGACGGTGCCGAGGATGCCGTGGTCGGGCCGGATGACGGACCGGGCGTAGCCGGCGTCGACGGTGATCATCCACCCGCCGTACTGCTGCTGGTAGCCCACCATGACCCGGACCGGGACGATGTCCTTGAGCATGATGTTGTTCGCCAGCACGTTCGGGGTGTCGGGGATCGGCAGGGGCCGAATCCCCAGGGCGACCGCGTGGCGATGGAAGATCGCCGACGTGTAGGTCGTCGTGGCGGGCGAGCCCGACGTGACGTTCGGCATGTCGGGGTCGAAGTCGAGGAGTGCCCCCCACTGCTCGCCCAGCATCCCGTAGCGCCGCGTCTCGCCGGCGATCTGGTAGCCGATCTGGGAGTTGGCCGACCACGTCGTGTCGTTGGTCATGTTCGCGAACACGAGCGGGTGGAACAGCCCGAAGAAGTTGCCGAAGTCGCGTACCGGAATCCTGGCCGAGGCCAGCTTGCCGAACGCGGTGACCATGTTCGCCGTCGTGAACTCGTTGGAGGAGCCCGCGATCGGCGACCCGTAGACGTTGAAGTTCGTCGAGTTGAACAGGCTGCCGAGGTCCTGGTTGATGTACTCCAGGATTCCCTTGAGACAGGAATCGAGGAACATCTTGCGGATGTCGGTCGGCGTGTTGTACTGCGAGAAGTCCGAGACGACGAACGAGATGCCGGGATGGTTGGTGAACGGCAGCGCCACGACGGTGCTGCTCGGGTTGATCGGGGTGAACGACCCGGTGCCGATGTCGGCGACCTGGGACGTCAGGCGTGCCGGGAGCGGGACGTTGATCGTCTGGCCGAGTGCGGCCTCCTCGGGCTTGTAGTCGACGTAGACGCTCTCAATGATCTTGGTAGGTCCAACCACCGCTGCGTTCGCCTCTCCGAAGGCGGCAACAAGATTTTGATAGAAATTAGAGGCGTCAACTGACATGATATCTCTTCCTGTTTATCAATCCCTTATCGCCTTCACCTTGGGGTGTTCCCGGGATTGATTCTGATCGCCGAAACTCAGTTTCAGCGGCGACGGGGCTGGCCGGGCGGCTGGATCGGTGCCATGCGAAGCGTTTTGCCGGCGGCAGCCTCGGCGATCGCGATCGAGTCGGCGGTCGAGATCACGCCAGGCTTGTTGACGATCGGCCCGACGTTGAGGACGCCCGATTGGGTCATGGGCGTGCCTCGCGGCGCTCCCGGGCCTGGCGGCACGGGTTCCCTGGGCAGGACGGCGGGCGCGTTCCCTGCGGACCCGCTGGAGCCATTGCTGGCGGCCTGGAACAGGAAGCGGGCCTTGGCTCGGGCCTGCCTGAGCTGCTCCAGGGCGGTCGTCGCCTCGGGCGGCTGGCCCTCGGGGACGTAGCCGACACGGCTCCAGACGTCGTCGATGGTGACGCCGTCGTTGAGCGTGACGGGGTGGTTCTGCTCGTCCTTGAGTTCGCGCACGGCGGCGAGGAACGCCCGCTCGTGGTCGCGTCGTGCGATCTGGGCTTCGAGGTCCCTGATCCGGGCGTTGGCCTCATCGGGCGGCAACGCGATCCGGGCCTCGGTCTCCTCGTAGAGATTCTTGAGTTGAGTGTACTCGTCTGTCAAGGCATTGAGGGCCTGGGTGACCTCGTCGCGCTCGGCGACGACGGAGTTGTACTCGCTCTCCATCGCCTCGGCGGCCTCGACGATGGGCTTCCACTCGTCGATGGTCTTCTCCAGGTACTCCAGGTCGGGCGCCGCTTCGAGGAGCGTCTGGTGCTGGGATCTCAGGTTCTCGTGCTCCTTCAGGAGGTTGTCGTACTTCTCCTGGATGGTCCGGTGTCGGGTCCTCGACGCTTCGAACTTCTGTCGCCAGCTTGCGGCGTCGGCTTCCTTCTCGCGGAGCTGGGACCGGAGCAGCGAGTTAGCTTCGTTGACGTCAGACATGGCTTCGTCTCGTTCTGCTGGCGTTGTCATGGGATCTGGATTTGGATCAACGTGTCGATCAGGTCGATCGATTGGTTCTAGCCCGGCCTTCTCCCGGTCGCGGCCCGCGAGGATTTCGGCCCACTCGGGCTCGAACGGGTCCTCGGCGGTCGCCTCGCCAGGTCGGATACTCACGGTTAAAAGTCACTTTCTGGATTTCTCAACCATGCCTGGCCCTGGCCGCCTTTTCCTTCTCGACCATCTTCTTGTACTCGCTGGTCCGGCGGTGCGTGATGTTGAGCCGGCGGCCGATGTGCTTGATCTGCCTGGCGACGGGAGAGCCCTCGTAGAGGTGCGTCTCGGAGAGCTTGCCGAGCCGCTCGCGGAGGCCGCCCATGATCTCCTTGGCGCGCTTGTCGATCCTGGCGATGCGCTCCTCGCGGCTGGCCTTCTGTTTGGTCCGTGCGACGGCCGTGTGCTCCCCGGCATGCGGGTTGTGCATGCCGACCCCGGTGGCCCGTCCCGTCGATGTCGGCGGCACAGGCGAGGATGCTGTTCCCTTCCTGGGAGTCATGGCGGCGCGAACGCGGGCCTCCTGGGTGGTCGTCCGTCCCAGGCTGCGGTTGATCTGGCCGAGGCGGACCTTCTCGGGATGAGCCTGTTCAACGGCTTCCTTTGCGGCGGCGTGCGCCCGCTGCGGAGCAAAGTATCCGGCTTCAAGGAGCTGCCTCTGCCGCTTCGCCGCCGACGCTTCACCTGGAGAGCCAGCGCGACGCTCAGCGATATCAGTCGCCTTGTCGGCAAGTGTTCTTGCGCGCTGGACCCTGTTCCCCTTATCACTCCGGGTTGCCGCAGCCTGCTCCTTGGCCGGAAGTGACTTCTTCTCGCGTTCCTCGACTGCTGCCTTTGCCGCGGCATGCGCCCGCTGCGGAGCAAAGTAACCAGCTTCAAGCAGACTTCTCTGTCGCTTGGATGCGGTTGCCTCACCCGGAGTGCCGACACGCCGGTTTACGATTGAAGTCGCCTTTTCAGCAAGCATCCTTGCCCGCTGGACCTTGTTTCCCTTGGCTGCCCGCTTGGCAGCGGCCTGCTCTCTGAGCGACGGCGTGGCTGGACGAGCGGATACGGTTGGTGGGTTGACACTTGCGATAATGCTCCCTTTGGCATGCTGCTCGCGAATTGATTTCGCGGCAACAACCTTGGATTCACGATATTCCATCCCTGCCTTTGACAGGATTCCAAGACGGGCTGCTCTCTTGGCTCCGCGTTCCTGGCGTGCGATGCCAGCGGCCAAGGTGCGTTGTTCTGCTGTCATGCCCATCCGAGACCGATGCGCCGCCGCCTGCTCTTTGAGCGATGGCGTGGCGACGCCGTGCTCGCGACCGCCGGCCAGGCCGCCGACGTGCCCGGTCGTCCCGTGCGTCCCGGTGGCGGCCTTCGCCCGCTCGACGGCGGCGTGGGCGGCCGTTGGCGTGCCGGACGGGGCGGCCGAGGCGTGCCGGCCGCCGAACCTGGGCAGCGGGTGCTGGCCCTGGAGTGCCGCCGACCGCCACGCTGCCTGCTCGGAGCGAGCGACGGCGTGCGTCTCCTCGCCGGTCATGCCGCGGCCGACGTGCGGGCCTCGCCCGGCCATCCCGAACCTCTCGGCGACGTCGTGCCGCTGGTACTGCTCATGGGCGATGTCGCGGGCTCGCGCCCGGACCCTTGCCAGCCGCTCCTCGTGGGTCTCGCCCGGCTTCCTGGGCTGGCGAGCGGACGGCGCGAGCCCGAGCGTCTCGCGCAAGCTCGGCGCCTTGCCGGCGGCGCCCGGCTCGTCCCACCGGCGGCTCCTGGAAGTGACTTTCGCCGCGGCGGGCGCTGCCGCAACAGCGACGCTTCCAGCCCCCTCTTTGGCGGCGATCTTGCGCCCCTTCTTCGCCACCTTCTCGGCCTTGAGACCCTCGGCGATCCGTTTGGCGTGGGCGGCGATCCGCTCCTCGTGGCCGGGAACGCTCGAAGACGGGCGCTTGCCGGTGGCGGTCCTGCGTGCTTCCTCGGTCTTGACACCGTAAGAACGTTTCTCAAGCCCCTCGGCCCGAGTCCCCAGAACCCGGGCGTGGGCGTGTGCCTTGACGGCGGCGCGAGGACCGTGCTTGATCGTCTTGAGCAGCGCCTCCTGGCGGGCCTTGGTCATCGTGGCCGAGGTCAGCAGCTCGTGCTTGGCTGCCTTGACGTCGGCCTCGGCCTGCGTGCCCTTGGCCCGGTAGGTCGCGGACCTGGCCTTTGCTCGCTCGGCGAGCTGGGCGGCACGAGTCTCGGGAGAGCCCTTGGCCGCACGGGACATGGCGGCCTGCTCCCTGAGCTTGCCGACGTGCGGCGGCGGGACCGGCGCCCCCTTAGGCTTCTCGCTCTTGCCGCCGTGCGAGAAGAACGACATGATCCCGGACGGCCCGGCCTTGGCCTTGGCCTTCTCGCTCTCTGCCCTGGCGATGTCGACGCGGGCCGTCTTCATGTCGGCGGCGGCCTTGGCCCGGACGCGGGCGGCGAGCCCGCCCTCGGTCTTGTGGGTCCGTGGACTGGCCTTCTCGACGCGATGGCTCATGGCCGTGGCGCCGGCGGCGGAGACCTGCTCGCGGAGCGACGGGCCGGTCGGCCCGTGCGCCTGGGCTCGCGCGGCCTGGGCCTGCTTGCGTTGATCGATCTTCTCCCGGGCGGCGGCAGCACGAGCCTTGACGCCGACGACGCCGTGCATGGCCCGGTGCTCGTGGACCTGTGCCTTTAAAGTTGCCCCGCTCGCGCGGTATAATTCACCCTTGCGGAGTGCGTGTGCCTTGGCCCTACATTTACCGAGAACCGCAGCGACTTCAGCGGTCATCCCGCTTGTCTTCCAAGAGGACATAGCTTTACTACAGGATGGGTCCGATGTCTTGCTTTTAGCAGAGACATAGTGACCGCCAGACATCTTCAATTTCGATGATTTTGCTGGCATATAATCATTTCTCCAGAAAGAGTTCCGCGATGGCGTTCCCGAAAGCTGACCTCACTGGCAACGTATACGGACTCTGGACCGTGGTCAAGTTCGCCGGTCGCAGGAACAGGAAAGCGTTATGGTTGTGTCGATGCGAGTGTGGGTCCGAGAAAACTCAGTTCGGGGATAATCTGACCAAAGGACAGACGAAAAGCTGCGGGTGCAACAAAGGAGCGATGATAGCATCACAAAAGATAAAGTATGAAAACAAGTATTCTCACAGTATAATAGAGTATCGAATTTGGTGTGCAATTAAGACTAGATGCTACAATAAGAATAATCCAGCATATAGATTATATGGAGCAGTCGGAGTCACGATGAACGAGGAATGGAAGAGTTCGTTCCTAGCTTTCCTGAGAGACATGGGCCACTGTCCAGGTCCAGAATATTCCATAGATCGTTACCCTGATAATCGTGGGAACTATGAGCCCGGAAACTGCCGATGGGCTACGCCTATTGAACAGAGCCAGAATCGGAGAAACAATCGCAAACTGACTTTTGCCGGAGAAACCAGGACAGTCTCAGAATGGTCGATATTATTGGGGATTCCTTGGCAGAACATCCATTCGAGGCTTAGCAAAGGTTGGTCTGATGAGCGAACATTGACAACTCCGATTAAGCATAATAAATAGTCTATTCATCTTCTTCTTTGTTCATCCCGTCGAACGCTGCCGTGTCGTTCTGCCGGGCTTTCCTGAGCTGGTCCCGGATTGCCCGGAGGACTTCGCGGGACTCGCGGTCCTGGGGAGGCTGCTTCAGGAGTACCCGGTCGATCTGCTCGGGCAAGAGCGACGCCTCGCTGCTCCGTCCGTTGCGGAACAGCCTTCGGACCTCGGGATAGGGCGGCCCGCCGTTGAGTTTCGCGGCCCACGCGATCAGGGCGACCAGGACGGCGTCCTGGGGGCGTTCCAGCGTCCAGTGCCTTGATTCCCAGGATCGCGGCGCGGACGGCTCCTGCTCGGTCCTGGCCCGCTTCCCGGCGGTCCTCTTGAGGTCGGCCCGGCCCATGCGCTGGTTGGTGATCTTGGCCGCCGGGCTGCCGGATCGTTCTCGGGCCTCGGCGAGGATCATTCGTACGTCCCTGTCGAAGTCGCCCGTGGACCTCCAGCCCGAGGCCGTCATGCAGGTGAAGCGGAGCAGTCGGCACGGCTTGAGTTGCTGTCCCACTGGAATGACCCTGGTCTGGCTAGAGTCAGCCAAAGTTAAGTTCAGAGTTCGAAGAGGATCGACTCGCCCGGCTCTCCCGACCCGACCTCTTCCTTGAGCCTGGCGAGCATGTCGGCGACATCGCGGCGAGCCGGCCTGTGATCCTGGATGGCTCTCGCGAGCTGGCCGGCGAAGACGCTTGAGTCCATCGTCAGGCCGTCGCGGAACAGCTCCTGGACTGCCTGGAAACCGTCGTCCGGGAGCGACTCGGCCCACTTAGAAAGTGACTTCAGGCCGCCGTGGCTGGCGAGGTGATAGCCGACCTCCCGGCCCTGGGCGTTCGTCATGACGATGTTAACGGACATCAGGGTTAATCCTCTTGCCGTGCCTGGTCAAGCCTTCGGCGGCGAGCCTGGCCTTGTAGGATTCCTGACGCTGCTTGCGCGATTCGCTGGCGGCTGCCGCCCTGGCACGGAGGGTCTCCAGTTCTTCTTCGGACATCCTGAGCGTCCCGCGAGCCTTTGCCGGCAGCTCATGCTCCGGCGATTCTACCAGGCGGCGCAGTTCTCGGGGATCGGAAACCTTGTGCATTGATGACAACGTCCACGGACCCGAGCCGCGACGATAGTAGAGATTATGACCTGAATAGTTGCTCTTGTGTGCCCCGCCCTGGTACCTGTGCCGCTCGTCGACGACGATCGTGTGGAACTCGGCATTCGGGCTTGAGTTCACGATCAGGGCCTTGCGGTGCAGAGCGTCATCGTGGACGGTGAGCGCTTGCTTGGACCCGGTGAGCTTGGTTTTGACCTCGACGTGGTGCGTCATGCCCCTGGTCTTGAGCCTCACGTCGTCGGCCTTGTACCCGGTCTTGCGCGTGGCTCCCAGCCAGCGGGCGACGCGGGCCTCGATCCTGTCAGCGTGCGCCCGTTCTTCCTTGCCGACGGTCTTTCCGAGGAACTTGGCCTTCTCGATCTCGATCGGGATGGCTGTTCCCTTGGCGCTGGCCACCTTGACGGCCGACGGGCCGGCGACGGCTCCCGCGGCGACGGCAGCCCCCGGCAGAGGCTATCCTAGCTTTCACCCGTCCGAGCGCCTGGTCAGGAGTCCCCGTCCCTGGCGAGCCTCGGAGGGCAGCCGCCTTCTTGCGGCAGCCGGCGAGGATCTTGGCCAGGTCATGTGTGAGCGTGCCGCCGGACTTCCAGGACGACATCGCCTGTGAGCAGGCTGGGTCTCGGGTCTTGGAGCCTTTGCCCACGGCGGCGTAGTGGCCGCCCTTGAACGTCGCTTTCCTGGCCGTGGCGGGCATGTCCGGGCCTCAGCGTTTGCCGCCCCGCTTGGACTTGACGAGCTTCTTGCCCTTGATCGTCTTCTTCTTCTTGTGCGAGCCGGGCGTCTTGCCGCCGCAGCCGCACCCGCAGTCAGCCTTGCCAGTACATGACATGATATGCTCCCACCAGTATCTGTAAGATCAGTTTACGTTCTCGACGCCCAGCAACCGGAGGACCGGAGCAACGAGATTATTCCAGCAATCGCCGCACAGCTCCAGCGAGGAGATCGGGCTGGCCGTCGAGATGCCGTTGCGCTCCCGGGTCCATGAGAGCTTATAGAAAGCTACTCCGCCATTCCAGTTACCGTTGACTTTCTCTCCTGGCGGGACGTCTTTCTTGCAGTAGTCGCAACTGACTTGCTGGTAAACGAGGTCTATCACCTCGCGGGTCTTTTCCTGGCGTCTCATGGCTGCCCGTGCCTCGCGATGGTCGGGTCAAGGACCGGACAAGGTCACTCGGCTGCGGCGCCGGCGGCGACGTTGTTCTTGTCCTGCTCGACGGCGCCGGGGCCGGCGCCGGGGCCGGCCTCGGGCTCCTCGTCGGAGCCTGGAGATGCCCCGGGGAAACGACCCTCGCCCGGCTGGCCGTTGCTGCCCGGCTCCCCGTTGCCGTTCGCGCCGAAGAACGACGCCTGGTCAAGACCGTACTTCTTCTTCATATCGTTCATCCACTTCTTGTCTTCCATGACCTGCTCCAACTCGGCCTTGGCCGCGTCGCGGGACAGGCCGCGCCGACGCATCAGGACCGTGACCTCTGACGCGTAGTTGTTGGCGACCTCCCACTCGTCGGCCTGGTCCCGCTCGGGACCGGGGATCGGGATCTCGGGCTCGGACCATGTGCACGAGAGCTGGAGCTGGGCGGCGACCTCGGTATTCTCCGGGATGTCGTAGTAGGCGCCCGAGACGGCAAAGCAGACGCGGGCCAGGTCCTTCTCGTAGATCATCGCCATCGACCGCCGGGCCTGGGCACGGGTCAGGAGCGGCGCCTGCTCAGAGAGGATCGCGATGCCCGACGCTGCCGACTGCTGCTTCATGCGGATCGCCGCCTCGGGAATCCCGTTGTCCTCGTAGATCACGCTCCGGTACTCATCCATGTCCTGCCAGGAGCCGCCTATGTCGATCGTTCCTTCGAGCGCCTCGATCCGCGGTTCGAGCCCGGTCTGGGTCTGGTTGGGCATCCCCGGGACGTGCGTGATGCACCCAGGCGTGAAGATCGGTTTCCAGTCGGACCTCACGTTGTAGGCCAGCATCATCTTGTTTCGGTAGATCGACACAGAGTTAGCCGTGTCGGTCATGTCCATGTTGAGCTGATAGTTGGCGTTAGCGATGTCCGTGCCCGGCGAGTCGTTCCAGAAGTCCCGCACCGGCAGCTCGTAGTGAAAGAACGAGAACGGCAGGATTCCGTACGGGTTCTCGCCCGACTCTTCCGGGACGTACCTGGCGACCCGGCCGCCGGTCGTCTGGCTCAGGCCGAGCTTCTCGGTCTTGAACGTGTAGATGTTGGTCGCCGTCCAGAGCTGGAACTGGCGGGTCTCGTCGTACATCGAGATCACGCACACGGCCCATGGCTTGGTTGGCGTCTCGGGACTGCACCAGACGGCGAACTCCTCGGACCCTCGGACGTGGATGATGAGCGGCGCGTCGCCCATCGCCTCGGCGACGTTTGGGTCGAGCGTGGCGTCCGTGCCGGCGGCGGCGACCTGGAACATGGCGACGTCGTTCAGGGTCGAGAGCCGGTCAGCCCGGAGGAACTTGGCATTGACGTGGTTTGCCTCGTAGACCGACTGGAGCCAGGCGTCGGCCTCCTCCGAGTTCTCGACGCGGCGGGCCGGCCCCGGGACGTAGAGGTGCTCGCAGAGGGCGTTGACCGCCCGGCGAGTAATATTGGTCGTCCGCTTAGGTTTCTGCTCGTGGTCCCAGACGTTCTCGGCGTCCCTGTAACGGATGTACTGCTCGGTCTTGCCCTCGTAGAATCGCTGATTTCTTATGGCGTCGTCGATCCTGGGGTTGAACTCGTTTGTGAGTCCGTCCCGGATCGAGTCCATGATCTTGCCGAGGTCGTTCGTTACGTTCGTGGGCCGGGGATAGAGCTGTGTCCCCAGCGCCGAGGAGAAGATGGTCGCGATAGATCGCGTGAACCGGCTCAAGGAAAGTCACTTTCGCTCGGGCTAGACCGGCGCGGCGTGTGTCCTGTCAACGCTCGTTTCACTGGAGCCGCGGCGCGTTGTTGTACTGCGCCATTGCGTCGATCAGGTTGACGATCATGCCGCGGAGCTGGACGCCGACCCTGGCGACGTCGTCGGCGTTGGCCGGCGTGGCGGTCCCGGCGACCTGGGCAGCGGCAAGCTCGACCTCCAGGGTGGCCAGCGAGGCCATGTAGCCCTGGAGCGTGGACAGCTGGGTGGCCAGCGTCGTGGCCACGGTGTCGACCTCTCCCTGGAGCGTGGTGATGTCGCCGGACAGAGACATGGCAGGTTCCTCGGGACAACGGTCTGGTCTGTTCTGGCTTGGTCTAGTCGAGGTACGCGAACGTCATGAGCAGCGCGTCGCCGAGATCGGGCGATCTTCCCAGGCGCTGCATCAGGTCTTCCTTGGGCTCAAGCTTGGTCCGGTGCCCGTACAGCTCGTAGCGCAGTAGCCCGATCTCCTCTCGCATGCTAGGGTACCAGGACTCGGGCGGGATGAGAAACTGAGTTTGCTTCTCGCGGGTGATCTTCGGGTCGACCCGGCCGGTCTTGGGGTCTGGGGCCGGGTCAAGGGTCGTCCCTGGGTCGAGGCGCATACGGAGCCGCCAGCCGGCGCAGGATCGCAGGTTGACGAAGTCGGGGCCGCCGTGGAACGAGCCCGAGTAGGGCGTGGCGCCGAAGATGCCCTTGGCCTCAAGGTAGCGGGCCAGGTCCTTGCCGTAGACGCCGCCGACGTCGTAGCAGATCCGGTGCTCGGCGACGTTCCACTGGAACCGCTTGCGGACGATGTGGCCGGCGACGTCCTCGGGGCCGGCCAGGTTGTCGCAGTAGACGTCCAGGACGCCCAGGTCGTCGCGAACGACGATCACGGAGCGGTCCTTGCCGACGCCCTCGCTGAGGTCGACGCCCATGCGCGGGTGGCCCAGGAACTCGCCCGGCTTACGGCGGCGACTGATGCAGGCATCGATCCACCCGGGCGGGATCAGGGCGTCGACCGAGATGTCCGGGAACAGGGCGAGGATGCGCGACCGCCACCAGAGCGACCCCTCGCCGTACTGGCGGCGGTTGTTGTCCAGGAACCCTTTGTCGGCTAGGCCGCGCGACGATCGAGGCTTGTCGATGTCAGGGCTGTCGGTCGAGGGTATGCGGATCGAGACGACCCGGTCCTCGTCGGGGATGGTCGGGTCGTCCTTCTCGCGGGTCGCTCTCAGGTCCAGGTCTCGGAACCGGCCCTCGGCGCGGATCGGATTGCCGAAGACGACAGTCTTCTGGGCATTGAGCGAGTCGAGCGCCTCCCAGATGTCCTCGTCGATGCCGGACGCCTCGTCAACCACGACCAGCAGCTCGCCCGTGTGCTGCCCCGAGATCCGCTCCATGCCCCGGGTCGCGATCCCGATCACCTGCCATCCGGTGTTGTTCACGGCGAGCGTTTGAGGACTGACCTTGGGGCTATCAGTTACCTGTCCTGCGAGCGGAATAAGCGGGTTGGTGAGTGCCCGGCGGACCTCCTTGAAGACGACCGAGCCGAGCAGGTTCTGGCTCGGCGCCGTGACGATGACGAGCGAGTGCGGCCTGGTGTAGAGCCACCATAGGATGATCCCGGCGGCCAGGAACGACTTCCCGATCGAGTGTCCGGTGGGGACGACGACAGTCTTGTGCCTGACGACGGCCTCGCAGACCTTGCGCTGGCCGCTCCAGTAGCGCGCGGGCCGGTCCTTTCGAAGAACGGGGTCGTAGTATCTCCGACCGAGGACCTCGTCATTGAATCGCACAGGATCGTCGCGGCAGGACCGGATCAGGAGCGCGACTTTCTCGCTCTTGGTCGGCTCTCGTCCGACGGCGTTCCGGAGTTCGCCGATGGTCATCATCGGTCGTCGTCGTCCTGATCGTCGTCGTCATCGTCATCGTGCCTGCTCGCCTGGCCCTGCCCCTGTGGCTTCGCGGGCAGTCCGCCGCTCTGCCTCATGGCCTGCTCGATGCGCTCCAGGTCTTCGAGAGCTTTTGTCACGTCGTGGTCGCCGGCCCCGGGGTTGGCCTCTTCGTCTCGCCTGGGGGTCTTGTCGAGCATGAGGACTTCGCGTATTGCTCCAAGAATAGCATTCATGCGATCGACGTAGGCGGGGTTTCCCAGGCCGTCCTTGATCTGGATCTCGGACCGTTCGATGGTAGACGTCTGGTTCTTGGTTCCTGGGAGCAGGTTCTTCTCAGAACTGACTTTCTTGGTCGTCTGCTGTCCCTTGGATCGGTTCCACTCTTCCCAGCACTCGCGGAACATCTTGTGAAGCCACTTGAGCTGTCGCCCCCGCTCAGCGACGTGGGACTCGACGAGGGCCTCGTAGACGCGCTCGTGGTGTTTCTTGAGCGCGTTGCAGATGGTGGTATGGCCGATGCCGAGTCTTGCCCTGATCTCCAGGTGGGTGAACCCCTGCTCATTGAGCCGGATGATCTCGGCGACGGACTCTGGTGAGATTCTTGCGGGCATCTAGAGGACTCTCTGGCTAGCCGGGAGCGCGATGATCCTGAGGAACTCGCTCCTGGCGTCGTGGTTCGTCTTGAACAGTCCGCGAACGACGCTGGTCGTCATGCGGGACGGAGTCCTGATCCCACGCATGGTCATGCAAAGGTGCTCGCCGAGCCGGAAGACGTCGCCCAGCTTGGCCTGCGTGACGGGGTCACGCCGGATCACCCCGGCGATCTTCTCCAGGCTTTGCCCATCGGTCTCGGCAACGGCGGCCTCCCCGCCAGAACCATCGCCCGATTGGCCATTAGTCCCGTCACCGACACCGTTCAGGCTCTCGCGGAGGGCAGCCAGCTCCACCTCGGTCCAGCCGAGGAGGTCCGGTGCGATCCCCTCTAGCCGCAGCGTCTCGACCTGCTTGAGGAGCGGACCGAAGTCGAACCGCGACAGGTCGGTTGACCTGTTGTCGTTGATCGAGTACCCAACGGCTTGCGACGGTGACCAGTCAGACCGCTTGACGGCGACGAGCTGATCGGGGCCGGTTCGACCACGAGCAGCTCGCGGATTCCCGCCTGTCGCGCCGCCTAGACGGTGCCGTTGCCAGCGCGGACGATGTTCCTGGAGTCGAGGACGATCGAGCGTGCCGGCCCGAACTGGACGAGCGAATCACCGATGACGGACAGGTTTCGGTCGTCGTGGATGCGAACGTTACCCTGGTCAATGTGAACGTCATCAATGTCGACGACGGTCGTCCTGGCGACGACCTGAGCCTGGCCCTGGCTCTCAACCAGCCCAGGCCCAGGCCCAGTCTCCGGTTCAGGCTCTTGCGCTGGCTCCTGGACCGTCCCGTTCTGCGCCTTGCGTCTGGCCATGCCTCTCTCCCGGTCTCCCCGCGACGAAAGTCACTTCTTCCTGGCGGTCTTCTTCTTCTTCTTCTTGGCCACGCCCGCCGCGCTGAGCGCGATCGCGAGGATCTGCTTCCTGGAGCGAGGGCGAGACCCGTGCTCCTCAAGCTCCTTGATGTTCGCGCCGATGTTCTTCTTCCCCTTCTTGAGCGGCATGAAACTACCTCCATCTGATCTAGGCCGGCCCGACGCCGAGCGTTCCGGCGGCGAGCACGAGGACGAACAGGGTTACGATCAGCTTGACGATCACGGCCCAGCCAGCATCCAGCCCCATGCTGGGGAGGAGCTTGTCAAGGATCAGGTTCAGGACGTACAGGAACAGCGCCAGCACGACCAGGCCGACTAAGATCGCGACGAGCTGCATGAACGTGCCTCCGACTCGATCTCTGCTCCTGACGAAACTGACTTTTAGCTAGCATGGCCGGCATCGGGACCGGGGCTGCCGTCTTTCTTGACGAACTTGACCTCGGCGTCGGGCTGCTCCGGATGGAGCAGGACCGGCGTCAAGGCGTGAGCGTCGGTGTCGCAGACGATCTCGACCACTTCCTTCGCCAACCGCTTCGAGAGCACGGCGCCCATCGCCGCGACCTCGTCGGCGGCGATCTTGGCGGCGATCTCAGCTACGTCGGTCGTGGTTTTATCAATGTGATCAAGCCGCGAGATGATCTGATCCTGCCGCCCGATGATGAACTGGTGCCGAATCGCAACGCCCTGCTTGTGTTCCTCAAACTCGCTCTTGAGCACTTGCAGGTTCTTGTCGCTCTCGCGATTGGAGAGCTGGATATTGACCCACGCGGAAAACCACGGTCCGGCGTAACTCAGGATCAGGCCGAGGATCGAGAGGGCCAGGCCGCCAAATCCCAGATCGTACCAGGCTTGTCCCGTGACCACTCCCTCGGCATGTAATCCCCACACGGCGATCGCCAGTCCGGCGCCTCCGTAGATCATCAAGAGACCGGGCTTGGCCAGTATCGCATGGAGCATTCGATCAGACAGACCCCTTGGCTCGACCATCTCTCAGGTACGCTTGGATCAGATAGCCCACGGCGGCGGCTACGCCCGCCCACTCGGCCGGATGGTGGAGCAGGAGCTTGAGCAGCTCGGGGCTCAGGGCGACCGCAGAGAGCACCGTCACGATGACCTGGGCCGCCGTGTAGACGACCGAGCCGGCCGCCATCGCCCGGGGCACCGATACGGGGGCCAGGACGCCCGCGGGGGCGTTCGATGGCCTGAGGCCCAGCGGATCGCCGAGCGTCGGCGAGAGTGGTTCCTGCGGCGTCATGGCTGGTCTGGCGGAGGGTCGATCTTGACAACGGGAAACATCCCGGAGTCGGCAATCTGGCGAAGCCGCTTCTCGTGGTCGGTCATGAGATGTTGCTCGGCGGCGACTTCTCGCTCCAGCTCGATGATCCGCCGCAAGTTTGATTCTTTAGTTTGTTCTAGGATATCGATCCTCTCCTTGTCGATCTTCAATTCTACGAGAGCTTCTCGAAGCTGAACCACGATCCCTTGCCGCTCCCATTTCGCTTGCCGTTCGAGTCGCTTGTGTTCCATCCATCGCGCCAGGAGCGTGCCGACCGCCGTAATGATCCCAGCGACGCCGACCAGGATACCGACCGTAGTGTTCCCGTCGTTGGTAGCCATAATGCCAATGCCACCCCCCATAGCCATCGCCGAGCCGACACCAGCGGTCACGTCATAGCCGGTGATCGGATCGTGATGATGGGGGGCCGCCTGAGTCATCGATCGAAGCCCCGCGACAGCCGGATCATCTCGGCTTCAAGCAGCTCGACCTGCCTTTCCAGGTGCGCGATGCGATCCGCGTCGGTCGCGGTCGCTGTCGCGTGGGCGGGCGAGACAACGATGACGTGCGGGTTGAGCACGCGGGGCGGCTCGAGGAGGACGCGAGGGCCGAACGGGCCATCGGGTGCGGCCATGCCCGCGATCCACTGGCCGCGTTCCAGGTCGGCGTCGTGTTGTCGTTCGAGGTCATCGTCGTCGAAGGGGTTCGCCATGACATGCTCCACGCAAGAGTCACTTCCCGCCGGGCGGCTTGACTACAAGGTCGCGAATCGCCGGCGCGGCGGCGGCGGCAGCGGCGGCGTGGAACGCCGGGTTGCTGACGATGGTCGTGAGGTGCTCCAGGATCGCCGCGAGGACAGCGGGCAGGCCGCCGCCCGACTGGAGGGCCGTCGTGATGACCTGGAAGAGCACCGTCCAATTGATCGAGGTCGCGCCGACGGCCGACTCAAGATTCGCCAGGAACTTGCCCAGCCGCGGCATCCTGGCGACGATCGCCTCAATTTCCGTGATAACATCCTGGGGCGCCAGCCCGGCCCGGCTAACACGAGTAAGCAACTCGTTGCTCATGTCTTGCCCTCGCGAGGGTCCGTGAAACTCACTTTCGCGCCCGATCACTTCAGGTGCGGGAACGGCACGGCTGGGAACGGCTTGCCCAGGAACGGGCATAGCTTTCTCCAGCCGTCGCCAGCGAAGACGTTCATGATGAGCAAGTCGGCAGGCCGCTGACAGAAGTGGTTCTCGACGTCGGCGACATGCCGGTCGTAAGCGGCGAGGAGACGTTCGCGAGACAGGTCAACGCTCCCCCACGCCTGGACGCGCAGCCTGGCGCACGCCGAACGTTCTGGTTCCGGCATGTCTTCCATCTTGATCCAGGAGAACCAGCTCATGTTCGAGTTGACCCACGCCTCGCGCTCCCGCACGGTCAGGATGAACTTGCTGCCCGGGTGGCGGCGATCCAGGCTCTTGAACCGAACCATCGCGTGGAGGTCGGTCAGGCCGTCGTGCGTGTTCAGGATCGAGTAGGGCTCCCCGGAGACGACCTCGCGGCACGTCCGGTCATCGATCGGGTAGTGGACCGACCTGATCCCGAGCCAGCAGAGGGCCTCGTTTAGGCTCTTGGTCCCGGTGCGAGGAGGACCGATGCCGAAGCACTTCACGGGTAGGCTCTCCCGGTCGGCGGCGTCTTCGGCTCCGACCCTTCCGGCCCGAACCAGCGAGTCCTGCGGCCCGTCCAGTTCGTCCCGAAGCGGACCCTTTCCGACTCCAGGTGGACCGCGATGATCTCGGGGATGAGGACCCGGTTCCTCCGGTCCCAACGCTCAGCGAACTTCTGGTCGGTGTGGCCGCACGTCTCCGGGACCAGGGCATTAGTCTTATACCGCCAGCCCTCGTGGAGCCCGTCCGACCCGTGGAAGAGCTGGAAGTACCCGTGCGGCGTATAGCCGAAACCGTCGCGCATGATCCGCGAGGCTAGCGGCGGGAACCCGTACGGCATGTTCGGCGGGTGAACGTTGATATGGTAATCATGCTGCCGATGGAGATAGTCCGACGCTTCGAGGATCTTCCACTGTTCCCAGGAGTACAGGCAGACCCGATCGACGCCGTAGAGTTTGCCGGGCTCCAGCTCGGCCGAGTCGAGCACGTTCAGGGTGTTCCTCGGCAGCACGATGTCGCAGTCGACTCCGAGCAGCCAGTCCTGCCACGAGAGCTGGCTGATGCCCCGGGCGAGCGCCCGGCCTTTGTTGAACGGCTGCCCGTAGAGGCCGACGTCCTCGGTGCGGAGGCAGTCGAGCGAGTTACGTCGGCACGTCTCTAGGGTGTCGCCGTCGCGGGGATGGGTGACGACCATCCATTGCCTGAATAGATGCCTGTTGTGACGAGCGACTTCTTCGAGGAAATCAGAGCAACCGACGCAGACCGTCACCGCCGAGATCGCGATCCCCACGGCCTTTCTCCTCCGGTTTGCGGGGCACCGACGGAGCGGCGAACCGGAGGATTGGCCGTCCGCCGATGCCCCTGGGCAGGGTCATGACTCCCCGCCGTACGCATGTAACCGTCATGAAAGTCAGTTTTCACGATGACTGCTCGCAGCTTACGAGAACGAGTGCCCGAGGTGGAAATCCTGGGCATATGCCTCGTTCGTCAGGTAGTTATATGGCATGTAGAAGTATCCCTGAGCGCCCCATCCCGGACTCCAGGAGTTGCGGCAGATGAACCATTGCTTCGCGTCGTCGTAGCCCACGGTAAGGGTCGAGTGGCCGCCGAGGAGTTGCTCGGTCGCGGCGTCGGGCATGGGGATGATTCCCGTCTGAGCGACGGCGTCGCTCTCGAAGCTGGAGTAGACCAAAAAGCCATTGACGATCGGAAGCCGGAGCGCCAGGGCCGACTTGAGCGCCTTCAGGTTCCGGTTGTCGATCGGCTGCCCGCCTTTGAGGACGTGCGGCTTGGCCTGCGCGTAGGCCACCTGGGACGGCTGCGTGAGCATGTCGCTGGCCACGTAGGGCCAGGTGCTCTCCGGGCAGACGCCCCACTTCGCGAGCGCCGTCTGGCCAGAGCCCACCATCGCGCCGGCGTCGGTGCCCGTGTCGTTCTCGATGAAGCGCTCACACCAATATATGAATTGCCGAGACGGAACCCAGTTGTTGGGCTTCTTGGCCACGGCGCGGAGGTACTGGGCGCAGCCGGCCCACGCATGGGCCGTGCACGAACCCTCAGACCCCTGGTCATATACTGATATGTTGTGACTCGCGAAGAAAGGGCGGAGGTCGACAGACGCCGGTAGCGACTCGACGATGTGCGCCGGCGGGATCGCGTAATGGTGCGGCGACTCGCGGACGGGGTTCGGGTCGGGAATCCAGTTGAGCCGGTGGCCCCTCTTCGTCCTTCGCACGACTGGTGGGATCTTGATCGGCATCGCGGCGGCTCCTGGTCTCAGCGCTGGGCGACGAAAAGGTTGGTCCACCAGACCCGGCCCGACGCATCGGTCACGATCCCGGCGCCGATCAGGTTGTAGGGGCCAAGAATGTTCGCGCGGTGCGGTAGTGAGTTCATCCAGGCATCTATTACGGAAGCAACGTCGGGCTGGCCCTCGGCGACGTTCTCGGCGGCGGCGGCGTAGCCGGGGAAGAGGCCGGCGAGCTGCGGTACGACCTGGAGGTTGAATCCAGCATCGGAGAGCCCCCCCATCGCGGCCATGCTCTCGGATCGGCTATGGGCCAACGTGTCGAGCGTGCCCGACTCGGCGAGGGGGCACAGGGAGTAGGCGGCACGCTGGACGTTGATCGCGGCCACGAGCGCCGTGACCTGTGGCGGGGCCGGCGGAGGAGGAGGAGGCGTAGGTGAGGGCGGGGCAGGCGTGGGAGCAGGCCCGAGGATGACCCGTTCGAGCCACTGGAGTATCGAGGAGAGGGTCATCGGTCTCGTTTCTCTGTCGAGCCGCTACCGGGGTTCAACGACCAGAGCAAGAGCCCATCGCTGAGGTCCGGCGGCTCGAAGGCACAGTCTATGCAGACGTCGGCTCCGTCGCCGAACCGGAAGTCGACCGTGGTTCCTCGTTCCAGGTGTCTATGACAGAACCAGTTGCCGCAGCCCTGGCACCTGGCATCAGCGCGTTCCAGGCAGCCGCCCTCCTTGCAGACGTGCCGCCGTCCGGCTCCGGCTCCAGCTCCGGTCCCAGCCCCGACCTTGTCGTTCCGCGCCATCAGGTTCGCTTGCCTGTTTTCCTGTTCCAGTCGCGGAGCGTGTCGGTGTCCGGCTGGTCGTCTTCGAGGAGGTTCTTGCGGATCAACCGGACGTTTCGCTCTGTGGTCCCGAGAACGGAGGCAGCCTCACGAGAGCTGATTGAGCCGAGCAGGAGGAGCGAGACGACCCTGATCCGGTCCTGTCGTGGCGAGGCCGGCGGGCGCCCCGTCCTCCCGGTCAGGCCGTTCGAGCCGGCCCGAGGTCGTGTCCGGCCTTCCCTGTTTTCCCAGTTGGTTGGCAATTTCGGTGCTGGTCATGATTGACTCAAGGGCGATCTCTCTGTAATAAGTATAGTCACGCCGAGCGGAAGAAACAAGGTCGCCAAGAAAACTGGGTTTCGCTCCTATCTTGTTTCACTGGGTCATGTTGCAGCGACCAAAAAAAATGATTTTTCGGTGGTTTGCCATGAAGAAAGTCCGACGGCCGCCGAAACTGACTTCGCGTCCACCGGCCCCGAACGGTGCGTCGCAGCCGTCTCAGGTCGCCCCGATAGCCTGTCCTGCCACGTCCTCGCCGGTCCTACCACCGTCAGACCTGGAGCCGGCTACCCAGCCCTCGCCGGAAGAGTTTACCTGGGCCTTCGAGCCCTGGAACCAGAACGATCCCGGGCGCCTGGCGGTCTTGAAATCCATCGTCGAGAGCCGGCTGGTCGTCCAGGGCAAGCTCCGGCCCGTGGCCTGGGCGACGGAAACCGAGCTGAGGCTCGCTCACGGCGACACTCTCGTGGATGCCATGCTGCGGGACAGCGTGGGCGTTCCCGGCGGCTACCTGGAGCGGTGGGCGCACCCGGACGGCTACCTGGCGGTGACGCTGTCGCCCTGGGGGGCGTACGTGGTCGGTCACAAGCTCGTCGAGTACACGATCACATGGGTCAGCCGGTTTCGGGGCGAGTGCGTCAAGACCGGCAAGCGGGTCTGGAAGCGGCGGCGGCGGTGGGACCTGGAGCTGATGTGGGTCCGCAGCTGCGTGCCGGATCGGTCCTGCCGGTGTCCCAGGGACTCGCTGGAGCATCCCCTGACGTTCGACCCCGAGGACAGGCGTGCCCGGCCCGAGGCCAGCACGAACCGGGTCCTGTGGGTCGCCGACCTGGATACGGGCGAGACGACGGAGGACCAGGGCAAGGCGTTCTGCTTCACGATGAGCCAGTGCGGCGTCGAGGTCAAGATCCCGGTTCGTCTCGACGCCCGGCCAGGCAAGCCCATACCCAAGCCAAAGCCCAAGAGCCCCCGCAAGACCGGCAAGCCTGCCAAGCCAAAGAAGAGGTCGTCACCCAGGCTCGCCAATACACACAAGTAATATCTACAAAACTTCACATCATACTTGTGATCCAAGTTCCCCTAAAATTCCAGGCAATTTAGATACCTATTTATATGATATTCAAAAGCATACCAGATTCACGGACGACCAGGAAGTCACTTCGCCAGGTCCAGGTCTGACCCGGCTCGCGGGTCACGAGGGTTGAAGATCGGGAGCCGGGCCTTGATCCTCAGCGAGTAGTCGCGCATGCGGCCAGGGGTGCCGGGCAGGTGCCGGCTGGGCTGGGATGGCGTCCAGTCGTCGGCCAGGCTGTCGGGGTGGTGCTCGTCCCAGTCCCAGGGGCCGAGGTTGTACTTCCGGCCGAGGTTGTACTTCCGGCAGTTGACCTTGCGGGCCATGCTGTCGACGGCGCTGACGCTCCGCTGGAGCGTCACGGCGACGACGGCGGCCGGGTGGATTCTGTACATGCGTTTGAGCGTCAGGATGTCTTGCTCGGACCACGGCCGGTAGGACCGGCCGCAGACGTTGATGACCCGGTTCGAGTGCGTGGCCGTAGCATGAGCGGCGTGCATAGTCATGATTCTGCTGGCTCCTGGTGTGGCTCCTGGCGCTCGCTAGCCTGGCGGTCGTGCCCGGCGAGGGTTGTCTCGATCTCGCTCCCGGTTCCCGGCCCTTGACCCCACCGCATGATCCTGATCGCCCTCGTAATGCCCTGTCTGTGGTCCTCGTGCATGCATGTAATCTCGACCGCAAGCCGATCCCGCTCCGCCCGGACCCGCTCCAGCTCGGCGGCCCTGTCCACCAGCCGCGCCTCTAGGCCCACGATGGCTTGCAGGAGCCGCTCGACCTGCGTCTCGCCCACGCTTGCCTCGTTCATGGCTACGCCTCCTATCGGGTGACGTCCTGGTTTCGCTCCAGCCGGTCGGCCGTCTCGCGCATGGCCGCGATGACGTCGCCACGCTGGCAGTTCGACATCCACTGTGCAACCTTGGGGTCATTAAACAACAGGAGGGCAAAGAGTGGCTTCTCGACGCCGAACTCATCGACCGCCACGCACTCAATCGCACGGCCCATCGTGTTCATCAGGTCCCGCAATTCGGGCTCGGTCATGTCTTCGAGACGTTTCATGGCTTCAACTCCTCCCCCTTCGCCCCGCCACCCTCGATTCCCTTCGCCTTCGCATACGCCCGACACAGCGCCGGAATCTGCCGCAGCGGGCCGATCCCCTCCGACGCATAGACCTCGCCATCGGGCAGCCGCAGCTCGGCCAGGAACGAATGGTGCCGCACCTTCACGAAGGTGAACGCCGCCCCCCTCGGGCAGCACATCGACCTCGAAGCCCTGGGTCAGCCGGCTGGAGAGCCGCTTTTGCCGGGCTTCCTGCGCCGGCCGGTTGTGGTCGAGGCAGCGGCAGGGGCCGCATTTGGCCGCCTGCGCGGTCGCGATCTGCTCCGCGCGGTCGGTGGTCGGCTTGACCTTCAGGCTGACCGCGTGCCCGCAGGCCGCCGTGATGGGCACGCGCTCGCACTGCCCCTTGTCGGCCACGCTGGGCTTGGGCTTGCCCTTGGGCGGCGGCTGCGGCGGCTTGTTGCCGGGCCTCGCGGGCGCGGGTGGCGTTGGTCGACGATTCCCCAGTCGGTCACGCAGGCTGCTCATGATTCATCCTCTCCGATCGTTTCGTCCAGCGCCTTGGTAAAGGGAAAGCCGTCGCATTGAATGCGGCGCCTCAGCGCACGGAACTTCCGCCGCGCCTCGATGTTCTCATCGCCGATCCGGTCGATGTCCCAGAGCAATACGAGGAGCCATCGCAATCGCTTGGCGCTCTTGCAGGTCTCCGTCTTGCAGTCGTCCATCGCTTAAGTGTCCTCCGTGGGATCGGCGCGCCGTGCTGCCTCCGCCTTCAGTTTCGCCTCCTTAAGCACCACAAGCGCCTTGCGGCACTTATCGGCGATGCGGGCAAATCGCCCCGCCAGGCTCGTCACCGTGGCCCTGTCGCCGAACGCCTCCGGGTCCTTGCCCCAAAAATCGGCGACGGCCTCCAACGCCTCGATCGCCCGATCCACGGCAGGAGGGGTCGCGTTTTTCCTCCGGTCGCCCCGCCGCTCGATCTTCCTTGCCCGCTCATGGTCGCTGACGAACGCGCGGGCGCAGGTCGCGAGATGAAACACGTCGTCGTCGAACGACGGTTCGCCGGTGGTCGGGGCGCCGGGCTCGGGGTTGATCCCGAGCAAGCACGAATCGGCGCGGGACCAGTGCGGCTTCGCCCCCATCTCGGCAAGCCAGTGAACGCCCTCGGCGGGACAATTCCACGGACTGTCCACGATGTCATCGATTGCTTCAATGATGTGCCGCTGCTGCTCCTGGGTCATCTCCACGGGGATGCGGAAATTGACCTCGATCCGGCTCAGCGTGGTCGAATCGGGATCGGGACAGTGGGCCAGCCGCACTGCGGGATCGTATGCGGCGGCCAGTCGTTCGTACTCGCTCGATCCGCTCATCGCTCGTGCTCCTCGGCGGTGCCTTGCTCCGCCCGTTAGTCGTGTTCGTCGTGGGGCTCGCCTGTCTGGCTCGCCATTGCCTCGCACTGCTTCACGATTTCTTCTTGCTCTAACCTGGCCAGGATTGGCTCTAGGATATCACTGAGAAGATCAGTAATAGACTCATCTCGATAGGCTGAAACTATCCTGGCCAACTTCGCAGTGCGTTGATTCAGTTTGACGGATTTGGCTACGACGACCAGCTCCGGCGTGTCGCCGACATTCACGAACGGCTCTTCGTCCTCCTCGGTAGCCTGGAAGTTGATCTCCATCTGCTCTTCCTGCGGCTGCTCGTCCTCGGGCTTGTCTTCGCCCGTGATGATGATCTCAGACATGATGGACCTCCTTATCCCTAAAAGAGTCAGAGTGTTGCAGTGTTGATCACCGAAATGATCGTAAGACTGACATCGTAAAAGTTCGTACTATCCCGGATCTTGTCCTTGATCATGCCGATCGTGGGATTGTATTCGAACTCCAGTGTGATGTCGAAGAAATCATTCGTGTGAGCGTTGTAGTCCGTCACAACGTAAGCGATGTAGTATCGTCGCATCCTTGCGCCTCCATGTCAATGCACCGGGTTGGATTTGAACCAACACCCCGCAGCCACCGGAGCAACGGTCTCATGCTTCCTAGGACCACCAACACAGCCTAGCAGCGCCGCCAGATCTGTCTGGCTTACAGGCCCCTACACCACCGGTGCCTAATCGAACAGGCAATTGGGATTCAGTTCTCCGTCTGCGGGGCCGTCCATCATGATAGCTTTCATGTGTTTACTTCTCTAAGATAAACCAAGGTAAACCCGGCGCATCTGCGCGGCGAACGCCGGCAGCGGGTCGGCCCGGCCCTCGTTGATGGCGACCAGCTCCGACAGTGGCACGCCCAGGAGCCCCGCCGCCTGGCCCGTTGAGAGCCCGGCGGCGAACCGGGCGCGGTTCCAGTATGCCATTGCTCCGGTCCGCGCCGGCCGTTCGCGGAGGAACTGGCGAAACTCATCAATCACGGCCTGGTCGTGCTCCAGGTCATCCTGCGAGAGCTTGGCGCCGCATCGCGGGCAGGACGGGGCATCCTGCACCGATCCGCTCCAGCCGAAATGCCTACCACACTTCTTGCACTTAGCGTCGCACATCATGTGGTTATCTCCCGACTAACCGATCCCTCGCGCCGCCATCGTGAGCCTGGCCCCTGCGATGGCGTCGGCGCACTTGAGGCAGACGGTCCTGACGTTGGAGGGCGGGAAGCTCGCCTCCCGCTCGAGGACCGTGTGGGCTGCCTCCAGGTTCTTGGTCGCCGTATTCCGGTTGATCGCCAGGAACACGGCGGAATCTTGTTTGAACACGTAGTGCTTGCAGATGTCGCACCTGGCGTGGAAAGTGACTTTTATCCTGGGTTCGTCCATCCGTCGGTCTCCTGGTCGGTCCCCGCGATCAGAACGGGATATCCTCGTCCTCTCCGCCGGCCGCAGGATGCCGGCCGCTGCTCGGTCCCGGCAGTCCGCGCTGACTCGCCGCCGCGCTGCCAGCGCCGCCATCGCCGCCGCCGCCGTGGGCACCCTGCTCCGACCACGGCCGGTGGGGCGGCTCGGCGCGGTCTCGGCCGGTGCCGCGAGCGCCGGGGACGCGGTGGAAGAGGTCGCCCTGTCTGAGCAGTCCCCAGGCCCAGCCGGGCGGATCGGCGTTCCTGTCGGCGTCCCAGTAGGTGAACGGGAGCGTGCGCTTGAGCTTGCCGTCCTTACCGAGCTGGCGGTGGGGGTCCTCGATCAGCGCGATGCCCTGGACGCGGGCGTACTGCTGGCTCGCGTCGAGGCCGACCTCGAGCAGGGCGACGCGGCCCTTGATGTCGGTCTCCATGTCGAGTTCCTTGCCGCCGTTGACGTCGAGCCCGTGCGCCGCGAGGCACTGTGCGAACCGGGACGGGTTTCCGGCGAAATCGGGGTTGACGGTGAACGGGTAGGGGTTGTTGACGACGAACGGCTTGCCCTCGTCGTCGAGCACGGGCGAGCCGTCCTTCGTGTCCCTGAGTTCCCAGCAGATCATGACCTGGCGTTTGGGTCCGTACTGGCCCTCCTGCCAGCCGAGGTCGGCGAACCCGCAGACGACGCCCAGGTAACAACCTTCGGGGGCCGGCTTGCGGGACGTGCTCGCGAACTGGTTTTGCGACACCTTGATTCCCATGATAGTCACTCCGGGTTGAACTTGCCTTCGTAGAGCATCCTGAAACTGACGTTGAACCTACGCCTGATCTCGGGGTGGGTCATGAGGTTGAAGAGTGCCTCGTGCACCGTGTTTCCAGGCATGGTCAAGGCGAGTCTACCAGTCTCCTCGTGCCACGTCGCCGAGTAGCCACCGAACGAAGGTTCGTAACATATATCTATAATGTTACTCGAAACTGACATCTCTCATGACTCCGAGAACTTTCTGTCCCTTGCCGGAAAGGATGTAGTAGCTGCTCGAACGAACGCGGCCCTGCTGGACGACGAACCCGGC
>Ga0335069_10001717_pt1 | contig 34816 bp, 25 predicted proteins | sample Lox_Sample_11_FD_206714 | JGI IMG/M metagenome (GOLD analysis project Ga0335069, IMG submission 206714) | Soil microbial communities from Loxahatchee National Wildlife Refuge, Florida, United States - Lox_Sample_1.1 | ecosystem: Environmental > Terrestrial > Soil > Wetlands | place: USA... | reverse complement strand
TTCGGTCAGGACTTTGACCTTCTCACCTTCTTTGACAAAGAAGGGCACGCGAATCTCGATGCCGGTTTCCAGTCTTGCCGGCTTGGTAACGGCGCCGCTGGCTGTGTCGCCGCGGACTCCTGGTTCGGTGTATGCGACGGTCAGTTCGACCTGCGCAGGTAGTTGCAATCCGATCGGGTTGCCGTTGTATTTGTCGAGCCTGACAATGGCTCCTTCGAGGAGGAAGTCGAGGGCATCGCCGAGCTTTTCTTTCGACAGCTGGATGGTCTCGAAGCTTGTCTGATCCAGGAAATACGATCCTTCGCTGTCGGAGTAGAGGTAGGAAGCTTCGACGGTTTCGAGATCGGGCTCTTTGAATTTCTCGCCAGCTTTGAATGTCTTGTCGAAGACGGCACGGGTCAGCAGGTTGCGCATCTTCAAGCGGACAAGAGTCTGACCTCCGCGCGCGGTCGGAGTGGAGACTTCGACGTCCATGCAGTAGTAGGGTGCGTTTTCGAACTCGAAGTACATCTTGCGCTTGATATCGATGGCGTCGATGAGAGCGGGCATGCGTTGATTTTAACGGGTCGGCGAAGAGGGGACCGGCGAGGCAGGAGGTTCCTCCAAAGTGGTGGCGCCGAAGAACCTACGCCGCAGGAACCCGCATGGCTTCAAGGGCCGCAGTCATATCGATCTGGAGCGCGCTGCGGATCCCCTCGTTGAGCTTGGCGCCCTGGCTGGTGAGATAGAACACGTCGATTGCGGTTTCGCCTTCGGTGTCGATGAGAGCGACCTCGATGTTGCACTGATGCGTGGAGAGAGTGAGGGCGATTTGGCGGAGAAGCCCGGGGATGTCCTGGGCGACCACTTGCAGGAGCGTGGAATGGCTGGATGACTCGTTGTCGAATGAAAGCCGCGTGGGGACTTCGACCTTGATGCTGCTGGGATGATTTGCATGGGTGCGTGACTCGAGCAGTTGTTCCACTGGCACCTTCTGCGCAACCACATCGTATAGATAGGCGAGGAAGCGATCTTTTTCGCTGGGGTTCAGTTCGATGGTGCGGAAGGTATCGGTGAACTGGAAGCTGTCGACGATGACGCCGGCCTCGTTGGAGAAGGCGCCGGCCTTGACGATGTTCATGCCCCAGGCAGCGAGTGCGCCGGAGACGTCTGCAAAAAGGCGCTTGCGATCGCGGGTGATCACTGTGAGATCGAAGAGTTGCCGGTGCGGGCGCAGGTCAAGCTGCACAGGATCTTTGTCGAGATTGTTGGCGAGGAGGAAGTGGTCGCGAATCTGCTCGGGCAAGCGCGTTTGCAGATAGCGTTGCGGAAGGCCCTCGAGAAACTGCTTGAGATCGCTGTACTGGCTCGATGGCACCATGGCGCGAATGCGATTGAGTAGCGTGGGATCGATGGCGGCATGGTAGCGGACCTCGTCGACGCTGCGATCCATGAAGTTGGCGGTGGCCATATAAAACTGCCAGAGATTCTCGGCCTTCCATGGCGTAAGAGCCTCTGGGTTCACCGCTTTGATGTCTGCGTAGGTCATCAGCGTAAGCATTTTCAGCAGGCTGGGGCTGGCTATTTTGTCGGCGAAGGCGCGGACGTTTTCATGATCGAAAATATCGCGCCGCATGGCGTTGGACATTTCGAGATGGAAGCGAATGAGCTTGAGGACGGCTTCGCGCTCTTCGGCGTCGAAATCGAGGCGCGCCAGGAAGCTGTCGGCCAGTTCGACGCTTTGTCCTGTGTGTTCGCCGCTGCGTCGGCCTTTGCCGGTGTCGTGCAGCAGAAGTGAGAGCAAGAAGAGATCGAGCCTGTCGATTTCGGGCAAGAGCTGCGCGAGGCGATGTTCCCAGTCGTGGGTGGGCTGGCGGAGGCCGTGGACATTGTCGATGGTGAGAAAAGTGTGTTCGTCGACCGTGTAGCGGTGATACGAATCCCGAATGACGAGAGCATCAATTCCGTGAAATTCGGGGATGAGCATCTCGAGCACGCCGAGCGCGTGCATCGTTCGTAAGGCATGAGCTGCGTGCGGGCCGAGGAGAACCTCGCGCAGTGCGTTCCACAGATAGGGCCCTTCGGGTATGTGAATGGCGAGCGCCGGCAGTGCGTCGGTGATGCGGTCCTCGGCGGCCTGCGAAAGCGCGTAGCCGTGTGTAGCCATCAGGGAGAAGATGCGGAGGATAGCAGCGGTATCGGAGAACTGGGCGCCGGGAAGGATGTCGATGCGGCCCTGGTCGAGGATGAAATCGGTGCCGGCAATGGGGGTGCGCCGGCGGCGGAACTGGCGGTAGAAGCTGACCGGTGCGGGTAGGTGTTCCATGAGCAGCGCCGCTCGGCGATAGATGATGCGCGCGTGACGATAGTAGGTGCGCATCCAGTAGGCCGGGTCGGCGGTGCCGCGGGTTTCGAGACCGATCGAGTTGGCGGCAGCTTCGTCTTGGGACTGCCAGTCGAGCGTGTTGTCGTCGCGGCCGTGGCGGAAGTGGAGGAAACATCGGGCGGCGGCGAGAAAGTCGAAGGCCGCTTCGGCGTCGCCGCGCGCGGACTGGAAGACTCCACCGCGTTGCCGAGGCCACTCTTTGGTCTCCTTCAGGTGGAAGAGCAGAGCAAACCAGACGGCGAGATGATAGTCGCGCAGGCCGCCGGGGCAGTCCTTCAGATTGGGCTCGAGATGGAAGATCGTATTGCCGTATTTGGCGTGACGAGCGCGGGCTATTTCGCCGAGCTTTTGCGTGATGGTGTTCCACTCGCTGAGGACGAGGCCGGGCAGAACGGTCTGGTGCAACTGCTGATACAGCGGGAACTGGCCGGCAAGGAAGCGGCGGTCGAGAGTAGCAAGCGTGAATTCGAGGTTGTCGGGATCGAAGCGGCCGATTTCTTTTACGGTGCGCGAGGCGGGGCTGGCGCGCAGGCCAATGTCCCACATGCCCTGGATCATGGCACGGACGGCCTCGCGGGACTGCTCTTCCGTTTTGTCGTCCGCGAAGGCGAAGAGAACGTCGATGTCCGAATAGGGGAAAAGATCCTTTCGGCCGTATCCTCCGAGAGCAAGCAGCGCGATGTTGGGTGGGCTCTGGGCCGCGAAGATGCGACGCCACATCTCAATGAGGATTCGGTCGACGACGGCCGAGCGCCGTCGGATCGCGGCAGTACCGTCGCCCGTGCGCTCACACGTCTGGCGGACAAGCGCCATCTCGCGAAGATACTGCTCCCGTAGATCGTCAACCGCCAGAGCGACTGGGTCCATATGGAATGTGCGTGGTTCGGCGAAGCCTAGAGTGTTAACAGAATACTAAAGGATGACCCGATAGCGAGAATCGGAGACGACCCCGGAGTAATCAGAGCAAGATACGGGACAACCTCCGTTTCGGTGCATGAGGGGCTTGGGCCAGACGGTCACAGGCCCGGCCGGCTGCTGCTGAACTCATACGTCGAGGTGGTTGGACGCCGCGACTCGACCGTACCAATATCCGGAATCCTTGATCGTCCGCTTCTGGTCCCGGTAGTCCACGTAGATCAGGCCATAGCGTTCTGTGTGTCCGTTAGCCCACTCGAAGTTGTCGAGCAGGCTCCAGGCGTGGAATGAGCGGACACGGGCTCCATCGCTGATGGCGCGCGCGAGTTCGGCGAGTTCCTCGCGGAAAAACTCGATGCGGCGTGTATCGGGTACCCCGCCATTCTCGAAGGGCGCATCGAGATATCCGCAACCGCTTTCGGTGATCTCGATGATCGGGTTGTTGTATTCGCGCGCGATTTGGGTGACGAGGTCATAGATGCCGTGAGGCCAGACTTCGAGTCCGGACTCAGTGAGTGGGCCCTGGGTGGGCATTTCGGCGCGGAAGCGCGTATAGGAGTCGCGGCCGGTGGCCGGATCGGCTTCGATTTCTGTGCCGCTGAAGCCGCCGCCACTAAAAGCCTGCTCGTGGCTGGCGTCGGAGACAAATCGGCGCGTGTAGTAGTGGAATCCGACCCAATCGAGCGGCGCAAACAGGATCTTTTCGTCGCCGGGTTTGAAGCCCATCAGATCGTATGGCGGATCGCCGATGAAGGCCTTTGGATATTGGCCTTTCATGGTGGCTTCGAGGAAGAATACGTTGTTCATCGCGTGATAACGAGCGGCGGCCGCACGGTCATTCTCGGAATCTGTCTTGGGATAGGCCGGGCACATGCCATAGGCGCTGCCCACCGTGGCTTTCGACGAAGCGGCCTTGATCGACCGCAGGGCCTCCGCCTGTGCAAGCGCGATTGTGTGCGCGGCTTTAAGGAAGTCGCCAAAGTTGGAGCGGCAGGGTGGGAAGGCGCCCACGCCGTAGCCCATATAGGCAACCGACCAGGGCATGTTGAAGGGGGCCCAGATGGTGATGCGGTCGCCCAGGTGTTTGGCGAGAATGCCGGCGTAGTCGGCGTAGTAGCCGGCGAGATCCCGATTGGGCCAGCCGCCTTTGTCTTCGAGCGCCTGGGGCAGATCCCAGTGATAGATCGTGCAGAAGGGCCGAAGGCCATTGGCGAGCATGGCATCGACCACGCGGCAGTAGTGGTCGATACCTTTCATGTTGGGTGCGCCGGTGCCCGTGGGTTGAATGCGCGGCCACGAGATGGAGAAGCGACAGCTCTTCTGGTTGAGACGCTTAGCCAAAGCGAAGTCTTGTGCGTAAAGGTGGTATTGATCGCAGGCAACGTCGCCGGTGGTGCCGCCTTTGACTTTGCCGGGGGTGTGCGTGAAGCGGTCCCAGATGGACTCGCCTTTGCCGTCTTCTTTCCACGCGCCTTCGACCTGGTAGGCCGCGGTGGCGGTGCCCCACAGAAAGCCGTCGGGAAAACGTGCCTGCTGGATCGCCGAGGCGGGAACGGAGCCGGGCACTTCCTGTCCTGTGACGGGGATAGATTCCGCCCCGAACAGAGCGGAGCCGGCGGCAGCGGCGAGCGAGTTGGCAACGAATTGGCGACGGTTCAAGGCAGCCTCCTGCGCGACGGAAAAGGATACACGCGTCGGCGTTCCCTGCCGCAAAGGCTGTCTTCACGCGTTTTTGTCTCGATGTTGGAGTTTCAAAACCGGTTCGCCCGGCATCCGCGGATATTTGACTACGCTAGGGGCACCTTCGAAGGCGAGACCTTCTTCAAGTGCGGAGTCCCAGCATCTTTCGGGGAGTCAGGACGCGGGCCAGGTTGCGGCGGCTGAACTTGAAGGCGAAAAGAACTTCGGGCCTCGGCGCGACGGCGACGGACCCGAATCGTGCGATGGAAGCGTCGGCTAGAGAGCGGATTCGCCCCGTTCTTCGTTGCGGATACGGATGGCTTCGTCGATTCTGCTGACGAAGATTTTGCCGTCGCCGATGCGGCCGGTCCGGGCAGCGCTCATGATCGCCTGGATGGCGTTTTCCTTGCGGTCATCGGTGACTACGAGTTCGATTTTGACCTTGGGAAGGAGATCGACCGTGTATTCGCGACCGCGGTAGAACTCGGTGTGGCCCTTCTGGCGGCCGTGGCCGCGGGCCTCGAGAATCGTCATTCCTTCAATGCCTGCTTCGAGCAAGGCATCTTTCACTGCATCGAGCTTGGAGGGTTGCAGGATCGCTTCGATCTTGAGCATTTGAGAAAAGCCTCGTTTGACAGCGTATCAGCCCTGGGTGCCGTGTTGGGTGAGTCCGCGGCGAAATCTTTTTCAACATAGAGGCAGCGAACAGGGTGATGGGGCCCGAGCGATGAGGGGAACTGGGTGAGTCATCACCGACCCACCCAGTCCGACGCGAACTAGGCGTTGAGGTCGTAGCCTTCCTCACCATGCTGCGACAGATCAAGGCCTTCGTGTTCGTGTTCGGGGGCGAGGCGCAAGCCGACCACCTTGTCGACGGCGAACAGCAGCACGAGAGTGCCGACGATGGAGATCGCCCAGGCAACGCCCACTGCGGCGGCCTGATTCAGAATCTGCGACCAGTGGCCGTCGACACCGCCGGTCGGCGTGTCTTTGCCGAATGCCGGGTTGATGAGTTGAGTGGCGAAGATGCCTGTCAGCAGGGCACCAAGGGTACCGCCGGAACCGTGGACACCGAAAGCGTCGAGGGAGTCGTCGTAGCCGAACCATTTTTTGACTTTGAAGACCATGAATGAGCAGAAGAACCCCGCAAGCAGCCCGATCAGCAAGGCTGCGAAGGGCTGAACGAATCCGGAGGCGGGCGTGATGGCGACCAGGCCGGCAACCGCACCGGAGATTGCGCCCAGGGCCGTTGGTTTGCCGTTGTGGAGCCATTCGAAGATCGTCCACCCAAGGGCCGCAGTAGCCGTAGCGAAGTGGGTGTTGATGAAGGCACTGGTGGCAAGCGGGCCGGAGCCCAGCGCACTGCCGGCATTGAACCCGAACCAGCCCACCCACAACAGGCATGCTCCGATGAAGCTGAGGACCAGCGAGTGAGGAGCCATCTTGGTGTGCGGATAACCGATTCGTTTGCCAAGGTAGAGCGCTGTGACAAGAGCGGACACACCGGAAGTGATGTGAACGACCGTGCCGCCGGCGAAATCGAGACTGGGGATATGTCCGCCATTGGCGTTGAGGAGGCCGCCTACGCCCCAGACCATATGCGCCATGGGGCTGTACACCAGAAGCGACCACAGGGAAAGGAAGACAGCCATGCCGCTGAATTTGATGCGTTCGGCGAAGGCGCCCGTAATCAGTGCGGGCGTGATGATGGCAAACATGAGCTGGTAGACCATGTAGGTTTGCTCAGGAATGGTCGCAGCATAGTCCGGGTTGGGCGCCAGCCCCACACCGCGGAGGAACAGATGTTCGAAGCCGCCGATGAAGGCGTTGCCGTGGGCAAAGGCGAGCGAGTAGCCTGCCACTGCCCAGAGGATTGTGATGAGGCACATCATGGCGAAACTCTGCATCATGGTGCCGAGGATGTTTTTTCGGCGAACGAGGCCGCCATAGAACAACGCCAGGCCGGGTCCGGTCATCAGCAGAACGAGGGCCGAAGAAACCAGCATCCAGGCGTTGTCGGCGTTCGTCTGCGCGCTCTGCACGGCCTGCTGAAGCGCGGCGATCTGCGCCTGCGTGGCAGGCGCGGAGGAACCTTGTGCGAACGAAAAAACAGGAAATGAGAAGAGGGCAGTGGCCAGCAGCAGCGTGCAACGACACTTCATTGTGACTTCGCTCCGAATGAGTTCCGGGATGGCCGAAACTGGAAGACTGGTTCACCGGAAAGCGGAGATTCTGCGAATCGCGGTAGAGGCGAGATGCCGACGGACAAACAGTGAGATTGGGCGCGTGCCGAATTGCGCGTTGTCTTCTCTCGCATGACGGGTGAACAGGGAAGAATAACGCACTGGGACCCTCCAGGCATGAAGAATCGATGTCTGGGGCGACCGGCATGCTTGGGAACCAGCGCATGGCGAACCTGAGGAGAACGAAAAAACGGGTTATAGTAGATTTATGGCGGCTACGCAGGAACGCGATCGCTATCTGTTCGGAGCCTTGGAGAGCAGCGCAAAGAATCGCGCCAAACTCAAAGAGGTTAGTTACGGCTTCGAGCAGCCGGAAGGCGTGCTACTCACGTCGCTGGATTTTGCAGTCAACTGGGTTCGTAAGAGCTCGGTTTGGCCGGTCACGTTTGGTTTGGCGTGCTGCGCCATCGAGATGATGTCGATGGGGGCATCGCGCTTCGATATTGCGCGGTTCGGCGCCGAGGTGTTCCGGCCGTCTCCGCGACAAGCCGACTTGATGATCATTGCGGGCCGCGTTTCGCAAAAGATGGCGCCGGTGATTCGTCGCCTGTGGGAGCAGATGCCGGAGCCGAAGTGGGTCATTTCCATGGGGGCGTGCGCCACATCAGGCGGCGTATTCAACAACTACGCCATCGTGCAGGGAGTGAATCAGGTCATACCGGTCGATGTGTACGTACCTGGTTGTCCACCCCGTCCCGAGCAACTTTTGTACGCAATTACGCTTCTTCAAGAGAAGATTCAGCGTGAACCGCGCAGTTTGCTGAAGACTCTGAACGCAGGGTAGAGATCTCAGTTTCGCAAAACTGTTGATCCCAAGATGGTTACGTTCGAAGTCGATGCCTCTTCGGGGGCTGGGCAGAAAAGTGCGAGTGGCGGTAACCTCAACAAAAAAAGGCTGTTCAACGCTTTTCGCTATGGTACGTTGAATAGTGTTGTTTGAATCGTTTTCAACCCTTTCACGAGCCAATTGGACCATGGGAATTCGGTGCAATCCGGCCGTTTCCCAAAGAAATGAATGAAATGATTTTGCGGAGGAGAAACAGAATGTGCTTCCAAAGGTTGAAGTCCGTGTGCCGAACGCTTGCATTTGCAGGCATCGCGCTCGCGCCGGTTGCATTAGCGGCGCAGGACACCCCAAAACCAGCCCCCAAAGCGAATCCGTCGGACTATGCTTCCCGCTGGGATATCTTTGCCGGCTATAGCTATTTGGCGCCGCATGGCACGGTCAATGTTCCGCAGCCCAATGGGACGACGCTTCAGTACAACTACGATGCTGTGAATCTGGGCGGACTGTTCAGCGGGGCTTACTACTTCAACAAGTGGGTTGGCGCGCAAGCCGAGTACGGCTTCCACGAGTGGGGTGGCGCTGATCCGAACGGAAGCAATGTGGGGCCGAAGGGGAATGACGACGGCTTCCAGACGATCTCAGGCGGTATCATCTTCCGCTTCCCGATGGAAGACATTACGCCGTTCATTCACGGTCTGGTGGGCGGAGCATTGGTCAACGGCCCGGATTTCAATGCCAACAAGTGGGGCCCAGATCTCACCGCCGGCGGCGGCATGGACTATGCAACGCCATTCTTCAATCACCATCTCTCGATCCGTGTGTTCCAGGCGGATTACGAGTACATGCATGCCGACTTTGGCCCCGGCGTCTATGGCGGCCGCGCGAACATCAATGCGGCTCGTCTGAGCGGCGGTTTGGTGTTCCATGTGGGCTCGATTGCCCCGCCAGTTCCGCCGACCATTGCGTGCTCGGCGAGTCCGGCGACGGTCTTCCCCGGCGATCCGGTCACCGTGACCGCGACCGCGAACGGGCTGAATCCGAAGGAGAACGCGGTCTACAACTGGAGCGGCAATGGCGTGACCGGAAGCGGCACGACGGCTACGGTTGCAACGGGTTCCCTGGCTCCGGGCACCTACACAGTGAACTGCGGTGTGAAGGAAGGCAAGCCGGGCAAGGAAGGCTTGAAGCCCTGGCAGGTAGCCAGTGGTTCGACGACCTTCACCGTAAAAGATTTCGAGCCGCCGACAATCAGCTGCGCGGCTAACCCCACGACAATCAATCCTGGCGACAGCGCCACCATCACGGCGACGGCAGCGAGCCCGCAAAACCGGCCGCTGACTTACAACTACACGGCCACAGCGGGAACCATCACCGGATCCGGCTCGACGGCGACATACAGTTCCGCGGGCGCGCCTTCGGGCACGACAGACGTGACCTGCAACGTTTCCGACGACAAGGGCCACTCGGCAACGGCGAACGCTTCGCTGACGATCGCGCCGCCGCCACCGCCGCCGGGACCGTCGCCCGAGCAACTGAGACTGGAAGCTCGCCTGGCACTGCACAGCGTCTTCTTCCCAACTGCCCAACCCCGCGAGAAGCATCCGGAAGGTGGACTGGTAGAGAGCCAGCAGCAGACTCTGGCGACTCTGGCAACGGACTTTAAGAGCTATCTGGCGATTAAGCCCGACGGACGGATTACTCTGACTGGCCATGCTGACGTGCGCGGTAGTGACAAGTACAACCAGGCACTCACCGAACGTCGCGTGAACCGCGTCAAGGCCTTCCTGGTGGAGCAGGGAATCTCTGAAGCCGCCATCGACACGCGGGCCGTAGGTAAGGACCAGCAGCTGTCGAAGGAAGAGGTGAAGGCCCTGGTTGACCAGAACCCCGAACTCACCGACGCAGACAAGAAGAAGATGGACAAGAGACTGGCGGTGATTTATCTGGCTCAGAACCGTCGCGTCGACATCACGTTGAACAACACCGGGCAGCAATCGGTGAAGCTGTATCCGTTCAACGCGGCCGATTCCAAGACGCTGCTGAGTGAACAGGCGCCGGCGCCCAAGAAGAAGGCAGCGGCGAAGAAGCCGTAAACTCAAGAATCGAAAGCTTGGCTTAGGGGGTGCTCTTCGCGCCCCCTTTTCTTTTGGGTCAGGGAGGAAACAGGCAGTACAGTGGCCCCCAGCCCAACCAGGTTTTCGGTATCATCGAGCTATGCAGGCTGAGATCTCCACTCCCCAACCCCACCCGAGTTTCCGGACGTACGATCCGCGGCTCGAGCCCATTGCCGCCAGGGTAATGGCGCAGGAAAGGCTCAACTTCGCCGATGGGCTCGCACTTTATGGGTCACCGGACGTATTGGCCGTGGGCTGGCTGGCGAATCATGTTCGCGAGCGCCTGCATGGGGACGTGACCTACTTCAATGTGAATCGGCACATCAACCCGACGAACGTCTGTGTGGCGGCATGCAAGCTTTGCGCTTTCGGCCGGAAGAAGGGCGACCCTGCAGGTTACACGATGGCGCTGGAGGAGGCGTGGGAGACGGCGGCATCGGGATACTCAGAAGCGGTGACCGAATTTCACATTGTGGGGGGCCTGCATCCCGATCTTCCGCTTGAGTATTTTCTTGATTTAGTGAGGGGGCTGAAGCAGCGTTTTCCAAAGGTGCATATTAAGGCCTTTACGATGGTGGAGATCGCGTTTCTGTCGCGGCGCGCGAAGCTGACGGTGGAACAAACGCTGATCAAGCTGCGGGATGCGGGTGTCGACTCGATGCCGGGCGGCGGAGCGGAGATCTTTTCGGCGCGCGTGCGTTCGATTATCTGCGACCACAAGATCGACGGCGGCGAATGGTTGGAAACGGCGCGCCTGGCGCACAAGATCGGGTTCCGCTCGAATGCCACGATGTTGTACGGGCATATCGAAAGCAACGAGGACCGAGTCGATCACCTTTTGAAGCTGCGCGCTTTGCAGGACGAGACGGGTGGATTTCAGACGTTCATCCCATTGGCTTTCCATCCTGAGAACACGCCGCTCGATCATCTTCCGGTCACGACCGGGCTGACCGACATTCGGCAGATTGCGGTGAGTCGTTTGCTCCTTGACAATTTTGCGCACATCAAAGCGTACTGGCAGATGCTGACGCCGAAGATTGCGCAAATCTCATTGCGGTTTGGCGCCGATGACTTGGATGGCACAGTCATCGAAGAAAAGATCTATCACGATGCCGGCGCGACGACGCCGCAAGGGCTGACACGCAAAGAACTCTGTCGCCTGATCTCCGAAGCCGGCCGGGTGCCTGTGGAGCGCGACACGCTCTACCACGCAGTGATGCGCGACGAAACGAGCTTCACCGTGGCGGTGTAAACCGCCGGAACGAGGCGAGCGGCATGCTCGTATTTGGCAAGGCTGTTTTCCTGGGGCTCTGCATCGGGCTGATCTGGGGCGTTGGCTGCGCTCTCGTGCTTCTCTATTCCATCTATCTGGCCGGATATCGGAAGGGTGTGAGGGACTCTGTGGAGCGCGAAAAGCCCCGTCGCTACTCGCAGGTGCTGGAGAGCATTCTGAATCGAGGGCAGCACGACGTCCAGGAATAAATGCCGACGGCAATTATGAATCGATATATACCACTTTTGTGGGAGCGGCGCGCGACAACCGAGTGAAGCCAGCTTCGGCGTTGCCGCGGTACATTGATTATCTCAACCTCGCGTGCCTATGGGCTCTGCATTGTGGGCGAAGATGCGGCGCCTTTTCGAGAGAACGTCCAGAAGAGAGGAACCCGGTATCCTTCTGACGGTTACAGAAGACCGCCCCAAACTAGAGTATTTTCTCCGGGGAAAACCCTTGCGAGCTGAAGTGGGCCAAGTTCAAGTTGCCGTTCGCCGAAGCGGTTATGTGCCGAGCCTCCAGGGGATCCGTGGATTCGGATTCCTCCTCGTCTTCTGCGGGCACTATTTCCTCCCGCAACAGCTTGCGCATCCCGGTACGTTGCGATTCAGGATCTTGACTTCGCTTGACTCCTTTGCGCTGTGTGCGGTTCCGACCTTCTTTGTTCTCTCCGGATATCTAATCGGCGGCATTCTGTTCCATACGCGCAACCGGGAGGGATTCTTCAGGGTGTTCTATGCGCGCCGCGTGCTTCGGGTATTTCCGGTCTACTATCTGACCCTCTTGGCAGTCGTCTCCTTCTACCTGCTGCGGTCCCTTCCCATCAATAACTACTTCTGGCTTCACTTCTTTTACATTCAGAACCTGTTTCCGAGCTACACCAGCCAGAGCTTCGGCCAGGTCTCGCTGGTTCATCTTTGGTCTCTGGCCGTCGAGGAGCAGTTTTATCTGCTCTGGCCGCTGGTGGTGTGGTTCTTCGGAGAGAACCGGCAGCAGCTCATCAAAGTCGTACTCACATTGATTGCCTGTTGCTGCGCTTTTCGTCTGCTGGCTCCGCTTGTTGCCTCAATGCCGCGCGAGATCGTCTTCCTCACGCCGGTCAGAGCGGATTCAATTCTTCTCGGGGTGCTTTTAGCGCTCATTCGGGAGGATGCGGTTTACGCGCAGCTCGAACGCTTTGCGAAGTGGGCCGTAGCTGCCGGAGCCTGCGTCATGATCTTGCTGGCCAACTGGAAGGATCGGGCGTGGTCCACATCATTCCAAGGTGTGGAGATCACGACTCCTCTCATCAATGTCATTGCCGTGGCGGTCTTAATTGCGGTCATGGAGCAAGACAGTTGGTTGAATCGCCTGTGCAGCCAGAGATGGATATGCTGGCTTGGCGGTCTGAGCTACAGCGCGTACGTCTTTCATCTCACGTTTGCGCCCTATTTCTTCAACTACCTGACAGGGCACTTGTGTGAATACATGCGGTCTTCGTTTGCTGTGCTTGCCTCCGGTGGCATCGCCTTTTGCTTGACGATTGTGCTGTCTCTGTTGAGCTTTTACTTTATTGAAAGGCCCGCGATGAACAGCAAGGAAGCGCTGAAGTACGGTCCGAGCCCTGCGAAGACCGCCGAGCGTTTGCGGGATGAAGTGTTGACCACGGTGGGCTCGTAGCAGTTATCGGCGCACCACGACCCCGCTTTTCATCACGAAGCTCACGTGTTCCACGACACTGATATCGTCGAGCGGATTCCCTGGAACGGCGACGATGTCGGCGTAGTAGCCTGGCTTCAGTTCGCCGATCTGGCCCTCCCATCCCAATAGCTTTGCGCCATGGATCATGTCGGCTTGCAATGCGGCGACGGGCGTCATGCCGTATTGCACCATCAGCGTAAGTTCGTGCGCCTGGGTACCGTGCGGGAAGGGGCCCACATCGGAGCCGACCGCGAACTGCACTCCTCCGGCGATTTGCTTCTTGAACTCGCGGATTTTGTAGTCGAGCATCTCCGCTTCGGCTGCAGCCTGATCTTGTGATTCGCGGTGATGGGCGAAATAATCGAAAATGGTGAACGTGGGAACTGCGAAGATGCCCTTTTCCCGCATCAGGCGCATGGTTTCGTCGCTGAGCTGGGTTGCGTGATCGATCGAAGCGACGCCGGCTTGAGCAGCATAGAGTGTTCCCGGCTCACCCATGGCGTGGACAGCAACAGTAGTCCCGAGTCGCCTCGCTTCTTCGACCGCCGCAGTGAGCTGGGTGGCAGTGTACTGATAGGGCGTGTGTAGAACGCCATCGACCATCCGATCCGGCCCAGTCTCGTAGATCTTGGCGAAATCCGATCCCTCTTTGTGCTGCTCGCGCATCACTTCGACAATCTGTTCGGCTGAGTCGGCGTAGTCGGCATTGGAGAGGACGTGCTGCGCGGGATTGTAGCGGTTCGCGTCTTCATGTCCACCGAGAATATCGATGGCGTTCCCGCTGATACGCATGCGGGGACCGGGAATGAATCCTTGATTGATCGCGTCGCGAATCGCTGTATCGGCCGAACCTGCGCCTTCGGTGCCCATATCGCGCTCCGCGGTGAAGCCGGCGAGGAGATCGGCCTTCGCGGCCTGTTCGGCGAGGATCACGCGCCAGGGCACGGCTTCCTCGACGGTCTGGAGGTCCTCGGCTCCTGGGTGCAGAAAGAGATGAACGTGGGCATCGATGAGGCCGGGCATGAGCGTTCTGTCGCCCAAGTCGATGATATTGGCACCCTGCGGACGATCGACGTGGGTATCGACTGCGCGGATGCGATCGCCCTGGATGAGGACTTCGCCAGGCTGAAGGAGTTTGCCGGTTTCAACCTGGAGAAGGCGGTCTGCGTGCAGCACGATGGGAACGGAAACGGGTTGCTGTGCACGGAGCGGCCGATTCTGCGGAAGGACGGTAGCTGCCAAGGCGAGCGCAATGCAAGCGACGGAGAAGTGGGGTTCCGATGAGTTCCACATGCTTATGACTATGGAGCCGGCAGGCACACCTTGTCGACGGCCGATTTCTCTCCACTGCGCCACAAGGCCCAAGTGGTTACGCGAGGGTAGTTGGCGTGCGCTGCAGGGCGCCTTCCGGCGCCGACGGAAGCTGAATCTCAAAGGCTGCTCCACGCAGACCGATCATTCCGGCCGCAGGCAGGACACGAATGCTGCCACCGTGGCGCTCGATAATCTCCTTGGCCACCCACAGCCCCAGACCCGTACCCACGTCTTGCTTGGTTGTGAAGAAGGGATCGAAAATGCGTGAGGCAATATCGGGAGCGACGCCTGGGCCATCGTCGGCAATCATGATTTCGGCGATGTTGCCGTTCTGTGTCTTCGATCGGCCGCAGCGGACTGAGATCTTGCCGCCTATCCCGGTCGCGTCGATTGCGTTGGAAATGAGGTTGGCGATGACTTGCTTCAACTCTCCGGCAATACCCCACACGGGAGGCGGGTCGTCGGCCGTGAAGTCGAGCTGGATGTTTTTTCCGGCGATCTTGCTTGCATAGAGCTGCAAAGTCGGTTCAATCACCGAGCGAATATCGACCTCGGCGGGTGTGTTCGATTCGCGATAGAAGCCGAGCGTCTGGCGCGTGATATGAGCAACTCGATCGAGCTCCAGTTCCGCCCTTGTAAGGTGCTCGATGAGCACGGGCGTTGCGTCGGGCGAAGCCTTGGCAAGGTAGAGAAGGTTCACGACCGCCTCGAGAGGGTTGTTGATCTCGTGAGCGACCGTTGCCGAGAGCCGAGCCGCCGCGGCAAGTTTCTCCGTTTTGCGAAGAACCTCCTGCGCGTTTCGCGACCCGGTGGCGTCGCGAAAGACCAGCACGACCCCGATGGTCTGTCCACTGTCATCGTGGATGGGGGCGGCACTGTCCTCGATAGGAATGCGACGTCCATCGGCGTGCTGGAGAACTGTGTGATTGGCCAGTCCAACAACGATGCCGAGGTTCATTACCTTCGCGACCGGATTCTCGGCCTTTTTCCCGGAGAGTTCGCTGAAGATCGGGAAGATGTCATGAATATCGCGTCCACGCGCTTCTGCAAGCGGGAAACCGGTGAGCGACTCGGCGACGGGATTGAGGAAGGTGACGATGCCCGTAGGATCGGTGGCGATCACTCCATCCCCGACGCTGGTGAGTGTCACGCGATACCACTCCTCGCGGTCGCGTAAAGCTTGAGCATGTCGCTCGCCTGTCCTGCGCTCCCGCAGAATGTAGAAGGCGAGAACAAGCAGGCCGAGAATAGCCGCGGCCGTTGCCAGGTACACAGCTAAGATGGCTTCGGTCAGGTTCCTCCGGTATTCGAACTCACGATCTGCCTCGAGTGCAGCTTCGATCTGTTGCATCCGGTCGATTTGGCTCCGTACCGCCCGCATCAGTTGCGCGCCCCAGTCGGACAGGACAATGGCTCGAGCTTCGTTTGCCTTTCCGGCTTGGTAGAGGCCGATGGTCTTGGAGAGTTCGTCGAGCTTAAGGTGGACCAAATTGCGAAGAGTAGCGATGTTGGCTTGCTGTACGGGATTATCGGACGTGAGCTTCGCCAGATCGTCGATGCTTGAGCCGATGGAAGCAATGGAAAAGGTATAGGGATTGAGGTAGGCCGGCTCGCCCGTGAAAAGGTATCCGCGCTGTCCTGTCTCGGCGTCGGTGATCAATAGTTCGATTTCGGTGAGACGATGTCTCACTTGGTCAGTATGTGCCACCCAGCTCTGGCTTCCCACCAGCGCGCCGATCCTCTGCCGCGTGATTGACGCGTTGACGATGAGGAGCAGAACCAACAGAGAAAACCCGGTGATGACGCTGAATCGATGGAGGAAGGCGTTCATAGGAGATGGGAGATGCGGCACGGCCTCGGTTGGTTGAACTGTCAAAGTTGGCGTGCGGCTTCCGAATCACCAGGTCACCGATTTGCAAGTTGCCGGAGTCGGCAAAGAAAGTCGGCGTTCGCTCATCCTACTTTGAGCCCGCGAGCGGGTCAAGAACGCAGACGGCTGTTGCGGCGGGGCGGAGGATGGACTTCGTTCGGATGGTAGAATTCCGGCGATCAACCCAGGGCCAGGCAGTCGTGGGCCCGGCCAAGAAATTGTGGGGAGCAACGTTGCGAGAATCGGGACAATCAGGCACACGGACGGTGCTTGGATTTGATATTGGCGGCACGAAGACGGCGTGTGTCGAGGGCACGATAGCGGGCGAGATCCTGCAGCGAATTGAATTTCCGACGCGCGCTCAGGAACCATTCGGCGAGACCTTCCCCGCGCTGGTCAAACACGCGCGTGCCATGGTGGGTAGTGCGAAAGAGCGGGGCCGAAAAATCGAAGCGGTCAGTGTTTCCGTGGGTGGGCCGCTCAAGATTGATGAGGGCCTCTTGATTGATCCACCGCATCTACCGGGCTGGCATGGCGTCCCGCTCCGCCGGCACCTGATGGGGGCATTCCCAGGGATCCCAGTGGTCGTGGAGCACGACGGAAATGCAGGGGCCTTGGCCGAGTTTCAATTTGGAGTGGGCAAGGGGCGAACCAACTTGCGGCACCTGATCTTCCTTACCTTTGGCACCGGTGTCGGCGGGGGACTCATCGTGAACGGACAGATTGTGCGAGGCGCGAGCGACACGGCCGGAGAGATCGGGCATTGGAGGCTTGCCGAGGATGGGCCGCTCGGCTTCGGAAAGCGCGGTTCGTGGGAGTCGTTTGCCTCGGGCGCTGGACTGGTGGAACTTGCGGTGCAGATGTTCCCTTCGCGATGGAGGCCGAGTACGCCAATCCGCGAGGTTGTTGAGTCGATGATTGCGGACGATGCAGAGGCCCTGCAGGTTGCCGCAGAGGCCGGCAGGTGGATGGGACGCGGTCTTGCGCTACTCATCGATGCGCTGAACCCGCAAGTGATTGTTTTCGGATCGCTCGGTGTAGCGTTGGGCGAGAGGATATTCGGTCCAGCACGCAAGGTGATCGCCGAGGAAGCGTTGCCGCAGGCCGCGGCCGCATGCGAGCTGTTGCCTGCCGCGCTGGGGACCCGTATCGGCGATGTGGCAGCCCTTATGGCGGCACTCTCTGAACCGTCTGTTCGTCGCCAGCTGGAGCAGAGATAGCGAGCTGAACCAGAAGTTGCGATCGTAGGATGCACGTAGAACCGTTCTTCAGGACTACGGAAAGTCAGTTAGGACGATGTGACCATGAGTTACTACGGATTGAAACTGGCAAGTTACTTTGCGAGGCAACATCTCCGGTATCCCCATTCGGTAATCATTGCGGATCCCTATGGGAATCATAAATTTCAAACCGTTGTGCGATTTCGCGCTGCGTCCTCTTTTTTCACAACTCTTTCCATAAGTCGCTTCCAGAGTGCAGGAAACACCGTGGTACTATCGCAGCGAGGTTAATCAAGATGCCTGCTAACAGCTATGATGTTGCCTTTGAACAGGCGAGCAACGATCGCGTCGAGGTTCGCGTTGCGATCGAGAAACTGCTCACGCGGGGCGAGATGCTCGACAAACTGCTCGAGTCGCTCGCTCCTTTTGTTTCCAGCCCGAAGCCAGTCGGCGAAACGGACGCCGTTGCCGACAGCCACGAACATCACGAAGAAGTTCATCCCCGCGAAACGGCCGCGACAACGGCAGTTGCCGTGCACCCCCAGGCGTAGGCGCTGTCTGGGCCCTGCCGTTGTCCTTACGCTTGAGGCTCCTCTGAATCGATAAGCCGGCGCGATCCTTGTCGCCGCGTCAACGAATTTCTCAATTGTCTCTCTCAGCCCATTCCCCCATGGGCGGTCAATATGCGGCAGTTCCGGTCAGATGCTGGCCGAGAATTAGCGCATGGATATCGTGCGTTCCCTCATAGGTCTTTACCGATTCCAGGTTCATCATGTGGCGCATGATCGGATAGTCTTCCGTGATGCCGTTTGCGCCAAGAATGTCACGCGCCATGCGGGCCGTTTCCAGCGCCATCCAGACGTTGTTACGCTTCGCCATCGAGATGTGTTCGTGACCAACCGTGCCGGCATCTTTCATGCGGCCGACCTGGAGCGAGAGCAGTTGCGCTTTGGAGATCTCGCTGGCCATCCAGACAAGCTTTTCCTGAATCAGCTGGTGGCTCGCGATCGGCTGACCGTGGAATTGCTTTCTGGTCTTGGCATATTGCAGAGCTGTGTCGTAGCACGCCATCGCCGCGCCGATGGCGCCCCAGCTGATGCCGTAGCGAGCCTGGTTAAGGCACATCAGCGGACTCTTGAGCCCGCCTGAGGCAGGGAGAAGATTCGACGCCGGCACATGCACATCCTGCAGAGACAGACCACTGGTGACCGAGGCACGGAGCGACCACTTTCCATGCACCTCGTCGGCTCTGAATCCGGGCCTGTCGGTTTCGACAAGAAAGCCGCGGACTTTATATCCCTCGTCCTCGACTTTCGCCCAGATCACGGCCACATCGGCGATGTTGCCCGATGTAATCCACATCTTTTCTCCGTTCAGGATGTACTCCTCACCGGATTTGCGTGCAGTTGTGGTCATACCTCCGGGATTGGATCCGAAACCCGGCTCGGTGAGCCCAAAGCAGCCCAGTTTCTCACCGGTCGCGAGAGCGGGCAGCCAGGTCTTCTTCTGTTCGTCGGAGCCGAAGGTGTAGATGGGGTACATCACGAGAGCGGATTGCACGGAAACGAAACTGCGGAACCCGGAATCGCCCCGCTCCAGCTCTTGCATGACCAGCCCGTATTCGACGTTAGACATTCCGGCGCAGCCGTAACCCTCGAGGTTGGCCCCGAAGAAACCAAGCTCGCCCATTGTTGGGATCAGCTCACGGGGGAAGCGCTCGATGCGGAAACACTCCTCGATGATGGGAATGAGATTATCTTCGACAAAGTCGCGCGCCGTGCGGCGGACGAGTAACTCGTCTTCGCTGAAGTTTGCGTCGAGATCGAGAAAATCGAAACCCTGGAATTTGAAACTCATACGGGCACCTTCTGTTCTATGCAGAAAAGAGCAAGGCTAGCAGATTGGGTAAGGCTTTTGCTGCGGCTTTTCGAGGCCGGCCTTTGATCTTCTGACGCCCCACGGAGCTTCAATGGAGGGTGCGACCTCCCCGGACGATGGGCGCCGAAGGGCAATCAGGCTGGAGCCGGCCCCGGCTATTGACTGGCAGCGGCGTCGTCGCCGTAGGTCGGGTAGGGCTGCGGTTCGGTGCTTGTGGGCATGCCGGCTAACGTCGTGAGGTCAGTCTGCACTTGAGCCCATCGTTGGGGATCGCGCTTGGTTGAAATCGGTGCATTGGGGTCCGCGTAGTAGGCCTGGACATCGCTCTTGATCCCGGGCGGGATCGCCTGATCTGGATGCTGGACGAGGCGGTGAAGAAGGAGGGCATATGTGAAGTCTGTCAATCGGTAGCCGCCAGGCTGAACGACATGGCCGGTGTCGAGATCGCGGTTCGGCAACGGATGCCTGGGATCGTGCGAGAGAAGCAGCGCGTCGGGATCGCTTGTCGCAAGGACAGGCAGAATTGGCGGTGGTGCCTGGTTTTGAGTAATTGCGTCTGTTGCCGTCGGCGGTGTGAAACGGCGCAGCATGCGGCGGAAAATGGAGCTGGAGAGTGCGAGACTGTGCATATAGTCCGCCTCGGTCGCAGTCGTAGGACCTTTCACGGAGACCATCTTCAAGGGACCGATCTTGGGGAGGATGAAGATCAGGCCGGCAATGGCATATGTTTCGAAGCCTGCCTTCCGCCGGTAGGTATCCCAACTATTCTCCTGATTCAGCGCCGCAGCCTCGGCGATCATCTCTTTGCATTCGGGCGTGTCTGGCTCTGTTGGCTCGTCGCGACGATGAAGAAGAGTGACCGCGTACGCAATACGCGGAATGAAGGTCCGCACGGCGAAGCGATAATTGCGGACGTTGAAGCGCCTGCCGCGCCGCGTTGTGAAGTCTTCGCGGAGGCCATAGGTCTGGTAGTACGCAAGGGCGAGCTGTTTGACAGGAACCTTGAGGCCAATGTGACGCAGGAAACGCAACGGCGCCAGGCGATGATGCGCGATCTCCTCGATGTCGAAGGCGAATTCAGTCTGCACGTGCTGATGCTCGCCTTCGGCGTAATTCACGACTGGGCCATATTTCGCCGCCAGTTTTGGGAATTCGATGGGGACGGCGCGATTGGTCGCAAGCGGGTGGCCGACCGAATCGCCGATGTAGTGGGAGAGCGCACCCGCGGCGAAGGCGAGCTCATCGGCATTTTGTGCGTTGCGAAAAAGATTGACGACAAAGTCGCCGGCGCGGACATAGTGCGTGAGGTCGGAGAAGGATGCGTCGCCGAAGGGATAGTAGCCGATGTCCTGGATGACGCAACCACCATAGGCGTAGGCGCGGGCTTCATCGAGCTGGGCCGGAGTGAGGTTGGGATAGCGGCTCAGAAGAAGGGGAACGAGGGAGTCTTTCCATGCCAGGTCGATGAGCTGCTCGTGAGTGAGCAGCGAATATGCACGGGCTGCCGGAGTTGGCCAGAGCACAACGAGGAGCGAGAAGAGAAGGAGCAGTGGGAAGAGAGCCGGCTTGCGCACTCGATTCGAACCTCCGGGGCTTGTTCTCGGCCCGAAGCGATGAGGGAGATACTAGGCGAGAAATTCGCGGACAAAAGCGTCTTGGCTGTTGACCAGTTCGGAGAGCGAGCCATCGAAGATCAGACGGCCTTCGGAGAGCATGAGGAACGTTGTGTTGGAATCGGTCTCTCCTTTTGGCAAAGGAATCATTCGGCCCGATTCAGGGTCGAATCGATGCGTACACAAGGTGAAAGCATCTTGCAGGCGGTGGGTGACAAGCAGCGACGGAGTGCGATAAACATCGCGCTGCTTGACGATCAGTTCGATGATGGTGGTCGATGTAACCGGATCGAGACCGCCTGTGGGCGAGTCGTAAAGCAACAGATCGGGTTTGCGGATCAGCGCGCGCGCGATGGCGACACGACGGCGCATGCCGCCGGAGAGGCTGGAGGGAAAGAGATCGAAGGTGTGCTCGAGTTCGACAAAGCGCAATGCTTCGCGAACGCGCTCATCGATTTCGGCGTCCGGAACCCTCTCCTGAATCAACTGGTACCCGACGTTATCGCGCACGGTGAGGGAATCGAAGAGCGCGCCTTCCTGAAATACCATGCCTGTGCGAATTCTGAGCGGCAAGAGCATCTCCTCGCTTAGATGCGAGATGTCTTCTCCGAAGAGTACGACGCGGCCCTCGGTGGGTTTGAGCAGGCCATTGCAGAGTTTCAGAAGCACGCTCTTGCCTACTCCCGCCGGGCCCAGCAGAATACGGGTCTCGTTGGGCGCCACGGTGAAGGAGATGTTTTCCAGGACCAGTGGCCCATCAAAGGAGAGAAAGACCCGGGAGAGCGCAAGCACCGCATTTGGTTGCTCTTGCGGAGCGGCGCTGCGATAGGGATGAATCGATGGGGTGCTCACATCCATACGTAGATGGTGTTGAGAAGCAGCCTGGTGATGACGAAGTCGATAAAAATGATGAGAACCGAGGCAGTGACGACGGCCTGAATGGTCGAACTGCCGACACCCTGTGTTCCGCCCGTTGTGCGCAGGCCGTAAAAGCACCCGATGGAAGAGAGGATGAAGCCAAAAAAGATGGGCTTCATCAGGCCTTGCACAACGTCGGGCATGGTGAGGTGTTCCCAGGCCATATTGAGGTACTGCGTACCATTCTGGTGATTCATGAACACAGTGACCAGGCCGCCGCCGACGATGCCAAAGGCATCGGCCACGATCGTGAGAAAAAACAGCATGGCGATGGTAGCGTAGATTCGCGGGGTGACCAGTTTTCGGATAGGATCAACACCAAGGGCACGCATAGCGTCGATTTGTTCCGTTACGACCATCGAGCCGAGTTCGCTGGCCATCGATGAAGCGTTGCGGCCAGAGACCATGACCCCGGTGAGAACCGGGCCAAGTTCGCGGATCATTGTTAAACTTACAAATTGCCCGGTGACAGCCGTGGCGCCGAAGGCAGAAAGCGTAGCCGCAGATTGCAGGGCGAGCACACCGCCTGTCGAGAGCCCTGAGAGCACGACGATCGACAACGATCCGACGCCAATGATGTCGGACTGAATGAGGAAGTCGCTCCAGTATACGGGGGAGCGAAACAGATTCAACAGCGCGCGGTACGCGAACAGAGAGTATTCCTGTACGGTGAGCACGGTCTGTTTGGCAGTCTGATCAATCGCTTCGAACGCCATTCGTTTACCGGTTGGAGAAGCGGATGAGAGGAGCGCGCTTCACTCTTCCACAGCATATCGCATGGCAGGAAGATCGTTGAGCGGATTGTGCTGATGGCAGGAAATGTGCCGGGAACGCTGTTCTTCGAGAGCGCTTGTGTCGTATTTTGAGGGATTTGGCTGCATCTAAAGTTCGAGAAGGGAAACTATGCACTCATTTCGCCTGCGCCTGATCCTTGTGCTCGTCGCATGCGTGACGGTGGTCTCTGTCGCCTCGACCTACTTCGAGGTGCTGGCGCACAAGCATTTTTTGCGTGAAGACCTGGAACATCGCACGCGGTGGATGGGTGTGGGTTTACAACCCTATCTGGAGCAGACGCTTGCTTCGGGAAACGCGAGTGCCCTGCCGGCACTTCTGACGTCCTTCCGGTCGCGCACGGGAGTGATGGGCCTAGCGGTCTTCGATCTGGGGAACAGACCCATCGCCCTGGCGGGTCCGTCCGATCTGCTGCAGGGGTTGCCTCATCCTCTGGTGGATAAGGCCCTCCGCAGAGGGGCGGAGGAGTCTGCTTTCGGCCACTCGGAGGGTGTGCAATGGCTTGAAGAAGTTTTCCCGCTGCACAACGGCAACCAGCTGGAAGGTGCCCTGGTGGTGATGGCGGATGCCGGCTACATCCGCAGCGAAGGTTGGGATCTGTGGCGCCGCAGTTTTGTTCGCATCGCGGAACTGGTGCTTCTGATCAGCGTGGTCACATTTGTGATGGTGCGCTGGTTCCTGATGCGGCCGATGTTGCGGGTCGCCGAGCGGCTGCGCCGGCTGCGCAGCGGTCACGCGGATGCGGCGACGGAAACGGGAGCCAGGGAACTTGGCATATTCTCTCCGCTGGCGCGGGAAGTCGAGACGCTGACCGAGAGCCTGGTGGCGGCGCGAGCCGCAGCCGAGGCTGAGGCTCGGCTGCGCGCAGCACGCGAAAGCCTCTGGACCGCCGAGCGCCTTTCGGTCCACATGCACGACCATTTCGGATCAAGCCGCATATTTGCGGTGTCGAATCGTGAGCCCTACGTGCACGTGCGCAAGGGACGCGAGATTGAGTGCATTGTGCCGCCGAGTGGTCTGGTCACGGCGATTGAGCCTGTTCTGCGGGCGTGCGATGGGGTGTGGGTGGCGAGCGGAAGCGGGAGTGCGGACCGGGAGACAGTCGATGAACATGATCGGCTGCGCGTGCCTCCGGACGATCCGCGGTATACGCTGCGGCGGGTGTGGCTGACCGAGGAAGAGGAGTCGCGGTACTACGACGGGTTCGCCAACGAAGGGTTGTGGCCTCTGTGCCATAACGCGCATACCAGCCCGATCTTCCGCCCGGCAGATTGGGAGTGCTACAGCCGGGTGAATGAGCGGTTTGCCTCGGCGCTGCTGAAAGAGATGGAAGGCAGCATCGAACCGATTGTGTTTGTGCAGGACTACCACTTTGCGCTGCTGCCTCGATTGGTGAAACGAGCGCGGCCGGATGCGCGTGTGGCAATCTTCTGGCACATTCCCTGGCCGAATGCCGAGGCATTTCTGATTTGCCCGTGGGGTGCGGAGATCCTGGACGGGCTGCTCGGAGCGGATCTCATCGGGTTCCATATTCCATTGCATTGCAATAATTTTCTTTCCGCTGTAGATCGTGTCTTCGAGGCCCGGACCGATCGCGAACATGCGACGGTGAGCCGCCACGGGCACATCTCGACGGTGCGGCCCTACCCCATCAGTGTGGCGTTTACCGGTGGTCCCGCCAATCGTCCTCCGCAGGAGCCTGAAGCAGAAGAAGCGGCGCGGCGCACATTGCGCGAACAGTTGTTGCGTGAGTTCGGGGTACGCGCAGAGGCATTGGCTGTCGGAGTGGACCGTCTGGATTACACCAAGGGAATCGTGCAGCGGCTATTGGCGTTCGAGCATCTGCTCGAGGTGCATCCGTGGCACCGCGAGCGGCTCACCATGGTGCAGGTGGCCTCGCCGAGCCGGACGCGCATTCCGGCGTATGAGGAGTTGCATCGCCGGGTTAACCAAGAGGTAGCTCGCATCAACCAGCAGTTCCAGACCGCGAAGTGGAGGCCGATCGTGCTGATCGAGCGCCAGGCCGACCATCACGAGATCAACCGCTGGTATCGTGCGGCAGATTTATGCATGGTGACGTCGCTGCACGATGGAATGAATCTTGTGGCGAAGGAGTTTGTGGCGGCGCGCGACGATGAGGACGGTGTGCTCATCTTAAGCAAGTTCACGGGAGCTTCCGGCGAATTGCGAGATGCGCTGCTGGTGAATCCGTATGACATCGCCGGTACGGCCGAAGCGATGCACAGTGGGCTGGAGATGGGACGCGACGAGCGCCGAGGGCGCATGCAGCAGATGCGCCGCCAGGTGATGGAGAACAATATTTACCATTGGGCTGCAAGTGTTCTGGACTCGCTGCGCAGGATACGGCTGGAGGATTCCTTCGGCAAAGACGGTGCTCCGCCGCCACAACCCATCGCCAATACCCAGTCAACGGAGACAGCGCAAAGTAAACTGGCCTAGAGAGTCCATTCTTGAGACGACAAGCAGAGAAGCAATTAGACGAGTTCTTCTGTGCGGTCGGGGACGCGCGACTGGCATTGTTGTTGCTCGACTACGACGGGACGCTGGCAGGGTTCCGCGTCGATCGGTTCAAGGCCAGACCTTGGGCAGGAGTGCGAGACTTGCTGAGTAAAATCCACCTGCAGGGCCGAACGCGGATCGCGATCGTGACCGGTCGGCCCGCTGCAGAGATACCCCCGATGCTGGCACTCGATCCTTCGCCGGAGGTCTGGGGACTGCACGGCGCCGAACGGCTCTATCCGAATGGCCGACGTGCGCTGGAGAAGCAGGCTCCCGCGGTCAGGCGTGCGTTGGATGGGCTACGTCGAAAGTTGCGTTGCGATGCGTTTGGTGGGCTCTTCGAAGACAAACCGAATGCTGCGGTGATGCACTGGCGCGGGCATGCGCCGCGGGTAGCAAAAGAGATCGAGAGCAAAACACGGCAGCTCTTCGAGCCGCTTGCAAAGTTGGAGGGCATGCGGCTGCTCAAGTTCGAGTCGGGACTGGAACTGCGTGCAGGCCGCGACAAGGGGGATGCCGTGCGAGAGATCCTGCGCGAGGCGGGCGATGGAGTGCCGGTAACGTATGTGGGTGACGATCTGACCGACGAGACCGCGTTTGCTGCCGTGAATGAGGCGAAGAGCCCGCACCTGAGTGTACTGATGCGGCGCGAGAAGCGCCCGACGGAGGCAGATGTTTGGTTGAAGCCCCCGGACCAGATGCGCGCGTTTCTGCGGCGGTGGTTCGAAGCCGGGAAGTAGCCCTAATCCCGGCCGCGCTTGCGAATCTCGATATTCAGGCGCTTGATCTTCTGATTCAACGTCGACAACGGAATGCGGAACTGTTCAGCGGCTTCGGTCTGGTTGCCATTGCAACGTTCAAGCTTTTCCACGATGATGCGGCGCTCGATGTCCTCGAGAATATCGAAAAGCGATGCGTTTGGATTGTGTTCGAGCAGCGCATCCTGGAAGCTTCGGCCGGTGATGTGGCCGGGCAGCAGGTCAGAGCCGATGACCGGACCGGAGCTGAGCACAACGCCCCTCTCAATACAGTTTTCCAGCTCGCGGACGTTGCCCGGCCAGTCGTAGTCGACCATGGCACGCATGGCATCGGAAGACAGGCGGCGCGGCGAGAGCGCGTTCTCGTTGGCGTAGTAGTCGAGGAAGTGCTGGGCGAGCAGCGGAATGTCTTCGCGGCGCGCGCGGAGCGGCGGCAGGTCGACGGTGATGACATTAAGGCGATAGAAGAGATCTTCGCGGAAGCGTCCATCGCGGACAGCTTGGCGAAGATCGACGTTGGTGGCGGCGAGGATGCGCACATCCACCTGAATTTCCTGGATGCCGCCCAGATGCATGAAACGCTTGTCCTGCAGGACACGCAGAATCTTGGCCTGGGTGTCCATGCCCATGGTCGCGATTTCATCCAGAAACAAGGTGCCGCCATTGGCGACTTCAAAGAGGCCTTTTTTGGAGGCGACGGCCGAGGTGAACGCGCCTTTGACGTGGCCGAAGAGCGTAGACTCGAGCAGCTCCGAAGGCATGGCGCCTGTGTTGATCGGCACAAACGGCTTATCTTTGCGCGGCGAGTTGGCGTGGATGGCCTTGGCGATGACCTCCTTGCCTGTGCCGCTCTCGCCCTGGATCAAAACCGTAGAGCGGCTGGGGGCGACCTGTGCTACCAGATCGAAGACCCTTAGCATCGACTCGCTTTTACCGACGATGTTTGAAAAGCTATAGCGCTGCTTCAGTGTGCGCTTAAGCTGGAGATTCTCTTCCTCGGCGCGATGGCGTGCGACCGCCGAGCGGATGTCGGCCATCAGTTTTTCGTTGTCCCACGGCTTCTGGACAAAGTTCTCAGCGCCGGCGCGGATTGCCTCGACAACATTGTCGACCGTGCCATAGGCCGTGATCATAATGACCGGTGTCTCGGGCTGACGTTCTTTGATCTGGGGCAGCAGTTCGAGGCCGCTCTGGCCGGGCAGGGCAAGATCCAGCAGGATGAGGTCGAAGTTTTCGACCTCGATAATGCGCAGGCCCTGCTCTCCATCCATGGCTGTGCGAACGCCATAGCCCTCGAGCGTCAGGAGCACTTCGAGCGATTCACGGATGCCGGCTTCATCGTCGATGACGAGGATGCTGGCGCCCGCGCCCAACGCAGACAAAGCGGGAGCCGATGCCGATAGATTAAGTGGCTGATCCACTTCAGACATTGACCGTCTTCCTTAGAAGGGGAAACTCAAGATGAAATGTGGTTCCAGCGCCGACCGCGCTCTCAACGTGGATTTTGCCGGCGTGTTCCTGGATGATGCCGTAGGAGACGGAAAGGCCAAGGCCGGTCCCGCGCCGTTCCCCTGGCCTTGGCGTGGTCTTGGTCGTAAAGAAGGGATCGTAGATGCGCTTCAGGTTCTCTGGTGCGATGCCCGAACCGGAGTCAGCGATCACCGCCTCTACGTGGCCATTGACGAGTGTGGCGACGCGCAGGTGGCCGCCACCGGGCATGGCATCTTTGGCGTTCAACAGCAGGTTCAGAAAGACCTGTTGCAGCTTGCCCGGGTTGCCATGGATCGGGGGCAGATCGCCGGCCAATTCGAGCTCCAGGTGAATCTGCGCGGTCTTGAACTGGTGTTCGAGGAGCCCAAGCGTGTCGCGGATGACCTGATTCAAATTGGTCTCGCGGAACTCGGTGGTCGAGGTGCGCGAGAAGTTCAACAGGCCGTTGGCGATCTCTGAAGCGCGGAAGCTCTGCTGCGTGATCTTCTCGAGCACCGGGGCGAGGCGCGCATCGCCCCGCATTTGTTTGGAGAGAAGCTGTGCATACGATGAGATCACGGCAAGCGGCGTGTTGATCTCGTGGGCAACGCCCGCTGCGAGCAAGCCGATGGAGCTGAGCTTGTCGGCCTGGGCGAGCTGCGTCTCGAGTGAGACACGGTCGGTAATGTCGTCGACCAAAACGATGCGGCCGACGGTAACGAAATCGCGGGAGAGCAGCGGGGCGATGGCGATGTTGGCTACGCGCTGCTCGCCGGCGCGCGTGGTGAGCGGGAACTTGTAGAGGTTTTGGACACCCGACTCGTTGCGGGAGGCATTGAGGGCATCGATAAACTCGCCGGGGAAGACGGAACGAAGTTCCTGGCCAATTGCCTCGGCACGGCTCAGTGCGTACATCGCCTCCATCTGCGCATTCCAGCTCTCAATGCGGTCGTTGAGATCCACAGCGAGGATGCCCACGTTGATCGACTCGACGATGTTCTCGTTGAACTCCTTCAAGCGCTCGAACTCGGTGATCTTGTCCTGGAGACGCGTGTAGAGGAGCGCGTTTTGCAGTGCGATACCGATGTAGCTGGCCAGTGATTCGAGCAGCTCGACGTCTTCGCTCGAGAGAAAGTCGCCACCGACGGTGCGGCCGAGGCCGATCACCGCGATCGTGCGCGTACGGGTTCCGTCCAGCACGCGACAGGGCAGGTAGTAATTCAAGTCGAGCAAAGCCGCGGTCGCGCGTTGTTTCTCGCGTAGATGCAGGGCCTGCTGGGCATTCTCCAGAAAAATGTGCGAGTGATCGGAAGCCTTATCGAAGTCGAGAAAACTCAGATCGAGAGAGCTGCTGAGCTGTGCATTCGGTGCCGCGCGCAGGTCGGCAGGCAGGCCGTGCGCCGCAGCGAGGCGGAGTGTCCCAGGCTGATCCGCGAGAAAGACGGCGACTCGCGCGACGAGCAGGGTCTTTGGCAGCCTCTCGACGATGGACTCGAGCAAAGCGCGAAGGTCGGTTTCCGAGCTCAGTCCACGGCCGAATTCAACGAGGGCCTTCCGATAGTCGTAGCGCTGGCGATCGAAGGCGCGATCGACCCAGCCCTGAATACGGCGCTTGAGTGGATCGAAGACGGCCGCGGTGACGAGGATCGCAACGACCAAAGCCCACTCACGCATGGTCTCCGGCAGGCGCTGATGAACGATCTCGGCAATGAGGCCGATGACACCGAAGTAGCCGCCGACGATCAGCGCCGTGGCCAGTGTGTAGGCGACACCGCGCTTGAAGATCAGGTCCGTATCCATCAGGCGATAGCGAACGATGGCCCAGGCAAAGGTCAGCGGCAGGAAGACCAGCGAGAGGCCGGCGAGCTTGTACAACAGGCCGGGCATGCGAAGGTCGAGCAGGAACGGTACCGCGTAGAGCAGCGTGAAGGGAATGACCGCGAGAAATGCGCCGCGCCAGAGCCATTTCAGTTGCTGACGCTGGATCGGCGTATCGGCGTGCAGGTAACTGTTGAGGAAGAGCAGGGATGCCAGCACGTAGAACGCGGCGTCATATCCGGTTCCAGCCTGGTCCAGGCGATGCCGGAGCAGTTCGGTGGCCTCCCAGCGATTGATGGCCATCAACCAGAGGCCTAAAAGGCCGACGCCGGGGGCATAGACCAGCGGCACGAGCAGGCGGCGACGGATGTTCTTGAGCCGCTCCTCAGGAAAGCTCAGAGCGAAGTGAAGAAAGAGGGCAGGTTGCAACGACTCGGCAAGGACGTTGGTCCAGAAAGCCGCCTTGTCGATCCAGTCCCACTCGCCGGTGTATTTCAGCGCGTACAAGGCAAACGAGACCAGACAGAACAGGTAGAAGTGCGTGGCACGCGGCGCCGTCCAGCGACGGAAGAGGACGTAGATGCCGATGGCCAGATAGATCAGTCCGATCAGGCGTAGAGCCTGTTGGACGCTGCGGTCGGGGGGCTCTGGAATCACGACGACCGGCGAATCGAGCTGAATGCCGTCTCGGGTGACGGCGTACTGTGCCTTGGTGTAGATCCCGTTGCGGTACAGTTCACGTTCGAAGTCCGGGAAGCGCTGGACCGGAACATCGTTGACTGCTGTCAACAGGTCGCCCTGGTGTATGCCGGCTCGCTCGCCTGGGCTGTTGGGGAGGACCTTCGTGGCCCGAAGTCCGGTTCCGGAAGCCGCTTCGACCCACCAGACACCGTCATCTGGTTGCTGGAACTGTCGTTCCTGGCGAAGATTCAATACCGCAAGCAACACCAGCCCGACCGTAGCCACGGCAAGGAGGGTCGCCTGCAAACGATTGAAGAGATTCGCCTCCATGAGAGGAGCACCCTAGACTGCACAAGAAGGTTGCACGTCGGTTGCCATGACAAGATCTCAATCCCATCAAACCCAAGCCTACGCTTAATCGACTGAGACGACTAAAGATAGTGACGAAGGCGGGGTTAAAACGTCATTCGATGAGCTGAGGAAAATCCAGAAAAAGAGATGGCTGCTATGTGAAAAGGGAACTGCATACCAGAAATAATAGAACACGCCAAGGGCATCCGGCAGGCTCCCACTCAAGTAAACGAAGAACCGAGGCCGCTTCCTTTTACTTTGACGCCTGACCGTAAGAGGCGTTTGGCCCATGTTTGCGTAGATAGTGATGATGGCGCACGTGCTCTGGGATTTCTCCAGCAGATTTGTTGATCAGTACGGTCCGGAAGGCGAGGCGGGCAATGTACTCCAGCACATCGGCGTGCTCGACCGCCTCGGCTGCATTCTTCCCCCATGCGAAAGGAGCGTGGCCGGCGACAAGTACCCCTGGGACGGCCATCGGGTCTAGACTCCCCGTGCGAAAACGACGGACGATGACCGCGCCGGTATTGCGCACATAGCCACCGGAAACTTCCTCGGCAGTCAGAGGGTCGGTGACTGGGACTTGACCGTGGAAGTAATCGGCATGAGTGGTCCCGAAACAGGGGATAGGGCGGCAGGCCTGCGCCCATGAGGTGGCGAACTCCGAGTGTGTGTGGACGACGCCGCCTATCTGTGGGAACGCGCGATAGAGGAGCGTGTGGGTATCGAGGTCGCTGGAGGGGCGAAGCGTGCCCTCGACAATTGTGCCGTCCAGGTCGGTGACGACGAGGTCGGCGCTCGTCATCCCGGCGTAGTCGACGCCGCTTGGCTTGATCACCACAAGAGGCCGGGAGCCGGAACGGTCAATGCCGCTGGCATTGCCGAAGGTGTGCGGGGCGAGGCCGCGGCGGGCGATCTCCTGATTGGCTTGGAGGACCTGTTCGCGAAGAGCTTCAAGAAGCATGGCGGATCACCAGTTGGCTTGGAAAGCGTTTACTGGGAAGTCTATCAGGCTTGGCATACTTCAGCACTTCCGGCGTAGCCTTGAACCACGTTGACCCAGAGCCGGCTTCGCCCCGTCAGGAGAATGTGTCATTCTGCGGCGGCGCGAGCGCAACTATCGCGCGCTCGTCTGGTTTTGAGAAGAAGAGACACTGCGTCGGATCCGGGCAGAAATCTGGTCTGGCGCGAGTAGCTGTAAACTCACCCACAATGCAGGCGTCTACCTGAATGATGGCAGCCTGCACCACAGTCGACGCAATGACCATGGCCCGAGCGGAGGAAGATGCCGCGCTGGAATTCTCGAATATAGTGCAGAGTCACCGGCCACAGATCTTCCGGTTCCTGCTGGCATCGACGCGCGACCTCGACCTTGCCGAGACGCTGACGCAGGAGTGCTTCCTGAAGGCGCATCGCAATTGGACGAGCTTTCGCGGCGAGTCCAGCGCCATGACCTGGTTGATGCGAATCGCGATCAACTTGCAAAAAGATCACTGGCGCAACCGCCGGGTGCAGTTCTGGCGGCAAACGCGCATCAATTCAGTCGATCTGGATGACGCCAGCGATTGGCTGCCGAGTCACGACTGTTCGCAGGAGCACCAACTGCTGGCGCGGGAGCGTGTGGGGCAGGTGTGGCGTGCGGTCGATGGCCTGAGCGAGAGACAGCGCACCGTATTCCTGTTGCGCTACGTGGAAGAGATGGAACTGGCGGAGATTGCGGCGACAACCGGCTTGAGCGAAGGCACAATCAAGGCGCATCTGTCGAGGGCATTGGCGCGTGTGCGTACGGAATTAGGGGGAAAGCAATGATGTGGCGTTCAAAGTCGAGAAGCCGCGCCGAAGAGCCGGCAGAAGTCGAGAAGGAAGAGTTGGATCCAGCGCTGAAGCAGGCGCTCGGCGATTTCAGGGCGAGCGTGCAGAAATGGAGCGATGCCGCGTACGCTCGGCCGCGAGCTGTGCCCACGGTGGCCGTGCGTAAATCGTGGCGGCCCGTTGCAGGATGGAGCCTGGCGGCATTGCTGCTCGCGGGAACAGCTTCAGGCGGGTTCTATGAGCATCATCGGCGGGTCGTTGCGGCTCAGATTGCCGCGCAGCGTGCCATAGAGCTCGAGCGGCAGGCGGAACACGAGCGAGCCCAAAAGCAGGCGCAGGAAGAAGAGGAGATGCTGGCCGGCGTAGATACGGCAGTATCGCGCGAGGTTCCGGCGGCGATGGAGCCGCTGGCTCAGCTCTCAGAGGAAAGTGAGTCCAGATAAAACCGCACATGAAAGATATCGAGGGTTTCCAGGGGGAATGGGAATGAGAAATTCATTGGTACGGGTAGGTTTGGCAATAGGCAGTCTGCTGATGGCAGGAACGGCGATGGCGCAGGGCCCTGAAACAATGGAGGGTCCCGGCTTCGGTCACAGGCCTCCGATTGAGAGAGCATTCGGCGGCCACGGCATTGAGGGCCGCTGGTGGAATAATCCCAAGATTGTTGAGCGGCTGAAGCTGACCGACGATCAACGCAAGGCGTTTGACCAGATCTTGCTGGATCACCGGGAGAAGCTGATCGATCTGCGAGCGAATGTGGAAAAGACTGAGCTGGCAATGGAGCCGCTGGTGCAGATGAGCCGAACGAGTCGGCGATTCTGGCGCAGATCGACAAAGTGGCTCAGGCACGCGCGGAGCTCGAGAAGGCGAATGCGCGTTACCTGCTGGCCCTTCGCAGTAAGCTGACGCCTGACCAGTGGAAACAGGTGCAGGAGTTCCGAAAGAATCGCGGCCGTGAGGGTTGGGGCCCGGATGGCCGTCGGCCGGATGGCATGGGGCCCGGGATGCGAGGGCCTGGCGGAGCAGGACCGGGTGATCCACCGCCGGCTCCAGGACCGCAGGGCATGCTGGACGAAGAGGGCGGAACTCAGGCGCCGCCGGATGCAGGCGCGCCCGGGGCACAGCAGTAAGCCAGTTGGGCAGGTTTTTGGCAGAGAGCAACTGCGGTTGTAGTTCACACCGGTGGCGGCAAGAGGCGATTCTCTTGCCGCCGTTTTTTTTGCCCAATGAGGGGTTCGGGACAGGAAATTCCGAGGGCGTAGCCCAGGATCGAAGCGTATTCCGACAGAGTGCTGAAGCACTGAAAGGCAGTGTTTGGAGCGAATCGAAACAGTGATGCAACGAATCGGGCCAGTTGTGCGTTGGTCAGGGCAAATGCGCGCGGAAATAATCTTTCGAGAAATGACTAAAGTTCGCGAGTGTCGCACCGATGAACAGTGCAGATGCAAGCGACGCCCACTTGGAAGCACTGAACCGGGTGGCAACGTGAAACACCGGCTCTCGGGCGTCCCTCACTGGCATCGGAAACGGAGCATTCTCCCATGGCCCTCGGTGTTCTGAACAATCTTTCAGCGATTTACGCTGAGAACAATCTGAACAACACCAACAGCAGCTTGCAGACGGTTCTGCAGCAGCTGTCTTCGGGTTCACGCATCAACTCCGGTGCGGACGATGCCGCGGGTCTATCGCTGGTGAACGGACTCGCAGCCAACTCGAAAGCTCTCGTCCAGTCTGTGACGAACGCGACCGAAGGAGTGGGACTGCTCCAGGTTGCCGATGGCGCTCTTTCGCAGGTGACGAACCTCCTCAACCGGGCGATCTCGCTGGCTGCCGAAGGCTCGAACGGGACTTTGAATTCGTCTCAGTCTTCAGCCGCGAATCAGGAGTACCAGTCGATCTTGGCCGAGATCAACAACATCGGCTCGACGACAACATACAACCAGCAGCAGGTCTTCAATGGCAGCACGGTGGCCATCTATACCGGCGACGCCTCGCCGACAGGGTCATCGATCGATAACCTGTACATTCGTACACTCTCAGCGTCGAGCGTAGGCGATACCAATGGTGTGATGTCCTACAACAACGGGCAAAACAATGTGTTCATCGATCTCTCCAAGGGGGGCAAAACCGCGTCCGCCAACGACAGCCTGAATGCCAGCGGCTCAACGACAATTGAGGTGAGCTATCTGACGAAGGGCGCCAACGGGTCCGTGACGCCGGCAACGGCTGACATCACGGTCGGATCGGGCACCACCTATGCCAACACCGCCCAGGGGTTGATCAACGCCGTCAACAACTCCGGCTTGGGTCTGACTGCGACGTTCACTACCGCAACCCAGGCAGGTTCGGGAGCCGCCGATGCAGCAACTGCATCCAACGACACCAACAGCACGTTGCAGACAAGCGGTCTGGACACGGGAATTGAGATCTCCGGCGCGAACATCGGTGTCGACGCCAACGCAGGATCGGGGATTTATACGAACGGCGTCGGCGAGGTCGGCACTCTCACCGTTTCGAACGCCGGAGACCAACTGGGTGGGACTCTGAGCATTGTGGGGACCGACGGGGAGAATCACACGCTAACCCTCGGAGCCGTGAACTCAACCGACACGCTGACCAACCTGGCTGCAACCATCAACTCCGGCGGATATGGCGTCACAGCGAGCATCAACTCGAGTCCGGTGACCAACGCCGGCGGTACGCATGCGGCTGGGACCGTGCTGACCCTTACGTCGGCAGCTCCG
>Ga0335069_10001716_pt1 | contig 34876 bp, 39 predicted proteins | sample Lox_Sample_11_FD_206714 | JGI IMG/M metagenome (GOLD analysis project Ga0335069, IMG submission 206714) | Soil microbial communities from Loxahatchee National Wildlife Refuge, Florida, United States - Lox_Sample_1.1 | ecosystem: Environmental > Terrestrial > Soil > Wetlands | place: USA... | reverse complement strand
CGAGCGAGAGCGCATTTAATACTGGAACGAATCTGCAGAATATAACCGCTGGAGGCACTGGCGAATCTGGTCTGCAATTACCAAATCTGCGAAGAATCATCGTCCCCAGCGAGGGGCATTGTTTTGTCGAAGCAGACCTCGAACGAGCTGATTTGCAAGTCGTTGTCGCCGAATGCGAAGACACAGATTTGCGACAGCGTCTCGATTCCGGCGCTGACATTCATATGGAGAATGCGAAGGATCTCTTCGGCCCATCTGCCACGAAAACTCAACGCCATTTGGCGAAGACCTGGGTCCATGGCACCAACTATGGTGGCTATCCGAAGACGATGGCTGCGCATTGCGGCATCACCATCGCTCAAGCCGAAAGCATGCGCAAGCGTTGGTTCCAAGCGCACCCGCGCATCAAAGATTGGCATGATCGAATAGAATCGCAGCTTGCCTCGACGCGAACAATCTCCAACCGTTTTGGTTTTAAACGCTTCTTCTTCGGCCGGGTGCAAGAACTCTTAAAAGAGGCACTCGGTTGGATTCCACAATCAACCGTAGCCATCGTCATCAACAAGGGCCTCTTAGCCGCCGACCATCACGGCTTCGATCTGCGCCTGCAAGTACACGATTCATTACTCTTCGAGGTTCCGACGAACGAACTCGCATACAACGTTCTACGCATAAAGCAACTGCTCGCCGTATCTATCCCTTACAGTCCGCAATTAACGATTCCCGTCTCGATCAAGGTGAGTGATAAGTCCTGGGGCGACATGGAGCCCTACGATGAATAATATCCGACGCTGGGAATGTTCCATTCTTGACGCCGAAAATCGGGGAGCTTTCATTGCGAAACTATCCAGACTGGCTCGAGGCGTTCACGGAATACGCCTCGATCGGCGAAGCACCATTGAAGTTCTATTTCTGGACAGGCGTAGCGACTATCGCCTCCGTCATGCGCCGACAGGTCATGATGCAAATGGGACATTTCGTCTGGGTGCCGAACTTCTACATCGTCCTCGTGGCGCCGCCTGGCATTGTCAACAAGTCGACTACGATCAACATAGGCAAGGATTTGCTCAGCGAAATCAAAGGCATCCGCATCGGAGCCGATGCTTTGACCTGGCAGTTTCTTATCTTCGATCTCGCATCGTCGACTGCGATGTTCGAGCACAACGGCATCATGACGCCGCAGAGTGCCGTGTCGTACTTCGTTTCGGAACTCGGCACCTTCCTCAACCCACAAGACCGCGATCTCGTAGACATCTTGACGTCCATCTGGGGCGGAGACTCGAAGAGCTCTGCCTTCAAGAAAGGTACGAAAACGCAGGGCAGCGACATGATCGAAAATCCCTGCATCAACATCATCGCAGGCACAACGCCCTCATGGTTCAGCGAGAACGTTCCCACGTCGATGGTTGGAGGGGGATTGACGGCGCGCTGCATCATAATCTACGCCGACACGAAGCGCCAGCTCGTTGCCTACCCCGGCGAGCATCTGCCGCCGCATTTCCACGAGCAGCGAACGAAACTATTGGAAGATTTGCAAACAATGGCTTCGCTCGGGGGCAACTTCATAATCGAGCCCGACGCGCGCGATTGGGGCGTGGACTGGTATCAGAAGATCTGCTCATCATATGGCTCCGCGCACGATCGCTATTTCGAGGTATACTTGGCCCGGAAGCAGACGCATCTACACAAGCTCGCTATGATCATCTCTCTCTCCCGTCGCGATTCGCTCGTCATTACCCTCAACGACATGCGCTTCGCGCTCGGAATGCTCGAAGGCGCGGAGGAAGATATGAACAAAATCTTCGCGCACGTCGGCCAGAACGAAAACGCGCGCGTTCAGACGCGCTTTCTCGAAATCATGCAGTCGCACAAGCGCATCTCTCGCCAGACTGTCGTGCGTGAGCTCTCGCGATTGTTCGCGTACCGCGACATCGAGGACGCCATCATCGGCAGTGTCAACGCGGGCCTCGTAATCACCCTCGTTCAGGGCTCTGATGTAATATTGATCGATAGACGAACCATACAAGGAAATGTGAGCAATGAAAACTGATCTCGAGATAGCACTGGAGCACTGTTCAGCGACTCAGTTTGGACTACTTCCGCCTTTCAAGGAAAAAATCTGGAAAGAGGAAGATGTACTCGCCGCCATCGCCGCCGCCCGCGCAGATGAGCGCGGCAAAGCCCGCGGTGGCACCCACTGCGCCTGCTCGTTCGACGACAACGACGAGTTGATGCATATGTGCGACTGGCACAGAGATCAGATTGTTACAGCGCTCGCAGAAGAGCGCGAGAAGCTAATGCTACCACCAGATCCTATCGTAGCGGACCTAATGGCAAGAATACAAAAATTAGAAAATGCTATTCATGTAGCCAAACGCGAGCAGCACGCCGAGTGCGTGCGGTTGTTGCGTGAGAGCGCTGACCACGAAGACCTACAGTATCTGGGCCCGTCTTACATTGCCGACTGGCTGGAGGCGCAGAAGCCGTGACTGATGATCAGATTAGCGAATTGTTCGACAGCGAATCTCGCTTATACGGTGAGCCGTACATCATAATGGATCGTCCATCTGTATGGCTGGAAGCGCAGGGGCGAAAGTGAGCCGAAACGGCATCATAGCGTTCCTTGCGGCGACCTCGGGCTATTGCTGCATCTTCGAGTGGTTCGACCAATACCGCTCTCTACGCAACGGCGCTCTCGCAGCGCGCCTAGGCGTCAGCCGCGAATGCGTCCGCTATTGGCGTCGCGAAATCCGCGCCGGGCGCTGCTGCTGCGCCCTCACGGACCAGTGCGCTCGAGTGCCCCAGGCGCGGAAGGGTTCGTCGTGACGTCCTCGTCTTCGCGCTGCATCTGGCGATACAGCCGATACAATCGCTTCTGCTGAGGAATCTGATGCTCAATCTTATATTTCGTCGTCTCACGTCGCTTCAACGTCTCTTGAATCGACGCTCCCGTGATGCCCAGCTCTTTCAGTGGCACGGTTTCATTGAACTTGCGTATCTCCGAGAAGGCGTCGCTAATGGCCTCCCGATCGTGCACTTGTCGCGCCATAGCGAGCGAGGCGAGCAAGTGCGCTCTTTTTTCCTGATAGAACTCAACGATCTTACTTTCTTCGCCATGTCGCTCCAGCTGTTTATTAACGGCCGTCGAAGTGAAATTGAAGTACTTCGCATTGTGTTCGGCTCGCTGCTCAGCATCCTCAAAATCATAAGGGAAAGTAACATCCCCCTTGCGATCGGTATAGCCCCCCATGCCCTGCAGCCACCACGGCAAACGCTCCTCCAGCGAGCCAGCTTTTGGCTCTTGGCCAGACTTCCAAGCATCGCCAATAGCCTTCATCGTGACGGGGATGGCGCCCGAAAAGCGCTTGTACTGGTCGGGCGTCTTGTCATCGAGCAACCCACGAATGAGCGCGAAGGGCAAGCTAACCAGCGGCCCGCCTAGATCTTGAATCTTTCTAGACAGAAACTCATCTCCACTTTTCGGAGTAGCTCCAAAGGGTGCGCTTGTGGGATCCTGCAGCGGCCCGACCTTGATATTGCCCAGCGACACACTACCACTGAAATCAAGCGCCGGCGCGCCGAGCGCCGTCAATCCGAAGCTATAGCGCGATATCCCATGCATCAGCAGATCGGAGTTCACATGCAATGCCTGCATATATTGTCCCAGATGCTCATCGAGCCACAGCCGCAAGCTGCGCTTCGAATTGAATGGCTCTATTCCTGCAATCTTCTCAGTCGCCAAATCGAAAACGTCGAGCAGATCCTGCGAACCTGGCAGGCCGAGTATGCCGCCAATCGCGAGCTGAACCATCCAGAACTTCTTCCACGCCGGATCACCGCCGAAGGCGAAATGCAAAACATGCTGGTTGTAGAGCGAAAAGAGAAACAAGGCACTCTTTTTTCCCTGCATCATTTCGGGCCTGTTCCACGCAGCGTATTCGAACTGCGTGGTATTGACAGCGGCGTGCGCAGCCTCGACAGCCTCGTCATGGCTCGCACCAGCCCCACGCTCCAATTCATACGCAGACAGCGCCGTAACCTTGCGGTTGATCATCTCGGCCCGCTGGAACATCCAGCCGCTGTACGCGCCCCAGCGCTTGATGTCACGATACCACTTCTCGCCGCCTGCCAACCTTGCCAGCACGAATGGATCGCTATATCCCGCAAGCATGGAAGCTTGACTCTCGTCCAGCCATCCCTCGCTCTCCCCCTGCTTCATCATCTGCTGTTCTTCTGGGGAGATGAACTGTGGCTTCTTGCCTCTGAATGTGACCTTATCCTTGATCCGTTCTGGCAATCCGTCGAGGGCATTCCCGGCAACTTTCGCATAACTTTTAGCCAAGCTCGCAGTCGTTCTCGCCAAACCGTGCCTGTGCCACAAATAGGGTAAAGTCATCATCGGCACCTGTGTCATATTGACAGCCGCGGCCTTGACGTTAAAGCCCAAATACCAAATGAAACCAAAAGCGCGCAGCGCAGAAAGGTCACTTTCAGGATGTCTTATCCTTTCAAGTTGACGATCCATGTACGCGGCCAATCGTTCTCGTGGACGGGAGTACAAACCTTGTTCAGCGAGCTCTCGAGCACTCTCCCGCGTAGCACGAACATCCGCGTCGAGCTTGTCCATGAACTGCAGTCGGCTCAGCCAGCCGGCACCACGCTGAAAATATGCTGCGTAGGCACGTATAGCGTCCTGCGAGAAGCCTTCAATCCCACGCCGCTTCTTCAAATGCTTAATGAAGCTCTGCGTGGGTGCGAGATCGAGCTGCATTTCGTGCAGCGCCCGGAGCTGTTCCGGCGCGAGGTTGAGACGCTTCGCGACCATAGCAGCTAGCTCGCTCGGCAGCCCGCGCACGCCCTCGAACGTACGATCGTTCACGTAGAAATCGCTAACCGTTGCGCTTTGGCCAAGCTCCGCCCGCAGCTCTTGCAGTCGCGCGCGCTGTTCGATGCCCGTCTCATGCATCTCTACGGCGATTTTGCGTCCTTTCTTGTACTGCTTTCCGTTCCATTCCAGGTCGCGATTGGCCTTAATCGAAACGCCGTACTCACCGAAACGCGCCAGCGGAAAGTACGGCCGGTTGCGCATCGTCGCGAAGTCTTTCCGAATATCCGCTATCGGATTAGTGCCCAAAGGCGTCTTGCCTTCCTGCATCAACTTCACAGCCTGCGCGACGCTCGCATTCTCCATCTCCGTCAGCACGTCTTTGAAGTCGTTCTGTATCTGATCATAAACCTCCAGCGTCTTCGGCGTCATACCGCGCCGAAGCAGCTCTTCGCGCGCATAAAAGCGCCCGTTGACTGTCTCTTCAAGCTTCGCCTGCGACAGCAGCTGCGATTGTTCCTTGCCCAGCTTCTCCCACTTCTTCAGCGTGCGGTTCGCACGCGTCGTCCATGCTTGCTTCGCCTGCCACATTTCCATCTGATGCTGAACGTAGCTATGTAACGAGGGCACGCGCGGATTCTTCTTCGCAATCTGCAACAGCGTCTGCGCCTTCAGCGTCAGCCACGAAAACCTATCCACGTCAACGTCGAGGCGCTCGCGCAGTCGTTTCTGATCCCGCATGAACTGCGCATCGCGCCGCAGCGTATCAGGAAAGAACGCCGCTGCCTGCACCTTCGCGAGATCCGTCCGTAGCTTCATGGGATCGTTGATTAGATTCTCACGCAGCACGTCGATCAGATCCTCAGCGCTGATACCGCTCCGCTCATCGAACAGTCCATTGATCAGCTCACGCTGTTCCTCTAGTGCGACGCGTGGACCTTCACGACGCTCGTTCAACAGATCGCTCAGCTCCCGCCATTGCTCAGGCGTAGCTTCGACTCCTTCCAGCACATGGCGAACGAACGCATCGTCGAGCTCGCCTTCCGGCGCCAGCGCATTGGCAATCTTCTCGCCAGCCTGCATATGGGAGCTGCGAATCTCCTCGCGAGTCATGGGCGAACCCTGCAGCAGCTCGCGCGCCGTTTGCTCGCCCGTCGTCTTCGACAGCGCACGCAATCCGCGAAGCACCGTCGCATCGCTTCTCATGCCCGTGAGCGCCTTCAGCTTCTGCAAGAACTCCATCAGCCACTGTTTCGCCTCCTGCACCCAGCCTTCCGCGCGATACCTTGCCTCCACAACCCGCGATGCGTTCATCGCCCAGAACTCGCTCGGCGACGACAGCTGATAATCGCCATGTTTCAGCACGCCGCGTTTGAAGAATTCGAAAACCATCCTTCGCGACATATCGTCGCCCACCACGGCCAGGGGCAGTTCGCGCAGCGCCCGTGCGCGGGTCTTCATCTCCTGCGTCGCAGAGGGCTTCGCGGCCTGTGCTTCGGCTTTGCGCGTCTCCCGCGCCAGCGCCCGCGACCAGCTGTTGATCACGCCCTGCCGCACGCGCAGTGGCAACATCTTCTCCGTGTGATGCAGCATCTCGTGCAGTACCGCATCTGTCATGCGGCTCTGTCGCGCCAGCTTCATGATCCGCTGCACCGGATCGTACGTTCCAGCCTTACCCCTTTCCAGTTCGCGAATCGAAACTGCCAAGTCCCGGCCGATCGCCGGATTCTTGCCCAAGAACCACAGCGCCATGTCGACCGCTTCTGGCGCCAGCTCTCCCGTCCGCCCGGCGCGAATCAATCGCTCCTGTATCCACGCAGGCCCTCTCGCCAGAAATTCCGGTCCGACATCAGCCTGCGCAGCGCGCTTCTCTTCCAGCGCCTTCAACAGCTCCTTCGTCGAGTCGATATAGCCTTCGCTGCCAATGCGTCCCTCGTCGTGCAGCTTTTGTAGGCTGCGCAATCTGCGCAATGCGCTAACTTTCAACGGATCGTTGGGCACCTCGCGCTGGTTCGCATAGGGATCGAACTGCGCGTAGTCTCCCGCGCCTCGTCTCTCGTTGGGCAACCGCACATCATTCGGCTTGAACGCATCCAGCCCGAGCGTGGGCTCCGTTCGCACCTCGCCGCGCGACTCATCAATATCCGTGATCTTCGTCTTTAGCCATTGCCCTTCGCTCGTCTGTACTTCGACCTCTTGCCCCTTCACGAATGGCTCAAGCGTCTCGCGATCCTGCAGCGTCGCTCTGCGCTCGCTCAGCCTCCGTTCAATCTCGGCCGAAGCTTCTGCCGACCGCCGCTCGTACAGCTCCCTTCGCTCCTCGTAAGTCCGCGGGCGCAATGCCGCCTCCGGAGCCTCCTCGAGTCCAGCCAATACGGGGCTTGCTTCCGCTTGGCCAGGAGGCGCGGCAACCCCCTCGACTGTCGAAGGCTCCGGCACGGCCCTTCCGGGCAGTTCGCCAGCAGCAACAGGCGGAAACACCTGCTCTGGCGCCACGCCACGTTCTTCAGCTACGCTTGCCGGCAGCCGCGTTACGCCCTCTTGCGCTCTGCGTCCAACCTGCCACTCTGCGAGCCTACCCGCCAATCGTCCTGGCGCTTGCATCGCAGGCCCCGCCGCACCGAACGCCGCGCCAGCCGCAGCGCCGACCAACGCCTCGCGCGGCAATCGCTTCTCTACCTCTTGCAAATACTCGCCCCAGGTCATGTCAGGCCGGTACGCGACCTTTTCTGTCAGCGCTACGGCTTCGTTCATCGACGGCATGATGCCTGCGCCTACGAGCGCATTGGCAACGATGTGCTTTACAGCCTCGTCGCCGAACGTGCCGATCACTCGATCCATGCCCAGCCGACCTAATGCGCCAGCCGCAGCTTTGCCCGCTGGTCCCATCGCCCACGCCAGCCCGGCGCTCTCTCCGCCCGCAAGCGCGCCCGTCAGCGCGCTCTTCTCGCCGCTCGCCCCTTCGGCCCTGCCGCGCCCGTACGTATCGATGAACTGGCCTAGGCCAAACGTAGCCATCATTCCAAAGGGCGAGGTAACCAGCCCCACCGCCTGCGGACCCATGCCAACGAGGCCGCTGACGATCTCGCTCGGCACGCTCTCTTGCTCCGCCACGCGCGTGGGATGTTCTTCGGCCTCACGAATGCCAGCTCGCAGCTCTTCTTTTCGCTGTTCGTTGGGCGTGCCGCCAAGCGCACCGCCGATATCTCGCAGCAACAGCTCCGCACTCAGCGTCTGCTTTCCTATTCCCTCCGCCATGCGCGTTGCCTGCCGCTTCCAATACTCCTTCGAGAAGATGTTAGAGCCCAAGGGCACCATATCTTCAACCTGCCCCGCAGGCACGCTCTCTTGCACTGGCACTTCTTGCGCCGCTGTGAATTCGCTCGCTGGCACGCTCTGTGGCGCAGCTGGCGCAGGCACAGGGACAGCCGTGTCCGCAATTTCCTGCTCCGGCTCAACCTGCATTGCCTCGCGCGTCGGCAGCTTTGCCTTTGGATTCGGTGGCGTCAGCATGCCGGGCGGACTGCCAGGCGCGGGCAGCATCCCTGGGGGCGGGGCGGGATAGATCTCTTCAGCTGAAATCGAGAGTGCCATGCTATTGCGCCGGTACGATTATCATATTGCCTTTCTTCGCCGGATCGGGCCAAGCCCACACGCGCCGTCCGTCTTTCAGCACGCCAAGCTGCGCCTCAGCTGGAACGCCCGAAGGCCGTTGCGTCCCGCCTGGCGCCGCGCCCCCGGTAGCGCCAGAGGGCCCCGTTGGCACGCCAGCACGCGGCTTTCCTAACAGCCCCAACGCCCGTCGAATCTCTGGCCCACCGCCGCTCATTATCCCCTCTTCCTGTATGTACTGCCTCACCCAAGCATCGTGCCCGAGCTTCTTCGCATCCTCGCCCGGCTTGCCGCCCTTCGCCAATGCCTCCTGATACGCCTGCTCACCCGCGTCAATCAGTCCCTCAGCCGTAATGCCGCGTTGCAGATCCGCAATTCCTCCCGGCAAAACCTCGTGCCAGGCCTCTTGATCAGCTTCAGCTTTGCGCAGCGCCGGGTCGGTAATCTCCGGATGCCAGTTGCGATCGTTCTGCTTGATCCGCGAGAACGCCTCCGCGTCGCGTTCGTGCGTCGTCGAACCGCTAGCGCGAGCGGCCATGCGGTAGTGCTCAGCCTGCGCATTGAGCTCGTTAATCTTCGCCTTTTGATAATCTGTGTTGCCCTGCAGCTGCGCCTCCGCACGAATCAGCTCCGCATGGGCCTCGGACAGCTTGCCCTGCTGCACAAGATAGTTCGCATGTGCAACCTGCCCGTCAATCCGCGACCGAATCTCGTCAGGCATGTAACGCGTCTCGGTTTGCAGGTGCTGTGTCGTTGCCTTGATCTGATCGATCTGCGCGTTGGTATGCTGCTCGCCACTCGCAACGCGCCGCTCTTCCAATCCCATTTGCTGTTCTTGCTGGCCAGCCTTGTACCGCTCTCCCTGCGTCGCGTTCATAAAGTTGAGCGCATTGACGCCTGCCTCGCCCGCTCGCCCCATCAGCGTCTGCCCGCCGTAGCGCGGCTGCATGATCTGCGCGCCCATGTAGAAGAGCATCATCGCGAGCATTGGATCAGTCTTCGCTCTCTCCCCAAACGCCTTCCACCCTACCATCCGCTGTTGCAGCTCCTGCTCGCTCTTCGGCGCGCCCTGCTGTGCACTCGACGGGGCCAACGCAGCTCCGAGATGCGGCACAGCCGGAGGCGCGGGCGGACCAAATTCCTCTCCTGGCGAGATCGACGGATACGGCTTCTGCTCGGGCAGCTCGCCTTGCGTCAGCTCGAAGCTGCCCTTGCCGCCAGCTACAGCGCCCGCGGGCGAACCGCTCTCCTCCCCAACGCCCGCCGCACCCACGGCGCTAATCTTCCCGCCTGGCCCCGACCGGCCCGTGATCGAAACTCCTGGCGCCTGTGCCGATGAGCGCGGAGCCATTCCCCCCTTCTCCGTGGGATAAGGCACGGGAAGAAGGCTGCCGGGCGACTTGTCCTTCGAATAATAGTTCTGCCACAAATACTCAATCTCATCCTGAGGCGGAGGCGAGGGCGTTGCTTGCGTTCCGCCATTACGAATCGGTTCCATCAGCTCATACGGAACCGCTTGCTGTGGATTTGTCTGAGGCAGCATCGTCTCGTAAGGCACTGCCTGCTGTGGGTTCGTAAAGGGCAAGAGAGTTTCGTACGGCAGCGCCTGCTGCGGATTCGTGTACGTCTGCATCAGCTCATACGGAATAGGCGGGTTGATTACGTTTGGCATATCAAACCCTTCCAGCAAGGATTGCAGCTAGATCCGGAATGCGCTGTTGCTGTGCGCCAAGCGGCATCGCGGGCATTGGAATCTGACCGTGGCCGCCAGCGATCGGCGCGCTCCCAGGATGCGGCGGCGGTGCGCCTTGCTGCGGGTGCATTCCCATCTGCGCCATCAACAGCAGAAAGCGCGGGTCTTGAAACGGGTTCGTTTGTGGCTTCGTGCCAGGTGCGGTCGTGGGCTGTTGTGCGCCCGCTGGCATCGTTTGACCGGGCGTCGCGGGCATCGGCATCTGCTGCTGCATTGGAGGTTGTGGCGGCTGCAGCGACGCGACTCCAGGCATCTGAGGCGGCCCGCTGCGCATGGCCATCGCCCGCAGCTGGTCGGGGTTATCGAGAGCAGCTAAGAGACTGCTGTAAGGATCTTGATCAGGCATTTTGCATCTCCATTTTCAACGTCAGGAATGCTTCATTCCCAACGTCACGCAAACATCGTAGCTGCTGCAGCCGCATCTATCGGAGCCAGCGCCGGCCCAGTCATTCCAACATCCGCGCCGAGGCCAAACAACCCTCCTCCTCCCAACATCCCGTACAGCCCCGCACCCATTAGCCCCGTACCGAGCAACGACTGCAGCTGGCTCGTCAAGCCCTGCTCTCCGATCCCCGTCCCCGTGCTCGACCCGCCAAATGGCCCCTCGACCAGGTTCGCATACTGCGCCAGCTGCTGATATGGCAACTGCTGCTGATAGTTCCAATTACCCAGGGCCTGGTTCAACAATGCCTGTATATACGCCTGCTGCTGTCCGCCCACCGCACCCAGCTGCGTTGCGGGCGTCGCTTGCGCGGCTTGAATCTCCGGCAACAGCGCCAACGCTCGTCCCTGCGCCGTCAACCCTTGCCCATAGGCGTTCGACTCCATCTGCGCCGTCGTATCCGCAATCTGCTGATTGAGGTTCGTCGCCGCTATGCCCTCCGCAACTCCCTGCCTCGTGCTCCCTGGCTGCCCAGCCATCTGAAAATTGCTCTGTATCGAAGGCAGCACGGTATTCTGCCAGTTGCGCATTAGCGGATCGATGGCGCCCTGGATCGAGGCCTGCAACGCCGGGTTGGACTGCGGGTACAATACAGGCCCCAAGCTGAACTGCTCCGCCGCCGCGCCCTCATTCGCGAGCGATTGTGTAGGCCCCGTCGCCGCGCCTGATAGCATGTTCTGCGCCTGTACCTGCGTCGGGTTCGGCGCAGCCGTTGACGGATACGGGAAGGGTTGAGGCCACTGGCTCTTGTTGTTATAGAGCGATTGTGCCTGCTGCATTATCTGTTCAAGATACGGCTGCTGCGGCTGCCAGGGATTGCTCTTTTGAATCGTCTGCGTCGTGTTCTGTCCACCGCCACTCATGTTAGCTTCCTTCGCAAATCCCACTCTATCACATCAAGCCGCTTTCTGAACCCGTTCGCCGCCAGGGTGCGAGTGACGCCTGGTCTACAATATGCTTCGATACGCGTAGCGCCATGTGCCAGTGCCCACTCGCCAATCCACTCTAAATGCCGCGCAATCTCTGGCAGATCGCACCCACCGAGATGCACGAGCCGTACAATCTTTCGCAAGTCGTACGACACAACCTCCGTCGTCAGCGCCGCAACAATCGCATCGTTATCTTCGTTAACTGCAACCCACAGCTGCTGGTCGCGGCTTTTCAATCGTGCGAGCGTCCGTTCGAGATCCGTCTCGCCAGCCTGATCGATCGCCATCTGCAAGAGCGGCGCTACGTCGAACCACACGCTCTCTACGAACTCTGCTGGCACGCCATGCAGTTCTGTCTTCATCCTATCTTCACCCACACGCCACTTCTAAACTGATACAACCCTTGCCCCGCACCTGGATTCCAAAGAGTCCCGTCAGCATATCTAATCGATCCTTCTGTTGGCTTGTCCGGTGCCTTATACGTGAGGTCGATATGCCCATCCGCAAGCGTGTTTACGAGAGTGCTCAATTTCGAGAATTGCGAGTTTACGTACTGTACGTAGTCGGAAAGAATTTTCTCAACCTGTGTGCTACCCAAGCCAGTAAGCTTCGGGGGCTGCGGATAGTAATGTTCGAGAATACCCTTCTTCGAATAGCCCTTGATAACAAGATTCGCACCACGCCAGAACCATCTACCAACTCGCAGATTGATGAGCCCAGGAACAACAACACTGAGCGATCGTCCCGACCAGCTATATGACCCAATCTGCAGATTGATCGTAATGAGCGAACCGCTGCTACCGACAGTGCGTGGAAAGCTTGCTGTGGCCTCTGTCGAGCCAGGTAATGCAGCTGGGTCCCAAACATTTCTAAACACACTAAGAGCTCGCCCTGTGCGTTACATTACCACTACCATCAAGCGTTAGAGTCAACGTAGCTAACGTCGTGCCGCCGCTCTTATTTTTAAGTGTTATTACATTAGTCGACGTATTATAATCAAAGACTCCATTAACGTTAGCTAAAATAGTTTGCCAATCACTATCAGCTTTCAATGCCGCAACGATTGCTGCTGCATCAACAGCACTCGCTGAAGGCGCCAGGTACAAAACATCACCGTCGTATAAGCATTGACCCTGATCTTGCCACGTTAGCGCTCCATCAGAAATAGTTCCACCATTCGTAGGCCAGCCACTCGGCTCTGTCCCGCCCGAAGCGCCGCCACCACCCGCAATCACCTTATAATAATGGCCGTTAGGTACCGCAGCAGGCCTCGTTAATGCGTTAGCCGCATACGTTCCGCTAGTCCACGTGGCAACCGCGGCAAGGTTCCAAACCGGAACTGCTTGATAACTTCCATCAGAGTTCGGCGTGTACGTGGCATTGATCGTATAGCTGTTTGGAATGTTCGCATCTGTCAATTGCGTAACAGTTTGCGCTATGCCATCATCTATCCAGCTCGCACCTGACCACTTCCGTAACAACACCGTAACCGGCCCAGGAACGAGATCGGCTTGAAAGAAAGGCGCCCTCAGCAAGACCTTCGACGAGCCGGGCAAACTCATAGCTATACCCGCCCAGCTGTATGCACCAACACCCAAATTAATAGTAGCCAAGCCTCCTATTGCTGCCGAAACTCCGGTCCAGGTATAAGCACCCTTTGTACAATTTATGGCGATCAGATTACCGAAGCTAGCGTTAGTGCCAGCCCACGTATAGGCACCTACCGCGCAGGTAATAGTAATTAAACTTCCACCACCGCTTGCTGGATCGGGAGTATTAGCTGCTCGAGTATTAGCTGCCCGGGTATTTGCCATGATCTATTACCTATACCTGGATCAATGAGAAGACAGGCCGGTAATTGGTGCTGCTTGCCTCAAACGTCAGACTAGCCAGTGCCGTCGCAGGATCGGGGAGTGAAGTCTGGGATCCAGACGTAGTATGTGCATTGCTGCACTTAGTACCGTTAGTCAAAAGGCCAATTGTCGAGGGCATCTGCACCGTCGTTTGGTTGCCTGATCCCATCAAGTTGCATGCGCCGCCTTGTGATAGACCCGCCCACCAGTAGGCGACTTTGCGCTTGAGAAAAACATTGCTCGTAAAGTTGATGGTAGTATCACTAAAGCCGCTGATCGCCGTCGCAGCTGCGATCGCGGCCAGTTTTCTATAAGGTGAACCATCAATGTAAGTTGAGTAGATAGCACAATCGAAGGTTCCGGCCGGAGTGCCTTTGAAGTGGTGCCGAATGCCACTGAACCAGCCACTGATCGGCAGGGTGAATGGCACATAGAAACCATAGCCCTGGGTCAACGTCCAATACGACGAAGTCGCGGTGTCGTTATTCAGACCGATAAATGGCACGCCTTTAGTACTATCAGTCGCACCTACAATACCTGGCATCTCGTCGGAGTCAACGCTGAAGTCCACGAAGAGTGTCGTCGTTCCTCCGCTCAATGTAATCTGCGCCGTCGCCGCGTTAGCAGCTGTAACGTACGTAAAGGTGCCAGAAACAAGTGTTTCCGTTACATAGGTTCGCGTCAGCGTTGTGCCGTTCCAGACCCCAAACCCCGACTCGCGGTTGTTTCCATCAACCAGCGAATACTTTACCACTGATGGATTCATAAACTGATCGCTGAGCTGCGAATACCCTGTAACCGCCGAGGGCGTAATCGCGCCTGTGCCCGAGGTCGTGCACGTCATTTGAATCCAGTCGCCGTACATTGACATGGCTGCAAGTTCCTTAATGAAGAACGGGTTTGATCCTGCGCCGCGTTAATCTGCGCGGCAATCTAGATGGCACATACATGGCGGATTTGGCGCTCTCAGCTGCAGACGTATTTACGACACTGGCTTGATAGCCGCATTGCTGCGTTCTCCACGTCGCCGAGTCGTCGCAATACGCCGGGATGTTGGACGCTGGAGTGATCTCCGTAGTCTTGCCTGCCCCAGTGACGCGATAGAGTTTCGTGTATGCAAATGCGTTCGTGCAGTCGGTACACATCCACATCATAGCTCCGCTCTCAGCAGACGCGCGAACTACAGTAGGCGGTAACAGCGTCGCCCCAGCCACAGAATACGAAAACAATACTGGAATGGGACTGTATGTCGATGGAACTATAAACTCAGGTCCGCCTACGGTGGCGCCTCGAAACAAAGCATTGTGATTGCCGTCCTTGATCGACCAGCAAGAAAAGCCGCGAATCTTCGGCCGCGTTGGGTCGAGAGCGAAGTTCAGCATGTTTTGGTAAAAAGTAATCCCGCTCGAGGTTGGACCAGTCCCAAACTCACCTATCATAAACTCATACTGCGGATAGTAGGTTCCGAGCGTGGCGTCATATTCGGCGCTGGTGGGCGCGCCAGTGGTAAACAAATAAAAGTGATCATCCAACACGTCATTACGCAGCTCGCATACCTTACCTGCCCCACCAAAATTCGCAAGCGTCGATCCTCCAGAGGTGCACAGTGGCACGTAACTCGGCATGTTGGCGTTTGCTACCATTGTATTGTAGACGCTAGTTCCCACACCATCCGAGCAGGTATCACTCTGCGATTCATTGTTCATGTCAACCGACAACACCCAAGGCCAAATATCTCCCTGCGCCGTGAAATAGTCGACCATCCCGCTCATCCAGGTTTGACAATACGCCTTCGTAACGTGCTGTCCGAAATCCCAATCCCACTGAATTGGATTAACAAGAACTCTAACCTCAAGTGTACCTGCATAGCGTATCAGCTGCGCCCAGCGCTGATAATGCTGTGTAGGCGTAATCAGCCCCTTGAACGAAGCACTAATACCGGCCTGCACCTTGTAGCAGTTCCCGCCAATCGCTGCAATGCGATCGATGCATGGCCGATAATAGCGTAGCCAGGAACCGTTGACGCCCTCCCAGTTCACCCACAAACCTTCCATTGACGAGTCTTGAACGTCTTGTACGGTATCAGAATACGATCCGCTGCCGCGGATCTGTATCGCGACTGGAATATTAAAGTGTGGACAACGAGTCGTCACGATGCTGTACCCTGGAACAGCGGCTGCGTACCGCTCGTCGCGCCGTTGATGTTCAGCTGCAATCCGCCTACGAGCGAAATCGGCCCTCCGAGATCAACGAAACCGATAACGTGCTTGCCCGCATCGGTCGAATCGTAGATAGCGCCCCAATAGGCGCCCGTCGGATTCGAGGCGTTTGCTGCTACTGTGATGGGCGACGTTGCATTCAGGCTCGTCACGGCGCCGCTGATCGAAACCGTCGGAGAAGTTAACGAAACCCCGCCTGCACTATAGTTCCCACCAGGCGTTACTTCTGCCGTCGAGTAGTTTTGCGACCCACCCGAGCCCCAACGCGGATCGCTGTCGTTGACGCCAGGCGTCACCGCATTCGTCATGATTCCCATCTTCAGCGTATCGCTGCCGTAATTCGCTCCAGTCAAGAGCGCCATATTCTCCACGAACTTCGCACTGACATGAACTGCTCCTGCTGCCATTTTCTAGCTCCTTTAATATCTACCAGACTGTGTAATCTCGACCTCATACCCGCTCAACGACCATACACCGCTATCGTTATGAACGAACCTAAATCCCAACAGTACCGTATCAACAATCTCTCCCACGCGTTTCGACGAGCCTATAGTGTACGCGTACGGACCCTTCCATGTAGGCGATTGTTCAATCTCATCCTGCAATCCGATATAGACGTTCACGACCTGTCCCACTGTTCCATGGATGCGGGGCCATAATCCCTTAAATCGCTTGCGTGATGTGAAGTCCGGTGGCTCGCCCTCACGAAATGGAAATCCCAGTCCCGTTCGCTCAAGCGTTGACGGAATATTGACGCCGTTGAACTGCGTCGTAGTATCCAGCTCCAATATAGTTTGCGTCAACGGCTGTGCGGACAATACCTGCCGGACGTTTGGATTAAACTGCTTCGCACCCCACGCAACCGTTTCTACAGTCCAATTTCCCACAGCCTGATTCCACGCATCACTCGAGCCAGTAACGTTTACAATACCTTCTTCAATATACGCTGTCTGCGCCAGATCGCGGAACCCTATCGTGTTCTGTTTGTAGTTCCACACGAGCGCTTGCGATGGAAACGTCTGCCCAATTTGTGGCCAGCAAAACCATACCTCGAAATTGTTCTTATTGTGCGAAACGAAGCTGCGCTGGCCATACGTCGCATCTATGTTCGAGAAGATATACTTCCGGTCGCGCTCGTTAACGATTGACTGTATGTTAACTCCGTCATGCACTATGATATCGTTGATTGAGAATACGGCGTGCCGTCCGTCTTGAAACTCCACGGCGCAGCGGGGAGCCAATATACCGACCTGATTGAAGAGCTTGAAGAAGTTGAAAACGGGCCCGCCTCCCACGTATTGCATGGCCCAAACGGAGTTCTCTTTGTAGATGATAAACAGATCACGAAGTGAGAGTCCATCAACCACATCATCTGTCTGCTCCATCAAATTATACTCGCCCGCGTCGTTCGTCGGATCGCTCGGGTCCCACGTAGAGGGCACATTACCGGCCGCCGCGCTCGCGGACCACTTTACCATGTGCGGATATTGCGTGCCACTCTTCGTTACGTTGAGCGCAATCAGATACGTGCGGAACGAGCGCAGCACGTTACACGTCGTGTTCGCTGGCCACGCGGGCAAATCCTGCAGCGGCTGCGAAGTGTTAATCGGATACCACAGCTGCGGCGGATCCAGTGGATTGTTCAATATCGGCAGGTCGCCAAAATCCATACCTGTCCAAACCGCGTCCGCCGTCGCGTGATATCCGCCTGCTTGCGAGATGTCAGTATGCGTCGAGCCATCGAACACGAACACTCTCGATAGACCCGCATACAGCCAATACAGCGACGTGCCGTATGGCACATTCATCAGCCAATAGGGCGACGTGCCTGGCGTGCCGAAAACCGGCGTCTCGCCCAGGAACTTCTCGGCCTTGCCATCGTGAAAGCGCATGTTGCGCGCCGTGCTCCACACATTGAACGGCAGCTCGTGCGGCGGCACGTCGAACACGACGCCGTGCTGATCGACCTTATTAACAGCGAATAGCATTATGGATATGGAACCCTTTTGTCTCTTTCATACGCATCACAGCGCGCCTCGAGCTTCTCTATCCTTCGATTCTGTTCCGTATTAGATTGCTCATCCATCGTCTCCAGCTTATCTAGGCGCCTCGTATTGATGATGACCTGCGTGAAGAGCGCGATCAATGCCGATGTCACAATGAACGTAGCGATTTCATGAAAACCTAAATTCACGCGCATAGCCGTAGGTTTGGAGCTTCTGTATCTTCTTCCCGAGCCTTGCATCTGCGATATCCTCTCGCCATGCTGGGTCATTCGGCAAGCCAATTTTTCGCAAAACCGCTAGTGCGTTCTCTCGAGCTTTCGTAATCGTATCTCCTTTACCATCTACGACCAGAACGTAGTCGCCCGTCGTGCAAAACGTCTCGTCGTCCTGCACTATACCATCTTTCTTGCATGGGGCGACATCCAACATCACGCTGCAAAAATGCACGCTTTCAAGCACGCTGTTCGTTAGCCCACGAATCGGAATGCCCTCGACTTCTTTCTGCGTCGCGTGCGAGTACGGAAAGTCCGGAATCCATACCAAGAACCCTACCACAACGTCCGTAGAAAACTTAAGGGAATCCTTGCCACGCATCGCATCAAGCATCCACTTCGCGGGGTCTCCACGATGAAGGGCGTTGAAAAGGAAATCCTCTGGCCAGCCACGCCGCGCTGTGAACTCGAGCGGGAGCGCCTTACCGGTTCCGTTCTCAACCATTCCTCCAACAGCCAAATCTCCCCGATGGCCGATCTTATCCAGATATCGCTCAAGCGGCTTGAGTAGCTCGTCGTATATCTTCGACTTCTCCACATACTTCATCACCGTTCCGGTCTCGCCAGTGTTCACGCCCATATCGCCAGGCATTATCTTCTTATACTCGAAGCATTCGTTAGGCGATCCGATAAAGCCACCCTGCCCCATCCATCGCGACACGCCAAACTCCGTCCCGTCAATCTTCTTTTGCAGCATGAACCGGCCAATGTTCTTGCCATTGCGCTTCCAACGCTGCAGCATGTACACCAGATCCTCGGGCGTCGGCGCGACGTACGTTAGCGACTTGTCTGGGCAATCGCCCAGCGGCTTCGACACGAACGCTTCATCCATTTTCTTGACGTACGCTATCGCCTTATCATAGTCGCTAAACGCCTCGTATTCTGGTACCTCGATACCAGCATGCTGCAATACCTGCATGCCGAATTCGCGCTCCACTTCGAGCCTGCGACTCTCCAGCGACGGTCCGAAGATAGGCAGGCCAGCTTTGCGAAACGGCTCCATTCGTTGCACATGCTTATCATTCATCGTCGGAACGATCAAATCAGCCCATTCGAGATAATCCACCCACTCCGTCACCTTCTTCAGATCCATCCCATCACCCGCTCTGCACGGAGTGCCGTCTTTCTCTGGCGGAATGAACCAGCGCACGTCGTGATCGTACGCTCTCATGCGCAAGCACAGATCCAGCCCTACCACGTCCGTGTCGATGACGAGAACGTTCATAGCTTGATGATGAAGTTCTTCGCCACGAAGGGGTTCATGATATTGAATGCTGCACCACTACCTGCACTCGTCGTGCTCGTATTCTGATTGCCCCCGCTGTTCGATACCATCAACGCACCACCAGAGCCCGGATTCGGGTTGGTCTGCGACGCGACTGTGTGAGTGTGCGCTGGCATCTCCGTTGGGCCCATAGCATGCGTCTCCGCGCCGCCCGTCGTACCGAGCGCGTGCGATCCGCTCACGCCCAAACCCAACCTTCCTCGATGATCAGGCACATTAAAATTCCCACCACTCGCACCGAACGTCGACCCGATCACAGCGAAAAGCCCTGCATACGTAGCCTGCGACAGCGCCGATCCATCCTCCAGCTGCCAACCAATCGGCACGCTCGCGCCGCTGAACTCGCGCGACTCGCCCACATAGCTTTCATTCCCGCGCGACATCACCCATCCCGAGCCGGTCCACATCACGTCCGCTTGTATCCACGCTGGAACCCGAAACGCCGCGTTGACACCCTCAATCGTATCGCTGCCGTTAGGCGTCAGCCGCACGTTGCCGAATGTCATCGACTTGAAACGGTAGCTTTGATACGGAATAACTGTAGAGCCAGCTGGTAGTGTGATGTTGGCCGTAGCCGTAATGAACGACTGTGTAGCAATATTGCCCGATGTTAGCGTCGTGTCGCCAGAGATAGTCATCGGCGTGCCGCTCACGCCTGTTGCCGGATTTAACAGATCGAGCGTTGCGCTTGTGCCGTTGTATGCAAGCAGAATCCACTGCCCTGCCGTAACGATGTCGCCTATCGTCAGCGCCAGCCCGCCTGATTTCGTAATCCTTACAGCGCCCTGCGAATTGATCTGCAGCGTCGGGTTCGATACTGTATTCTCGCCCACAGCCTTGACAAGAAACGCTCCACCGTCGACGGGCGCACCAGGATCAGGGCTCAACGCAAGATGCATCGCGTTCGCCGTGCCCGTAGCGACGCCTGCGCCGATGATCATCTGCACGCAGCCTGGAAACGAATCTAACAGCGCCGCTTTGATATTTCGCAAATGCGCTGCGCCCTGCGACCGTGGGTCCGTATCTGGCGGATTCGTTGCGACCAGATCGCCAATCCATTGTACTGTTTCGAGTGGCATTACATAGCTCCCGCGGCCATCTGCACGAAATTCTGCACCAACGAAGCAACAACCGTCTGCAGTTCGCTGTCAAGCACCTGATCGCCCTTTGTGGACACGGGCTGCGTAGCGACAATCTGCATCATCATTAGATGAAGCGATGGATGGAAGTTGTCCTGCAGAACTGTTTGCGCCCACGCCTTTTGTTTCTGGTTACCCTGGCTTGCCAGGATCGTCACGGCCTGTTCGTACAGCGCATATTTGACCCGCTTCGTAAATGTTGGGTCTCGCACCAGATCGAACAGCTGATCATAGGATGGCATCAAGAATCTCCCATCTGATACATCACGTCTGCGTGCTCACGCGCCTCAGCCATCACGCGATACCGTGCTAACGCGCGCTGTTTGTCCTGCGCAAACGTCGCTGCGAGCTTCGTATCTTGTACGTAGCGCGTAGCCATCACCTCTCCCACCGTCGCGATGAAGAGGTCCGGCAGCCACTTCGTCCAGGCATTCTCAACATTCGTAGTCAGTACTGGCTGTCGCGCGTAGTAGCGAAAGCGCAACTGCAACGCCGCAACGGGCACAGGAGCGAGGCGCAAAACCGTATCTTCTTCGAGCAGATACATCATCGGACTGCCGATCGGAAAGGGCCCAAGCGTGCCGGCGTTCGTCGCGAAGTGTGAGATCATATGGCCGTAATCGTTGTCGCGAACTACGGGTTGCCACGGCTGTCCGTTGACCGCGTTGACCTGTGTCTGGTCGTACCAGAACAAGAAGTTCTCGTTGGGCCGCAGCATGTCGGCAGGCACAGTAACCGTTTCTTGGTTGGGCGTCGTGAAGTACGTGGTCTGATCGTCCTTGCGCAAGAACCAAGGCATCACAGCCCCGCCCTCTAACTCTGTAGCTTGCAAGAGTTGAATCTCCGCAATAACGTTCGCGTATTGCGTGCCGCCGGGCTGGAACTCAGGCCGCACCAATCTCCCTCCCACGATGGTCCCAATGTCGTCACGCAGCACGCTGAATCCCCTTCCGCAGTTCCTCTACCATATGTGGCAATATCATATCGTGCGTATACTCACAGGCGCCCACGTGGCCTATCTTTTTCGAGAGGTCATGATCAACCATAATCGGTATATCACGCGCTTCACATGCCTGAGAAAAATGCCAGTCTTCTCCCACGTACTGTAGGCCATCGTCGCTCCACTTCATATCGAACAGATGCGGCATGGGGATGCGGTCGAAGACTTGCATATCGATCAACATCAGGCCAAAGCCCAGCCGCCAAACGCGCTCCAAGCCGCTTGAATTCTCCATCGTATAGACCACATCGCCCAACAGCTCGAAGCCGGGCGTCACGCTCTTCTTGCGCGCCGTCGGCGCCGTATGTGGAGGCAATACCTTCGTAGCAACGTTCGCGCCGACGATTAACTCGTGATGCGAGGCGAGGCGATGAATCGTTTCTTCTGGAAATGTTTGATCACTATCCACGAACAGAAGGTGCGTGCAATCGTGCTTTCGAGCATCCATCACCAGCTCGTGCCGCATGGTCGGAAGCATGCTGCCCTTCTTATTGATGACAAAGACCGCTGTGCCGCTCGAATAGTCCGCGACGCGGTAGCGCATCAGCCGCAGCCCCATCTGCGTAAGGCACATGCCGAAATCCGCCTCCCATACGTGCATGGACGGAATGCCGATCAAGACGCGAAATGATGCCATGCTTTCTCCGGAAAAACCGGCGTCAGGAATGGAATATTCCCAACGCCGGAAACACCCACCTCAAATCAAGGCACTACAAAGTTCCCCAGATAGGCCATCGTGCGCTCGTGATGCCACTCAAGCCCACACTCGGTCAGCCATTGCCCCTTCTGGTCATCGCTATCTGGCGCCTGAATATTATCTTCCAGATGCGTATCACGCAAATACGTATAGACCAGAGACGAGGGATCGATCATAAACGCGCTGTATGTATAGCGAGGATGAACGTTCATTAGCGGATGCGAACGAATATAGATCTCGCCTTGCGGCAGAATCCATCTCTGAAGATTCATACCATACAGCTTCACGACTTCGTCAACACGAATCGACATGCCGCTCTTGGCGATCTTGTTCAGGCCCGTCAACATACCATTGCCGCACAGCGCCAGCCGTTGATTTCCACCACCTCCATCGTAGTCGAACATTGGCTGAATCGCAGCGAGGAATGTGCTCTCTGTCGGTGTCGTAGAATACACTGTAACATTGGTCGCGATGGCCTGTCGCAGCCCGCCCATCGAACGCAGCGGCTTACCGTTACTACCCGTCGTCTCGTAAGCCACCCCGAACAGCATCGCATGCTCCATCGAGACGCTGTGCTGAAACATCTTCCGCTTCTTGTCATTCTTCAGCGGATCGCCGGTGCGCGCATACGTCAGCTTCGCCGTATTCGTAATATCGTAGGCCGTTTTGAAGATCTGACAATAGTTCTTCAGCTTTGTCGGGTTGTTCGCCGAAACGCTTGGACTCGTTGTGCCTTCCGCGAACGCATTTCCGACCCGTGTCAGCCCGGCGCTCGTTGCCATCGACGCCGCAGTCGTATTGGCAAACGAACGGCTGATAGTGAAGTTCGTATCGCTCGTCACCGCGACCACCGCCACCAGCTCGTACGTCGACGTATCCGTCGCAGCTTCCGCCAACAGTATATCCCCCGGTACGAGTGCGTTCGCCCCACTGCTAACCACCAACGACGTGATGCTTGTCGTCGCGGCCTGACTCGCCAGCACGAGGCGAATCGGCGCCAGCTCTTCTTCCCACCACGCAAACTCAGCGTCGTCGACCTTTCTGCTTGCGGTCTTGCTTAGAAGGGCGGTTAGCGGGGCGCTTCCGTTTGGGTTGCGCCACAGGATCATCTCGCGAAAGTTCTTCGGCCGTTCGTCCGTGCCCCAATCGCCAGTACCACGCAGTCCCTGAAACCAGTGAAGCTTGAAGGCTTCGCCGGTTAGCAGGTTGAAAAGAAAACTAAGAATGAAATTGTTCACCTTTACGGTCCTTTGTCGTCCATCAAAAATTCATCTGCCAGTTGCTCGAAGACATTTTTCGACGGGCTTGACGGCGCTGGTGCCGTTCTTCCACCTGTACCACCTGGGCGGAACGGCACCACGGCAGCCTGCGTCTGTTCGACGGGCGGCGCTGCGCTTGTCGTTCTCGATAGTCCGAGCTCAACCATCGCCGCCGCACCGGCCTTACGCAAGATCGCATCCGCGGGCGCCGCTCTATCCATCATTCGAAAGCTCCACGCATGCCGCCTCAGCGCATCGTACCGCTTCGACGACTCCTGCGCGTTGCCTTCCGGAAAGAGTTCCGGCCACATTTGCTTCGCTTGCGTAACCGCCTGTCGCTGCATTGCCTCTGCGCTTTGCATCTGCTGTACCGCAGGCGGTACCATCGTTGCAATCGCTTGCTGCGCAGCTTCAAGCACATCTACAAACAATCTTCCAGCTAACTTCGGCAGTACCTTTTCCGGATTGGTCAAAAGATCATTGGCATGCTCAGCAATTATCGGCTCGAAAGCCTTCGTCGCTGCATCTTCCGTTGTCTTTCTCCATTGCGTGCGCTGCTCTTGCCAGCGTTGCTGTTGCTGCTCCGGGGTCTCGCCCGGCGTCGACGGCGCGGCCGGCTCGGGCGGAACAGCAGCTACAGGTGCTGGCTCAGGCGCGGGCTCTGCCCGTGCGGGTTCTGGTGTCGCTGCAGGCACAGGTGCAGCGGCCACGGATGGCTCCGGTGTTGACGGCGCGGGCACAGGCTCTGGCTCGGGCGCAGGAGAGGCGATTGGCGCCTCTTCACGAGCAAAGATGTCCATGTCAGCATCATCAACACCAGGAGTGTCTTGATAACCGAAATCTTCAGAAGGAGGCGCAACAGGCGCTTCAGACACAACGGGCGCATCAGTCGGTACGACCGGCGCTTCTGGCGCCGCAGCCGACGCCGCGTCCCCTTCAGGGTGCAGTACGCGAATTTGCAAGCTCATTTTCTTCCTCTCCAAACAATGATGGATAGCTGCTCAAGATCTCTTGTACCTCGCTCGATAGCCGCTCTATCTCCGCGTCAAGATTCTTCAGCACCGTATTGAACGCATTAATCTCGCCCTTGAGGAACTCGGAATGCAGCACTTCGCCGATTCCAGTCGCCGGCCGATTCAAATGCACTTGTCTATACTCTCGCTGCTCTTCAATCAATCTAAGCCACCGGTCCCATCCCGGAGACTTGAGGAGGGCTTTGTATTCCCGTAGCGCCTCCTGGTCCTGCGTTACCACCTTTCGAAGCTCTGCCGCGTCCACCTCCACCTCCTGTCATAGGAACAATATTGCCCTGCGCACGCTGCATCGCAATCTGTTCAGGACTCATCGTCTGAATCTTGAACTGTTTGATTGTTCGCAAGCCGACCAGCTGCGCAACGTATTCGAATATTCGCCCAATGTCGTACTGCATATAGATCTCAGGCATCTGTCGCATCTCGCCCATCAGCTCCCTCCAAAGCGAAGCCATCGCAAAGCGATCCACAGGCATTGTACCATCGACAGGTATATAGTCGAAGAAGCCTTGAATGTCCGCGGACGATATCTGTCGGGCCATATTCGGCTGGGCCATGTCGCCAACAATCCTAAACCGCTTCTCGGTCGTATACATCTGCTGCGTCGCCTGCACGAGAATCTTCGACATCGGCCCAAAGCCCACGGCGCTAAACCATTCCGCCTCTGTCTTCAGCCGGTTGGCACCCATGCTCGACGAGGTGCGGATTTCCGTAGCACTCTTCCGTCCGCCCTGTGTTACCGCGCCCTGTATCGGATCGAAGGCGCCCGTCACGCGCTGCATCAGATCGGTAACGAAGCGAGTATCTTGCATATGCGTCTGCGTCACGTCGGCGACGCGCATTTGCGAATAAACCTTACCAGGGTCCATGCCGTACGCTGCTGGCTTCAGCCTCCAGACCTTGCCGGGCCCTGGACTGTCCACGTCCCGCATCTCGACCAGCGACGGGTCGATGACGACTTGATCATTGAGCGCCGCTCGCACATTGTAAAAGTGCGCGTTCACCAACCACGTGAGCGTATCGTTCAGCGGCTGGATGATATCCATCATCGACCGTGCCAGGACCTGATAGCCTTCGACCTCGTACTGCAGCGGGTGTGCCGGGAAGCGATTGTGATACATTCCAAGCGGCTGCGCCCCAATCACCGTGCCACGATTCGCCACCGTAAAGGCCCACTTCTCGTTCGTCTTTCTTGAGCCCAGCTTCCAATCGAACGGTGACAAGTCCACGACAATGTCCAGCATCTCGTTGAAGCCCTTGTCTAAATCGTCGAGAGCATAGGACGAAGCACGCAAGTAATCGAAGGGCATCTGCATTTGCGATGATGAGGCGTCCCGATCCATGTCGCGCTGCGCGTTTCTCCAAACCGCGTCGATATTGTAGTAGCGTCCTTCGCGTTCGCCCTTGATCAAGTCGTTCCAACTCATGTCGTAAATACGACCGCAGAATTCTCCCTTTTGCAAATTCCAAAGTGGTACCCGCGGGTCCGGAAAGAAGTCGAAGGGCCGGACGTTGAACAGTCGATTGCCCTGATAACCAGGTACAGATTCCGTCACGTGTTTGCGTTCGCTCGTTCCCGGAATAGGTATGCCAAAGATTTCCTTTGGCTGCTCGACAATCTTGGAAATCGTTTCCGTAGTTTCGTCCCAATAGCTCCATAGCACCCCGACTCCATACTTGGCCACGTCGTGCAGCCAGATGAACAGCGGCGGCAGCCACTCACCAACCAACAGCTGATAGTCAATGAGCGACTCTAGCGCTTGCACTTGCAGTTCACCCTCGCCGTGCCGGCCCTGAAACTGAAATACCGGCTGGCGCGAGAGGAAGACGCTCGTCCAGTACGTATGGGCGGACTGCAGCAATGCGTAATTGTAGGGCACAACAATCGTAACATAGTTCGGATCGCCCTGTTCTTTCTTCCCCTTACGCAGCTGATCATTGTCCTTTGTGGGCATGTACGCAAGCTCAGCCTCCTCCGCCTTCCGCCACTTGTCGTGGAAATCAGTCATGCGTAAGCGCGAGAAATCAAGCCGCGCCGTCAGCGCCGTCAGTATATCCTGATGCAGCTGCGACCCGAACTTCATCTCCTTCACACCAGGCTGCAGCATTAGGGCGCGCTCCACTGCAGCTTCAACGGCTCATAGGCGTCGTCAATCACGCTATAGTCTCCCTCAATCGCTTCCATTTTTCCGCCCGCGAAGGTGATCGCCATTGCCACTGCGTCGAGCAAGTCGTCCTTCCCGCGGTAGCTCTTCGACGGCTGTGCTGGATATTGCGAATACTGTGCAATAAATTCGTCATGTTCTCGGCGAATAAAAAAGTTCCCGCTCGAGCAACGCCCGCTCAACGCCTGAATGATGCGGTCGCTCTTTTTGCGCCGATCGTCCACCTCATGCACAGTTATGTACGTTCTGTGTCTTGCCATGGCGTTCCGCAGATACCATGCAAGGACTCGTTGATATGAGACGCTTTCGACGATCGCCGCGATCGGCTTCCACTTGCGAACGAGGCGAAAGAACTCCGTGGCGATCTCTTCAGGATCTTTACCTTTCGATAGCGAATATTCGAGCAGGTACGTCTTGCCCGCAAAGAAGCCCACACACGCAATAGCCTGAAAGTCAGCGGTTTCGGCCTCACTAGACGCGGGGTCAATCGCAATGTAGACTGCCATTGCAGGCGGAGTATTTGTCCAATACTCAATCCACTCCAGATCGAACGCGCGCTCCTCGCGGCTCGAGATCGTACACTCCATCTCGCGGAGCCAAATCGAGAGCTGGTTGCGCTTGATATACGCCGCCTTATCATTCAACAATTCCTCCGTGGGAAACATCATCTCCCACCGCGACTTACCTTCGTGGTCGAAGCAGCCAAAGACGAGCGAGGCGAACTGTGGGTCTTTGACGCAGGTTTCGATAAGGTCCCCTGCCTCGTTGGGTGTCTGGGCGATAACAAGCTTGCCGTTGGGTGCATCAGCGCGGGTCGCGAGCGAGTTTTTAATTGCGCCAAAGAATAGTTGTTGGGTTTTTGTAATTTGCTCGGGACTGGAAGTGGTCTCTTCGCCATCGGGGTCGTCCACAACAATCAGGTCAGGTCGAAAGTCGTCCACGTTAAAGCCACGGATCTGGCCCGTAATGCCCATAGCAATAATCCGTATGGGATACTCGTCGATTCCGTGGAATATCTCAATCTCCTCACCAGTCCATTTTGACCCTGGTCTCAGTCCGAACGAGTCGGAAAAGAGGCGATTGTACTCCACGGCGTTCTTGATCCACTCTACCGATTTGATCGAGTGGCCTTGTGATCTCGAAATGTACAGAATAGTATGAGATATCCCGTACGCAATTCGTTTGGCTGTGAATACACGAAGCCGCGTAGTCTTCGAGCTGCCTCGCCAAAGCTCGAACGCGCACAGCCGATTCTTCGGATTGTATAGCACTCGATCCATCTCGCGCATGCATGGCGGACTCGGATAACGATACGCTTTGGGAAAAAAAGTCCGCCCGAAGAGCTCGTGATCAACAGCACACAACGATACGAGCTCTTCGGGGGAAACCTCTTCAGGAGCAGCAAAATGCTGCGTTAGAGAAGAGGGGGAGGAGACACTTGTCACTGGCGACCGCCTTTTCGCGCTGTACCGTTTTCATCGGCATTAACGTCGACGACAGCCTTGCCCCGCGTTGGCGGCGGAAACTGCACATTGAGCCCTTGCGCGCCGCTCGCCGGCTCAGCCATGAATCCACCGACCTGATCAGCCAAACCCTCATTCGACTCCGCGTAGTGCGGCCCGTTGCCGTTGCGCTTCGGAGCCGACATCGCCCGGCCCTGCGGCCCACCGAACAGTGGATTCGACGGCGTGCTGCCCCGATATTTCGTTCCGCGCTCAGGCATTCCAGCCTCCTACGCTTGCCGCCTTGCGTGAGCCACCGCGGTTGCCCTTGCGCGAACCGCGTGTCGCCTTGCCTGCGGCGCCGCGCCCGCCGTGCTCACGCGAGCCGCCCAAAGGCGTCCGCGCTGCCTTCGAGTTCCGCGGGGCATCATTGCCAAACGCTGGCGCGTGCTGCGCAGCCTTTCCACCATGACCCTTCTTTCCCATAACGCTCATTTTCACTTTCCTTTCCTGGACCGTTTAACAACAGCGTTCGCTTGTCGAACCGCTGACCCTTCACTTCCACCCTTTGCCAAAACAGAATTGGCGATGTGCGACCACTGTCGCTTCGACTTCGCCGATCCGGCCTTTTTCGTATGACGCTTCGCGTCCTTCGCTGTCCAAGGCATCATGAACCTCCTTGCGGAACGAGCCAACCGATGAGGCCCGTGATCAACTGCGTGATCACAACCTCCTGGCCGCTCAAATCCAGACCCCACTTTTGCTTCGCGATCAGCAGCACTGTGCCGACCAGCATCCCGGCGAACGTCGGAATAGCCACTTTGTTGTGGACTCCAGGCACGATGCTTGGCGCAGCCGCGGCCGGCGGGGCGGCTGGCACATCGACGGCGGCCGGCACTACGACTGACTCTGCCATTGTATCTCTATCCTTCACTGTAAGTGTAAATTCGTTCACGCCTAGCTGCGACTGCATGAAGCGTCGGAATGCGTCGCTGCTATATATCATCGACATACCATGACGAGCTAGGCCCAGTAGTATACAACCCTCGCTGTCGACTTCCGTTCCGCCGACGTGAAACAGTATACCAGTGTGTCCAGGAACATTGGTTACTTCGAACGTCTCAAACTCGCCAATATGCTTCGTTCGATGCTTGCCGCGCACACATTTATAGACGCCTAGGGGTACTTTGGCCTGCCAGATCTTCCCGTGCGCACTCTCAATAGAATAGGCGTGCTCGAGCGTATACAACGGCCCGAGCCGCCCAAAGACCCCATTCTCGCCGTACTCGCTACGCTCGAGCGTGAGGTTCATCAATATCCACCACTCTTTTTGCCCCGTCCCTTCACGCCAGGCGTTTTCGCGCTTCGCTTCACTACAGGATTGGGCGTCGCCGCGCCCCGCCTCGTGCGTGAAAAGTTGCTCTTCTTCATGTGGTTAGTCGACTGTGGCTTCATTTTGTCACCATTATCGTTCCAGCGGAAGGAATCTGGGCCTTCACCTGCTGCCCTCCCAGTCGCGCCTCGATGTGTTTCAGCACCTCGAGTTGCTCCGCAAGCAAGCGCACCTGGAGACGCATGAGGCGAATTTCGTGTCTCTCGTCCTCACTGTCATCCAGGTCAATGTTGATATTTAATATCGTTGCCATGCCGCACCTCCGCTAGTGCGTTACGGCGCGATGGTCACGCTACCTGTATCAGGTACCTGTCCGACGACTGGCTCGACCGACTTGACGGTCAGCGCCGCGCCCAACGCGTTCCCCGCGCCATCGAGCAGCTGAATGATGGCCTGATAGGGATTGTTCGGATCGTCGCCGTTCACGTTCGGGAAGACGGCTGGGCTCGCGTCCACCATCATCGTCCCGGCCGACGGACCGCTCAGCACAACGCTCGTCTTGCCAATGATCGTGCCTGCTGGAAAGTTCTGTGGTACAGTTGTCCATGATACTGTTACGGTTGCCATTCAAAACTCCTTTTCGACCGAGCGCGCGTAGCGCGCAAATGCAAGCCCTTTAAAACGCCGCCGCAATGATGCGTCAAGCCCAGCCCTGACGGGGGGCTATATCTTCCCCCCTGCTTTCGCGAGCTTCTCTGCTTCATCCACAACCTGTGGCAAGAAGTCGAATAGCTTTCGCTCCAGCTCCAAGAAGCCCTTCCGCGATACCTGCGCGGCGACCGCCGGGCCTGACGACTTGCCGTCGATCGACGCACTAAGCGAAACTTGGAACTCTGCTCCCTGTGTATGCTTTGCACTCAGATGGGGGAGAAGGTTCATACCGTGCTTCGTAATGAAAGCCACCGCGCCCGCGTCCACGTTGTGGTAGGTAAGAGAGTTACTCAAAAACGGTTTACCATTGTGGGTTACTTCACAATCCAACTGCATGTCCATTTTGAATCTCCTTTAGTAAGGATACATCACGTTGAAATTGCTACTGTATGCCTGTGGCGACAGCAACCCTTCAATAACCTGTACGTAACAACTAACGGTCGATGCGGGCCAGCTCGCATTCGTCGCCACCACATTACCATTGCTATCTACAGAGATTGTGGGAGGCCCCCAGCCAGTACCGTTAGCCACCGCCCATACTGTCCACGCTGTCCAATTACCCGCGTTGCCATAGTTGTTCGACCACGCGCTACCAACGATTCGGTACTCGTAGTTCGCGGCTTGGAACGTAACGCTAATGAATGCAGAGCCAGCTATGTGTACTATCGTTGTACCGCTATTAACACCGAGCACAGTACTATAAGGCCGCCTCGACATTACCAGCACACCATTGCTAGCACCGGCCTCCGAGCCGAGCCAATTTGCATAATAGCACGGCACGAGCGAGCCATACGAAATCCCGCCCAGCGAGGTCTCGCGCCCAAGCCACGCTATGTAATTGTTCGGCCCGCCCCACTTGCAGAGACCAAGTGCACCCTCGGCGCGCAGACAGCCATCGATTGTTGGCGGAATGGCATTCATTCTTCCATCTATCGATGGTTCGAAGCCTATCGCATACTGCGTACTGCCGCTGTGGAAGAATACTTCAATATCAAAGAAACCATTGTAGAGTTTCTCGCCAGGATAGATATAAACGGCGCAGGCGCCATCGGCAGCGGGCAGATTGATCCACGTCCGCTCTACACGATTGCCGTGTAGCGAGCCGTTGGCGGCCGCGCTATAGTCTGCGGCGCACCAACGCCTGTAAACGATGCCGTGGCGGCCTACGGCAAAGCGACAATCGCGTACGAGGTTCCACTCGGGAAAGCCGCCCGTCGCGCCGCTGTTATAGCCACCGGCGGTTGGCGGCCCGCCAGGATTGCGCGCAAATACCTCCACGGCCCAATAGCCATTGATGCCTGTACACCGCTCGACCTGCACGCCCTCAGCGTCCTGCACACGTACGTAGCTGTTCTGGCCATTGCCTGTAAACTGCACGTCGCGAATGCCGCCGTAGTTCATCTCGCCGCTGCCACCGGTGAAGGCGATGATGGGCGGCGCGATGTTCGAGAACATTTCTGTGTAGAGTATTTGATGTGAGCCGCTTGCATCCCACCAGCAGTTATAGTCGGTCGATGGATTGCCGCCGCGCTGCACGCCCTCGATCATCGGCAGACCAAAGCCGCCGCCATTGTTCGCGTAGCTATCGACGGTTAGCAACGGGTTGCTATGTGACGAGGTCGGGCCCACGAGCTTGTAATGTCCCGGCACCTGCGCCGGAATGGGCTTCTGTTTGCCGCTGCAAAACGTCAGCCAGGCTTGCATCGCCGCGACGCTATCGTTGACGCCCGTTGGATCAGCACCGAACCACGTCGAGTAAACGCGATCGTTGAGCGGGTTGCCGTTGAACGTGCCGCCCTTTGAAATATCGAAGATGTTCGCGCCGGGCGCTGCAATGATCTTGCAATTGAGCGTTACGGTAACACCGCTCGAAGGCGACAGTGCGCCCTGTCCTACAAACACCAGCGTCTGATCGGACGGATAGACGGAATTGCTGACGATGTTGACTGGCGTCGTTATCGCAGTCAATGCGCCGGTATCTGCGGTCTCGAGGTCCTGCAACGCCTTCACAAGCGACGCGGGCTCGATGCCCGAGCCGTCGTATGAGGTTTTTGAGAAGGGAAACGATACGATCATTTTGTCTGCGCGGCGCGCATCGCCATTATAGCTTGTTCTTTAACCGTGCTCGCGGCCAATGCGGCGTCGAGCGCCTTGTCGAGCTCGGCCCAATCCTCGGGCGTGGGATCAGGCTTGGCGTTGATGACGTTCGCCGCTTGGATCGCTTGCACTGCCTGCACGGCGCTCTGCGCCAGCGCGATGATGAGTCCGACGGGGATCATTTCACCTCCTTCGTCAGCTTCGCATTAACCATGCTGTTGATCTGCGCTATCAGACTGTTCGCTGTCGAAAGCGCCGATTGCATCGCTGCAGGGTCGTTGATGTCGAGCGAGGTATGCGCAGCCTTAAGCAGCGAAGCTGCGGCTTCCGCGCGCGCGTGCATCGTCACGTGCCACGTCAGCGCCTTGCCGCAAGCATCACTATGCGCGTCTTGACATTGCGACGCGAGATAGTTGTCTGCTGTTTGCACGGCGCTGGTCAAGGCTATCTCGCTGTCGGCGAGCGCGGCCTGTGGGGATTTGGGCGTGACGCAAGCGACGCAAACCACGAACAAAGCAAGCCATAGCGCGCGCATTTTCATAGCCCCAGCAATCGATAGACCTGGGTCATCGACACGTCGAGCAACTCATCCGGCAAGACCGAAAGAAGCCGCTCCAGTTGCTTCACGCTGTCTTTGTACGAGTCGATACGAGCGACCATGCTTTGGCGAAGGGTATTCTCCTTGCCCGCCAATGCCGACGCTTGTTTGATAATCATTCCTTCTTGCTGTATCATCGCCGCCTCCATTCGCGCAATGCGCGGTTAGTCTTCCAATGCCCAGCTGTTCGCGCCGAGCGCCCAGTAAAAGCCATGCCCATCACAGACGAACACGACCATCGTTCTCGTGCTGGCATCGTGGCCCGCGTTGCTAAAGGCAGTTGGGAACTTGTACGCTGTGCCGAACGTAATGTCCCAGCCGCCGATCGCGTCCTGGAAGAGATGGATCATGACGAGCTGTCCAGGCACGGCTTCGCTCGTGGGATTGCTAACCGTAAAGGCTTGGCCTACGGCCACGTCGTAGTATTGAACGTTGGCCCAGTCCGGCGCGAAGCTCGCGCCACCGATGCTGTTGTCGTAGATGAACAGGCCCTTGGTGAAGAAGCCCGATTGAAACAGGCGCGCAAACCAATCGGGGATTGAGTTCCAGTCCGCTTCAAAAGTGCCAAAGGGCATTATGCGCTCCTGATATGAACGTTAAACTCGTCCTCGCGGCACTTCGTCAAGTCGGCGTGGAGTCGCACGAGAGCGGGTATTGAAATCGAAGGATCGTAAAATCGACATACTTCAGCTGTTGCCACACGCCATTGTGGTCCAAATGCGCGAGAAATAACGGGTCTGTAGAGCTGCTCGAGTTGCCACCAAGCACGCTCAGTATGGTATAGCTTGATTTCGACGATGGTGACGCTGCCGCTGCGAAAATCAAGCAAGAGCCCATCAGGCTGGCAATGACGTGCTCCTCCGGATCCCGAGAAAGCAAACCATGGAGAGCGCACGTATGAAACGGGAAACTGAACAAGTAGAAGCTCGTGCACGCGCGCCTCGTATCGCTGTCCGGCGGCGAAGGCGCCGTTGTTCGACAATGCGAGCTTGGCTGCCCACCCGGGCTCGTGGCATGGCATAGCCCATCGAACATTTCCGGCGGGGCGGAAGTCAGCTGGCCGTGACGGCGCTGTCGGCGCTGTGTTCGATGGCAAGTCGTTCAGTTGCATCAGCAATCTCCGACGCGGCCTGCATGAGCTCGCGCGAACGCGCTAACGACTCACGGTCCGCAAGCACGACGATGTTCGTCTGGCGCGCGGGCGCGGCCGCGGCCTTGGGCTGCCCCCAGCCGATCGAGCGCAGCAGCATTTCGGCGCTGTCCTTCACGTCGCGAATGTCGGCGGCTACGGCGAGCTTCTCGCTGAGCTTGTCGATTGCTTGCGACGCGACGCCGGTGATCTTCGCGCGCAGATCGGCGACCACGACCTCGTTGAAGGCGGTGTCCTGCCGCTCGCGCAGCCGCGCCTGAAACGCGTCGCTGTGGATGACGGTCGATAGCCACGATTGGGTATAGCCGAAGTACGTCGCGACGTGCGAAAGCGGCGCCGTCGGATTCGCGACCATGAAGTCGAGAATCGCGTTGTGGGTGTGCGAGACGCGCTGCACTTGAACGCTGTTTGCCACTATCGTACCTCGAGCACAGTAAAGCTTGGCTTCCTCCAAACACCACCAGTTCGTTTGAACGTTTGAACGATTTCGTGAAGCTTTTCGAAATGCTTATCTCTAGCTTCTGGGGCGAATGTATCTCTTGCTTTTATATTGCAGTCCAAGCAAACGATCATCATACCTAGCATCAAATCATGATGTAACGATAAGCATTGTTCGTGTCCCTGCGACTTGTCAAGCTTCAGCTCGACGCCGCAATGTTCGCATCGCCCCTTGCAATCGATTATACGCTTCTCGAGCCATTCCATTGTGGGCACTTCTTTTCCTGCGCTCTTCGCCGCGTGCATCCTTCGCTGAAGCGCTCGCTTAACTTCTACGGGCCAAGTGTGTTTCATCGCAAGCTCCTTTGCCACGGTGGAACGATAACAGGTCTAATGGTAGTAGTCAAATCGCGCGTGGCACAAATGAATGGTAGCGTTGGGAATGAACTATTCCCGGCGTCGAAAACTACTTTTTTCAGTCAGCGCCCCGTAAAGCTTCGTGATTAGGCCCATCAACCCCGCCCCGGGAGGAAGGCCCCCCTGGCAAGCAACGACGCGCGGGTCGTTGCGCCGCCCTTCGATATGCTGCGACGCAGCACGAAAAAAAGATCAGCAGGCTA
>Ga0335069_10001714_pt1 | contig 34921 bp, 27 predicted proteins | sample Lox_Sample_11_FD_206714 | JGI IMG/M metagenome (GOLD analysis project Ga0335069, IMG submission 206714) | Soil microbial communities from Loxahatchee National Wildlife Refuge, Florida, United States - Lox_Sample_1.1 | ecosystem: Environmental > Terrestrial > Soil > Wetlands | place: USA... | reverse complement strand
AGGGCGCGATCGAGGGTGGCGCCCGTGAGATTGCGCGAGATGCCGCCATCGGCATTGAGCAGCCAGAGGTCGTGGGGATCGGGTCCGTCATCGCGGGCGGCGGCAAAACTGATAATTTTGCCATCGGGCGAGATTTTTACGTCGCCAATGGGGCCGTGAGGTGCGCGAAGTTCATCCATGCCCCCGCGGAGCCAGACGCGGTAGATGCCGTTCTTGAACTGATCGGAGGCGGGCTTGCTGGTGGCCTCGACGATGAGGCTTTGGCCATCGGGCATCCACTCAAGCGATTCGATTTTCCAGTTCTCAGGCGTCACCGCGCGAACATTCTTTGTGGCCAAGTCGAGAATGCGGAGACGAGGCTGCTTGTCGTCCTTGTCCACCACGCGCGCGTCGTCTTTGTTTTTTTCTCTTTTTTCTTCCGCTTCGGTTTTGGGCTCCGGGGCGAGATAAGCGAGGGACTTGCCGTCGCCCGACCAGGCCAACGCGCTGACGCTGGCTTTGCCCTTGGTGAGCGGAACGCCTTCCCCGCCCGTCATGTGGAGAAGATAGATTTGCTGTTCATCGCCATCACGATTGGAAAGGAAGGCGAGGGACTTGCCGTCAGGTGACCAGCGCGGGGAGCCCTCCGATTTGTCTTTCCCGGAGAAGGTCAGCTGCCGGGTCGCGTCACTGGTTTTGTCGTATAGCCAAATATGGTGAGTGCGTTTTTGGCCTGTGAGGGGATCGCTGGCGACGAATGCGACGCGGGAGCCATCCGGCGAGAATTGCGGATCCTGCAGATTGCGGAGTTCGAGAAAACTCTCCGGAGTGAGCGCTTTCTTTTCGGGCTCGGCGGGTTCTTGTTGAGCGGAAAGGGCGCTGGCAACAAACGCGGGGATGATCAGTAAGGCAGCCACATGCTTCAGCATGCAATTTTCTCCCGAAGACGCGAGGAACACGGAACCATTGGGACTGTATTCGCCGCTGGTTGCGAATGTCAATCTTGCGCGGGGCCAGAGCCCTTCCAGGATCATAGAAATTTGTGCGCAAATCACGGAACTCCGGTTACGATGAGTGACACGAGGGAGGAAGACATGGCAAAGAACGACCGGTTGAAGGATGTCAGCGTAAAAGTAGGAACCGCGCTGGGTAAGGCGAACCGCGAAGCCCACATCAAGGCTAAGAAAGTGGCTGCGGCGAGCAAAGTGGCTAAGGACGAATTGAAGGATATCGCGAAGCAGGTGGAAGCGCTGAAGAAGCAGCTGGAGAAGACCGCAAAGCGGCTGAAGGCAGAACTTTCCTGACCGCCAAACAGTTGCTCTTATCGAAACGGTTTGGCCATTCCGTCGGCTTTCCTCTTTGGCGTCATTGCGGCGTTGGCGGAGGCTCGGCTACAATCGCATATTTGTTTGAGGACGGAGAGGCCTGGCCGAGACGCGATGCACGAAATCCAGCTGCACAATACCCTATCCGGAAAAGTTGAACCGTTTGTGCCGCAGAAGCCCGGGCAGGTGGGCATGTACACCTGTGGGCCGACGGTCTACGACTACGCGCACATCGGCAATTACCGGACCTTTGTTTTTCAGGACATTTTACGGCGGTTTTTGAAGTGGCGCGGGCTCCAGCTGAACCACGTGATGAACTTGACCGATGTGGACGACCGCATCATTGCGAATGCGGCCGCGGCCGGCATGGGGATTCGCGAGTACACCGAAAAGTATGTGCAGGCGTTCTTTGCCGATTGCAAAACGCTGAATATTGAGTCGCCGGAGCACTGGATTCGCGCGACCGACCACATCAACGACATGGTCGCGCTCATCCAGAAACTGCAGGCGAACACCTATACCTATCCGAGTGAAGGCTCGATCTATTACCGGATTACGAAATTCAAGGACTATGGAAAGCTTTCGAAAGTGGACCTTTCGGGCATCCAGGCGGGCGCACGGGTGGACAACGACCGCTACGAAAAAGAGAGCGCAAGGGATTTTGCGCTGTGGAAGGCGCCGAAGCCGGGCGAGCACTTCTGGGAGACGCCCATCGGGGCGGGCAGGCCGGGCTGGCACATCGAGTGCTCGGCGATGGCCATGAAACATCTGGGTGACACACTAGACATTCACACCGGCGGCATCGACCTGGCATTTCCGCACCACGAAAACGAAATTGCGCAAAGTGAAGCGGCAACGGGGAAGAAGTTCGTGCGCTACTGGTTGCACGCTGAGCATTTGCTGGTGGAAGGCGAGAAGATGTCCAAGTCCCTGGGGAACTTTTTCACCCTGCGGGACCTTTTCGCCAAAGGCTACAAGCCTTCCGCGCTGCGGTTCGCCCTGGCCAGCGTGCCATACCGGCGGCAGTTGAATTTCACCTTTGACGGGCTGCAGCAGGCGACGAGCTCCGTGGAGCGGTTGCGCAATTTTGCGGCGCGGCTAAAGAACGAGAAATTCCCCGGGGGCCATCAGCCGGGAATGGCGGAGCGCATCGCCAAGGCCGCGGACGACTACGACGCGGGGCTTTCGGATGATTTGAACACGGCGCGGGCGCTGGCGGCGGTGTTCGATTTCGTGCGCGAGGCGAATATCGCCATGGACAAAGGGGAATTCCGCCAGGGCGACGTGGCCGCCACGGTGCAATTTCTGGGGAGTTTTGACAAGGTGTTTGGTGTTCTGGAGGACACCGACGCCGAGAAGCTGAAAGCGCTGGGTTTTGGCGGCGACGAGGGCGGCCCGGACGATGCGGAAATCGAAAAGCTGGTGCAAGAACGCCAGGCAGCGCGCGCGCGCCGGGACTTCGCGGCCTCGGATCGTATCCGTAATGAGCTGGCCGACCGTGGTATAATTCTGGAAGACACGAAGGACGGAAAGGTCCGCTGGAAGCGCAAATGAAGCATTTTCACTTTCTCAAGCATGACCGCGTAGCCGTGGGTCCCCGTGTACCCCGCAAGTTTCATCCCGCGAAACTGCGCCCGGGCCTGTTTGGCGTAGATTTAGCGTAGTTCCGCAGGTTTCGGCAGCGAGCTGCCGGCCTACAACCTGCTGTTTTTCGATCCCCTCGGACAAACCTTAACTCGCGAATCCCACGGGAAACGCTCACTCGGAGAGATCATGATTACGACCATCGAAACGAAACTGCCGAAGATCAAGACGGCGCTACCCGGGCCCAAAGGCAAGCAAGTGATTGCCTATGATGCGAAGTACATGTCGCCGTCGTTGACGCGCGATTACCCGCTGGTGGCGGAACGCGCTTCCGGGGCGATTGTGGAGGACCCGGACGGAAACACCTTCCTGGATTTCGCCGCGGGGATCGCGGTGTGCTCGACGGGGCACTGCCACCCGCGCGTGGTGGAAGCCATCCAGAAGCAGGCAGCGGAAATGATCCACATCGCCGGAACGGATTTTTATCACCGGCACATGCCGGAGTTTGCGGAGAAGCTGGTTTCCACGATGCCGAAGACGCACAACTGGAAGGTGTTTTTCGGCAATTCAGGCACCGAGGCGGTGGAAGGCGCGATCAAGCTGGCGCGGTATCACACCAAGCGCGACAAGTTGATTGCGTTTTACGGCTGCTTCCACGGGCGCACGCTGGGCTCATTGTCGCTGACGGCTTCAAAGAACACGCAGAGGAAATATTTCGGGACGCTGCTGGGCGGAGTGGAGCACATTCCGTATCCCTATGCTTACCGCTGCGCGTTGGGCCACACGAAGGAGACCTGCGGCGACGAAATTATCGAACTGCTGGAGCAGCAGATTTTCAAGCGGCTGTTCGCGCCGGAAGAGACCGCGGCGATTATCGTCGAGCCGATTCAGGGCGAAGGCGGCTTCATTCCCGCCCCGGCATTTTTCCTGCAGGAACTCCAGCGCATCTGCAACAAGCACGGCATCCTGCTCATCATGGACGAGGTGCAGTCCGGCATGGGCCGCACCGGCAAGTGGTGGGCTCAGGATCATGCGGGTATTACCCCGGACATTTTGCTGACCGCGAAGGGAATTGCCAGCGGCATGCCGGTGGCGGCATTTATTGCCAAGGATAGCGTGATGAACTGGAAAGTGGGTTCGCACGGAACAACCTATGGCGGAAATCCGGTGTGCCTGGCGGCTGCATCGGCTACGTTCGACCTGATTCAGGGCGGATTGATGGCCAATGCGGAAAAAGTGGGCAACCACATTTTCAGCAAGATCAGCAACTGGCCGAAGCGCTTCAAGATTGCCGGCGACGTGCGTGGCAAGGGCCTGATGATCGGTGTGGAGATTGTGCGCGACCAGCGGACCAAGGAAAAGGCCGCGGACCTGCGCGATGCGGTCGTGCACAACGCATTCCACCGCGGGTTACTGACGCTCGGGTCGGGCGAGAATTCGATCCGCATGTCCCCGCCGCTGATCATTGACGAGGAGCAGGCTGACTGCGCCATCACGATCATGGAGGAGGCGATCGCCGAGGCGGAGAAGGGGCTGTGAAGACAGCGAGCAGCTAGCAGCGAACAGATAACTGGGACCAAGACTGATCCCGTGGCTTGCGGCAAGTGCCAGCCACGGGATTGTTATTTATAGGTGCGGTATATTACGCGTAATAAGCCATGGGAATGCTGGGACGAGCGGTATTTGCCTGGGTGCGGTGGAGAGCGCGACGCGGGCTGCGAGAAGACGCTGCAGGGCCGGCGAGCGATGAGAAGCACGTGGCGCTGCGCGTGGGCGTGCGAGGCGAGGCGTACGCCTACTGGTATCTGCGGCGGCAAGGTTACGTTTTCATCGCGCGGAATTATGAGCCGAGACGGGAAAAGGGCGAACTGGATCTGGTCGGCTTCGACGGGGATACACTGGCGTTTGTGGAAGTGCGGACGCGGGTGGTGGTTCCGGGTAGGCCGGCACTTCCCGAGTTGAGCATCACGCGGGAAAAGCACCAGGTGCTGGTGCGCACCGCCCATGCTTTTCTGCGAGAGCGTCACGTCAAGGAGTGCCCCGTCCGGTTTGACGTGGTGGCGATTGACCATACTCCCGGGCGGCCTCCCATCGTGCGCCTGCACAAGAACGCCTTGAGCCCAAGAGCATGATTTCCAGTAGTGGGTCAGTTTCCGGTTTCCCTTTAATCAAGACCGAGTGTCGGGGACGGATTGCACTGTAAGGTTTACTTTTCATCGAGACCCCGATCTGGGGCAATGCATGTAATTGATAAAGTTATAGATAGGAGCATCTCTCAGGGTCCTCCGATTGCAACACCCTCGCGATAGAGGTGAGTTGGGTTTGAGTGCCCTCTCAAGGTCCCACATGGTAAAAAGCGTTGTGCTTTGTATATTCTTGACTGCACTTCCGTACGAGTTGTGCTCTCAGGAATCGCAATCAAAACCATCAAATCTTGCAGCGACGACCCTGGCAGGGCTACCGTGTGCGAAATTCTTATCCAATGGGAATCTGCTTACTGCTAAAGCAGTGGGCGCGGACTTACAAGTAGAGATCAAGACGCAGTCAAAGGCTCTCGCCCCGCTGCATTTCACGCTAGATGAACCAGAAATCGAAGGGGGCCTAGTAGCGGGGGGCATTGGGTGGCCGTCATGCACGGTTTCAGCAGATACAACAAATCATCTGGCCGCAGTTGGAATACCCGTTCTCGTGAGTAAGGCGGGCAAGGTAACACGAGAAACTTTCTTGGCAGTCATCAATTTGGATGCACACGAGTGGGGGCCACACCGTTTGGTTGGCGATAGCAATAAAACTGTAATGTTTCCGCAACTCATCGGGTTTCTCGATGACTCGGACAAACTTTTGGTCGTAACAGACCTACTTTTTTATGACGGCCCTGCAAGGTTTGACTCTGAGATAATCGACGCAGCTACGGGAAACATCGAGAGCGCAAGGGCAGTTGAGATGGGGCAATTTGGACCAATATGGAAATTCTTTTTCGACGCTCGAAACAACTGCGTGTGGGTTGAAAGTGGGCATGAAAAATCCAGAAGGCACACATTGCAAGCGGTCTCGTTATCGGATGTTCAAAGACTTGGCCCTAATGTGGATTTGACAAAACTCAAACATGATCACTGGTTGGCAGACTGGGGTAGGGTGAACGCAATGGCCTTTCCCAGCCCTAACATGATTATATTCGCTGATACGGGCGCGTCCATGGGATTTGAGCCTAGCCATTTATGGGTCATGGACCTGAGCAACGGTTCTGTTCGGATTGTTGACTTGCCCAAGGACACCGGCGAAGTATTGCTGCATGGATTAGGATTTAGCTGGTTCGAAGATGTGGACAGTCCCGCGGTATTGTCGCCCGACGGACGCTTCGTAGCGGTGCCTATCACGTTGACCAAAACTGGCCCGCCCTACATCGTCGATAATTACATTAGCGCGGGAGTGCGTTTCGTGATTGTGGACCTCATGCGTCTCCGTATTCTGTCGAGCGTTACGCTGAAAGATTCGCGCGCACCTTTGAGTTTTGCTTTGGACCACCGAGACGGCAAGGTGACCCTACTCGTAAATACAAGCGATGCCTGGAAAAGCCAGGAATTTGCCGCTCCTGAGTAATATTCTCTTTACGTCACGCTTCAAGGCCCGGCTAGTTGGCAAATCGGAAACTGACCTACTACCTAATTTTCAAGGCTTTTGCCTCCCTTCCGCGAAACTCGCGCTACAATGGATGAACACACTTGGGACGCGCTGCCGCAGCAGCGTCCAGGAATCCTCTTGGAGGGCCAGAGTTGCCGGAGTTACGCAAGGACCCAATCACAGGGCGCTGGGTGATTATTTCGACGGACCGCGGAAAGCGGCCCAATGATTTTCTTCGGGAAACCGTATTTCCAAAGGCGCCCCAGAATTGCCCGTTTTGCCCGGGCAATGAAATCAAGACTCCGCCGGAGATTCTCACTTACGGACGGAATGGTACGGGGCCGAACACGCCGGGATGGAACATTCGCGTGGTGCCAAATCGCTTTCCGGCACTGGGCATCGAGGGCGAACTGGATCGCGAGGGCGAGGGCCTGTTCGACAAGATGAACGGCATCGGGGCGCACGAAGTAGTAATCGAGACGCCGCAGCACCAGACCACGCTCGCACAGCTTCCGCAGAAGGCGATTGAGGATGTGCTGTGGGCGTACCGAGACCGGATGCTGGATCTCAAGAATGACAAGCGCTTTCGCTATGTGCTGATCTTCAAGAACCACGGGGAATCCGCCGGCGCCTCCGTGGAGCACCCCCATTCGCAGCTGATTGCGCTGCCGATCGTGCCGCGGCGCGTGCGTGAAGAGGTGGACAACTGCTGGCATTACTACGACGAAAAAGAGCGCTGCATCTTCTGCGACATTATCCGCCAGGAGCGGGACACCGGCGAGCGGGTGATCGGCGAGAACGATCATTTCATCACCCTGGCGCCCTATGCGCCGCGGTTTCCGTTTGAGATGTGGCTGCTGCCGAAGGTGCACAGCTCGGCGTACGAGAACAACCAGAGCACGATGTACAGCGCGCTGGCCCACATGATGAAGGACACGTTGATGCGCATGGACGCGGTGCTCGACCGGCCGCCGTTCAACTTTATGATTCACACGTCGCCGATCGGGGAAGAGATTAACGACCACTACCACTGGCATATCGAGATCATCCCGAAGCTGACCAAAGTGGCGGGATTTGAATGGGGAACGGGTTTCTACATCAACCCGACGCCGCCGGAAGAGTCCGCGCGTTTCCTGCGCGAGGCGCAGGTGGAAGAACCAGTCAAAAAGTAGCCGGCCAGAAACGGGCATGACGGAAAAGCCCGGACTGACAGAAGAGTAAAGTTTTCGCTATAATTGAAAGATTGAGGCGCGGTACCCAAGTGGTAAGGGAGAGGTCTGCAAAACCTTTATGCGTGGGTTCGATTCCCACCCGCGCCTCCAAATAATTTTTCCGGGTGCTAACTCCCCCAAAAATCGCCTGTATCCAGATTGGCCGAGACCGTGCTTGGAGCCGCTTCAAGCCTTGGCCAGACTGCGGGGTCGAGGCGAATCCAGAATGCGCAGAAGTGAATCCCAGGGCGGGAAAACGTTTCGCTATGAAACGATGTTGTGAGGATAGAAAACTCTAACCTTTCAAGTCGTTCAAATTTCAAGACAAAACTGAATCCTTCGCGATGATTGTGGCGCGTGCCTTGCACGCTTCTGCGTGGGCCTCTCTGCGTGTCCCCGCATCCGCTTGCAGGCCGGATGGTCGTTTCGAGAGGGAGGCGTTATGGACAAAAACGGCCTGAAAGGGACGATAGAAATGGCGCCGGTGGCCGAAAAGGCCCAGACCTACGATTGGAATATGAAGGAGCTGATGGAGCGGCTGGGTGGCGACCAAGAGTTTCTGCGGGAACTGCTGGTGATCTTCCAGCAGACTGCGCCAGAAAATCTCCTCAAGTCGCGCGAGGCGCTGGCCAGCGGAGATTTTCCCGGGCTGACGCATGCCGCGCACACGCTGAAAGGCATGCTGAAGAATCTGGCCATGGGAGCGGCGGGGCAGACGGCAGCGGCGCTGGAAGCAGCGTCGCGTGAAAAGTCGATGGAAGAGTCGAAGCAGCAATTGGAGCAACTGTCCGGGGAACTGCAAGGGCTATTCCTCGCAGTAGAGGCGCGGTTGGCGGAGGTGAAGTCATGAGGATCTTGATTGCCGAGGATGACGCGCTTTCGCGAACCCTGCTGGAACGCACCCTGCAGCGCGCGGGTTACGAGGTGGTGGCAACGGCGAATGGATCGGAGGCCTTGCAGGAGTTGGCAAAGCAGGATGCGCCGCGGCTGGCGCTGCTTGATTGGGTGATGCCACAAAAGGATGGCCTGGCCGTTTGCCGCGACGTGCGGCAGTGGAAAGACCAGCCTTACACTTACTTGATCCTACTGTCTTCGCGGGAGTCCAAACAGGACATCGTTTTCGGCCTGGAGTCCGGCGCGGACGACTATTTGACGAAGCCGTTCGACGTGGACGAATTGAAAGCGCGGTTGCGCACCGGCGAACGGATCCTCGAGCTCGAGGACCGTCTGGTGGAAGCACGGGAAAGCATGCGCTTTCAGGCCACGCACGATCTTCTGACCTCGCTTTGGGACCGCGGGGTGATCATGGAACTGGTCACGCGCGAAGTGATGCGCACACGTAGGGAAGGAAGCTGCACGGCGGTGATGATGTGCGATATTGACCATTTCAAAAAGGTCAACGACCAGTACGGCCACGGAGTGGGGGACGAGGTGTTGCGCGAGGTGGCGCGGCGGCTGCAACTTTCCGTGCGCTCCTACGATATGGTGGGACGCTACGGAGGAGAGGAATTTCTGGTTGCACTGAACCATTGCGATGCGGGCAGCGCGGTTTCCCGGGCGGAAAATTTGCGCGGCGTGATTGGCGGGCGCCCCATTCAGGTGGGGAGCCAGAAACTGACGGTGACCATCAGCATTGGATTGGCCCTTTCCACGGAATTTGGAGATTCCAGCGTGGATGAAATCATGCATGAAGCGGATATGGCGCTCTATGCGGCCAAAGCGGGGGGCGTAATTGCGTGCGGGTGGCCGCGCCGGGGAGCGGGAAAAAGACTGTCGAAATCAAAGCCAAGGAATCACCCGTGCTCGCGCAATAACGCAGGCCACTAGATCTTCGCGGACTTATTTCATTTTGCTGCGGGAAAGTTCCATCATCTGGCGCATGGCCGAGGTTGAGCCGGGAGCGCGGCGCTCGCGCCATGCTTCCAGCCGCTTGCAGGTTTCCTCGATCCCGGCGAAAAGCGTAGGGTTTTTGAACGCGGCGCGCCAGGTGGGAACGATGGAGCGCATGCGGTCCCACACCACCCAGATCTCCCCGTTGCTCTCGAAGAAAAGCTCGTCGTTGATCAGGCCGCGGTTCACGACGCTGGCCACCATGTCCCAGTAGCTGATCACCATGCGGATGTAGGTGTTTTCCTGGCTGCCCTGCGGATATTTCTGCATCACTTCCTCGGGCGTCCCGGCGTGGAAATGGTCCACGAACCAGGCGCGCGCTTCGCGGAGCCGGGGCTCGCGACGCAGGTCATAAAGCCGGAGCATGAGGTTGACTTCGTCGTAGCTGATCTGAGACATGCGTGACTCTCCTTAAAATTTTGCGTGGATCATTATGCCTTGGGAGACGGAACCTCTTCCGGCTGCAGACCGGGAGCCGACCGGTATTCCACGCGTTGCACGCCGCTGACCGGGATGCCCCGGCGCTGGAACTCCAATTGGATGCGGCGGCGGAGTTCCCGGGCCACATCGTCCTGGCGGGAGGGCGTGGTGCGCACCTGCAGGCGCACAGTGGAGGAGGCCTGATCGAAATTCTGCAAGCCAAGGATGCGCGGGCCGTCCACAAGCGCCTGCGACCAGGCCGAGTCGTTGCGAAGCTCGGCGGCAGCGGCGTCCAGAGCCTGCAAGGCGCGCTCCTGAGGAATTTCGGGTGAAAGGGAGACGTCGACGAAGGATTGCGACCAGTCGCGGCTCAGGTTGGCGACTGTGCGAATGTCGCCATTGGACAGGGTGACCAGAGCGCCGCGGGCGTCGCGAACCACGGTGCGGCGCAGCGTAATGTGCTCGACGCGGCCGAGGGTGTCTCCGATCTGGATCGTGTCGCCGACGACGTATTGATCTTCCAGGATGATGTAAAAGCCGGTGATGATGTCGCGAATCAGGTTTTGCGCGCCGAAGCCAAGGGCCAGGCTGGCCAGTCCGGCGAGCGCCGCAACCGGCGTGACGTTGATGCCCAATTCCTCCGCGGCGGTCAACAGCGCGATCGCCCAGACAATCTTGCTGCCGGCGCTGTAAAGGACCCCGGCGACGGTGCGCGTTTGCTGTTCGCGGGCTTTTGCGGCGCGCGCCTCGGAAGCAGCGGGTTTGATCAGCAGGCTGGTGATCACGCGCAGCACGTGGTTGAGCAGCAGCGCGACGACGAAGATGACAACGAGATGAAGAAAGTTGGCGGCGGTAAAATCCGGCAAATGGGCAAGGAGACTGGACATAGGATTGGCTGACGGGCGAGTATAACATTGGAGGCGCCGCCAGCGAGAGTGCCGGCGGCACGCGGGCGGAAGGATGGGAGTCATGAAGACCAGGCGAGTCTTTCTGGGTGCGCTGTTGACAACGGGAGTGGCCACGCGATTGGCAGGGGTCCTGGCTGCGAGACAGACCCCCAATGCATCGCAGGAAAAGCAGAATCCGGTGGAAAGCGCGCCGGAGACTCCGCCGCAGCCGATGGATAAGCGGATTCTGGAAGAGAATCAGAAGGAAATTAAGAAAAAGGTCGAGAAACTCTACGATCTGGCCACGGAGCTGAAGGCGGAAGTGGAAAAGACCGATTCCAGCAAAGTGCTAAGCCTGAACCTGGTGCGCAAGGCCGAAGAGATCGAGAAGCTGGCGCGGGACATCAAGAACCGCTCGAAGGGGTAAATTCTTGTTGCCGCCGACGGCGATTGGGGCGGCAAGAACGCCGCTGGCGGGGAAGCAAAGGAAACGGTAAACTAGGTAAAGTTGTATCGCTTTTGTGCGCCCGTAGCTCAGCTGGATAGAGCGCTTGCCTCCGGAGCAAGAGGTCGCGTGTTCGAATCACGCCGGGCGCGCCACTTTTTTGCAGTTACCTCCAAACAAATTTAAGTGTCGGGGACATCGGCTCTATGCTTTCTTCGCCGCCCGGTTCACGTTGCTGGTGGCTATCTGCCGCGCATGAATCCGGGGTTATTTTCCAGTAGAATCGTGCGCGCCGCCAAAACTGTACAGGAGTCCGATAGCCCATGAGATTCTTCGCCGTCCGGTTCACCATTCTGGTGGCCACAGTCGTGGCGTGCTCTGCGTTGCGGCCTAGTTTGGCGTACGGAGACGAAGGGCCGCAGATTGCGCATGAAGCGACGAAATTGAACCATCGCGGGCTCGATCACCTGCACAAGAAGCAATACGAGGCAGCGATTGCGGACTTCCGGGAAGCACTGAAGATTCAGCCGGAGTATGCCGAGGCGCTCGACAACCTAGGAAAGGCGCTGGAGGCGACGGGAAAAGACGCGGAAGCGATTGCGGACTTCGACAAGGCCATCAAGATTGCGCCGGAGAATGCGGCTGCTTACGCCGACAAAGGACTGGCGCTCTTCCACGAAGGGAAATACGAGGAGGCCGCGGCCTCGTACCGGCAAGCGATCGAACACCACAAGGATTTTTCCGAAGCGCAGAATGGGCTTGGCGCTTCGCTGCTACACTTCGGCAAGAAGGACGAGGCCATCGCGGCGTTTCGGGCCGCGATTACGAGCAATCCCAAGAACGCGGACGCGCTGGGGAATCTCGGGTCCGCGCTGCTCACGGAAAACAAGGCCGAAGAAGCGTTGTCGTTTCTGCGCAAGGCCCACTCGTTGCGCCCGGATTCGCCGGACATTCTGGAAAACTACGCGCTGGCGCTGGATCAAACAGGGCAGACACACGAAGCCATCGCCGCGTTCCACAAGCTCACCACAAAGCATCCCAATCAGCCGGGCCCATGGGAGCATCTCGGTCATCTATATTTCAAGTCCAAACGATACGACCAGGCGGTTTCCGCGTTTCAAAAGAGCCTGAGCCTGAAGCCGGACCAGCCGGAAGTGCTGGTGGCGCTGGGCCAGGCACAAACGGAGCAAGGCAGGGTGAATGAGGCGTTTGAGTCTTTCGAAAAGTGCCTGACGCTGAAGCCCGATGATTTTTATGCGACGTACAATCTGGCCAATGCGTATTACACGCAGAAGGATTATGCGAAGGCAGCAGCGAATTACGAAAAAGCCTACGCGCAAAAGCCGGATTATCCGGAGTCCTTAGTGGGGCTTGGTGCCAGCCAACTGGCGGCAAACAACTTCAAGGGCGCCATTGCCACCTACCAGAAGCTGATGCCGCTGAAGCCAGAGGACGCGAATGTGCGCTTCAATTTCGGCACAGCGCTTTTCAACACGGGCAAGTATCAAGAAGCCGGGGCGAGTTACCGCGAAGCCGTGCGCCTGAATCCGTCGTTTGCCCATGCGCACTACAATCTGGGCATGGCGCTATTGCGGCTCAATGACGCAAAAGCCGCTCAGGCGGAATTTGCTGAAGCGCAGCGTCTCGACCCCAGCCTCAAGCCCCCTCCGGCGAAGTGAACGCCGCAACTCATCCCATTTCGCGACCTACGAGGCCGACAATGACGAGGTGCATTGCGGGCAGCGTGTGGCGTGAATGGCGATGGGGGAACAGCAGAATGGGCAAGGCTTTGTGGTCTCGGCTACGGGCTTCGCCGGGCCTTTCAGGCGATTCATCTGGCGAATCAGCAGGAACACGGTGAAGGCCACGATCAGAAAATCCGAGAGCGCATTCAGGAACGAGCCGTAGTTCAGAGTGGCTGCGCCAGCGGCTTTGGCTTCCACGAGCGTCGCGTAGGCATGGCCGGAAAGATTGATGAACCGGCTGGAGAAATCCGAATGACCGGTAAACAAACTAATGGGCGGCATCATGATGTCGGTGACAAAAGAGCTCACCACCCTTCCGAAAGCCGCGCCAACGATAATGCCGACGGCCATATCCAGCATGTTTCCACGCATGGCGAAATCGCGGAATTCACCAAGGAAGCCGCCACCTTTTCCCAGCAAGGCTTTCGGGCTTCCTAAGTGGGCCATGCCAAGGCCTTCCAGGATGGGGTCTTTTGACGTTGCCATAAACCACCTCCGTGCAAATCAAGACATGACTGCGCAACTGCACAATCTAACTTCAAGCGGGGCGGAGGAGTGTGCGCCGCGTCACGTAACGATGGTGGCCCATTCCTGCCTCCCGATGGGGCTGTTGGGATGCACTCTTGAAATTGAGCAGGTTAGGCACGAATTCAGATTCCGTGCGTCTTAAGGTAGAGTGTTGCGGCCTGTGTGTGCCTGGGGATCGATTCGCAATTATGTGCGGTGGAGGACAGGAGGAACTATGAGATTTTGGGGTGTCGTTCTGGCAGCGGCCTTGGTGACCGGCGGAGCAGTCAAGGCGGCGGAAGTGAACAGCGGGGAGGCACTGGTGAAGGCGATGCATGACCGTTACGCCGGGGGCTGGTACCAGACGGTGACGTTCACGCAGAAGAGCACGACGTACAATGCCGATGGAACTTCGAGGGCCGAGACTTGGTTTGAAGCGGCGCTCCTGCCGGGAAGACTGCGCATTGACATCGGACCCCCGAGCGATGGGAATGGCTATTTGCTGGTGGACGGCAACGTGACGATCTTCAAGGACGGCCAGGTGAAAGCCAGCAGGCAGCAGGTAAACATGCTGCTGGTGCTCGGATTTGACGTCTATACACAATCACCGGAAACGACGCTGGCGATTGCCAGGCAGGAAGGCTTTGACGCCGCCAAATTTCATGAAGACACCTGGGAAGGGAAACCCGTCTACGTGTTCGGAGCAGAAAAGGGCGATCTGAAATCGAAGCAGTTCTGGGTGGAGAAGGACCGCCTTTTGTTTGTGCGGCTGCTGGAGCCGGATAACGCCGATCCCACGAAGACACAAGACATCCGGTTTGCGGATTACCGCAAATTGGGCGGTGGATGGATCGCCGCCCTCGTGGAAGTTCACGCCGACGGGAAGAAGGTCTTCAGCGAAGAATACTCGGACATTCAAAAAGACGTGAAGCTGGATCCAGCGGTCTTCGACCCAAAACAGTTCACCACCGCACATTGGGAAAAATGAGGCAGTCCGCCTACTATTCCATTTCAAACGTGACGTAGGTGAGTTTGCCCGCGCGTTCCACCAGCATCGCGGCGGGATCGCCCGGCTGCAACTTGCTAAAAGCCGTGCGCAAATCGTCCGCAGTTTTGATCGGGGTGCGGTTCAGCGAGTGGACGATGTCGCCTTCCTGCAGACCGGAATCCACTGCAAGGCGGTTCGCAACCGTGGCGGTGACCAGCACGCCGCCCGGAATGCGCAAATCCTCAAGGACATCCGCAATTTCCGGTGTGACAGTGACGCCGACGATGCCCAGCTTGGGAATCAAATCCTTTTTGGGGTCGCCCAGGTCCGAGAGACGGCTGGGATCATTGTGAGGTTCATAGACGGGTACTGCTATGTCGAGCTTTTTCCCGTCGCGTAGCACTTCCAGCCGGGCGGAGTTCGAGGTGTTGAGAAGATAGAGAGCCAGCGTGAAGATGGGCACGTTGTCGACGGGATAACCGTCGAGCGTCAGGATGACATCTTGGATTTTCAGGCCTGCGTGTTCCGCCGGGCTGCCGGGAAAAATGTCGGAGACGATCACGCCGGAGTCGGTGCCGAGGCCGAGGCCCTGGGACAAGTCCGTCGTAACCGTTTGCACGTCCGCTCCGATAGAGCGGCGCCGCACGCGGCCGTACTTGCGGATTTGTTCGTACGCGTAGCGCGCGATTCCGCCCGGAATCGCGAAGCCAATGCCTTCGTTGCTCCCGGACTTGGTGTAGATGAAGGTGTCAATGCCGACGACGTTTCCATCCACATCCACCAGCGGGCCGCCGCTGTTGCCGGGGTTGATGGCGGCGTCGGTTTGAATGTAGACCATCGGGTCGTCGGGATCGGGCTGGCGAAGCACAGAGCTGACGAGCCCAAAGGTCACGGAGTTTTCCAGTCCTTCGGGACTCCCAAAGGCCAGCACGATCTGGCCTTTCTGAATGTGATCATAGCGGCCGATGGACAACGTGGGCAGACCCGCGGCTTCCACCTTCAAGACCGCTAGATCAATGAGCTTGCTATAGCCGACGACGCGTGCAGGAAGAATGCGGCCCCGCGATTTGAGCAGGGAAACTGCCTGCGAATCCTGCGTTGGCGCGGGAGTCAGGACCACGCGAACGCGATCGGCGCCTTTTACGACGTGATAATTCGTGATGATGTAGCCGTCGGAATCAACAATCACCCCTGAGCCCAGGCTGCGCTCGCGCCCAATGGAGCTGGAAGCGGAACTGTCCTCGTCTTCTTCCTCGGCAGAGCCGAATCCCGTGACCAGCACCTCCACCACAGCCGGGGAGACCCGCTTCACCAGATTTTCGAAAGAGCCATTCATTTGGTGAAGAATTTCGCCGGTTTTATCGCTTTCGGCGGCAGGCGCTTGACCTCGAGCGGGCGGAACTACGAGCGAAAGCAAGAGCAGAAACAAAACGGGGGTAGAAGCTATCGAAAAGCGAAGCGGAAAGGCGAAAGAAAAAATCACGTTGATGCTCCTCTACGTTCAGGAGTGTATCTGCGCCGGCAGGCAACTACCCTAACAGAGGAAGCCCATGCCAGGGAACCTTTGATCAGCGAGTTTTTTGCCAGAACACGCCGGCCCAATCGATTTTCTGGATGGGTTCGGTGACCTGATGCTTGGCGCGAAAATCATCAACAGCCTGCCGGCAAACGGGCGTGGAACTGTAATCGTCCACGATCAGGAAGCCGCCGGGCGAGAGCTTCGAGTAGAGAGCTTGCAAGGCGTCCATGGTTGAGGAGTACATGTCGCCGTCGAGACGCAGGATGGCGAGTTGCTGAATTGGGGCGGCCGGAAGCGTGTCTTTGAACCAACCAGGGAGGAAGCGAACTTGATCGTCGAGCAAGCCGTAACGGGCGAAATTGGCTTTTACCTGCTCCAGCGAAATGCCAAGAACGGGGTTGGATTTCCAGTGGATATCCCCCTGATCCTGCTGGTAGCGCCCATCGGGTTTCGGCAAGCCCTCGAAGGAGTCCGCCACCCACAGGATTCTGTCGCGCACTCCGTAAGCTTTCAGAACACCGCGCATGAAAATGCTTGTTCCGCCGCGCCAGACCCCGGTTTCGATCAAGTCTCCGGGGATATTGTTTTGCAAGACCTGGGTAATGCAATACTGCACATTTTCGAGGCGCTTCAGACCGACCATGGTTTCCGCATTTGCGGGCCAGTCCTTGCCTTCGATGCGCGCCGCAGGGTCGAACGGCGATTCGACGAATAGATTGACGTTCTCCTTTGCCAGAAGCGGCTGAAGAGCCGGATACAAGAGCCACGTAAAGTATTTGCGGCGGATTTGCCGGCGGGATTCGACCTTCGTGTAGGTCTCCGGAAATGCGAATCGGGTCAGGGATTTCTTCAGCAGATCCAGATACATCTCTGCGGCATCGGACGGAATTTCAGCCAACATTTCCCCCTGAGGACCCTGGCGCAGGAGTGGCCCCGGCGTTGACACCGGGGGCCGGCCAGGAAAAAAGAGATGAAACAATAGTTTAGCATCGGGAGAAGAAGGGTGTCCCGAGCAATCCGGCTAATGGAAAACTGCTTGAGAAACCCGCCAGGGAACTATGGTTCGCTCAATGAAGGGCGCTGCAGCCAGCGGGTCTTCTCACAATAGGCGTAGAGCTCGTCGCGGAATTTCGGATGCGCGATCTCAATCAGGGCTTCGGCGCGCTGGCGGATCGTGCGTCCATGAAGGTAGGCAACGCCATATTCGGTGGCCACGTAGCGAACCGAACCGCGCGAAGTGACCACGCCCGCGCCGGGATCCAGCATCGGCACGATGCGGGAAATCTGCCCGCCTTTTGCGGTGGCGGGGATGGCAATAATCGGTTTGCCGTCCATGCAACGGGACGCGCCACGAATGAAATCCACCTGGCCGCCAATGCCGCTGTAGAAATAGGTGCCGATGGAATCGGCGCAGACCTGCCCGGTGATATCCACTTGCAGCGCCGAATTGATGGCCACCATCTTGTGATTTTCCGAAATGATGAAGGGATCGTTGGTATAGGCGTTCGGATGGAATTCGAACGCGGGGTTGTGGCTCACGAAGTCGAAGAGCTTTTTCGTGCCCAGGACGAAGCCGGTGATGATCTTTCCGCGGTGGATGGACTTGCAGGCGCCGTTGATGACACCGGACTCCACCAGGGGAACCACGCTGTCGCTGAGCATTTCCGTATGGATGCCGAGATTCCTGTGACCGGTCAACTGCAGGAGCACGGCATCTGGAATGCCGCCAATACCAAGCTGAAGTGTCGCACCATCGTCAATCAGAGAAGCGACATGCTTGCCGATGGCACGATGCACCTCGGTGATTTCGATTGGTTCCAATTCGCAAAGTGATCGCGAAACCTCCACGACCGAATCAATATCGTTAACGTGAATGAAGCTGTCGCCATAGGTGCGCGGCATCTGGTCATTCACTTGAGCAATCACAATCTTGGCTTGGCGCGCGGCGGTCAAGGTGGTGTCCACCCCGACTCCGAAGCTGCAGAAGCCGTGAGCGTCCGGCGGCGAAACCTGGATCAATGCGACATCAATCGGCATCTGGCCGGACTCAAACAGGTTTTCAATCTGACTGAGAAAAACCGGCGTGTAATCGGCGCGGCCTTCGTTGACCGCCTGGCGCACGTTGCCGCCGATGAACATGGCATTGTGGCGGAAGTGTCCTTCCATCTGCGGGGCAATGTAGTCGGCGCGGCCCAGGGTCAGGAGGTGCACGATTTCGACGTTGCGGACGAACGGGGCTCGTGCAATCAGCGCTTCCACCAGGGTCTCCGGCTCCGCACAACCAGGGTGGATATAGACGCGCATGTTGGACTGGATGCACTGCACGGCTTCCTGCGGCCCGACGACCTTGCGGCGATATTGTTCTTGCCAACTCATGAAGGCTCCCTGGTTTGCGCTGGACAAAGAATACCAATCCAGAGAGGAGCAATCGATATGCCAGGTTTCGCTCCGCACGGATTTTGTAACCCCTTACAAAAAATAGTGTTAGTTTTGTTTGCGTGATGCCTGCACATTCTTCTGTGACATTTAACCCAGCGACACCGCAAAATGGCGCTCCAAAAAGACGCTCGATTCGCTGTGTTGCGCTCGCTGATTAACGCTCCGTAAAATTGCCCCGGCGCTCACCGTTTTCTGGTAAGCAACTCCGGTCAGGCTTCTCCTGACTTGGACGCTTCAGGCGTGTATCGTAAAGAAGAGTAAATTTCCCCGGGCGGACTCATGAGCAAGTTGCGAATTCTGGTTTCCCTCACGACGAACGACAACGATTATCAGATCGAACAAGCCGGTGCGGCGGAGCAAGCAGCGCGGAAACACGGCGTGGAGGTGCAGCTTCTCTACGCGAACAACGACGCCATCAATCAAAGCACGCAGATTTTAAACGCAGTGCAGGCAGCCGAGGAGGATAGGCCCGGCGCGATTATCTTTGAACCTGTCGGAGGAACGGCACTGCCGCAGGTGGCTCGCGCGGCCGTGGATGCGGGCATCGGTTGGGTCGTCCTGAATCGCGAGGCGAGCTATGTCGGGGAGTTGCGCCGTTTGGATAAAGCGCCGGTGTTCATGGTCACCGTGGATCACGTCGAGATCGGGCGCATTCAGGCGCGGCAGTGTGCGTCGCTCTTGCCGACTGGCGGTACCGTGCTGTACGTGCAAGGCCCGTCGGAGAATTCCGCGACGAAGGACCGGCTCAAAGGAATGCTCGAACTGAAACCCGCGAACCTCCATCTGATCAATCTGAAGGGACAATGGACGGAAGATAGTTCCATGCGGGCCGTGCGTTCCTGGCTGAAGCTCCCCACGTCCAAGAAAGCGGTGGTGGATTTGGTGGCGGCGCACGACGATTCCATGGCCATCGGCGCGCGGAAAGCGTTTCAGGAGATTCCTAGCGAGATTGAACGCGAACGCTGGCTGGCCACGCCGTTCATCGGCATCGACGGCCTGCCGAAGACCGGACAATCCTGGGTGCGCAGCGGATTGTTGCGGGCGACGATCTTCAGTCCGCCCAACACGGGGCAAGCCATCGATATGCTGGTGGACGCATTGCAGAACGGAAAGGCTCAGCCGGAGCGCGCGATCACCCAGGCGGTCTCGATCCCTGAACTCGACACCCTCCGCTCGAAAAAATGAGGAATATTTGAATTTGTGACATCCGGTTCGCTCCCGAACGGGCGGGTATTTTATTCGACACGAGCTATTGCCAGCCAGGCCGGAAAAGAGACACAATCTCCCCCAGAGTCGGAAGCCGGTTGTCCCCCGGCAGCTCTCATTCGAAGCCGAAATGTCAGTAGGCGAAACGGAAACCCGGATCGGGCCTCCCCTTCGACGCGGAATGGCTATGGGCGTTCTGCTGCTTGCGTTGTTTGGGGCCGCGGCGTCGCGCGCGCAAGACGATGTTGCCGAAGCTGCCCGCCAGGCGCGCGAACGCAAAGCCGCGCAGGCGAGTGCTACCCACCATGTTTACACCGATGAAGATTTGAAACGCACGAAGATTCTCACGCCGGAAGATGCTTCGCGCGCACTGACCAGCCGGACGATTCCCACCACTCCGGAGAAACCTCAAGTCGAAATTGGAAAGGCCGGCCAGCAGCCAGCGCAGATTCAGTCGCAGCCAGGCGAACAGGAAAAGCAACAGGAAACATCTTCGTTAGGAGAAATTACGCGCAAGTATCGTCAGGAGAAGGAAGCGCGGCGCGCGGAAGAAACCGCGAAGAAAATTGAACCCTCACAGTATTCGATCGATCTTCCAAAGGCATCACTGGCAGAACCAAAAGCGGCGGTCGGTCCGCTCATCGGGCCAACGGGATCGTTGCGGGAGGATGAACTCAGGCCGGCGAAGCGGCCGGTGCCGAGTTTGGCTCCCGGCATCGGCAACCTGCGCATGTCTCCGTTTACTCCACGCCTTTCCGTCGTTCCGAGCACCCCGCACCAAAATGCGCCATTGGCAACGTTGGTGGCCAATCTGCAGCGGAAGCAAGTGCGCGCCGGAGACAGTTGGTGGAAGCTGGCTCACCTGTATCTTGGGGATGGTTCGCGCTGGGCGGAGTTGCTGCGCGTGAACCCCGGGCTCAGCCAGGATCCAAGGCGCTTGCGAGTGGGAATATATGTATTTGTGCCCGAAAGCACCCGCGCTAGGGCAGCCCCGCCTGGGACTCAGCTAATCGTGCACAAGGGCGACACGCTATGGTCCCTCGCACGCGAGCAATTAGGGTGCGGCGGAGCATGGCCCAGACTGGCTGCCGCGAATCCCGAAGTCACAAACCCCAACCAACTCCAAATCGGTGCAAGCCTCAGGATTCCAGGGAGAACGCAGGCCGTGTGTCCAGCAACCGTGGCAGCCCCGCGAAAATAGCTCCGCGCAACATCCTTGCTGGGCATCTGCCTACATCACATGCCTTCATTGGGCTGGACCCATGGAAAATGGTGGGGCTGGCCGGAGTCGAACCGGCGACCTGCGGTTTAGGAAACCGTCGCTCTATCCATCTGAGCTACAGCCCCACTGAGACCATTGTAGTATGAGTCGGCGCGGCCCGGCGACACTCCCCCCATTGACGTAAGACACAGAGAACGCAGTGGCTGTGTGATACTATCGCCCCGTAAACGACAGTGGCGCCCGCCTACGCCTGCCTGGCTGTCCTGTGGAGGATTCCATGAGTAGCAAGCTGAAGTGGATCGGCATCGCCATCGTGGTGATTATCCTGATCCTGTTTATCCTGCCTTTCCTGATCCCCGTGAACAAGTTCAAGCCGACGATTGAATCCAAGGCTTCCGATGCCCTGGGTCGCAAAGTGCAACTTGGGAACTTGAGCCTTTCTATCATCACGGGGTCGGTAGGAATTGACGACGTTTCCGTCAGTGACGATCCGAAGTTCAATTCGGGCCCGTTCTTGACGGCGAAATCCGTGAAAGTCGGCGTGGAACTGATTCCTCTGATTTTCTCGCAGCAACTGAATGTTACCGAGGTCACCGTGGTGAATCCCCAGGTGACCATGCTGAAAGACCCCAGCGGCCGCTGGAACTTCTCTTCCATCGGCGGCAGTTCGCCGTCGAAAGGCGGGGATGCGCCAAAGGCTGCTCCGGCCAGTTCTTCTTCGGGTGGCGGCGGAGGAGGGAGTTCCGCCCCGGCGGTCTCCATTGCCAAGCTGCGGCTGGAAGACGGACAAATCACGCTTGGCAACACAGACTCGAAGAAGCGCAGTGTCTATACCAAAGTGAATCTCACGGCCACCGACGTGGCGATGAAAAACAATTTCCCCGTGGATTTTTCGATGGAGCTGCCCGGCGGGGGCACCATGAAAATCAACGGGAAAGTCGGCCCGGTGGATCCGAATGATGCCGCATTCACTCCACAAAACGTGAAACTCACCGTTGCCGGCCTGGACCTAGCCAAGAGCGGAATCCTCGATCCTTCGATGGGGCTTGGAGGAATCGCGGACGTGGACGCGAATCTTGTAAGCCAGGGTGGAGAGATGGCCGTGAAAGGCCAGTCGAAGCTTTCGAAGGCGGTGCTGGTGGCGGGCGGGAGCCCCGCGGGTATTCCAGCCGTTGTGAACTTCGACACGAAATACAATCTGGCGAAGGGCACAGGCGTGCTGAATCCCTCGACGATCAACATCGGAAACGCGAAGACTAATCTGAGCGGCACCTATAAGTCCGTTGGCGATGACTTCATCGTGGCCTTGAAAATTGTAGGCAACGGCCTGCCCGCCACCGATCTGGAAGCTTTTCTTCCGGCCGTCGGCGTAAACATGCCGGAGAAGTCGAAACTCACCGCCGGAACGCTGAATGCCGATCTGACCGTGACCGGCCCGACTAACAAACTAGTGACCGACGGCAACATCGGTCTGTTCAACGGAAAGCTGGCCGGGTTTGACCTGGGCTCCAAGATGTCCGGCGTCGCCTCACTGGCCGGAATCAAGACCGGCGGCGACCTGATCATCGAAAAGTTCACTTCGAACGTAAATATGTCGCCGTTAGGAATCCGTGCGGACAATCTCAACGCGGTGGTTCCGTCGCTCGGCTCCATGGTGGGGCACGGTACGGTCGATTCCAAGAACAATCTGAACTTCAATTTGGTGGCGACCGTGAGTAGTTCGGTGGCATCTGGTTTGGCCGGCGGCGCGGCGAGCGCGGCAACCGGGAAAGCGGGAGGCTTACTTGGAGGAGTTCTTGGCGGTGGAGCGACCAGTTGCAAGAGTGGTGAACTCAAGGTTCCGCTGCAAGTGAAAGGAACTACGGCCAAGCCTGAGTTTGTGCCCGATGTTGGCGGGGTTGCGGCCGGCCTGCTGAAGAGCCAACTCACCTGTGCCGGAGGCAACGCTGGAGGACTGGCGAATGCTGCCGGCGGGAGCCAGGGCGCGGCCGACACAATCAACCAGCTTGGCGGCTTGTTTGGCAAGAAGAAAAAGCCATAGCTAGATTGAAGAAGCGGGAAGATAAGGACAAGCGCTCAGCGCTTGTCCTTTTCCTCTTGCGCACTTGACGTCCGCGGACGTTGCCACTAGCCTGAGTACCCTGCGGGGATGTAGTCCGACGGGGCTTCGCACAAGCAGTACACCAGTTTCGACAAGGAGCAGAAATATGAAGGCGAGAAGCGTTCCGCAACGCTTGTGGTCTGTTGTGCTTGCCGGAGTCTGGATTGCCGGGCTGGGAACACCCGGAGCGCGCGCGCAGGGCGGCGAGCCGACGACGTTCGCCATTCGCGGAGCCAAGGTAGTTCCCGTATCGTCGGCGCCGCTGGAGAACGCGACGGTGGTGGTCTCGCGCGGGTTGATCACCGCTGTAGGACCTGACGCGAAGATTCCGCCGGAAGCCTGGGTGATTGATGGCAAAGGCTTAATTGTTTATCCCGGATTGATGGATAGCTTCACGGATGTCGGCATTGCCTCTGCACCAGGCGCCGAAGGCGGTTCCCGACAGCAGCCACCTGTCTCCCGCGGACCGGAGGATCGACCCTCTACTACGCCGTGGCGCAGCGCCGCGGACGAAGTGAATCCCAGCGATGCCCGGATCGAAACCTGGCGCATGGCGGGCTTTACCACCGTGGTAGCCGCGCCGAAAGAAGGGTTTTTCCCCGGACAGGCCGCGGTTTTGGATCTGGGCGGCGAGCGCGCCGGAGATTTTGCGGTCAAGTCGTCGGTGGCTCTGCCGGTCTCTTTCCATGCAACGGGCGGGTTTCGAAGTTATCCCGGATCTTTGATGGGTGGCATTGCCTACGTGCGGCAGGTGTGGCTGGACACGAATTGGGACACCCAAGCCGATGCGATTTATGCAAAAAACCCGAAGAGTGAGGCGCGACCCAGATACGACCGCAGCGACGCGGCACTCGCTGACGCGCTGTCGAAACACGCGGTGGTGCTGATCCCTGGAAATACCTCTTTGCAAATCCTGCGGGCACTGCGATTGAGTGGAGAATGGAAGCTGAATGCCGTACTTTACGGCGCGCAGATGTCGTATGAAGTTGCGCCGGAGATTACGGCCCACAAGATGCCAGTGCTTTTGGATTTGAAATGGCCCGAGGCGCCGAAAGACGGTGATCCGGAGGCCATCACGTCGCTGCGTGAATTGCGCTTCTGGGATCGCGCGCCCTCCTCCGCTGCGGCTCTGGACAAGGCCGGGGTGAAATTTGCGTTTTATTCCGGGGGGATTACGGCACCGAAAGACATTCTGCCCGCGGTAAAGAAGGCAATCGATGCGGGGCTGAGTCCGGATGCCGCATTGCGGGCACTGACGCTTTCTCCGGCGGAAATTTTCGGGGTTTCCGAGACGCTGGGCTCGATTGAAAAAGGCAAGATCGCAAATCTCGTGGTGACTGACGGAGATCTCTTCGACAAAAAGACAAAAGTAAAGCTGGTTTTTGTGGATGGGCGCAAATACGAAGTTCGCGAAGTGCTGCGGCCTGGCGAACCGCCCAAGGGCAACATGACTGGGAAGTGGAACCTGAAGTTCACCACGCAACAGGGAGACGAAGAAGCAACCGCGGACCTGGTAATGGAGCCGGATGGCACACTCACCGGCACAGTTTCCGGCAACCGGGGCTCCGGCAGCGTGTTCAGCGGCTGGGTGAGCGGCGACAATTTCACATTTACCATCAACCTGGAAATCGAAGGTAGCCCCAGCGACGTGGTTTTGACCGGGACGTTTGAAGGAAATTCGATGAAAGGTTCGATTCAGGCACAGGGCTACACAATTGACTTTACGGGTACGAAACCTTCCGTGGCAACGGCCGCGTTCGCGGGAGGTGCGCGATGAGAATCGCAATCAGGCTGGGTTTGCTCTTTGCGGTCCTCAACCTTGCCGCATACAGCTTGTTGGCCGCAAACGAAAATGCCGTCAGTGCTGCGATGGATTCTCCGCCACCCGTCATCTTGATCCGGAATGCAACGCTCCTCACCGTTTCGCACGGCACGATCGACAAGGGCGACATCCTGATTAAGGACGGAAAAATCGCCGCGGTCGGCGGCAATCTGAAAGCGCCCAAGGACGCCCAGGTGATTGACGCAAACGGGCAGTTCGTCAGCCCCGGCATCATTGACTGCCATTCGCACATCGCCATTGACGGAGGCGTGAATGAGGGCTCGGTTTCAGTTTCTTCGATGGTGAATATCGCCGATGTTCTGAATTCCGACGACATTTCGATTTACCGGGACATGGCCGGCGGCGTAACCACCGCCAACATCCTGCACGGTTCGGCAAATGCCATCGGCGGGCAGACCATTGTCATCAAGCTGCGCTGGGGGCAACCCGCGTCGAAGCTTGTCTTTGAGGGCGCGCTGCCAGGGATCAAGTTTGCCCTTGGCGAAAATCCCAAGCGTTCGAATTTTCGCGTGCCAGGGGCGCCGGACCGCTATCCGGCGACGCGCATGGGCGTGGAAGAGACGATTCGCAGTGCGTTCACCGAGGCGCGTGATTACAAAAAGGCCTGGGACGACTACAACAAGCGCGTGGCTGCGGGCGAAAAAAATCTGATCCCGCCGCGGCGCGACCTGAAACTCGATCCGCTGGTCGAAGTGTTGGAAGGGAAGCGCTACGTGCACGCGCACTGCTACCGCGAAGACGAAATCCTGATGCTGCTCCGCGTGGCCAAGGAATTTGGCTTCCACATTCAGACGCTGCAACACGTCCTGGAAGGCTACAAAGTCGCGGACGAGATCGCCGCTGCTGGCACCGGCGCTTCCACGTTTTCGGACTGGTGGGCCTACAAGGTTGAGGCCTATGACGCGATACCTTACAACGCAGCACTGATGACGCAGCGAGGCGTGATTGTTTCCATCAATTCCGACGATGCCGCGGAAGCCACGCACCTGAACCAGGAAGCCGCGAAATCCATCCGCTACGGCGGATTGAGCCACGACGAAGCGCTGAAGCTCGTCACGCTGAATCCCGCCATCCAGTTGGGGATTGACAAGCGCGTCGGCTCGATTGATGTGGGCAAGGATGCCGACCTCGTTATCTACAACCACGATCCCCTTAGTGCGTATGCGGTGGTCGAAAAGACTCTGATTGATGGCCGGGTCTATTTCGATCGAACCAAGGACGCCGCCGACCGCCCGGCTTTAGAAAAGGAGAAGAAGGATCTCCAGGAAAGGCTTGCGAAAAAGGCTGAGGAAGAGAAGAAAGCCAAAGAGAAAAAGCCGGAGGAAAAGAAGCCCGCCGAAGCGAAGCCAGAGGAAAAGCCGAAGCCGCCTCAGGCGCAACTCGGCCTGGGAGGTGCGCAATGAACCGCTCCCGTTGCCTTCGGGTTTTTGCCTTCTTTCTGACGGCGATGGTGGCCGCGGTTGCACTCAACGCTCAGACCGCCGGCGATTACGCCGTCACCCACGCAAAAATCTTCACGCTGGCCGGGCCGCCGATCGAAGATGGCACGGTCCTGATTCACGATGGAAAGATCGCAGCGATTGGAACGGGGATTACGATTCCTGCGGGCGCGCAAGTCATCGATGCGAAGGGCCTACAGGTCTATCCGGGACTCTTTGATTCCGTGACGCAGATGGGCCTGAGCGAAATCAGCGCCGTCCGCTCCACAGTAGATTCGACCGAGACGGGCTCATTTAATCCAGACGTCGTGGCCGCAACCGCCATCCTTCCCTCGAGCGCGCATATTCCCGTCACACGCGCCGCGGGGATCACGGCCGTGGTGGCCGCGCCCGCGAGCGGTGGATTCGACAGTGGTGGCGCCAGCAATCTGGTAGGCGGCCAGGCTTCCGCAGTTCACCTCGCCGGCTGGACCATCGACGACATGTTGATCAAGAAGCATGCCGCCATGGTTGTGGACTGGCCAAGCCTGGAATTGCGGTCATTCGATTTCTCGACTTTCTCGATGAAGGAAAAATCGTTCGCAGACGCGAAGAAGGAATACGACAAGCAAATCAACCAACTCGCCGATTACGTGGAGCAGGCAAGGCACTACAGCCAAGTGCAAGGCGCCGCCAATGCGAGCTTTCAGCGCGACGTGAAACTCGAGGCCATGGGGCCCGTGGTTCGGGCGGAAATGCTGTTGCTCGTGTTTGCAGACAAGGAGCGGCAAATCCGCGATGCCGTGGATTTCTGCGACAAACAAAAATTGAAAATGATCCTTGCGGGCGGCGCGGAAGCGTGGAAGGCGAAGGATCTTCTGCGCTCCAAGAACGTGCCCGTTATTCTCGGCCCCACACTCGGCGAGCCGCCCCAGGAGGATGACCCTTACGACCGGCTGATGACGCAGCCGGAGGAACTCCGCGCTGCAGGCGTGAAGATTGCCTTCGCGAGCTTCGACAACAGCTTCGCGCGCCGCCTGGGGCAGCAAGCCGCCAACGCGGTCGCGCACGGCTTGCCCTACGATGAAGGTTTGAAGGCCGTGACCCTCTATCCGGCACAGATGTTCGGCCTGGAAGGGCAATTGGGCACGCTGGAGACCGGAAAGATCGCCGACCTCATTGTCACCAATGGCGATCCCCTGGATGTAACCACCGACGTTCGATACCTCTTCATTAAGGGGCAATTGACATCCACCGAGAACAAGCAGAAAGACCTGTACGAAAAATATCGCAACCGGCCAAAAGTAGCCCACTAAAACCAGATTCGCCAGGCTCTGGCCGTCAATTGAAAACTCGCAAATCACGGGCGGACGCCGCAACTTTTTCGCGCTGGCCGCGTATCTAACTGTAAGCAACCATGCGCAAGGCGACCTATCTGGCGGCTGCCCTCATTGCCTGGGCTCTCTTTTTGTGTCCCGTCCGTGCCGATGAGTCGCAGAAAATCCTGGATCAATACGCAAAGGCAATTGGGGGTAGCAAGGCGATCGCCCGGCTGCAAACTCTGACCATCGAAGGCAGCATCCTTGCCACAGGCGACGAAGTACCGGGGACTTACACATTCAAAGTGAAGAGGCCAAACCGCCTCTACACCGAGATTCATGTCAACGGGAAGACGCTGATCGAGTCCTACAACGGCAAATCCGCATGGCACCAGAATTCAGACGGCGAAATCAGCACCCTGCTGGGCCTCTCCGCGCTCCAGATGGAATCCGCGTCGGAATATTACAATTCCCGCCTGCAGCGGCTTGGAAAACAAAAAGTGGGCATTGCCTATAAAGGCGAAACGCAAATCTGCGGGCGCACGGCCCAAGAGCTGGAACTGACTTATCCCACTGGCGTCATCCGGCAAGTGTTCTTCGATCGCCAGACCCATCTGATCGCGGCGGAGAAGGCGGAGATCGCCGGCGTGCCGCGCGAAATTTACTATGAAGATTACCGCACGGAATCCGGGCTAAAAGTGCCCTACAAGATCGAATTGCGCCGCGGAGATGTGACCTACAACGTGAATGTCACCCGCGTGGCCGTAAACGAAACCATCGGCGAACGCGTTTTCGATTTCCCGATCAAATCGCAGGTAAAGCTGCCCGACCTGAAAACCCTTTTTGACGAAATCGATGCCAACCAAAAGCAGATTGACAAGATCAAGGAAAACTATGCCGGCACGCGCGTGGAAGAGCAGACCGAATACGACAAGACCGGCAAGATCACCAGAAAAGAAGTGAACGAATTTACGTTTTTCTATCTGGATGGCGACGAAGTCTCCACGCTGGTAAAGAAGGATAGCAAGCCCCTCAGCGAGGAAGAACAGAACAAAGAGAACGAAAAGACTCAAAAACACATCGCCGAAGTTCAGAAACAGGAAAAGAAGAAAGAGCAGAAGCAGGAAAAGAAGGAAGAAAAGGCCAAGGAAGAAGGCAAGGAGGACAAAGACGATCCGGGCATCGAGGTTTTTTTGCGCGCCTCACAATTTGTGAATCCGCGGCGCGAACGCTTCCGCGGTCAGGACGTTTTGGTTTTCGATTTCGAGCCCAATCCGGAATTCAAAGCCAAATCCATGGCGGAAAAGCTGATCAAGGATCTTGCCGGTGTGATCTGGGTGGATGAAAAGGCCAAAGACGTCGTGCGCCTGGAAGCTTACTTTGTGGGCGACTTCCATCTGGCCGGCGGCTTGCTCGCGAATGTGGAGCGCGGCACGAGCTTTGTTTTCGAACAGGCCTATCTGAACAACGAAGTGTGGCTGCCGACTTATGAGGAAGCCCATGTGGGCGCACGTGTGCTGCTGGTGAAGGGATTCAAGATGAACTTGATCACGCGCTATTCCGATTACAAGCGCTTTAACGTGGAAACGCTAAACACGATTGAGAAACCGAAACAGGCAGCGCCCGCTGCAACGCCTCCCGCAGCAAGCAGCCCGCAGTGATCCTGCGACTATTCGTAATAGAGATAAGAAACGCTACGCGGCAGGGGTCTGGTGGAGGACTTCCCGGACCTTTTCAACCAGCGTTGCCGGAGAGAACGGCTTCTGAAGAAACGCCAGACCTTTTTCCAGCATGCCTCCCGAGGTAATCACGTTGTCCGTATACCCGGACATATAGAGCACGCGAATGTCGCTGCGCCGCGCTTGAATGCGCGTGGCCAACTCGCGTCCGCTGATCCCGGGCATGACCATGTCCGTCAGCAACAAATGAATCTCGCCCTTGAACTGCGCGGCAACCTGCTCCGCCTGCCGCGGATCGCGGGAGGTGAGCACTTCGTAGCCTTTCTCCTTCAGGACGGTCAGGATGAGTTCTCGAACCGCTTCCTCATCTTCCACGACAAGAATGGTTTCTTTCGGCGCCCGTTTCCCCGCTGAGGCCGGAGCGCCCAGGATATCTTCGGGTTGGTCGTCGACCCGCGGCAAATACACCTTGAAGGTGCTGCCTTTCCCCGGTTCACTATAGACCCAGATATAGCCGCCACTTTGTTTGACGATGCCGTAGACGGTGGAAAGGCCAAGTCCCGTGCCGCGCCCGCTCTCCTTGGTGGTAAAAAAGGGCTCAAAAATATGCGCGGCGGTTTCTTTGTCCATGCCCACGCCCGTATCGGAAACCGCCAGCATGACGTAGCGCCCGGGCTTCACGGTGACATGATCGATAGCGTGGTTTGCGTCCAGATCCGCGTTGCAGGTTTCCGCAATGAGCCGTCCGCCGTCAGGCATTGCGTCGCGGGCATTAACCACCAGGTTCATGATCACCTGCTCGATCTGCGCGGGGTCGGCTTTTACCTTGCCCAGGTCCTCCTTGACGCGCGTGACCATTTCGATGCGCTCATCCATCAGCCGCCGGAGTAACGTATCGAGATTCAGAACGATTTTGTTCAGGTCGAGAATCTTGGGTTGCAACACCTGTTTCCGGCTGAACGCCAGAAGCTGCCGGACCAGCGCCGCAGCGCGCCCCGAAGCATTTTCAATGCGTTCGATATCTCCACGAACTTCGATGGGAAGTTGCGGCCGGCTGAGTGCGAGTTCCGTGTAACCCGTGATGATGGTCAGAAGATTGTTGAAGTCATGGGCGATGCCGCCGGCCAAGCGCCCGACGGCCTCCATTTTTCTCGATTGCTGGAGTTGCGTTTCCAGGGATTTGCGCTCGGTGATGTCTACAAGAATGCCTTCCATCACCGGATGGGAGTCGCTCCCTTGAACGATCACTGCCGTGTCGCTCAGCCAGACCTCGCGCCCGTCTTTTCTGCGCACACGAAACTCGGCCTGGAACGGAAGGCCCCGCATGCTCTGCTCCTCCGCAGCCAGGACCGCCGGCAGATCGTCAGGATGGATATGCTGGTCCCAATCCGTGGCCGTCGCGAGCCATTCGTCAGACGTGTAGCCAAGGATGGCTTCCACCTGCGGGCTGACGTAGAACCACTTCCCGCGAATGCCGATTTCCGCAATATAAGTGATGGCATTCACCTGCTCGACGAGCATGCGGTATTTGGCTTCCGCTTCCGCGCGAGCCTGCTCCGATTGCTGATGCTGGGAAAGATCGCGGCACACGCAGACCGTGCCGCCATCCGGCATGCTTCCCACTTGCATTTCAACGGGGATCCGGCTGCCGTCGGGCCTCTTCAGAGAAAGGGTGCCGAACCACTTTCCATCTTGCCTCAACGACGCTCGGATCTGGGCTTCTAGCTCCTTCATTTCCTGGAATGGATAAGCGACGTGCCAGTGCTTGCCCACGATCTTTTCCGGAGACTCAAATCCCAACATGCAGGCTAGCGCTGCGTTGGCGTAAATGTGCACGCCCTTTTCGTTCAGGATGCCGATGCCTTCGATCGAGGAATCCATTGCCAGCGTCTGGCGGCGCACGGTCTCTTCATCCTGCTGCTGGCGGAATTGCGTCAGCCCGATGCGCAGCGCGTAGCATACGAAGGAAAACCCCAGAAGAGTGAAGCGGATCAGCTTCTGATTCGGACCCATGCGGGCCACCTGAATCAGAATGATCATCGGAACGACGAAAAACATCATGTTGTTAATCAGGATTTCGCTGAGCGTGTGGTTTCGCCGGCGTACCCGGCGTTCCGGTTCGGTCGATGGTTGCCAAGTAGCCGCCCAGAACGCGCCGGCCAGCAGGGGAACCGACCATGCCAGGTCATACCAGGTTCCCGTGGGAGTCTCCTGTGTGAGTTGCAACCGCGTGACTGCGGCAGAAAGCGAGCCATAGAAGAGCACATAGAGCACGAGCCCGCCAAACAACGGCCGCGCCTGCGGCGTGACGCTCCGAAACCACTGCAAGACCGCAAGGAGCAGAATACCGAGCGTCTCCAGCGTCATGACCTCATACTCTCTGGCGAGCGCAACCGAGTAGTTCAGGTTCATGGCCGGCAGATAGTACGCGGCGAAGTAAATCAAAAAGAAGAGAATGCCAATCTGCAGGAAGTCCAGAAGTTCGGCCAGTTCCACCTTCGAGTCACGCTTGTCCTGATTCAGGAACAGGGCCATGACGAAGAACATTCCGTGTGTGTCAAACAGGAAGCGAATCAGCGAGCCAACCGGGGGCTCCATGTGCCAGGCGATTTCGTAATAGGCCCAGCCGAAGTTAGCCAATCCCCACATGCCCATGCCGCAGCCGACAAAAACCCAGAATGCTTGGGTGAAACCCGGATTGCGCTGGGCCGCACGAAAGCACATAACGGCGGCAAGAACGCTGCAAAGGATCTGGAGGGCATTTCCCAAAATGGAACCGACCGTGGTAGCCCCCAAAAACACAATGGAGAGGCCGTGCAGAGAAAGCACAGAGAGGGCCAGAACGGCTAACGCACGGGGCACGGGGCGGGAATGCAAGTTATTAGTCCGAGTACCAAGACTTCTTCTAGTCTAAGAGACTTTTAACCCACCGGATTCCCTCGCATCCGCCTTGTGCCCCGTTGGTCATGGCCAAAACCGCAGCCTCTTAGGTTTTCTGTGGATGAGGATGGCAAACGGGTAGACAAAGGCAGGGGCCCATGCCGCCGTATGGGCAGGCCGACGCTGCCCAACGCATTTGGATTTGAGTTGTCAGCTTACGTTAGTGATTCAAAAGGCGTCGGTGAGCCGGGATTGTTATCGGCCCTCGAACGGGTAACGGTCCTGCGACTGAACGGCAGCAGCAATGCGGCGGCGTAAGGTGATCGTATCCACAGCGGGCCGCTTGCCGAAGCGTTTCAGAACCGCCATTTGGGTCATCAGCATGTCGCCCTCGTGGACGGCGGCGAGCGCCCGCTTCGCTTCATGGTCCACGCGTTCGGCGGCGTCTGCGATGAACACGCGGGCGGCGTCAATCATCACCGAGGCTGCGGCTTCACCCCTGCTGGACGCGGCTTTTTGCGCGCGCAGCAGGCTCGATTCCATGGCGTAGATTTCCATCACGATGTTGGCAAGCGCGCCGATCAGTTCCTGCTCGTCGGCAAGCTTTTCACGGAACTTCTGCACTGCACCGCCGGCCGCCTGCAGGAAAATCTTTTTGGAGTTGGCGATGGTGCGCGCTTCCTCGGCTAGGATACCTTCCGGCGTTTCTTCAAACGAAGGTCCGGCGAGAATCTCATCCGCCAGCTTCATGGCCGCGGGAATCAAGGGCAACTGCCCGCCCATGGCCCGCTTCATCAACATCTGGATGATCAGCATGCGGTTGATTTCGTTGGTGCCTTCGAAGATGCGGTTGATCCGCGAATCGCGATAGGCGCGGCAGACGGGATAATCCTCGTGGAAGCCGTAGCCGCCGAAAATCTGCACGGCCTCATCCACGACGAAATCAAGCATTTCGCTGCCATAGACCTTGGCGATGGAGCTTTCGATGGCGTATTCCTCGAGCACTTTCATCGTGTTCTGCACTTTGTTGCCGGAGCCGGACGCGGCGTGCATGGCGGATTCAATGTTTCCAGCCGTCCGGTAAATCATCGATTCGACGGCAAAAATCTGCACAGCCATTTCCGCGAGCTTTTCCTTCATCAGGCCGAAATCCCCGATCTGCTTGCCGAAGGCCTTGCGCTCCTTCGCATATTTCGAGGCTGTCGCCAGCACATTCTTTGCGCCGCCGACACCCGAAGCACCAAGGGTGAAGCGTCCGGCGTTGAGCACATTGAACGCCACGATGTGTCCGCGGCCGATTTCGTGCAGCACGTTTTCCTTCGGCACCTTGCAGTTTTCGAGGAAGATCGGCGTGGTGGAGCTGCCGTGAATGCCCATCTTGTGTTCTTCGTTGCCAGGCTTGCAGCCGGGGAAATTGCGCTCCACGATGAAGGCGGTGAACTTCTCGCCGTCGATTTTTGCAAAAATCACGTAAAGATCCGCGAAGCCGCCGTTGGTGATCCACATCTTCTGGCCGTTCAGGATGTAGTGCGTCCCTTCCTTGTTCAGTTCCGCGCGGGTCAGGGAGTTTTGCGCGTCGCTGCCCGCCTGGGGCTCCGAGAGGCAATATGCTCCAATCATTTCGCCGCTGGCCAGTTTGGGCAGGTACTTTTTCTTCTGTTCCTCTGTCCCGAAATAGACGATGGGCAGCGTGCCAATTCCGGCGTGCGCGCCGTGGGTCACGGCAAATCCGCCGTACATCGAGATCTTTTCCGTCAGCACCGTGGAGGCGATCTTGTCCAGGCCCGCTCCGCCGTACTCTTCCGGTGTGCCGCCGCTCATCAGGCCGAGCGCGGCGGCCTTGCGAACCAGATCCGGCATCAGGCCGGGCTTCTTGGCTTCGAGGTCCTTCACCAAAGGCAGGACTTCCTTGATCACGAACTCTTCCGCAGTCTGTCCGATCAGTTTTTGATCGTCGGTGAGGTCCGCAGGAGTGAAAACGTCCGCGGGCGCCGGGGCTTCCAGAAGGAAGCTGCCGCCTTTTGCTGCGGGTTTGGTAAGAACGGAGGTGGCCATGAGTGATGCTCCTTGCCGGCCCGAGGCCGCGGATAAAATTCAAACAACCGTTTGAAAATTCCAAACGACTGATTTTACCCATAGCGCGGCGATTTGCGCAATAGGCAGCGGGGCTACTCCGCCAAGGGGAGGTCCTGCAGAAAAATTAATCCTGGGTTTATGCCCGGGCATCCAATCCCCAGGATCGGGCGTAGTCCTCGATTCGAGCGTTTCTCGCCGCATCGAACCGGGATCCACGCCCAGATGCAGGCGCGACGGGCGCCCGCATTCAGTACAAGAGCTCACGAATATCCCGCCTAACCCGAGGAGAAGAAACATGAGTGCTGCGCCGGCTGCAAGTCCCGCTGCGGGTCCTACTCCGCCCAGTCCACCCCCGCACCCCCAACCCGCGGCGCGCTGGCCCTGGCTGAATTTTGCCACACCCATCGCGATCTTGTTGTTGGCCGCGGCCGTGATTATCACTATCACGCGGAATTGGAACGCCTGGGAAGGGGGGCGTGTCGAACAGACGACCGACGATGCGTACGTCCGGGGCGACTTGACTCCCCTAAGCACAAAGGTGGCGGGCATTGTGAAAAGCGTAAAGGTCTCCGACTTTCAGCGTGTGCGTGGCGGAGACTTGCTCGTCGAACTGCAAG
>Ga0335069_10001713_pt1 | contig 34922 bp, 33 predicted proteins | sample Lox_Sample_11_FD_206714 | JGI IMG/M metagenome (GOLD analysis project Ga0335069, IMG submission 206714) | Soil microbial communities from Loxahatchee National Wildlife Refuge, Florida, United States - Lox_Sample_1.1 | ecosystem: Environmental > Terrestrial > Soil > Wetlands | place: USA... | reverse complement strand
GCCGATTCACCTTGAGCGTCGCCTCGATATGCTCCCGATCGTCCATCGCCGCGAGCACCGCGACTTGAGCGAGCGAGGTCACGTTGAACGGCTGACGCACCTTGTCGAGCAGGGTGATTATCTCCGGGCGCGCGATCGCGTATCCGACCCGCACTCCCGCCAGACCGAATATCTTTGAGAAGGTGCGCAGCGTGACGATCATCCGCTCGCCGTCGTGGTCTTCGAGCGAATCGGGATACTCGGGATCGCGAACGAACTCGAAGTAGGCCTCGTCCGCGACGATCACGACGCGCTGCGGGACCCGCGCCAGAAACCGCTTCCAATCTGCGCGACGATAAATCGACCCGGTCGGGTTGTTGGGATTGTCGAGATAGATGATGCGCGTATTGTCGTCGATCGCGTCTGCGATCGCGTCGAGATCGAACTCGTAATTGGGGCGCACCCCGATCACTTTCGCATCCGCGCCCGTCGACGCGGTCGCCAGCGGATAAATCGCGAAGCCGTGGCGGGTGAAAATCGCGTTCAAGCCCGGACGCAGGAATAGAAACGCCAGCAGGTTGATTATCTCGACCGAACCGGAGCCAATGAAGACGCGGTCGGCGGTCAGCTTATGATGCGCCGCAACTTTGTGCCGCAGCTGGTAGCATCCGCCATCCGGATACCGGTTCAGTTCGGCCAACGCGGCGCGGATCGCCTGCACCGCACGAGGCGACGGCCCGATCGGGTTCTCGTTGGACGCGAGTTTTACCGCCTCGCCGATTCCGAGTTCGCGTTCAAGCTCTTCGACCGGTTTCCCCGGCGCGTAGGGATGAATTGCGGCGACCGAAGGCAGGACGAGGTCGTCGGGCTTTACCACAGCGGAATTCCGTCCCTTCAAGCGCGTGCCGTCCTCGCCTCAGGATACGACCCCAGCACTTTCAAGAACAGGGCGATGCGCCCCAGACCCGCGATAGCACGTACGGTGTGGGCGTCTTCGCGATGGCCTTTGAAATCGACGAAGAAGAGATACTCCCACGGGCGCCCGCGTCGCGGACGCGATTCGATTTTTGAAATGTTGATTTTGTTGCGCGCGAACAAAGCCAGCACCTGATTGAGCGCGCCAACTTTGTCCGGGACCGCAAACAGAACTGTGGTCTTGTCGGCGCCGCTGCGAACCGTCGGATGCGTCCCCATAATCAGGAATCGCGTCGTGTTCTGTGCGAGGTCCTGGATATTTTCCGCGAACACGTTCAGATCGTTCGCCCGACCGGCGTCGATCGAAGCGATCGCTGCGACCGTCGGGTCTTCCGCCGCGCGCCGCGCCGCCATCGAGTTCGACGCCACCGCCTCGGTCTCGATGCCGGGGAAATTCTGATTGAGATAGTTGCGACACTGCGCGAGCGATTGTTGATGGGACACTATCTTGCGGATATCCGACTCGTGCTTCGCGCGCGAAAGCAGCGCGTGACGAATCGGCAGCAATATCTCGCCGACTATGACGAGCGTCGTATCGATCAGAAGGTCGAGCGTGAGGTTGATCGAACCCTCGGTCGAGTTCTCGACCGGAACGACGCCGAATTCCGCGCGCCCGTTCTCGATCGAGCTGAACACCTCGGCAAAAGACGGCTGCGGCATGTAGAGCATGCTCGATCCGAAATTCGCGATGGCCGCCTGATGCGAGTAGGTGTGCTCAGGACCCAGAAACGCGACCCGCAAAGGCTGCTCGAGGGCGCGGCACGCCGAAATGATTTCCGTGTAGATTCGCGCGACATGCTCGGGCGTGAGCGGCCCGGGATTCGCCGATATCATCCGGTCGATCACTTCCCGCTCGCGAACCGGTTGATATACCGCGATTCCGTGCAGGTGCTTGTGTCGAGCGACGTCGAGCACCAGGCGCGCGCGTTCGCTGAGAAGCTTCAGTATCTTGTGATTGTACTCGTCAATTCGTTCCCGAAGGTCGGGGAGCGAAGCGGTTTTCGCCGATGCTCTTGATGACATGTGGCAGGAATGGCTAGCCGATCGCGGTGGTCTTTTCAACGCGGCGACCGAGCAGAAACGGCGAGCCCATTTTCGCGAATTTTCGATCACGTGCTCGCCTGATCGCGGCGGGCGTCATCCGCATCAGCCGCCTGAGATGGCGCGCGATTGCGTCGCCCAGCGTCTGCGCAGCTTCCTTGGGCGCAACGTGAGCACCGCCGGGCGGTTCCGTGATGACTTCGTCGATGATGCCGAAGCCCAGCAGATCGGACGCCGCCACCTTCAATGCCGAGGCCGCGCGAGCGACGTTCTCTTCGGTCCCTTCGCGCCACAAAATCGCCGCGCATCCTTCCGGCGTGATTACTGAATAGCAGGCGTTCTCCTGCATCAGGACGACGTTGGCCACGCCCAGCGCCAGGGCGCCGCCCGAGCCGCCCTCGCCTATTACGCACGCGATCGACGGGATCGTGAGACGCGCCATCAATTCCAGATTGTTAGCGATGGCTTCCGGTTGTCCGCGCTCTTCCGCGCCAACGCCCGGATCCGCTCCCTGCGTGTCGATGAAGGTAATCAGCGGGAGATGAAATCTCGCCGCGAGTTCGTAAATACGCGCGGCCTTGCGATAGCCCTCCGGGCGCGGCTTGCCGAAGTTGCGCTTGAGGCGATCGGTCGTCGAACGGCCGCGCTGCTGCCCCACGATCGCAACCGGAGTTCCTCGGAACCTCGCGAGCCCGGCGACCACGGCGCCGTCGTCGCCGAACCGCCGATCTCCGTGAATCTCGAAAAAATCGGTGAACAATAGATCGATATACTCAAGCGTTTGCGGACGCGCGGGATTGCGCGCCAGGCGCACGCGTTCGATCGCGCCGACGGCGGGCGTTTCGCCAGACGTGCCCTCGCCGTTGACGCGATGCCGGAAACGATGATTCGTAGTTTTGCGCGCGCGCATCATGAAGTGGAGGATCCGAAAAATTCCTCGAATCGCGCCCTAGCTTGCTCGGCTGCGCTGGTAACGTCAATCCACTCCAGAAGCGGATCGGCGCGAAACCACGTTAGCTGACGTTTCGCGAGCCTGCGCGTCTCGCGTTTGGCAAGCGCAACCGCCGCGTCGAGGGTCATCTCGCCGCGCAAATAACCTGCAACCTCCTTGTAGCCTATCGTGCTGAGCGGAGGTTTCTGCGGACTGTATCCGCGCTCGAGAAGCGTTCGAACTTCGTGTACAAGTCCTTCGGCCACCATCGCATCAAAACGCCGATCGATGTTCTCGTAGAGCTGCGCGCGCTCAATTTTGAGCGCTATCGCAAGATCGTCGAATTCGCGCGCGGCGAAGCGATGGCTTTCCTGATGGGCAGTGATGGGGACGCCCGTCAGGCGCCACACCTCGAGCGCGCGGACGATACGATACAGGTCGCCGCGCTGGATTCGTGACGCCGCAGAAGGATCGACTTCGGCAAGCTCATCGTGCAGGAAGCCGACTCCGCGCTCACGCGCAACCATCTCCATTTCGCGACGAATCTCCGGCGATGCGGGAGGTCCCTTAAAGATGCCGCCGCGCAGCGCCCGCAGATAAAGCCCGCTGCCTCCGACAACGAGCGGACGTTTTCCGTGCGACGCGATATCGTAAATCGCCTCGCGCGCGAGTTCGACGAATTGCGCCACGTCGACGGGCTCGTCGGGGTTGCGGATATCGATAAGGAAATGTCTGATCGCCGCGCGCTCGCTTTGCGACGGCTTCGATGTTCCGATATCCATCGCGCGGTAAAGCTGGCGCGAGTCGGCATTGACGATTTCGGCATCGAGATGCTTCGCGATGCGAAGCGCCAGCGACGTCTTACCCGAGCCGGTTGGGCCAACGATGAAACCAACCTTGATGCGTCGGTCGGGGGCTATCGCAGCGGTATTCGTCACGGATTGGAGTTCGGCGCTCATCGGCGAAACATCCGCTCGATTTGTCCGCGCGCGAATTGAATGTGAACCGGACGTCCGTGCGGGCAATTGGATTTGAACTCGGTTTTGTCGAGCTCGCGCAGCAATTCCTCGATTTCGCGCGCGTCGAGGATTCGTCCGACACGCACCGAACCGTGACACGCGAGCTGCTTGAGCCAGTCTTCGAACATCACGGCGCCCCCACGCGCCTCGTGCATGCTCTCGATCATTTCCGCAAGCAATCGCGCGGCGTTTTCCGGCCCGAACACGGCGGGCGTTCCCTTGAGCACGATGGTCGAAGGGCCGAATCGCTCGACATCGAATCCCATCGCGGCCAGTTCCGGCATCGCGGTCTCAATCTGCGCTGCGCGCGCGGGGTTAAGCTCGATCGTTATCGGCGTCAGAAGCGCCTGCGTACGGATGCCGCCCGCGCGAAGCTCGGCTCGAAGCCTCTCAAAGGTGACGCGCTCGTGCGCGGCGTGCTGATCGACGAGGATCATCCCGTCGTCACTTTCCAGCGCGATATAGCCGGCGAATATCTGCCCGAGGACGCGAAGTCGCGAGTACATCGGAACGCCGGCCGACGGAATCGATGCCTCAACCGGACGACTGAAGCCGAATCCGAGCGGTTTCTGTTCTGCGCGCACCGCCGACGTGTCTGCGACCAGTCGCAAGGGACGCTCGGGGCGTATGTCATGGCGCGCAAGCGGCAACGATTCGCGAACTTCGGCCACAGACGAAGCGATTTCGACAACTGCGTGGGAGGCAACAATCGCGATAGGCGCGCTGATCGCGGTTTCAGTTCGCGCGACGGTTGTCGGATCGGCGGCAAAACCTGCCGGATCGGACGCAAGCGAAGTCTGATTCGAGAGGCGCTCGCGCAACGAATGATAGACCACGTCGAAAATCGCGTTCGAATCGCGAAATCGGACTTCGCTTTTCATCGGATGCACGTTGACGTCGACTTCCGAATGCCGCATCTCCACGAACATCACGACCGCGGGATATCGTCCACGCGGCAAAAGTGTCTGATATGCCTGGGCGATCGCGCGCAGCAGCAGCTTGTCGCGTACCGCGCGCTGATTGACGTAGGTGACGATGGTTCGCGACGACGCAAACGATTCCTGGCTCATGGTCGCCAGACCGTGGACGGAAAGTCCGGCGCGCGCCGCCGAAAATGCGAGCATTTTCGACGCCAGTTTGGGACTCCATACCTGCCGCACGCGTTCCAGCTCGGACGTCGCACGAGCGAAGTTGAGCACGTCGCGTCCGTCGGCGCGCAGGCTGAACGCGACCGAGATATTCGCCAGCGCCAGGCGCTGTACGATCTCGGCGATCGCGCTCTGCTCGGCCGTTGTCGATTTGATGAATTTGAGACGCGCCGGTGTGTTAAAAAAAAGATTAGCCGCTTCGATTTGGGTCCCCGGAGCGATTGCGCACGCGCGTTCGGATTCCAGATTTCCGCCGTTCGCAACCAGCTCGATTCCCTGTGCGTCCCCGGCGCGGCGCGTGCGAAGCGTGAGATTCGACACGCTCGCGATCGAGGCGAGCGCCTCACCGCGAAACCCCAGCGTGCGGATCGCTTCAAGATCCGATGCGTCACGGATCTTGGACGTGGCGTGGCGCCGCAGCGAGAGGATCGCGTCTTCGCGCCCCATCCCGCATCCGTCGTCGCTTACTGCGATAAGATCCAGGCCGCCCCGGCGGATCTCGATCGCGATCGATCGCGCGTCGGCGTCAAGCGAATTTTCGACAAGCTCCTTGATCGCGGAAGCCGGCCGTTCGACTACCTCGCCCGCTGCTATCTGGCTTGCGACCTGCTCGGGAAGGATATGAATCACACGCTCAGGCATCCGCGCACCGCCACACAAGACAATGATGCCTTTGCGTGCGCCTTACAAGTTTCGTCCGGATGGATGGTCAAGCGGTCTTTCAACAAGTTGAACCGTGCCGCTCATTTTGGGAAGCTTGGCGCTTCGCCGAATTGGACTTGGACAGGCCTCATAAAGCAGTGATTCTATCAAAAAAAGCTATTTCGTGGGCGCTGACTGCGATATTCGTCCAAATCGCTCTCGCGATCGCGATACCTGCACATTGCGAAGTGCGAATCGGGGTGGGCGATCTCGGACCGATTTCGCCCGAAGCCGTCTATCAGGTGCAACAGCTCGTCGACGCGATTCCCGGCGTCAAGGCCGTTCCGATCGTGCCTCCCGGTGGGGTCGACGCCTGTGTAAAGCGATTCGTCGCAGGAGAGCCCGACGACAAGCTCGACGGCGTGATGGTCATCAGCCTGCCGCAGGATTCGTTCAAGCTCGACCAAAGCGACAAGGAAGCAACCTTCTCGGGCACATACGAGATATGGCTTCTAAACCTCTCGACGCTGGCCGAGGATCGCCACACGTTCAATTTTGAGGAACGCGAGGACGTGGTCGGCGGAGTCGGCGCGATTCTCGCGATCCCGGCGCAACTTGTTTCCGAACGCGCGGGTCAGGGAAGAATCATCTCCGGAAGCGCCAATCAGGCATATCAGACGGTTCAGGCTCGCATCGGTAATAAGCTCGTCGCTGCGACCAAGCTCTACCTGGCGACATCGCCGATAAAATCGATCGGTCCGCTGAACCCGCTCGAAACCGCCGAGCATCTGGTCGATCGCGGCGACGCCGAGACCGCGATGGCGGTGTTCAAGAGCGCGGGCGTCAACGATCCGCGCGTTCAATCGATGATCGCCTCGGCGAATGAACGTCTGAAACGCGCGGACGCTTCCAAGGCGCTCGGGCGGACGCTGGGAGCGCTGGCCGCGGACGATCCCGACCGGGCGCGATCACTTTTCGTCTCGTACGAACAGCAAACGTCGGCAGATCGGTCGCGAATACCTGCGATCCAGAGTGCGATCGCGTCTGAATCGCAGCGCGCGGCAAGTGGTTCAACTCAATCGGTGCTGCGAAGCGACGTCCCCGGACTCGATTTGGCGGCGTTCGTGGCGATGCTCAACGAGGTTTTCGTGTCGCAGACAGGCAACGCGCCCGACGAAATATCGGTCGCGGGCGGTAGCGTCAAAATTCTCGATCGCAAAGCGGCGCAGGGAATCAAGGCTCGTCTCGACGGATACGCACGTGCGATGGGCGAGACGGCGCGGCTCGCGAGCGTCAAATGCGGGTGCGCGTCGGAGGCGATGCTGACCGGGGATGTCGCCGGTCCCGCCATCCTGCGCGCCAAGTTCGATCCCTCTTCCCAGCGTCCGCAAGTCGGGATACCTTAGGGAGTCAACCTCAGCGGGAAAAAGCCATGCGACAGTGTTCAATCTGCAATAAGCGTACGTCCGTCGGAAACAACGTCAGCCACGCAAACAACAAAACGAAGCGGCGATGGGAGCCGAACCTCAAGGAGGTTCGGGCACAGGTGGGCGGAGGCGTCAAGCGCATCCTGGTATGCACGCGATGCCTGCGCAGCGGAAAAGTCCGGAAAGTCGCCTGAGCGCGGACGAGCCGCGCGGAATTCGTTTCGCGCGAATGATCCACTCTCCAATCCCGCCAATAACTTTCCGCGGTCGTCCCCAGGTAGATCGCTCCGCGTAGATCCCTCGTCGCCTCACTAGCGCTCGGCTCACTTGGGATGACAGAAAAAGTCCTTTGTTTGTCATTCTGAGAGGTTGTGAAGAAATCAGATTTTCGAACCCCTTAGACGTCATCCTGAGCGAAGCGAGATTTTTTCGAGCGCAGTCGAAGGATGAACGCGAAGCGATTTATTTCACAGATTTTCGCGCACTCCGTTGCCGGTTGGATCACCTCCTTTGTTTCGTCGACGCCCGCGTTGCGGACAGTTTTACAATCGGCGTTGAACCGTAAAGCTGAATGGTCAGCCTTCGGCTCTCGCCTTTGCCTTTTTCATCACCGCGGCATGCAGCGAATCTCCATGTAGAGATCGGCGCTCCCGATGGAACACCGCGGCAATTGCTTCGGCAACCAACCTGATTCGGGCCGCGCGCCGCAGATCTTCGTGGTAGATCAGCCATAGCGGCATCATCACCGGGGGAATCTCCGGCCAGATTCTGACCAGCTTCGGCTCTTCATCCGCCAGGTAACACGGCAGATATGCGATCCCGAATCCACAACGTGCCGCCGAGGCCAGCGCCGCCGTACTGTTGCTCCGAAAAGCGACCCGCGCGCCATCGATCGATTCGCCCATGAACTGGGAGCGCTCTCCCGCGACCACGTAGGCCCACGCGGCAAGGTCGTGATTTGCAAGACCCTGGCCGCGCTCTGGTCCAGGATGGGTGCGTAGATATTCTTCGGAAGCGTATAGCGCCAGCCCGAAACTGGCGATTCTGCGGCAAACCAGGCCCGGCTCTCGGGGCCTCACATTACGCAGCGCGATGTCCGCCTGTCGCCTGGCGATATCGAGCCGCCGGTGGTCCGGGAGTAGCTCAATCTCGATTTCAGGATGACTGCGTCGCAGCTGCTGGACTGCAGGGATAACGAATCGCACGGCGAAGGTTTCGGTCGCCGTTATGCGTACCAATCCAGCTGCGGCTCGATCCTTTCCAGCCGCTCGGCGTTGGATTTCGATGATGCCGGATTCGATCCCCTCGCACATCGATTGAATCGAATCGCCGGCCACCGTGAGCAGGAGCCCCTCCGGGGTGTGCTGCAACAAGGTCGTGCCCAGCTCGCGCTGAAGGGCGCGAATGCGCCGCCCGACCGTGGTGTGGTTGACGCCCAGTTCCCGCGCCGCGGCAGCCAGGCTTCTGCCGCGCACCGCGGCGAGGAAGAAGCGAAGGTCGTCCCATTCCATGGTGCATATTTGCTTATCGAAAGTGCACGCACAACCGACGCCTGCCGTCAAACGATCGGATAAATTGGCCTCATACGCTCAGGAGGTGAGTGCCATGCGTGAGTTGACCTTTATCGGTCCAGGATCGGTTGAGTGGCGTGACGTTCCCGCCCCCAAAATAGATAGCTCAAACCAGGCGCTGGTCAGGCCAATCGCCGTGGCAACCTGCGATCTCGACGTAATGCTGCTGCGCGGGAAAGCCCCTATGTTCGGCGGAAACTTCGCCTTCGGTCACGAGTGCGTCGCGCAAGTGGTCGAGGTGAGCGAAGGCGCCGCCCCGTTCCAGCCGGGCGACCTCGTGGTCCCATCCTTTCAAGTCACGTGCGGGACGTGCGGTCGATGCCGACGCGGACTGACCGGCAACTGCGAGTCCGTACGCGGAGTCGCGATGTACGGCATCGGCGCGCTCGGAGGCAACTATGGTGGTGCGCTCTCCGACCTGATGAAGATTCCTTACGCAAGTGCGATGCTGGTTGCGCTGCCGAAGAATCTCGCCCCGGCGGACGTCGCCAGCCTTGGCGACAACGTCGCGGACGCGTGGCGCACCGTGGCGCCTGCGCTTCGCGCCAACACCGAGGCGCGCATTTTAATCGTGGGAGGGGGAAGCATCGGCCTGTACGCGACCCAGATCGCGCTTGCACTCGGCGCCTCAACGGTCGACTACGTGGATTCGCAACCCGCCCGATCGGACCTCGCCGAAGAACTGGGAGCCAACGTACATCGATCGTTTCCTCCAAAACGTGTTGGACGTTTTCCCATCACAGTTGCCGCCACCAGCGACCTCGAGGGGTTGACGTTCGCCATCCAATCGACCGAGCCGGGCGGCGTGTGCACCAGTGTCGGCATTCATCCCGGCAACGCGACGCCAATGCCGCTGTTCGACATGTACATCACCGGCATGACTTTCGTGACGGGACGTGGACACGCCCGAGCGGCGCTTCCAGACCTGCTGGAATTGGCGAGCGCCGGGAAAATCGCGCCAGCGAAGATCACTAATAAAGTGGTCGCGTGGGATGATGCGGTTGACGCGTTGTCGGATCCGCCCGACAAGCTCGTCGTTGCGAGGGAACAAATGCGAACATGAGCACGCGAACAGTCATGCCTAAGTCAGGCAATCGCGATAGGAGTGTTTCTGGTGCTGGCTGGGTCGCCCAGGGAACCTCTGCATAAGTAACTGCACCCCATCCCTGACCCTCCCATCCTCGGCATCAAACCCGTCCTCCGATGCCGACCTGTAAATGATCAGTCCGATCAGGTGTTAACGATCTCTCCGGTCCGCACGGCGGAGAATGGGGAGGGTCAGGGTGGGGGTGCTGCCTGTGCGACGCGCGATTCAAGTAATCGCGCGCGAAAGATGCGCGCTGAGAGAGGGGCTTCAAGGGATCTCGCGCGAGGGGTCGCGGAGCATGCGATTGCTCCGGCGCCAAACTTTTCCGGTCCTCTCCCCGACGGGGCGAGGACGTTTTAAGGCGAGCGCAATCAACGAATGACGTTGACGCAGGAAGTTCGTTCATAAACTCTCGCAATCGAGCGCGAAGTCAGAGCAGCGCGGTCAGTTTCTCGGGCGGGCGTGCGATGATCGCGCGCTTGCCGATGGTGACGATCGGCCGCTGCATCAGTTCGGGATGCTTCAAGAGCAGATCGATTATCTTTTTGGGTTCGACGTAGTCCGAAGCCTTCAACCCCAGTTCGTCGAAGCGTTTGTCCTTGCGCACCAGATCCGCGACCGGCCCGTCGAGCGAGGCTACGATTCGTTCTAGGGTCTCCCGATTGGGCGGATCCTTGAGATACAGGACCGTATCGAATTGAACGCCGCGTTCGCGCAGCAGTTCCATCGCGCCGCGGGAGTTACCGCAAGCGGGATTGTGAAAAATTGTGACCCGCGCCATCCTTTTCTTGCCTCCGGTTTTGCAGCAGCATAGCCAGCGGGAGCAAAGATGAAAAAGACCTCCGCATCGATCCTGAGATTCGCGGCGAGCGTCGCGATTGCGTTCGCGCTATCAGCCACCGGCTACTGCGCCGAAGTATCCGGCACTTTCGTGAGCTTCGACGGCAAGCCGGTCTCGGACACCCAGCTTCATTTCGAAGCGATCCCCGGCGGCGACATCTACATGACGCGCACCGGAGCAGACGGCAAATTCTCGACCACACTTCGTCGCGGGGCTTACGAGATTCGCACCGAGCGTGGACTGGTGCTCAAATCGCGGGTGCGGATCGATGCGACCGATCTGAACGTCGGCCAATTGCGCGACGGAGCGCCGCTCGACGTGCGCCGGCCCTTCCAGCGCGAGGTGCTCGGTCCGGCGATTGTGGAAACGAGCGCTCCCGCAACCGCGCATCTGGGCAATGCTGCGGGTCCTTCGACGGTGAGCACGCTAAAGCCACCTGCGCCGGCCGCGTCGCCCTCAACCGCTCTCAAATAACGAGGACGCCTCCGTCGGCGGGTCAACACAGGTCGGTTTGGCCGCGAGAATCCTGAGATGGCGACGAGAAATCCTGCGATCGAATCTATCGAACGGTCGCCGTTCACGCGGATTCTCGGCATCTCGATCGTCTCGGCCGCAAACGGCGAGGCGAGGGCGCGGATGCCGTTCGATGCGAAGCTGCTCAACGACGGCGGCCTCGATGTACCCGTGCACGGCGGCGCGATCGCCTCGTTCGCCGACGTAGCGGCCTGCGCCGCGATATGGACGCTTCCGGCTACGCAGCGCAGCGCAACCATTTCGATGACCGTGAACTACACGGGCCCCGCGATCCGCAGCGACCTTGTCGCACGGGCGGTTGTTCGCCGCACAGGCAAGCGCGTCGCAAGCATCGCGGTCGAGATTCGCGACGCCTCCGATGCGCTCATCGCCGACGCCCTGGTCACGTACAAGATTGCGTGATTGTTAATTGCGCCCGCCGCGACGCGAACCCTTCGATGGTCGCCGGTCGCATCGGGGCGGAGTTTAATTGCCGAGTAACCTTTCATTCACGAAGATAACCGTCTGACAGTGCGATCCTCCCGCCGGCTTCCAATGGCGGAAGCTGAAATGGAGGATCACGCATGAAGCTCGGACTTCGCGCGGCGGCGCTGGCCGCAACATTCCTGCTCTCCGCGACGCCGGCGCTTGACGCACAGCAGGCTCGGCGCATCTCGGGAAGCCACGATAATTCCAACCACATCAGTCATGTTCTCCTGATCAGCATCGACGGGATGCACGCGCTGGATTTCGAGAATTGCAGCAGGGGCATCGCGACCGTGAACAGCGGCGGTCCGTATTGCCCCAATCTCGCCGCCCTGGCGCTGAACGGCGTCAACTACGTGAGTGCCTCAACGTCGAAACCTTCGGATTCTTTTCCGGGGTTGACTGCGTTGGTTACCGGAGGTTCCCCGGTTTCCACGGGCGCCTATTACGACGTCAGCTACGACCGATCTCTTTCTCCTCCGGCGAAAACGACGCCTTATGGAATTGCGGGCGGCAGTTGCCCGCAGCAGGTTGGCACGCAGGTCGGTTTCGACGAGGAAATCGACATCGATCTGACGCGACTGGACGCAGGCGGCGGAATCAATCCTGATTATCTGCCGCGCGATCCAAAGAACAATTGCGCTCCCGTCTACCCCCACAGCTTTATACGCGTGAACACGATCTTCGAGGCCGTCAAGGATGCCGGCGGGTACACAGCGTGGTCGGACAAGCATCAATCGTACGAACTGACCAAAGGCAAGAGCGGCCAGGGAGTCGATGATTTCTTTTCGCCGGAGATAAACTCCAATGTGGTCGGAATTCCTGGAATCAAAACACCCGCGGGCGTCGATTGCTCGACCGTTCAGGATAGCAGCCAGACCGGCGCATGGACCGACAGCTTCGCGAATATCCAGTGCTACGACAGCCTCAAGGTTCAGGCGATCGTCAACGAGATTGACGGTCGAACTCACGACGGCAGTCAGAAAGCCCCGATACCGAATCTGTTCGGAATGAATTTCCAGGCGGTCAGCGTCGGACAAAAATTAGTCGAGAAGAATGTGGCCACCGGCGGCTACATGGACGCGATCGGAACGCCAAGCAGCGAACTGCTTGGAGAAATCGAATTCGTGGATGCGTCCATTGGGCGCATGATCACGGAACTCAAGAACCGCCACGCCTTTAGTTCGACCTTGATCGTTGTCACGGCCAAGCACGGCCAGTCGCCAATCGATCCGGCCCGGGTCCTGCGCATTACAGGTGACACCAAGAGCAATCCCAAGGCTTTGGCGCCATCCGATATCCTCGGCGGAGTCGGTGGAACCACCGTAGCGCAGGCCGACGAGGACGATATCTCACTGTTATGGCTGAACAACGATCAGAATCCGTCGACGATTGCGACGGCGGTCGCGACCCTTGAGGCCAATGCAGCCAATGGCGGTTTCAACGGCGGTGAGATTTACTATGGACCTGCTCTCGACCTGCTCTATCCCGATCCTTCGGTCGATCCGCGCACCCCGGACATCGTGATTCAAACCAACGTAGGGGTCATCTACACGGGCGGACAAAAGAAGGTCGCCGAACACGGCGGATTCGCTCACGATGACACCAACGTAATGATGCTGGTTTCGAATCCGATGCTGCCGCAGGGCACGATCGCGAGTCCGGTAGAAACCGCGCAGGTGGCGCCGACGATACTGCAGGCGCTATCCATCAACCCGCTGCTGCTTGGCGCGGTTCGCAATGAAGGCACGCAGACGCTGCCCGGGCTCGTCTTCTCCGGGTCGCACGGCTACTGAGCCAGGCGACTGAAAGCCTCCGCCCTGAAACAGAAGCGGGCCTCTCGCGACGTGTCGATCGCGATGCCCGCTTTTCTTCGGTTAGCACGGTCCGGCGTCGCACAAATGGCTTACTGGCCGGTTCGGGTGGAATGAGATTCTTATCGGACACAACACTAGTCGGTTGTGGAAAGCCCCTCGAGAATTGCGCGAGCGTCCTTGAGGTCTTGCGTGTCGAATCCTTCGGTAAACCACGCGTAGACGGGCGCGAGTATCCCGCGCGCCTCGTCACGTCGCCCGAGTCTCGCTAACAGGCGCGCGAGGCTAGTCGATGCGCGCAGCTCCCACGACTTTCCCTGCTGGCGTTGTGCGATTTCGATAGCGGTACGCATCTCTTCTTCCGCGCCGCGCTCGTCACGTGGATCAAGCAGCATCAACTCGCCGCGCAAGCGATGAAGTTCGGCCTCGCCGAGACGATGGTCCATCGTTTCGGCGCCGCGCAGACCTGCTTCGATGGTAGAGAGTCCTTCCTCGCGGCGCTTCGCGATCAGACAGGATTCCGCCAGCAGTATCTGCCCGTAGCGATGAACGACGCCCGCTCCCGTTGCGATAAGAGCGCTCAGTCCTTCGCGTAACTGCGCCATGCCTTCATCGAGGCGGCCTTCTTCGATGAGCAGGCGCCCCATCGACATTTCTCCGCCCGCAACGTAGTAGGGAAATCCGTTCTCTCGCGAAGCTTCGATGAGAGTCTCTATCTGAGTTCGCAGATTCGCGGTGTCACGACGCAGATTGGTGATCGCAATCGACTGCAGCAGAGCGAAAGCTGTGCTAAAGGGGCGGCCTAGCTGAGCAGCCAGTGCGAGAGCCTCTTCAATTCGAGCGCGCGCCTGATCCGGATACCCAAGCATAAACAGCACCCACGCGAGTTGGCATCGCGACGGCACCACGGGCACGTCCGGCGTTCGCAGATAACGCTGAACGTCGCGATCGAGGATGGCTACCGCCTGCTCGATATGGTCGCGGCCGAGAGCAAAGTCTCCCATCCACAGACAGCACGTCCCCAGCGCCTGATGTGCGCCCGCGATAATCGGCTCGATGCCTGTCTTTTGTGCGCCTATCATCGTTTTCTCGGCAGTCGCCCGCGCTTCGCGCATGCGCCCGCGATTGAACTCCAGCCATCCGAGCCCGAACATCACGGGCAGGCTGTCGACGATGTCGGCGCGCTCGCATAGCGCGCGCACGCGAGCAACCGACGATTCCAATTCTTTCGCGGCGAATCCGCGCGTGACGGCGAGGATATTTCCGCGACAGAGCTGCACATTGAGTTCGAGCCGATCGCGCTGCGCCGACTCGCGCATCGAATCCAGATGCCGCAACGCATCGTCGAGGTAGCGAGCCGCGTCTTCGTACGCGGAACGCGAGCGCGCCTGTTCGGCCGCCCGGACGAGATATTTCACCGCCTTGTCGACATCGCTGCCGCGTCCGCAGTGATGCGCGAGTTCGCCGATGTGATCGTCGAGCTCGCCGGCGAACATCGTTTCGATTGCCTGCGCGACGCGATCGTGAATCGCGCGACGGCGTTCGATAAGCATCGAGTCGTAGGCGACCTCCTGGGTAAGCGCGTGCTTGAAGGTGTACTCGACATCGGGAAACGCAGGCTGCTCGTAGATGAACTCGCTGACCTGCAGATTGTGCAAAATCGGAAGCACGCGATCATCGGTGGCATCCAGCGTGCGGCGAACCAGCCCAAGCGAAAATTCCTTTCCGAGCACGCTGAGCGTTTGCAGCAGCTCTTTCTCCTGTTGACCAAGCCGATCGATTCGCGCCGCGAGAATCCCTTTGACGGTCGGCGGGATACGCACTGAGTCGAGTCCGCGCGCCAGCGTAACCTTTCCGTTTCGCACCAACACACCCTGGTCGAAGAGCGACTGGATCATCTCTTCGATAAAGAAGGGGTTACCTTCGGTCTTTTCGATGATGAAGCGCCTCAGGCGCGCCATCTCAGGATCGGCGGCATTCGCACTCGGTAATCCAAGCAGCGCCGAGAGCATCGCTTCAGCGCTTTCCTTTCCCAGCGGATCGAGGCGCAATTGCGTGTAGATCGATTTGCCGCCCCATTGATGGCGATACTCGGGCCGATAGTTGACCAGCATCAGGACGCGCGCGGTGCCGATCGAATCGACGAGTGTGTCGAGCAGCGCCTGGGTTTCCGAATCGATCCAGTGCAGATCTTCGAAAACTAGAATGAGCGGCTGATTCAGGCTTTCGCGCAGGATGATTCGCTTCACGGCTTCGCGCGTGCGACGGCGTCGGATTTGCGCGTCCATCTCGGCGAGCGTCGAGTCGGAATAGGGCAGCGCGAACATCGCGAACAGAAACGGCAGCGTGTCCTCCAGCGAGCGATCGAGGGCCAGTACCTTGCCCGTCATCTTTTCGCGCTTCAGCCGTTCGTCGTCGCGATCGCCGATTCGGAAATAGTCTTTGAGCAGCTCGATAACCGGCAGATACGCCGTCGCGCGGCCGTGCGACACCGATACCGCTTCAAGGACGGCGGTGTCGGACGGCGCCATCTGCTTGAATTCATAGAACAGCCGCGACTTGCCGATTCCCGGATCCGCTACTGCTGCGACGATCTGGCCGTGACCCGCGCGGGCACTATCCAGCGCGCGCTTAAGCTCGGCGATCTCATGCTCGCGCCCTATAAAATGCGACAGACCGCGGCGGGCGGATCGTTGAAGTCGCGTGCGCAGCGGACCGATTCCGGCGACCTCATATACATTAACGGGTTCGGTTACGCCCTTCACGCGCGCCGGCCCGAGCGGACGCATCTCAAAGAAGCCCGCCACCAGCCGATATGTGTTGTCGGTTATCGCGATCGCGCCGGTCGGTGCGAGCGCCTGCATCCGCGCCGCGAGGCTGGTCGCGTGTCCGATGGGGGTGTACTCGACGTGCGTATCGTCGGTGCGAATCGATCGCACGACAACTTCTCCGGTGTTAACGCCGATCCGAATTTCGATCGGCGACGAGCCTTGCTCTCTGAGCTGCGCCGAATAGCGTCGCATCTCGTCCTGCATCCGCAGGGCAGCGTAGATTGCGCGATGGGCATGATCTTCGTGAGCCATCGGTGCGCCGAACAGCGCGAATACGCCGTCGCCGGTGGACTGGACGACGTATCCGTCGTATCGATGCGTCGCTTCGATCATCAGTTCCAGCGCGGGATCGACGAGCGCGCGCGCCTGCTCGGGATCGAGATCCTCCATCAGATCCATCGACCCTTTGATATCGGCAAAAAGCGCGGTGACGGTCTTCTTTTCGCCTTCCGGGATGCGTTCTCCGCGACTCGATGTATCGACGGTTATTCGCGCACCATTGTTGCCGAGGCGCTCGGTCGATTTCGGTGATTCGGGCCGACGTGTCGTAATGCTTGCAAGCGTCGCGCCGCAATCAGCACAGAATTTTGCTGATGGCGTGGCTTCAGCCCCGCACTTGGAACATCGCGCAACCAGCGGACTCCCGCATTCGGCGCAGAATTTCTTTCCCGGCGGACTCTCGACGCCGCATTTCGGACACCGCATCGATTGCTACTGTGCCTCGTGTGCGTTGCACGCGCCAGCGCCCAGGATGGGCGATCAGTTTTGCTGACATTTCCTCGTAAGAATGGGTTCGTGTAGCGTGAGGCTCGGGTCGGGGAGCCGGCAGAGTCACGCAACCACGATCAACAAGGCCGGGTCGTAATCGAGAGAAATCGCGATGGATAAATCATCTCAAACTCAGGCGATGAGCCTGCCATCCAGGCTCGCGAAGCTGTGGATTGATCTGATCCGCGAGCTGGCGCCCAAGGTCCTGTTTTTCTTTTGCGCCTTCTTGCTGATCTTCACGCTCTTCAAAATGTTCGTCGTACAGTCCTCGATAGAATTCTCGGCTTTTACCGAAGCTGCGATCGCAGCATTGATTCTGGGCAAGGTAGTCGCCCTTCTGGATTGGGCTGAGTCGGGTTACAGATTCGAGCACTATCGCCGCATCGCGGTGATTCTAGGCAAGACCATCGTGTACGCGCTGGTGGTGCTCGTGTTTGTGACGGGAGAACGAATTCTGGAGGCGTTCCGCAAAGATAGGAGCTTCAGCGCCGCGATCGATTTCATAATCGAAAACGCGAGCTTCCATCGCTCGTTCGGACTGGTGCTCCTGATCAGCACCGTGGTCGGCGTTTACCTGACGATGCAGGAAATCGACAAAGCGATGGGCGAAGGATCGCTGCTCAAGCTGCTACTGGGCCGACCCGACGACGAGCAACGGACCGTTTGAAAAATCCTCACGCCTTGTGCTGCAAATGACTTAACGCGTGGAGTGTGCTATTAGACCTTTGCAGTGGGATGATCTGGCGATGGCGCGACGCCGTTCGTCGTCATCCCGGGAGGAGACAGCGATGAGGTTTCGCAAAAGGATCCTATCCCTGGCCGGGATGCTGGCGGTCGTTTGCGTGATCGGGGGGCAGGCTCGCGCACAGTCCGTTTTCATGACGCAGTATTACGATGTCGCCACGTCGAACAGTCCTTCTGCGTCAGGCTACGGCGGACATGGCGCTTCGGGAGGAGTTGGCGACGGTTTGGTGCGTCTGGTGAATTATTCCGATATCGACAGCGATCAGAATGGCACGCTGTGCGCGATGATCTACGTCTTCGACGATATCGAGGAGATGCAGGCGTGCTGTGGATGTCCGGTAACGCCAGACGGCTTGCGAACGATGTCGGTAATCAACAACGTGACCAAGAATTTTGGCGTAAATCGCGGAAATCTGAACGCCGGCGTAATCGACGTGGTTTCGTCCGGTTTCACGTTCGCCTCGTCAAAGCCGATACCTTTGCCTCCTCAGATCGGTCCGGCTGGCGCTTCCGGGCTCGCCTGCGATCCGTCGGGACAGTATGGGGCTCAGGTGGGGGCCGATTTCAGAACCGTCACCCCCGAGCCTGGCATCGTCGCATTTGAAACTCACACCGAAGGCAACGTGCCTGTGCCGGCTTCGGCTAATCTGACCAAGGGTACGTCAGTCAGTGAATTCCAAGCCGCCTTCCTTGACAAGGCTCATCTGAGCGAACTTCAGAGCTTCTGTGGTTTCCTGATCAGCAATGGCTCGGGAACCGGCGCGTGCAGCTGTGGCTCGGGAGACGACTTCTCGAAGGTGCCGGGCCCCCCGCCCATCTAATCGCGCACACATCTGGCTATCTGAACGCAACGCCGGCCGGAGACCAACTCCGTCCGGCGTTCGTGTTTTACCGCGGCTGTTTCAAAGCGGATAAAGCGTCGAGAAGCCCTGAAACTAGTGGTTCGGAGTGGCAACCGGTTGAGCTGTCGGCACGGCCTTGGCGCTCTTATGTGACCGCCTTTCGTGCGGATAACATTCCTTGTATGCGGCAGCCAACCATTCTCGCAGTTTCATCGATTCGATCTGGCTTGTCGCATGTTTCGGATATGGCTGATCCGACGCACCCCAACATGACGTGCTGGTAAAGTGGATAATCGTAATTGCAGGTTTCGAAGGTGCAGACAATCGGTATTGCGCGGAATAGCTTGAGAGATCGGGTCCCGGAAGGTCCTCCGATCGAAGCTCCTTGACGGAAATCGCGTGCTGATTTGGATCGAAATCGTGTTCCGTCCAAAATGTTGGTTGAAACATGCCTATCCTGCCGACCGTCAGCAAAATCTTGGAAGGCGGATCGTCAACATACCATGAATCGGAGCTGTCCGTTCCCGTATCGTTTTGCCAGTAAGTGTACGGGGTCGAGACGTAAACGCGGAACACTCTCTGCCATGTCATAATCGCCAACTTTTCCGGCCGAGAGAGGACCTCAAACACCAAGCCGATATCAGCTTTCATTTCCGCTGTCGCTTGATACTGAACACAACCATTTGCAGCGGGATGGGTTTCCACATTTTTCAGCGGAAACGTTTCGTCCGCAGCGACCGGCGCAGCAACAAGTACCGTCAAGAGCAGAACGTAGCCAAGAATTGACTTGGGCATAAGACACCTCGGGCTCGCGCGACGAGCTTATCGCGCCGCTAACCGAGAGTGTCAAACACCGGCGATGAGTATATGAACCCGTGCTGCGCTGCGCGCGCTGCTCGGAGTTTGTGGAAAAATCGTCGGCGCAACAATCATCGTTATCTTAAGCGGAGCGCGTTGCGTGCCGGGTCCCGTCGGCTTCACTCAGGGTTTGTGAAGAAATTGGGATCCGTCATTCCGAACGGAGTCCGCGTAGTGAGGAATCCCGGATCTACGATATCCGCGCTCCAGAAAAGGGCTGATCAATTCGGGACTCATCAGAAGCCGGGATTCCTCGCTTCGGCAGCCCTGCGCTCGGAATGACGGCCTTAAGAATCGACAGTCAAATTTTTTTCACAAACTCTCAGGATTTCGCCCAAGGCGGGCGAAATTCATTCATTTGCGAATCCCGAGCCAGACTTAATGCGAACTCGCGGTCGCGGAACCGCCCTGGCCTTCCTCGTAGTCGATATCAAACTCGGTTCCGCGCACCGCTGCGACCGCATTCGGCGTATGAACCTCAAAGGTCGGTTTGTTGCCGCGCATCGCGCCGGTGATGAGCGCATGAAGCTTGCCGCCGAACAGGCCCACTTTGCTCGGAGCACCGACTCCGTTGATCATCACGCTATCGTCGATGGTCAGGGTCCCGTTTTGATCCAGTCGCAGCAAACTGTTGTCGATCATTCCGATCGTAACCGAGCTGTTTGCTTGCGTAGTAATTTTGTCGTGCAGCAGGATGGGCATTTGATTCGCGACGTCCAGCTTCGAGCCCGCGCGTTCAACCTTCGCAACGCCTGTGACTTCCGTGACGGTGCCAACCTGGGTTTGCGCGCAAGCGGTCGGCTGATGCAGCAGCGACAAGATAATCGCCGCCGCAAAGAGGATCGCTAAAAGAACCGGCCTTTTTCGAGCCCGTAATGAGGTCACGTTCATTGGTCGTCCTCCCCGCCAGGTTGTCGAATTATCAATCTTATCTCGAATTCTTATGAAGCTCGAACTGCGGCCCCTATCCACCGATCTGATACATCGAGCGCTCGCGCGTCGAGCGGCCTTCGAGCAGATGATGCCCGGTAGGTTTGAGGCGCACCGCCTTGAGCAGAATCTCCGAAACTTCCTCGATCTCCCGGCCCGAACCCGAGCGCAACGCGCGACGCACATCCAGTTCGTCGTCGTTGAGCAGGCATAGATGAAACTTGCCGTCCGCCGTGAGCCTCATCCGATTGCACGTTCCGCAGTATGGCTCGCTGACCGGACTGATGAATCCCACGACGCCGCGCGCGTCGGGAAGTTTGAAATTGCGCGATTCGTCGGCGAGATTGTCGCAGCCGATTTCCGTCATCGGACCAAGCGCCGCCTCGATGCGCCTGCGCGTTTCGATGTTCGAAACGTAGCGGGCAACCGATAGCTTCGCGCATTCGCCGCCTCCCAGCGGCATCAGCTCGATAAACCGGACGTGCCAGTCGCGCTCGATCGTCAGCCGCGCGAGGTCCACAACGTCGTTCTCGTTGTATCCCGCCGTGACGACGGCGTTCATCTTGATCGGGCGAAGGCCGGCATCCTCGGCGGCCATGATCCCCTTCCAGATACGATCGAAGCTGCCCCATCGCATCTGACGCTCGACGGTTTGGGGATCGAGGCTGTCCAAGTGCACATTGACGCGATGAAGCCCGGCTTTCTTAAGAGGCGCTGCGAGGTCGGCAAGGATGAGAGCGTTTGTCGTTAGCGCGAGTTTGGCGGCGCCCTGCACTCGCGAGATGCGCTCGACGATTTCGACGATATCCAGGCGCAGCAGCGGCTCGCCTCCCGTCAGCCGAAACTTGTGGAATCCGGCGTTGACGGCCGCCCGCACGACCAGCTCGTATTCGTCAGGCGAAAGCAGGTCGGCATTGGGCAGAAATCGAAGACCCTCGAGCGGCATGCAGTAGACGCATCGGAGATTGCACCGATCCGTTACCGAAATCCTGAGGTAATCGATCTCGCGATCGAAAGAATCCCGGGGCACGGCTTCATCTTAAGCATCCCGGCGCACGCGGGCCAAGCTTTAGAGAAGCCGCGCTCGAGTGCTCGGGAGGGGCTGGTTTCGTGGCAGAGTCACCGATGGTATGCTGGAGCGTGTCATGGCAATAACGCTCTGGCGGCTGCGCGCAAAGGCGATAACAAGCCGCTCCATGGTAAGAAGCTGATGCTGTCAAAATTAATCGTGATCCTTGCAGTAACTTCGCTTGCGGCTGTGGCGTTTCGCCTTATCTACGATGAGGAAAGCGAGGCGGAACTCAGAGCGCGCGTCACTAACGAGCTGGATTCGCTTCGCGAGCATCTCTTCAAGCGTTAATCGTCGCCATCCAAGTTTCGGCATCGATCTTTCCGGTAGACTAAAGCCGCTCCGCTGCCCAATAACCAAGCATGCAATCAACGAGGCAGCGGTTCTTCGGCGCAGTTGCGCGCCTCAGCATCGAACATCCTGTCGCCGTTCTGATTTTCGCGGCGATTCTCTCGATCGCCTCGATTCTCTATACGAAGGCGCGTCTTGAGTTTCATACCGGCCAGGACGATCTGGTTACCGGCACGAGCCGTGACAGTCGAAATTATCTTCGCTTCACGCACGAATTTCCCGACCTCGACGCCCTGATAATCGTGGTGCGAGCGGAGCCGAGCTCCAATCGCGCAGAAGCTTTTGCCGACGCGCTCGCGCATACGCTCAACGCCGACCATGCGAACGTCAAAAGCGTTTTTTATCGCGTCGATTCCGGCGCGCTTTCGGATAGTGCTTTGCTCTATCTCGAATCGGATGACCTGAAGAAGCTCTCATCCCAAGTACGAGAGCATCGCGATTTCATATCCGCTTACGGCAACGACCCCTCGCTGACGACGTTCTTTCGATTGGTCAATCAAGAGGCGAATCGAGCGATGACCTCGGAGATGGCCGACGAAATCCTAGGCGCATCGGGTGATGGTAAATCGTCGTCGAAAGCCGCCACGGGCGAAGCCGGCGCACTCGATCTTTCGATGCTCTCCGCTGTCGTGCGCGGAATGAATTCGCTGCCTGACGGATCGATTGCGTCTCCCTGGGACGGTTTGTCCGGACGTGGCAATCAGAGCGGAGTACTGCGCGACGGCTACGTCGCATCGGATAATGGCAAATACCTTCTGATTCATGTCGTCCCGGGTGACGGCGTCAAGGACGGCCCCGATCCTGTCGACGTGATCCAGAAGGAAGTCGATGAGACGCGCGCGCGATTTGCAGATGTTGAGGCGGGAATGACGGGCGGGCCGGCGCTGTCGCACGCGGAAGAAACTTCGACCGCGCACGATATCGAGCTTGCGTCGATTCTCGCGATCGCGAGCAACGCCCTTTTGGTGATCATCCCGTTTCGAGGTCTCTTCGAGCCCGGCTTCGCGCTCATCGCCCTGCTGGTCGGCGTCGCATGGTCGTTCGGATTCACCACGCTCGCCGTCGGCCACCTGAATCTGCTGTCCGCCGTGTTCACCAGCATCCTGGCCGGAATCGGTATTAATTTCCCGATTCACCTGATGGCGCGCTACGACGAATCGCGCCGTGGGGGCAGCACGATGCGCCGCGGAATCGAGCTGGCCGTCATCAACACAGGGGCGGGCGTCGTCGCTTCGGCGTGCATCATGGCGCTGTCCTTCCTGATGCCGATGTTCACGGATTTCAAAGGAATCGCGGAGCTTGGACTCATATCGGCGGCGGGGCTGTTTCTGTGTCTGATATCCGCGATGGTGGTATTTCCGTCTCTGCTTGCGATGCGCGATCGCAATCGAAAGGTAAAGGCGGCGCATCTGCGAATCGCGGACGACAAGCGCCCTTCACGCCTCGTGGTTCTGTTCCGCCGTCCGTGGCCGATTCTTATCTCGGCGTGCGTTTCGGTCGCAGGCATCGTCGTTCTGGGGCCGCGGGTCGGATTCGATCAAAATCTGCTCAAGCTTCAGGCAGCGACCAGCGAGGCGGTGCGCTTCGAAGACAAGCTGTTGAAGGATTCGGGACGCTCGTCATGGTTCGCGATTTCGCTCGCAGAGAGCCGCGCGCAAGCCGACGAGATGGCCACGAAATACAGCGGGCTGCACGAGGTCTCCGACAGCGAGACGATCTCGACTTATATTCCCGACAATCAGCGCGAAAAGATGGCGACTCTCGCTGAGCTTAGGCCGGTCGTGGACTCGATCTCGATTCGCGCGCCGGGACGCCCGAGCGATCCCGTCGCGCTCGGGCACGAGCTTGAGTCGCTGCGGTTCAAGCTCGCGTCGGCTGCTTCGCGCGATTCCTCGGGCGAAATCGCGCAGATCGCAGATCAGCTCAAGCGGGCGATTTCGCGATTGCGCGACAATCCGGCCGCATTCGCCGACTATGAATCCGCAATCGCGACCGACCTGCGCACCAAGCTCGATCAATTTCGCCGGGCGCTCTCGCCCGCCGAGGTCACCGAGGCGACTCTCCCGCCGATTATTCGCGAGCGCTTCATCGGCAAATCGGGCTCCTACCTGGTGCAGATCTATCCGCGCGGAGACGTATGGGACGATGCGCCGCTGGCGCGCTTCATCGGCGCGTTGCGCATGGTCGATCGCGACGTCACCGGACCACCGGTTCAGACCTGGTCGATCGCGACAATAATGCGCAAGGGATACGAGCGCGCCGCGATCTTCGCGCTGCTCGCGGTGTTCATCTTCGTTTATCTGGATTTCCGCGACTTCCGCGACACGATGCTCGCGACGATCCCGCTCGTTTTCGGCGGCGCGTGGATGCTCGAAATCATGGGCTGGCTCGGATGGGAGTTCAATCTCGCCAACCTGTTTGCAGTTCCGATCATCATCGGCACGGGCGTCGATAACGGCGTCAACATGCTTTATAGATGGCGCGAGGAACGTCATACGGGGGAACTCATCTTGACCAAAGCCGTCGGCAAATCGGTAACCGTGTCCTCGATGACCACAATCGCAGGTTTCGCCGCGCTGATTCCGGCGACTCATCGCGGAATCTCAAGCCTCGGATGGGTGCTTAGCCTGGGCGTGATTTCAATCCTGATCGCGACGCTCGTGGTGCTGCCGGCGATTTTCGAAATAGTCGGCCGTCGAATGCATCCGGCTCACGACGCAAGCGCGCGGGGAAGCCGCCGCCGAATCGCGGCTACGGGCAGCCTCGGCGTAATCGCGATCGCTGCGCTCGGCGCTTTGCTGATCGCGACGCCCATCGATGCGGCGCAGGCAAATCGCGCGAAGGCCGAAGCTCTCATTCAGCAGGCGGAGCAGTTGGTCGCGCAAGCCCATCAAGCGGATCCGCTGGATACCGACAAGGTCAAGGCCGCGATGGCCAAGCTGCACGAAGCAATCGCGGCGGATCCTCGCGACGACAGCGCCTATATCGATTTGGGCTTCTGTTACGGTCTGTTGAGGGAGCCGGAGAGCGCCGTCGAAATGTATCGCAAGGCGACGGTGCTGAAGCCCTCGCCCGCCAATTTCAAAGAGCTGGCGGATATCTACCTGCGCACCGGGGATTACGAAAACGCGCTGATGGCTGCGAACGCCGGGCTGCAAAAGGACTCGTGCAACGCGCCGCTTTTGAACGCGAAGGGAATGGCGCTGCACTATCTGACGCGGTTTGACGAATCGAAAGATGCGCTCAAGAAAGCAGTCGCTTGCGATCCTTCATTCGAGGTCGCGCGGCGCAACCTCGAAGCGATCGACGCCGAAGCAGCCAAGGGAACGTCCAAGACGAAGCATTAGACTATCGCAGGAACCTCATGTCCCGGAGCACGTCTAGTGCGTGTTTTCCTCGCGAATTGATTTCACCACCAGATACGGAAACGTCGGATCGAAAACATAGCCGTTGATTTCGAGAGGTTTGCCGGCATCGGCGGCCTTGATGATTCGATCGCGGGTGAAATCGTCGGCGATCACTTCAACCCGCTTGGTCAGGAGCGAATGGTAGAGGTCGCGGGCGTAGTCCTCGTTGGTCCCGAATGCAAGTTCCGCGCTGCGCATGTCTACCGCGAGAACCATCTGGATGTCCTGGTCGCCGACGTGCAGTCGCATCGTACGCGCCTCCGACATCGATGTATCGCCGGGCGACTTCAAATGCCCATCGACGGTTAGCGTCATGTCGCGAAACCGCTGAGGCGAGGTGATGTTGGTCGGGGCGAAGAAGTTTGCGCCCGGGCCGCCGCTCGCGCCCGGACCCGCCGCGACCCCTGCGCCGAAAGCACTCGCCTGCCCGGCAGCCGCCAGCACAACCGCGATCGCGAACGCCGCAATCTCGAAGCGAATTTTCATGACGGAACCTCCCGGCCTGGAGGCCCAGACTCTCAGTCTCCTGTTATGGGGCGCTCGGGTTCTCCCGTGCAGTAGGCGCATCGGCACATATCGCGAAGCTGCCGCGTTGTGTAGAGCGTCTCGTGGCCGTCGGCCCATCCGAAGAATACGGCCTGCTCTCCCAACCGCGAGAATTGCCTAAGCCGCTTGCTTGCTTCGGGCAATTCGCCCTCAACCTGCCCCTTGCAGGCTTCGCACATGCACCATCGGCGCATGCTGTCGAGCGGAAGGATGCTGTCGTGGCCGTCGGCCCATTGGACGCCGACCGCATAGCGGCCCACTTCGTGAACTGAGCGGATGCGAGGTGACTTTGTATTCAGGTGCGCCATTTGCGATCACATTATAAGCCGCAGCGTGCTCTTACGGGAGCAGCTTTTTCGCAAGCCAGGCGCAATCGCGAGATTGTCCGCGCGGCGCCGGGAGCATTAGAATTTCGCGGGCAAGGAGTCGTCGGTGGCAAGCAACAAGGCGGTTTTGTTGATTTCGTGTCTCGATCAGCGCGGCATCATCGCACGCGTTTCCAATCATCTTTTCAAAAATGATTGCAACATTGTCACGTCAGATCAGCATACCGACGATGAAGACGGGCACTTTTTCTGGCGCATCGCGCTCGACAGCGGACGCCTGAGTGCCGAAGAACTTCGCATCGAGCTGAACAACTCGCTCGAGGCTCTTCTCCCTGGACTCGAGTTGAAGTGGCAGCTTGTCGATGCGGCGCGGCGCGATCGCGTCGTGCTGATGGTATCGAAGCTTCCGCACTGCATGATCGATCTGCTCGCGCGCCATCACGAAGGCGAGCTCGACGGCGATATCGTTGCCGTCATCGCAAATCACCCGGATCTCGGAGCCCTGGTTAAGCCGTTCAACGTGCCGTTTTTCGTCATCCCGATTGCGCGAGAGACCAAGGCGCGCGCTGAAACCGAACTGCTGAAACGCCTGACCGATCTAGGCGCCGATACCGTCGTGCTCGCGCGATACATGCAGGTGCTGTCTGGAGATTTCCTGCGCGCGTGGGGCAAACCGATCGTAAATATCCATCACAGCTTCCTGCCTGCGTTCGCGGGCGCGCGACCTTATAAGCAGGCGCACGATCGCGGCGTTAAACTGACGGGAGCGACCGCGCACTACGTTACCGAGGAGCTCGACGCCGGACCGATTATCGCGCAGGCGACGATTCCCGTGACGCATCGTGACAACGTCGCGGAGCTGACGCGCAAAGGCAAGGACGTCGAGGTTACAGTGCTTGCGCAGGCGGTGCGTGCGCATTTGCAGCATCGCGTGCTCCTGCACGGAAATCGAACGGTGGTCTTTTAGATATCTGCGGCGGTAACCACGACTGCGAGACCGGGGAACTTTTGAGCGAAATCGCGAGCCGGCGCTCGCGAGTACATGTTTTGCCGTCGGCTTCAGAAAGCGCGCTTAAGCATGCGATGAAATTGCAGACCCAAGTCGGGATCGTTGGCGCCGGACCTGCCGGGCTGATGCTGGCGCATCTTCTCAATCTGGAAGGCATCGAGTCCGTCGTGATCGAGAATCGGGGCCGCGATTATGTTCAGGAACGCGTGCGCGCCGGCGTTCTGGAACAGGGCACAGTAGATCTGATGGTACGTACGGAAGTCGGCGAACGGTTGTTGCGCCAGGGATTGCTTCACAAAGGGATCGAAATCCGCTTCAACGGCGAGGAACATCGAATCGATCTGCACGCACTCACCGGTGGACGCGCGATTACAATCTATGGTCAGAACGAGGTCGTTAAGGATCTGACCGAAAAAAGGATCGCGTCCGGAAAGCCGCTTTTTTTCGATTGCGAAGAAGTCCGGGTCAGCAGTTTCGAATCAGATGCGCCACGCATCGATTTCAACCATGGCGGAGAGCAGCATCAGATTGGCTGCGATTTCATTGCCGGGTGCGACGGATTCCACGGCGTCTGTCGCCCGTCGATTCCCGCCGGCGCTCTAACGATCTACGAGCGAGCCTATCCATTCGCGTGGCTCGGAATCCTCGCACGTGTCGCGCCCTCATCGGATGAATTGATCTACGCGAGCCATGAACGGGGGTTTGCGCTGCACAGCATGAGATCGCCGCAACTGACGCGATTGTATTTGCAGTGCGCGGTGGACGAAGACCTGTCGAACTGGCCCGATGACAGAATCTGGAACGAACTGCAGCGCCGATTCGAGACCCGTCGCGGATGGACTCTGCGGCGCGGTCCGATCGAGCAGCGTGGAGTCACTCCGATGCGCAGCTTCGTCGCCGAGCCGATGCAGTTCGGGCGGCTGTTTCTGGCGGGCGATGCGGCGCATATCGTACCGCCGACGGGCGCCAAGGGTCTGAATCTGGCTGTCGCGGACGTGCTGGTTCTCTCAAAAGCGCTGGCAGAATTTTATTCGCGCGGCGCATCCGACGCGCTGGATCGGTACTCCTCGACCTGCCTGAGGCGTGTATGGAAGGTGCAGCGCTTCTCGTGGTGGATGACGTCGATGCTGCATCGGTTTCCGGACGAGACGGCCTTCGATCGACGCCGACAGATCGCGGAGCTCGAATATCTGACGAGCTCCCGTGCGGCAGCGGAATCTCTGGCTGAAAACTATGTTGGGTTGCCGATGTGAAGCCGGACGGAGCCGGCAAATCCAGCTCCGTCCGAGTCGATAGCTACTTCATCGCGCGCACGCGCTGATTCGCCTCGCGTCCGAGACATTTCTGCAACCAGCTTTGCGCTGTCGGCGTGGATGAAAGATCCAGTTTCATCATCGGCGCCCAACTTAGCACTGAAGCAACGTTGAGATCGGCAATCGTGAAACTTTTCCCGAGCAGGAAATCTTTTCCGCCGAGCGCGCCATCGAGCGCCTTTAGCGGAGCTTTGAGCGCCTCGATAGCCGCCTGCGCCGCTGTTTCGTCGCGTTTGTCGGGCGGATTGAGGACTCGATTGCGCAGGATTGTGAGCAGGTGCGGCTCGATTTCCGTCATCGCCCAGAAGCTCCATTTGTAAGTGTCGCCGTGTGACGCCACGTCCCCCGGCCACAGCGTATTCTTCCCGTACTTCTCAGCCAGATACAGGTTTATCGCCATCGATTCCCAGATAAAGTGGCCGTCCTCTTCAAGCACCGGAATATGACCGCCCGGATTGCGTTTGAGGTTCTCGGGCGATTTGGCTTCGGTGGTCGCAATCGGCACGTGATCATACTTTACGCCCAGTTCTTCCAGCGCCCACAGGCATCGCGCCGCGCGTGATCGCGAAGTCCCATACAACGTTGTCATGCGAAGTCTTCTCCTTTCGAATCGAGAAAAATTTTCCAGTTACCTCGAGCCGTCACCATTTGTGGCTGCATGCGTCTCATCAACAGGAGTCTGTTAGATAGTTCAGAAAGTGATTTTTTCCAACTGATTTGTGTCGACGTTGCGGATGTAAAATGTAAAATAATTCTCGAGTGGTTAGAGTTAGCGATCTCGCGTCGAAGTCCGCTGCGATTCTGATCGTGGAGGACGACGAAGATGCACGCGCCGCGCTCGCTGAAATTCTCGAGATGAGCGGCTACGCCGCCGTTGGTGTCGCCAACGGCCTGGAAGCGTTGGGTTATCTTAGAGACTCGACGCAGCTTCCCTCTTTGATAATCCTTGATCTCATGATGCATGGAATGGACGGCTGGGAGTTTCGACGCTTGCAGAAGCGCGACTCCAAGCTCGCCCACATTCCGGTTATGGTTGTGACGGCGCTTAACGGAGCGAGGATAGACGCCGACGAAATAATGCTAAAGCCGCTCGATATCGACAATTTTCTCGGCATCGTCAAACAGTACGCGGGCGGCCGGGGAGCATAGGAGGGCAGTGTCTCAGAATTTCGGCGAAATTCTCGCAATCGAGCAACGCGAGGCAAGGGCGATGCTCGAGGGTGACATTTCAGAACTCGAAGCGCTGTGGTCTGATACACTGATAGTTAACAGCACCTCGAACCTAATCGCCGGCAAGGACATTTTGCTCGACCTTATCCGTACCGGCAGGCAAGTTCGAACTTTATGAGCGCCGCACCGTGAAAGTGGTCGACTTGGATAAAGCAATTGTCACAACCGGCAGCGAGACGTCGCGCCTGGCCATCCAGAATCCCAAAGAGCTTTTCATTTGCAGTTATATGAACATCTGGACGAGAGACAGCGCGGGCATCAAGCTCCTGGCGCGGCACGTGGGACTCATCAACCGAATCAGCGGGAGCTGAACCGGCGTCATCCGCACAACATGTCTCCGACCAGATCGCTTTGGGGGACCGCCCCCTGGGATCGTACTCGGATCTCGTCGCAAAGCTCGGTGGTTCCGCGCGCGACCGGCGCTGCGATCGTCGGCGGCAGATTCACAGGTTGCTCGACGGCATATCATCTTGCACGCAGCGGTGTGCGCTGCGTCGTGCTCGAGGCCGGCGCGATCGGAGACGGGGCGAGCGGCAGGACGGGAGGACTGGTGCTGGAGGGCACGGCCGTCGGGGTGCTCGACGGCGTTGAATCGTGCATTCCGTACCTCGAATCGCTGGTCGAAACCGAGCACATCGATTGTGACTTGCGCACGCCGGGATGCTGGGAGATCGAGCATCGCGGCTCTTCTTCGTCGCGAATGCTGCCCTGGCTCGACGGCGGCGCGCCCGTGGCGATCAGGCGGGCGATCGCAGGCGGCACTGCCGAGCCTGCGAAGCTGGCGGCGGGCCTCGCCGACGCCGCGCTCAGAGCTGGAGCGACGATTTGCGATCATGCCCGCGTCCGTGAAATTCGAATCGGCGACACTATCGAAGTCGTGACGGAGCGCGGCGACGTGCGGCCCAATTGGGTCGTCGTTGCCGCCAACGCGTGGATCGATTCGCTGGTGCGCGGAATCGGAAACGATTTGCGCAGCTCGCTTACATTCGCGTGCGCGACGGCGCCGTTAGCCGACCGAATGATCGATGCAATCGGGTTGGGAGAACGGATTCCGTTCTACACTACCGATCTTCCTTATCTGTGGGGGCGCGTCACGGCCGACAATCGGGCAATTTTCGGCGCCGGTCTGCTCTTTGGAGCACCCGACGATTTGGAAGATACAGGAGTCGGGCAAAACGATTTCGATCGCATCCTGATCGATTTGCGCACGCGAGTAAGAAAACTTCATCCTGAGCTGGCAAACGTCGAGATCGATCATTCGTGGGCGGGACCTATCGCGTTCACCCGCGATGCTGTACCGATTCTCGCGCCGCATCCGCAGTGCTCGCGTGTCATCATTGCGGGCGCGTACGCGGGCCACGGCGTGGCGCTAAGCGTCAGAGCCGGCGCGATCATCGCAGCGTCGATCGTCAGTGGCGACGCCCTGCCGGATTGGGGAAATCCCGCACGCGCCGGCAGGCTGAAAGCCTAAGTCGCCGAACGTTCGCGAGGTTACAGCGCCGCGTACACCGCATCGATCAGCGCGGCGGCGCGCGAATCGATCAACAATCCGTTCGCCATCTGGTTCATCGTATATCCAAAGCCGACTTTCGCGATCGGATCCGCGAATCCCAGCGACCCGCCCGCTCCCGGATGCCCGAAAGATTTCCGATTTGGACCAAACGCCGCTCCCGGCTGCGACAACATAAAGCCCATCGAGAACCGTGTCGGCATCTGCATCAGCACCTGGTCGGGACCGTATGACTGCTCAGCGTAGAATCGTTCGATCGCCTGGCGGCTGACGATTCGACAGCCGTCGAGCTCGCCACCACGCGCCAGCGCCCCATACAGCCGCGCCAGCGAACGCGCAGTGGCGTGACCATTGCCGCCGCCCAGCTCCGCCGCGCGCCATTCGCGCGAGTTGACCAGGTTCGGTTTGGTCAGAACGGGAGGATTCAGGAACGCTTTCGCAGTGGGGCCTTCCAGATCTTTCATCGCCTCTTCGAACAGATTCGGCTCACCCGGCGCCGGCAGAGGTGCGGGTAGGAGGTCGGAAACACGGACGTCGTGCTTCGCGTCCAGTCCGATATGCGCATCGAGGCCCAGCGGTTCGGCGATCTCGGTTCTGAAATACGCGCCGAGCCCTTTTCCGGAGATTCGCCGGATGAGTTCTCCGGCGAGCCACCCGATCGTCAGCGCGTGATAGCCGTGCTTGGTTCCGGGCTGCCACCACGGCTCCTGCGCGGCAAGCGCGTTGGCCATCGTGTCCCAATCAAAGATTGCGTTTTCATCAAGCGTCTTTTTGATAGCCGGCAAGCCCGCGCGATGGCTCAGCACGTAGCGCACAGGGATGTCTTTCTTTCCTGCTTGCGCGAATTCAGGCCAGTAGCGCGCGACCGGCTCGTCGGGATCGAGCTTGCCCTGATCGATCAGGCGATGCGCACAGGTCGCCGTGAGGCCTTTCGTCGTCGAATAGACGTTGACGAGAGTGTCGCGCGTCCACGGGCGGGCCTTTCCCTTGTCAGCATGACCGCCCCAGAGATCGACGACCGGACGCCCGTCAATGAAAATCGCAACGGCGGCGCCAAGCTCTCCGCGCTTCTCGAAATTCTCCGCAAAGGTTGTTTTAATCCCCTCGAAACGCTTGTCGCACTCGCCTTCAATCCTGAAATCTGACGACATTCCCGGCCTCCTGATTTGAAGTCTCTATAACATCAGAACACCCGCCCCCTGCAATGAAAACATCGAATCCGAGTTTTTTGTTGATTTTCCAACAACATATCCAGGATACCGTTGCGCCGGGCTTATTCGAGAGTGAACGTTTTGTTGTTGGGCAAGCGATAGAGACGGCGCTTCGGCGTCGGTACAATGTCACGAGTGTCCCGGCCAGCCGCACTCCTTTTCGATTTCGGGGGCACCCTGGATTGCCCGTCGCATTGGCTCGATCGATTCGTGTCACACTACCGTTCGAGTGGATTCGCGATCGAGCGCGCCGAACTAGACCCCGCATTTTCGCACGCCACCGAGGCCGGATATCGCGTTTCGAAGCGATTGGAAAAGTTCAGCCTTCTGGAACTCGTGAGATTCCTCGTCGGCCAGCAGTGGGAATATCTGCGTTCGCAGGGACCGGAAGGATATCGCGAGATGATTTCCGCGATGGCGCCGCGCGCGAGGTTCGATGCGGTCGAGAAAATCAGCGAATCGTTCGTGCGCGAGACATCGCAGGGGATGCGTCGCAATACGGGGGTTCTCGCCAAATTAAGCGAGTCATACAAAATCGGGGTGGTATCGAACTGGTACGGCAACCTCGAAACGATCCTGACCGAAGCCGGAATGCGGAAATTCGTTCGCGCGGTCGGCGATTCCTCGCGACTGGGCGCATTTAAGCCCGATCCCGCGATTTTTTCGAAAACCCTCGCGATGCTTCGCGTCGAGCCGGGAGCGGCCGCGATGGTCGGCGATTCGATGCTCAAAGATTGCGTGCCCGCCCATCGCCTCGGCATGCGAACCGTTCTGTTGCGCGTCGAAGGTGCAACCGTCGCTGCGCAGGAAAGCGACTTCGCTCCCGATTACACCATTCGATCTCTCGACGAATTGCTCAATTTCCGATGGTAACTCGATTGCAAGGAGCCATCCTCGCTGCGGGACGCGGCGAGCGCCTTCGCAAAGGCGTCGACGATTTGCCCAAGCCTCTCGTCAGCATTGGAGGGACACCGCTGATCGTTCGGCAGGCACATGCGCTCATGAGTGCGAATGTTGAAGGCATTGTCTCGGTCATCAATTCCGAAACTGCAGCCGCGATGGGAAAAATATCGCTGGAAATGCCGCAAAATGTCCGCGTTATCGTTCGCGATACCGCCAATTCGATGGAGACCCTGTTCGCGATCGGAGAGCATCTGCAACCGGGATATTTCCTGATGACCACGGTCGATACAGTCATGCCCTCAGCGGAGTTTTCGCGTTTTGTAAATTCCGCGTTACAGATGCTTAATTCTCACGCAGATGGTATCGGCGGGGTTATAGGTGTCGTAAAATGGCGAGGCGACAAAAGACCCCTCTTCGCTAAAGTTTCGCCTTATGGTACCATTACCGGCTTGGGAGATTCGGAAACGCCCTTAGTGACGGCCGGGGTCTACCTGCTTAACACGCGAATCTTCGAATATCGCGAACTTGCGCGGCGCAAAGGATTGGATGCCATGCGTCGCTTCTTGGCATTGCTGATCGACAAAGGGATGAAGCTCGGAGCCGTCGAGATAGGTTCGAGCATCGATGTTGACGAACCGGAGGATCTTAACGCGGCTGAGGCCGTGATTGGAGAGAGCAAATGAACAGGCGCGCGATTGGTGTTTACCGCGAGCCTCAGTTCTCGCCCGGAAAAGTCGAAGCGGACGCGGGAATTATGGACGCGGTGCTCTCGGAATTGTCGTCGTATGGAGTGACTACTTCGGCAGTCGACGCGGACGGGTTTGCCACCGGAGCCGTTGTCGAAGCGGAGCTAATCCTTGCGATGTGTCAGAGCGAGGCGGCCCTCAAGCGCCTTGCAGAAGTCGAGGCCAACGGAGCGATCGCACTGAATCCCGCCCTCGCAATCCGGAACTGTTATCGCGATCTCCTCGGCGTCGGGCTGGTGCGCGCCGGGGTTCCCACGCCCCCGGGCGTGCTGCTATCAACGGGCATGCCGCTCGATACGCGCGCGCTTGCGGCGCTCGATATAGATGCGGGCGTTTATATAAAGCGCGGCGACATGCACGCGCTTGGCCCTGACGATGTTCGCCCGGCGAACGGACGCTCGGAACTCGTTACCGAACTCGAGGCGTTTGCCCGCCGAGGCATTCGTAGCGTGTTCGTCCAGCAGGCGGCCGAGGGTTCGACATTGAAGTTCTATGGCGTCAGCGGCGGCGAGTATTTCAGTGTGATCGCCGGCGAAGGCGAGGTCTCCGAAGCTGTGTCGCGCGCGCTTGCCGAAGCTGCGACCGCTGCCGCGTCGATGCTCGGGCTGCACGCGTGGGGTGGCGACGCCATCTTGAATGAAGACGGGTTTCAGATTATCGACTTCAACGACTGGCCCAGTTACAGCCGCGTCCGATCTCATGCGGCTCGCGCGATAGCGCGGCGCGCGATGAAGATGCTGGCGCGCGCGCGCTGATGTACCAGAAGCAATGAAAGGAATGGCGCTGCTGCCTCGATGACCGATTCGAAACCGTTACTGCCGTCAATCAAAACAGAGGTCCCGGGTCCTCGCTCA
>Ga0335069_10001712_pt1 | contig 34932 bp, 33 predicted proteins | sample Lox_Sample_11_FD_206714 | JGI IMG/M metagenome (GOLD analysis project Ga0335069, IMG submission 206714) | Soil microbial communities from Loxahatchee National Wildlife Refuge, Florida, United States - Lox_Sample_1.1 | ecosystem: Environmental > Terrestrial > Soil > Wetlands | place: USA... | reverse complement strand
GATGGCGCGCGTCGCTTGACCCTAAGGCCGCCCGGAAGCTCGGGCAGATCCGACCGAATCCCGCGATCGATACACGCGGACATGGCGTCGCGAATAGCCGAAAGCCGGGCGGAAATTTCTCCGGGAGCGAGATTTGCTTCCTCATTCTCGCGCATTAGCTGCGCGATGCTCTTGCCGGTTTCCGCCGCACGCGCGAGCAGTTCCTCGCCCGAATGGAAGGGGTGCGGAACGTCCAAGCTGCTCTCGGACGCACCGCGCGTTGTCTGTTCCTCGTCGAGGACGGCCCCGCCGCCCACCGAATAATAGGAGCGCCGTCTGAGTTCTGTTCCCCGGGCATCAAAGGCCGTGAACGCCATCCCATTTGAGTGGAATTCGAGCCGCTCGCGCTGAAGGAACAGCAGGTCGCGTCCCTCGTCGAAATCGATCTCATGATCTCCGCCAAGCTTGAGTTGCTTGTGCAGGCGAAATTGTGCGATCTGCGCATCGGCGGCGTCGGGATCGATATTGGCGGGCAGATACCCCGCCAGCCCGAGGAGGATTGCCCTGTCGGTCGCATGTCCCCTTCCGGTGAGCGCGAGCGAGCCGTAAAGCCGCACCTCAATTCGCGCGACCGGAAGTTTCGAGACGCGCCGCGCGAAATCGGCCGCGGCGATCATCGGCCCCATGGTGTGTGAGCTCGACGGACCGACGCCGATCTTGAACAAATCGAATGTGCTGGTAGACATGCGCTCGAGCCTATGACCTATAACGGCCTGATGCGACAGGCGCTGTTAGTGCAAGGTTGAATGAGATGTTTTTCAATTTAGAAGGGAGTGGGCCACGGCAAGGAAGCGTTCGGTGAAGAACGGATTATAGTGAAATTGCGGGAAGTGAAAATGTTGATGGCGCCGAGCAATGCGATGTCCGCCTTTATCCGAAAGTGGACATTCCCATCGACTCCCATATTAAGAAACGGTTCATTTCCCCGATTGTTATTTTCGATCACCCAGGCATTCATAGTAGGCAGTCACCACCCACGAAATACAACTGCCATCATCCGATGAACGATCCTTGCATTGTTCCACAGGCTTGCCAAAAGCCCGGGCACCGGCATAACCCCAAGACTGACATTTGGTCGTTGCGAGATCGTCGCCTTGATAAGTATTGGCGTCGGGCTTTTGCAACAGCCGGTATTCATACGACAGCTTGACGGTGCCGTCGGCGCGGCTGCCGCCGCTGACCTCCCAAACTTTTTCGGTTGAGCAGCCGGCAATGGCGATGAATAAAAATAGCAGCAGAAGTATCGTCGGTTTTTTCATTTCGAACATGTCTTTCACGTTCGTCAGGAACATGGGGTTCTCCTCTCGTGTATTTATATAGAGGAATAGAGGGCTTCTAGTTTTTGTGCAAGTAATGGTAAGTTTTGTTGGCTCCAATTTCCCAATCTTGATGCGGGATGACTGAAATAAAATACAGGCACACTTCCGGCTAAAGTTTCTACCCTTTTAGGTAAGGGGGAATGGTAAACCTCCTTACGCACATCGGGATCCGAAATTAATAAACGCAAGGCGTCTTTGCCAAGCACAACCAATAATTTTGGCTTGAGAAGATGAATTTCTTCCCGAAGGAATGTATGAACACACGTTTTGGCTGTTAATTTCTTGTCGGTCATAATTGCTGCTGCCGTAGAGGACTGACATTTAACTGCATTAGTTAAATAAACGGGCAGACCGTTTTCGCTGAGAAGGGTGTAAAGAAGGTGAATTTTTCTTCCAGTATTATTGTTCGAACTTATGTTTTCTCTGTCTTGTAGTCGTCGCGTGTAGATTGAAAATAATTCCGAGCCGACAACGTTATTTTGAGCCTGACATTGCTTACGTGCATTAATCTCCCACTCTTTTGCCTGATTTCCCGCAGGATTGAACAATATTATAAATAGACCTCTTTCTTCAGTTGATCCTCGCATGCCGCGTGGGAAACCGAGTCCATAATTTCCATGACATAAAGCTCCACAACCGTGAGGCTTTTGGTTGTAAATTCTTCTGAATAGATCATTCAGTGATTCCGGGGCCGCACAAAAAGAGGGTCTATCAATTGATGTGTCACGCCCCTTCTGATTTTTAACCACGTTTTTTATCCCACACATATCGCACTGTCCGCTGCCACCGATTCTGCGGCTGCACGAGTTTGTTAGCCGTTGGCCCGCGCTGCAATTTCTTCGCCAGCATCGACGGTGCCGGATTCTGTTTAGAACCGTGTTTCTTCATTGTGCATCAAGCCGGGAAAGATTGTTATGGCGTGGGGATTTGCAGGTCGCGGCAGATTTTCCGCGCCAGATGATCGTTGATTTCGCGATGGCGCGGAACGGTCGATGCCTTGCGGGTAGCCCGATTCACAAATACTGAATGCTTTCCGCCTTCCCTCAATAAAACACAACCGTGCTGCTGCAAATGGCGCAGCAGATCAACCCGCTTCATGTCAGCGACAGCGGTTCCCGAATGACGGCTTTTCCTTCGATGGACTCTTCGGCGAGCGTCCGGTTGGCTTCCAGCACCAGTTCGACGGCTTCGGCAAGGTTGGCCCGCGTTTCGTCGAGCGTTGCGCCCTGACTATTCGCGCCCGGCAATTCCTCGACAAACCCGATATAGCCCTCGGGTACTTTCTGAAATACGGCGGTCAGTTGCATGGCGATTTTGCTAGATAAAAATAAAGTGTAGCACGCGTAACAAATCAGAGCGCTTACCTCGGGTAATGACCGCGTCGTATGTTAAAATTCGAGGGAATTATCACCATAAATCATGGGGATTGGCTAGTTCATGTCAGGCAACACGCTCGGCAGATTGTTCTGCGTGACGTCGTTCGGCGAAAGTCACGGGCCGGCGATCGGCTGCGTGGTGGACGGCTGCCCGCCGGGACTCGCGTTGTCCGAGGCCGACATTCAGACTGAACTCGACCGCCGCAAGCCGGGCACCTCGCGCTACGTCACGCAGCGCAAGGAAGGCGATGTCGTCGAAATTCTGTCCGGCGTGTTCGAAGGGAAAACGACCGGCACGCCGATTGCGCTGCTGATCCGCAACACCGACGCGCGCAGTCAGGATTATTCCAAGATCAAGGACCTGTTCCGCCCCGGCCACGCCGATTACACCTACTGGCAGAAGTACGGCATCCGCGATTACCGCGGCGGCGGGCGGCAGTCGGCGCGCGAGACCGCGGTGCGCGTCGCGGCCGGCGCGATTGCGAAGAGGTGGCTGCAGGAAAAATACGGCGTCATCGTGCGCGGCCATCTGTCGCAGCTCGGCCCGATCGAGGTCGCGTTCCATGACTGGGACGCGGTCAACGCAAACCCGTTCTTCGCCGCCGATGCGGATGCGGTGCACAAGCTCGAAGAGTTCATGGACCAGTTGCGCAAGTCCGGCGATTCGGTCGGCGCGCAGATCACCACGATTGCTTCCGGTGTGCCGGTCGGCTGGGGTGAGCCGGTCTACGACAAGCTCGACGCGACCATCGCGCTCAACATGATGAGCATCAACGCGGTGAAGGGCGTCGCGATCGGCGCCGGCTTCGCGGCGGTCGCGCAGAAAGGCACCGAGCATTCGGACGAAATGACGCCGAAAGGTTTTCTGTCGAACCACGCCGGCGGCATCCTCGGCGGCATTTCGAGCGGGCAGGATATCGTCGTCAACGTCGCGATCAAGCCGACCTCGAGCATCCGCCTCGCGCGCCATACGATTGACACCAAGGGCCACGCGGCGGGCATCGAGACGCACGGCCGCCATGATCCGTGCGTCGGCATCCGCGCGACGCCGATTTGTGAAGCGATGCTGGCATTGGCGCTGATCGACCACGCGTTGCGCCACCGCGCGCAGAATGCCGACGTCAAAACCGCCACGCCGCAGATTCCGGCGCAGGCGCCGCAATCGGTGATCGACAAGCTGAAGCACGCCGCCGCGACCGAAAACCCCGATCCCGACGAAGCTTGAGCGGCACGGGGTTCGGGGGAGCGGCGCCGGAACTAATTCCGGCCGTTCCTATCCACTATAATTCCCCGTTTTCGCAACTATTTATCGTTTTATGGCAGCGCAGACGCTTTACGACAAATTGTGGACCGGACACGTCGTCCGCGAGGACGCCGACGGCACCGCGCTGCTGTACATCGACCGCCACTTCGTGCACGAAGTGACGAGTCCACAGGCGTACGAAGGCCTGCGCCTCGCGCACCGCAAACCGTGGCGCATCGAGTCGGTGGTGGCGACTGCCGACCACAACACGCCGACGCAGGGCTGGGAGCGCGGCATCGAGGGCGTGCACGATCCGGTGTCGAAAGTGCAAATACAAACGCTCGACGCCAATATCCACGCATTCGGCGCCAAGGCGTACTTTCCGTTTCTCGATAAACGGCAGGGCATCGTGCACGTGGTCGGGCCGGAGTCCGGCGCGACGCTTCCCGGCATGACCATCGTCTGCGGCGATTCGCACACCAGCACGCACGGCGCGCTCGGCGCGCTCGCGTTCGGCATCGGCACTTCCGAAGTCGAGCATGTATTGGCGACGCAGTGCCTGGTGACGAAGAAATCGAAGAACATGCTGATCCGCGTCGAGGGCGGGCTCGGCCTCGGTATCACCGCGAAGGACGTCGTGCTGGCGATCATCGGCAAAATCGGCACCGCCGGCGGCACCGGCTACGCGATCGAATACGCGGGCAGCGCGATTCGTGCACTCACGATGGAAGGCCGCATGACGATCTGCAACATGACGATCGAGGCCGGCGCGCGCGCCGGCATGGTCGCGGTGGACGACACCACGATCGAGTACGTGAAAGGCCGGCCGTTCGCGCCGAAAGCCGATCTGTGGGACAAAGCGGTCGCGTACTGGCGCACGCTGAAGAGCGATGAGGGCGCGAAGTTCGACCGCGTGGTCGAGCTCGATGCAGCGGCGATCCAGCCGCAGGTGACATGGGGCACGTCGCCGCAGATGGTGACGACGATCGCCGGCAAGGTGCCGGACCCCAAGAGCGAGAGCGATCCGGTCAAGCGCGATGGCATCGAACGCGCGCTGTCGTACATGGGATTGAACCCGAACACGCCGATCACCGAAATCAAAATCGACAAGGTGTTCATCGGTTCGTGCACCAACGCGCGCATCGAGGATTTGCGCACGGCGGCGCAGGTGGTCAAAGGCCGCCATATTGCGCCGAACGTCAAGCTGGCGATGGTGGTGCCGGGTTCGGGGCAGGTCAAAGCGCAGGCCGAGCGCGAAGGACTCGACAAAGTTTTCACCGCGGCGGGTTTCGAATGGCGCGAGCCCGGCTGCTCGATGTGCCTCGGCATGAACGAGGACCAGTTGTCGCCTGGCGAGCGCTGCGCCTCGACCTCGAACCGCAATTTCGAAGGGCGGCAGGGACCGGGCGGGCGCACGCATCTGGTCAGTCCGGCGATGGCGGCGGCGGCGGCGATCGCCGGGCGCTTCGTCGACGTGCGCGAAATGGTTTGAATGCAACCACAGATGAACGCAGATAAACACAGATGTTTCTTTAAAGTTGAAAGCGCATATCGGCGTTCATCCGCGTTTATCTGCGGTTTCACGGGGTTTTGAAGATGGAAAAATTTACGACGCTGAACGGATTGGTGGCGCCGCTCGACCGCGCCAACGTCGATACCGACGCGATCATTCCGAAACAGTTTTTGAAATCGATCAAGCGTTCGGGTTTCGGGCCGAACCTGTTCGACGAATGGCGGTATATGAACCACGGCGAACCGGGGATGGACAACAGCAAGCGGCCGCTCAATCCGAATTTCGTGCTCAATCAGCAGCGCTACCGCGGCGCGCAGATACTGCTCGCGCGCGAGAATTTCGGCTGCGGCTCGTCGCGCGAGCACGCACCGTGGGCGCTGCACGATTACGGTTTCCGTACGCTGATTGCGCCGAGCTTTGCCGACATCTTCTACAACAACTGCTTCAAGAACGGCATGCTGCCGATCGTGCTCGACGCCAGTATCGTCGATCGCCTGTTCCATAAGACTGCGGCGACGCCGGGTTATCGTTTGAAGATCGACCTCGGTGCGCAGATGGTGACGACACCGGGCGGCGAAATGTTCCGCTTCGACGTCGATCCGACGCGCAGGAACAATCTGCTCAACGGCCTCGACGAGATCGGGCTGACGCTGCAGCACGCGGACGAAATCCGCGCTTACGAAGATCAACACCGCCGCGCGCAGCCGTGGTTGTTTGCGTGAGGCGATCATGAAAATCGCGGTATTGGCCGGCGACGGCATCGGACCTGAAATCGTCGCGCAGGCGGTCAAGGTGCTGGAGCGGCTGCGGCAGGACGGGCTCAAGCTCGAACTCGAAGCGGCGCCGTTCGGCGGCGCCGGCGTTGACGCCGCCGGTGACCCGCTGCCGGAGGCGACACTGAAGCTCGCGCAGCAGGCGGATGCGGTGCTCGCCGGCGCAGTCGGCGGCCCGCAGTACGACGCGCTGCCGCGCGCACAGCGCCCGGAACAGGGGATATTGCGCATCCGCAAGGCGCTCGGCCTGTTCGCGAACCTGCGGCCGGCGCTGCTGTTCGATGAACTCGCGGGCGCATCGTCGCTGAAGCGCGAAATCGTGGCCGGCCTCGACATCCTGATCGTGCGCGAGCTGACCGGCGATATCTATTTCGGCGAGCCACGCGGCCGGCGCAGCAACGCGCGCGGCGAGCGCGAGGGCTACGACACGATGCTGTATTCGGAATCCGAAATCCGGCGCATCGCCGAGGTCGCGTTCCAGGCCGCGCTGAAGCGCGGCAGGAAACTGTGCTCGGTGGACAAGGAGAACGTGCTCGACACCAGCCGTCTGTGGCGCGAAGTGGTCAGGGAGGTCGCGCCGAAATATCCGCAGGTCGAGCTGACGCACATGTACGTGGACAATGCCGCGATGCAGCTGGTGCGCGCGCCGAAGCAGTTCGACGTGATCGTGACCGGCAACATGTTCGGCGATATCCTGTCGGACGAAGCCTCGATGCTGACCGGCTCGATTGGGATGCTGGCGTCGGCGTCGCTCGACGCCGACAACAAGGGTCTCTACGAGCCGGCGCACGGCTCGGCACCCGACATCGCGGGCAAGGACATCGCGAATCCGCTGGCGACGATACTGTCGGCGGCGATGCTGTTGCGCTACTCGCTGAACCAGGAAAGCGCCGCGCGGCGCATCGAGATCGCGGTCAAGAAGGTGCTGGCCGACGGCTATCGCACGCCCGACATTCACCAGTCCGGCGCACGCATGGTCAGGACCAGCGAGATGGGCGACGCCGTCGTCGCGGCGTTATAGGACGATTGAACCGCAGAGACGCGGAGAAAAACAATTTCCGTTTCCGCGTTTATCTGCGTTTATCCGCGGTTAAAATGGTTTCAGATTTTTAAGTGAGCAGCATGAAAAAAACAGGATTGATCGGTTGGCGCGGCATGGTCGGTTCGGTGCTGATGGAGCGGATGCGCGCCGAGCGCGACTTCAACCATATCGAACCGGTGTTTTTCACGACCTCGCAGGTCGGCGGCCGCGCGCCCGATATCGGCCGCGCCGGCTACGAGCCGCCGCCGCTGAAGGATGCCAAGGACATCGCCGCGCTGAAGGCAATGGATGTGCTGCTGTCGTGCCAGGGCGGCGACTACACCGGCGAGATTTTTCCGCAGCTGCGCGCGGCCGGCTGGAACGGCTACTGGATCGACGCGGCGTCTGCGCTGCGCATGCAGGACGATGCGGTGATCATTCTCGACCCGGTCAATCTCGATGTCATCAAGGATGCGCTGGCGCGCGGCGTCAAAAACTACATCGGCGGCAACTGCACGGTAAGCCTGATGCTGATGGCGCTGCACGGCCTGCTCAGGCAAGACTTGGTCGAATGGATCACCGCGATGACCTATCAGGCCGCGTCAGGCGCCGGCGCCCAGTACATGCGCGAACTGGTGCAGCAGATGGGCGCGGTACACGGAGCGGCGCAGCTGCTGCTTGCCGATCCGGCGTCGGCGATACTCGATATCGACCGCGCCGTGACGAATGCCCTTCGCGGCGGCAGTTTCCCGCGCGAGCATTTCGGCCATCCGCTGGCGGGCAGCCTGCTGCCGTGGATCGACAAGGACCTCGGCAACGGCCAGAGCCGGGAAGAATGGAAAGGCAGCGCTGAGACCAACAAGATACTCGGACGCGCCGGCCGGCCGCTGCCGGTTGAAGGCGTCTGCGTGCGGGTCGGCGCGATGCGCTGCCATAGTCAGGCGCTGACACTGAAGCTTAAAAAGGATGTGCCGATCGGCGAAATCGAAAGCATGCTTGCCGGCGCCAACGAGTGGGCGAAGGTGATTCCCAATGAACGCGAAGTTTCATTGCGCGAATTGACGCCAGCGGCAGTCAGCGGCAAGTTGCATGTACCGGTCGGACGACTGCGCAAACTGAATCTGGACAAAAACGGCGCCTATCTGGCCGCGTTTACGGTCGGCGACCAATTGTTGTGGGGCGCCGCCGAACCGCTGCGCCGCATGCTGCGTATCCTGATCGAGGATTGACGATCGTCGCACTGAGCAGAAGGCGTGGGAAAACAGTCGGCAGTTGAGCGGGGGTTTTCGGGAAAACATCAGTAATAGTTGGCCAATAGATTCATAAGGTTAGAGGCAAGATTAGCTTGCAACCCTAACTATTTGATGTTAATTTACTTGTTGGGGAAAATAAAAAAGGGCGGGTAGTGCGCAAATTTCCATACAAAACATGGTTATTGGCAGGACTGCTGGCGCTGATGCCATGGGCCGTTCACGCGGCGGGACTGGGCAAGCTCAATGTGCTGTCGTCACTGGGGCAGCCGTTGCAGGCCGAGATCGATTTGATCTCGGTGGAAAAGGATGAACTGTCCTCGATGACGGCTCATCTGGCCTCGCCTGAAGCCTATACCGAAGCCAATATTCCGTACAGTTCCGCGCTGGTCGGCGTGCGCGTCAGCATCGAAAAGCACAGCGATGGCACGCCTTACATCAAAATTTCCTCGATTCGCGCGGTCAACGATCCCTTCATCGATTTTCTGATCGAGCTGAGCTGGGCCCAGGGAAAACTGGTGCGCCAGTACACGGCTCTGATCGATCCGCCCGGCTTCACGCTGCCGGGAGTCGCGGCGCCGCCGATGGCAGTTGCCCCTCCAGCAGCGGCTGCTCCGGAGGCGAAGACGATCGAAGCGACGCCAGCTGCGCCTGAAACCGCAGCGCCTGCCGCCCCCGCAGCGGCCGCTCCGCCGGCGCCTGCCGAAGCCGGTGCGGCCAAACCGGAAGAGGCCGCGAAGCCTGCGGTGCCGACACCGGAAGCAGCTCAACAACCTCAGCCGGCGGCGGGCCCGGAAGCTGCGCAGGCCGCAGCGGCCAAGCCTGCTCCCAGCGAATACACCGTCAAGCGCGGCGACACGCTGTACAAGATCGCAAAAAGCATCAAGCCCGAAGGCGTGACCGTCGAGCAGATGCTGGTGAGCCTGTATCGCAGCAATCCCGACGCGTTCGTCGGCAACATGAATCGCCTGAAGGCCGGCAAAATCCTGCGTCCCGGAGAGCCGGAGCAGGCTGCCGAAGTTTCGCAGACCGCGGCGCTGAAAGAGATAAAGATGCAGACCGCGAGCTGGAACGCCTATCGCAAGGCGCTGGCGGAAGCGGCGGGCGCGACGCCGGCGCGCGAGAAGGAACAGGCGGCGACCAGCGGCAAGATCACGACCACGGTTGAAGAACAGGCGGCGGGCGGCAAGGCGCCGCAGGAAGTGTTGAAACTGTCGAAGGGCGAAACGGTTGGCAAGGGCGGCAAGCCGATGTCGCCGCAGGAACGCGTCCGTGCGCTGGAGGAAGAGGCGACCGCGCGTGAAAAATCGCTGGCCGAAGCGAACGACCGGATCAGCCAGCTCGAGAAGCAGATCCAGGACATGCAGCACCTGCTTGAGCTGAAGGGCATGAAAGTTCCGCCAGCGGCGCCAGCGCAGCAGCCGATGCCGGCCGCGCCGGTGAAGAGCGCGGCGCCGGAAGCGCCGAAACCCGAATCCGCCGCCGCGCCGGCCGCACCAGCGCCGAATGCCGCCGCGCCCGCAGCACCCGTTGCGGCGGCGCCATCTCCGCCGGCCAAACCCGCGCCCAAGAAACCCAAGGTGGTTACGCCGCCGCCGAGCCTGGTTGACCAGATTCTCGGCCAGCCTCTGTATCTGGGCGGCGCATTGGTATTGCTGGGCGGCGTCGGCATCGGCTATTGGGTGATGCGTCGCCGGCAGCCTGGCGGGAAGACCGGCGGCAAAGCGGGCGCCAGAAGCGCGCCGCGTCCGGATAAAAAAACCGCAACCGGCGAGGCGGAGCCGGCGGGCATCGTTCCCGCCGCGATGACGCAGACGGCGACGACGCCGGCCGCCGCCGTTGATGATGTCGATCCGATCCAGGAAGCCGATCTTTATCTCAACTTCGGACGCGACGCGCAGGCCGAGGAAGTGCTGAAGGAAGCGCTCGAAAAAAATCCCAAACATGAGGAAGCGCATCTGAAGCTGCTGCAGATCTACGCCGGCCGCAAGGACAAGGCCGCATTCGAGAAAACCGCGCTGATGCTGAAGGATCTGACCGGCGGCAAGGGCGATAACTGGCTGAAGGCCGCTGCGCTCGGCTACAGCATCGATCCCGCCAACCCGCTGTATGCCGATGGCAAGGCCGCCGCGCCGGCTGCCGCCGCACCGGCCGCCGCGGTTGATCTCGATTTCGATATCGATACCTCGAAAGCGCCGACCGCGACCGCGGTGGATCTTGAAGCCAGCCCGGCTTCGGGTTCGCTGCTGCAGCCGGGCGTTGCGACCGAGATCGAAGACATTACCCATGACAGCGCGGCCGGCAAGGGCCCGCTGGTACCGGACATCACGTTCGATGCGCCGACCGGGGAAAGCGGCACCCAGACGACCGATGTCGCGCTGGATACCGGTGCTGCGCCGGTCAACATGATTGATTTCAGCCTCGACGCGCCGGCGGCCGGCGGCAACAAGGATTTCGCGCCCGACCAGACGATGGCGATGCATGCCGGCGGTCAGGCAACCAAAACGGGAGGCATGGATTTCGATGTGGGAGAAGCGAAGGCGGCCGCCCCGCTGGTACCCGAGCTCAAGCTCGATTTCGGCGAGCCCGTGACATCCACGCCGCCGCCCGCGATCAAGCTTGACGACATCAATCTGAATCTCGATGCCGCGCCGGCCAAGTCGGAAGAGGGCGCCAGGGATGAGCACTGGTTCGACGTGCAGACCAAGTTCGATCTCGCCAAGGCCTATCAGGAAATGGGCGACAAGGACGGCGCACGCGAAATCCTGCAGGAAGTCATCAAAGATGGCGATGCCGGACAGCAGGAAGAGGCCAGAAAACTGCTCGACAGCCTCGGCTGATTTTCCCGCGTAACTTGAAAGCTGCCGCCAAGTTTCCGGCTTGAGCGGCAGTTTTATTTTCATCATGCTCCGCATCGCACTTGGGCTCGAATACGACGGCAGCGCGTTCTGCGGCTGGCAGACCCAGCCCGCCGGCTGCGCGGTGCAGGACGCGCTTGAGCGCGCGCTTGCCGCAATCGCCGGCGCGCCGGTGACAGCCGTCTGCGCCGGCCGCACCGATGCCGGCGTGCACGCGCTGGCGCAGGTCGTGCATTTCGACACCGGCGCGGAACGTCCGGAGTCGGCGTGGGTGCGCGGCGTCAATACGCTGCTGCCGGCGGGCGCGGCGGTGCTGTGGATGCGCGAAGTCGGCGCGGATTTCCATGCGCGCCATTCGGCGCGCGAGCGCCGCTATCGCTACCTGCTGCTCAACCATCCGGTGCGTCCGGCGCTCAATCGCGCCCGCGTCGGCTGGTTCCATCTGCCGCTCGACGTCGAACGCATGCGCACGGCCGCGCGGCTGCTGCTCGGCGAGCACGATTTCAGCGCGTTCCGCTCGGCCGAATGCCAAGCCAGATCGCCGGTGCGCGAGCTGCGCCGGCTTGAGGTCCTCCGTCACGGCGATTACGTGGTGTTCGAGCTGGCGGCAAACGCGTTTCTGCATCACATGGTGCGCAACATCGTCGGCTGTCTGGTCTATGTCGGCAAGGGAAAACATCCGCCCGAATGGCTGGGTGAGGTGCTGGCGGGACGCGACCGCCGTCTGGCGGCGCCGACCTTCGACGCGGCGGGGCTGTACCTGACCGAAGTCATATATGATGCGGCGTGGCAGTTGCCGGAAGCGCGCGGCGCATGGTTGGCATGAGGGTTTGTTGATGATCACGGCGGTCAAAATCTGCGGCATCACGCGCGTGCAGGACGCGCTGGCGTCAGCGCGCCTTGGCGCGCACGCGGTCGGCTTCGTGTTCTACGCGGCGAGTCCGCGGCACGTCGCGCCCGAGGCCGCCGCGGCGATGGTGCGGGCGCTGCCGCCGTTCATCACGACGGTGGGATTGTTCGTTGATGCTGACGCGCGCAGCGTGCGGCGCGTGCTCGATGCCGTGCCGCTCGGCCTGCTGCAGTTCCACGGCGACGAGACGCCGCAGTTCTGCGGCGGCTTCGGCGTCCCGTACATCAAGGCGGTGCGCGTCAGACCGGACATCGATTTGATAGAATACGCGCGGCGTTACGACGGCGCGCGCGGGCTGCTGCTTGACGCTTACGTCGACAACGTCCACGGTGGCAGCGGCACGACGTTCGACTGGGACCTGATCCCGCGCCAGCTGCCGCTGCCGATCATTCTGTCCGGCGGACTCACTACCGACAACGTCGCCGATGCGGTGCGGCGCGTACGGCCGGCGGCGGTCGATGTCAGCAGCGGCGTCGAATCGGCGCCCGGCGTCAAGGACGAGCGCAAAATCGCAGCATTCATTCGGAGTGTGCGCAATGCAGATGTATGACCTGCCGGACGAGCGCGGCCATTTCGGCCCGTACGGCGGTGTGTTCGTCGCCGAGACGCTGATCGCGGCGCTCGACGAGCTGAAGGCCGCTTACGCGCGCTACAAGGACGACCCGCAGTTCCGCGCCGAGTTCGAGTATGAGCTGAAGCATTATGTCGGCCGGCCGAGCCCGGTTTATCATGCGCGGCGCTGGTCGGAGCATTTCGGCGGCGCGCAGGTTTATCTGAAGCGCGAGGATCTCAACCACACCGGCGCGCACAAGATCAACAACACGGTCGGCCAGGCGTTGCTCGCGAAGCGCATCGGCAAGCCGCGCGTGATAGCCGAGACCGGTGCCGGCCAGCACGGCGTCGCCACTGCCACGGTCGCCGCGCGCTACGGCATGGAATGCGTGGTCTACATGGGCAGCGAGGACATCCAGCGCCAGTCGGCGAACGTCTACCGGATGAAGCTTCTCGGCGCGACCGTGGTGCCGGTCGAAAGCGGCTCGAAAACGCTGAAGGACGCGCTCAATGAGGCGATGCGCGACTGGGTGACCAATGTCCAGAATACGTTCTACATCATCGGCACCGTCGCCGGCCCGCACCCGTATCCGATGATGGTGCGCGATTTCCAGTCGGTGATCGGAATCGAGGCGCGGCGGCAGATGCCGGAACTCGCCGGACGCCAGCCCGATGCGCTGATCGCGTGCGTCGGCGGCGGTTCGAACGCGATCGGCCTGTTCTATCCGTACATCATGGACGAAAAAGTGCGCCTGATCGGCGTCGAGGCCGGCGGGTTCGGCCTCGCCAGCGGCCAGCACGCGGCGACGCTGTGCGTCGGCAGGCCCGGCGTGCTGCACGGCAACCGCACCTACCTGATGCAGGATGAAGACGGTCAGATCAGCGCCACGCACTCGATCTCGGCCGGCCTCGATTACCCGGGTGTCGGCCCGGAGCATGCATGGCTCAAGGACAGCGGCCGCGCCGAGTACGTGGCGGTGACCGACGACGAGGCGCTGCAGGCGTTTCACGATCTGTGCCGGCTCGAAGGCATCATTCCGGCGCTCGAATCGAGCCACGCGCTGGCCTATGCCGCGAAGCTCGCGCCGCAGATGCGCAAGGAGCAGATACTGCTGGTCAACCTGTCCGGCCGCGGCGACAAGGACATCCATACCGTTGCCGCAAAGTCGGGGATTGAGCTGTGAACCGCAGAGACGCAGAGCCGCGGAGAAATTCTTTTTGTTTGCGGTACCTCCGCGTCCCGGCGCCTTCGTGTTCTGTTCCTCACCATTTACCCTTCACTCTTCACCTCTCACGGAATCATTGATGTCACGCATCGCCGCCACTTTTGACGCATTGAAAAAGCAGGGCCGCAAGGCGCTGATCCCGTTCGCGACCGCCGGCGATCCCGATCCGGCGCTGACGGTGCCGCTGCTGCATGCGTTCGTCGAAGCCGGCGCCGATATCCTCGAACTCGGCGTGCCGTTCTCGGATCCGATGGCCGACGGCCCGGTGATCCAGCGCGCTTCCGAGCGCGCGCTCGCGCACCATGTCGGTCTGCGCAACGTGCTGAACATGGTGCGCGAGTTCCGCCAAAAGGACACCACGACGCCGATCGTGCTGATGGGTTATGCCAATCCGGTCGAAGCGATGGGTGCCGAGCGCTTCGTCGCCGAGGCGAAGGCCGCCGGTATCGACGGCGTGATCGTCGTCGATTATCCGCCGGAAGAATGCGCGTCGTTTGCCGAGCTTGCGAAAAAGAACGGCATCGATCCGATCTTCCTGCTGGCGCCGACCTCGACGCCGGAGCGCATCCGGCAGGTCGCGCGCGTCGCCAGCGGTTTCGTTTATTATGTGTCGCTGCGCGGCGTCACCGGCGCCGGCAATATTGACATCGCGGACGTGGTGGCGCGCCTGACGCAGTTGCGCGCCGCGATCAAGCTGCCGATCGGCGTCGGCTTCGGCATCCGCGACGCCGAGTCGGCGCGCCGCATCGCGGCGGAAGCGGACGCGGTGGTGATCGCGAGCCGGCTGATCCAGGAAATGGAGCAGGCCGGGCCGCACGATGCGCTCGAACGCGCGAAACGGTTCCTGAAACCGATCCGGGAGGCGCTGGGATGAGCTGGTTGCACAAACTGCTGCCGCCGAAGATCAAGCGTGAGGCCGGCAGCCAGAGAAAAGGCGTGCCGGAGGGACTGTGGATCAAGTGCGGCCGGTGCGAAGCCGTGCTCTATCACGCCGATCTCGAGAAAAATCTCGGCGTTTGTCCGAAATGCGGGCATCACGGCCGGATTTCAGCGCGTGAGCGGCTCGATACGTTTCTCGACGCCGACGGCCGTTTCGAGATCGGCGCCGAAGTCGTGCCGTTCGACAGTCTCAAATTCAAGGACAGCCGGCGTTACGCCGACCGGCTCGAAGAAGCCAAGCGCGACACCGACGAGGATGACGCGCTGATCGTGATGCAGGGCAGCGTCAAGACCGTGCCGCTGATTGCGATGGCGTTCGAGTTCAGGTTTCTCGGCGGCTCGATGGGATCGGTGGTCGGCGAGCGTTTCGTGCGCGGCGTGCAGTCATGTCTCGACCAGAAACTGCCGCTGGTATGTTTCACCGCAAGCGGCGGCGCGCGCATGCAGGAAGGCCTGCTGTCGCTGATGCAGATGGCGAAGACCTGCGCCTCCCTGACCCAGCTGTCGCAGGAGAAGCTGCCGTTCCTCCCGGTATTGACCGACCCGACGATGGGCGGCGTGTCGGCCAGTTTCGCGCTGATCGGCGACATCGTGATCGCCGAGCCCGGTGCGCTGATCGGCTTCGCCGGACCGCGCGTGATCGAGCAGACCGTGCGTGAAACGCTGCCGGAAGGTTTCCAGCGTTCCGAGTTTCTGCTCCAGCACGGCGCGATCGACATGATCGTCGACCGCCGCGAAATGCGCGACAAAATCGCGAACCTGCTCACCCTGTTGCTCGGACAGCGGGCGGCCGCCTGACGTCCGGTCCGCTTGAAGCCCGCGACGCTCGGTCAGTGGCTCGACTACATCGAGCGCCAGCATCCGAAGACCGTCGAGCTCGGATTGCAGCGTGTCGGCGCGGTACGCGCCGCACTCGGCGTCAACCCTGCGTTTCCCGTCATCACCGTCGGCGGCACCAACGGCAAGGGCTCGTGCTGCGCGCTGCTCGAAGCGGTGCTGCTGGCCGCCGGCTATCGCGTCGGCTGCTACACCTCGCCGCACCTGCTGCGCTATAACGAGCGCGTGCGCGTCGGCGGTCGCGAGGCCGATGACGCGGCGCTGTGCAGCGCCTTCGAGCGGGTCGAAGCGGCGCGCGGCGATATTCCACTGACCTATTTCGAGTTCGGCACGCTGGCCGCGCTGCTGGTATTCGACGAAGCGCGCATCGAAGTCGCGGTGCTCGAGGTCGGCCTCGGCGGGCGGCTCGATGCAGTCAACGCGTTTGACGCCGACTGCGCGCTGGTCGCGGGCATCGACCTCGATCACGCCGAATATCTGGGCAACACGCGCGAAGCGGTCGGCTTCGAGAAGGCCGGCATCTTCCGCGCCGGCCGGCCGGCGGTGTGCGCCGACCGCGCCCCGCCGCAGGCGCTGCTCGCGCATGCGGCGCGGATCGGCGCGCCGCTGTTGTGCCTGGGGCGCGATTTCGATTGCATCGCCGAAGCCGGCCAATGGCAGTACCGCGGGTCGGGCGGCGCGCGCTTCGGCCTGCCGTACCCGGCGCTGCGCGGCGTCCATCAGCTCGACAACGCAGCCGCCTGCATCGCCGCGCTCGACTGTCTGCGCGAGCGACTGCCGGTGACTGCGCAGGACATCCGCAACGGTCTGGTGCATGTCGCGCTGCCGGCGCGTTTCCAGGTGCTGCCCGGACGGCCGGCGGTGGTGCTCGATGTCGCACACAATCCGCAGGCGGCGCGCGCGCTGGCGGCCAATCTGGACACGCTGCCGGCGGACGGCGCGACGATTGCGGTGTGTGGCATCCTCAAGGACAAGGACATCGCCGGCATCATCGCGGCGCTGTCGCCGCATATCACGCGCTGGCATGTCGCGACGCTCGAAGGGCCGCGCGGCGCGCATGCGGCACAGCTCGCCGATGAAGCGCAGCGCGCCGGCGTCGGCGTTCCGGTCGCGCGGCACGCGGACGTCGCCGCGGCCTGGTATGCCGCCTGTGAGGAGGCGGGCGAAAATGATAAAATCATCGTGTTCGGTTCATTCCTGACCGTGGCGGCGGTGATGCGTGAGCGCGCAAGCGCGAATTCCTCTTGATCATGGCGAAATCGATTAGCGAAGAAGAACTGCAACTCAGAAAACGCGCGCGCCGCCGGCTGATTGGCGCGACAGCCCTGGTGATAGCGGTTGTCGTGTTCCTGCCGATGGTGCTCGACAACGAACCCAAGCCGCTGCAGCGCCAGGACATCGACGTCAGGATTCCATCGCCCAATACCGACAGTTTCGTTTCCAAGGTCGTGCCGGTGGATCATGGCGCATCACCGCTGTCGCCTGCCGTAACTCCTCCGGCATCGGCGCCCACTGCCGCGTCGCCAGCGGTACCAGCGCCAGCTTCAGTGCCGGCGCCGCCGCCCGCGCCTCAGTCCGCGCCGGCCGTCACGCAGCCGATCAAGACCGCCGCGTCCGAGCCGCCGAAGCCGGTAGCGGAAACCGCGCCGACGCCGCAAGCGACGCCGGGCAAACCGGAAGCGAAGAAAACCGCGCCGAAGACGGTGGAAAAAACCAAATCCACCCCCAAATCAAAAGCCGGTGAAAAGAATGCGGGTGGTTTTGTCGTGCAGGTGGCCGCATTGAACGATGCCGCCAAGGCGAAGCAGATGGAGCAGCAATTGGCCGATGCCGGCATCAAGGGCTATACCGAGGTGGTGCCGACCGCCAAGGGCAAGGTGACACGGGTGCGGGTCGGACCGCTGAAGACCCGCGACGAGGCGGAAAAGATGCGTGACAAGCTGAAAAGCATCGGTTTGCCGGGCAACATCGTTCCCGAATAGCCAAGGTCAATGACCTGGATCGACTGCGCAGTGCTCGCCATCATCGGAATTTCGGTCATCGTCAGCGTGCTGCGCGGCCTGGTGCGCGAGGTGCTCGCGCTGGCCTCGTGGATCGCCGCTTTTCTCGCTGCGCGGTTTTTCGCGCCTGCCGTCGCGCCGTGGTTTTCGCGCACGATTCCCGACGAGACACTGCGCCTGCTGACGGCCTATGCTGCGGTATTCGTGATGACATTGCTGGCGGCGGCGCTGCTGTCGATGCTGATCTCGCATCTGATCAAGGCGGCCGGGCTCGGCGCGTTCGACCGCGTACTCGGCGCCGGCTTCGGTTTCGTGCGCGGCGTGGCGATCGTGGTGCTGGCAACGCTGCTTGCCGGGCTGACCGCGCTGCCGCGCCAGCCGGCGTGGCGCGATTCGTGGTCGGGCGCTCGGCTCGCCGCGCTCGGCACGGCGGCCAAGGCCTGGTTGCCGTATGATCTGGCCAGGCGCATCCATTACGACTAGGAGACAGTGACGCATGTGCGGGATACTCGGCATCGTTGCGAAAAGTCCGGTCAATCAGCTGCTCTACGACGGGCTGCTGGTGCTGCAGCACCGCGGGCAGGACGCCGCCGGCATCGTCACCGCCGAAGGCGCGACCTTCCACATGCACAAGGGCGGCGGCATGGTGCGCGACGTATTCCGCACCCGCAACATGCGCACGCTGCTCGGCGCCTGCGGCATCGCGCACACCCGCTATCCGACCGCCGGCTCGGCGTGGTCGGCGGCCGAAGCGCAGCCGTTCTATGTCAATTCGCCGTTTGGCATCGTGCTCGGCCACAACGGCAACCTGACCAACACCGACCAGCTGAAGAGCGAACTGTTCCGCCAGGACCTGCGCCACGTCAACACCGATTCCGACTCGGAAGTGCTGCTCAACGTGCTCGCGCATGAACTGCAGGAGGCATCGGCCAACTACAAGCTCGACCCCGCGATCATTTTCGCCGCGGTGTCGGGGGTCTACCGGCGCTGCCGCGGCGCCTATGCGGTGGTTGCGATGATCGCCGGCTACGGCCTGCTCGCGTTCCGCGATCCGTACGGGATCCGGCCGCTGGTGTTCGGCAAAATGGAGACCGAGCACGGCGCCGAGTATCTGGTCGCCTCGGAATCGGTGGCGCTGACCTCGCTCGGTTTCGAGCTGGTGCGCGATATCGCGCCGGGCGAGGCGATCTTCATCGACGAGGACGGCCATTTCTACTCGCAGCAATGCGTCGAGCAGACCTCGCTCAACCCGTGCCTGTTCGAATACGTGTATCTGGCGCGCCCCGATTCGATCATCGACGGCATCTCGGTCTACGAAGCGCGGCTGCGGATGGGCGAGAGTCTCGCCGACAAGATCAAGCGCGATTACAAAGACCTCGACATCGACGTCGTGATTCCGATCCCCGATTCAAGCCGGCCGGCGGCGATGCAACTGGCCAAGCATCTGAGCCTGCCGTACCGCGAGGGTTTCATCAAGAACCGCTACATCGGCCGCACCTTCATCATGCCGGGGCAGACGGTGCGCGCGAAGTCGGTGCGCCAGAAACTGAATGCGATCGGCATGGAGTTCAGCGGCAAGAATGTGCTGCTGGTCGACGACTCGGTGGTGCGCGGCACCACCAGCCAGGAAATCGTGCAGATGGCGCGCGAGGCCGGCGCGCGCAAGGTGTTCTTCGCGTCCGCCGCGCCGCCGGTGCGGTTCGCCAACGTCTACGGCATCGACATGCCGACGCGCAGCGAGCTGATCGCGAACGGCCGTTCGGAAGACGAGATCGCACGCCTGATCGGCGCCGACAAGCTGATCTATCAGGACCTCGACGCGCTGATCGCGGACGTGCGCTCGGTCAATCCGAAGGTCAGGCACTTCGAGGACTCGTGCTTCAGCGGCAATTACGTGACCGGCGACATCACGCCGGAATACCTGGCCGGCGTCGAAGCGCGGCGCCGCGACAGCCGGCAGACGCAGGCCGCCGCCAGTTCCCAGCTCGATCTCGATCTCGAGCCGGTGGAGTGATATTTGACAACCCCGCGGTGAAAGGATAACTTTACCGACGCGCCGATTTGATTTCAGCTTGCGGGCGCACAATAAATGCAGCTAAAGCGGACGATGGAACCCAGACCCGTTCGAGCTGTGCAGGCCGAACGGGTTTTTGTTTTTGGAGAACGGGAATGAGCGACAAACTTCGATTTGAAACGCTGGCACTGCGCGCCGGCATCGAGCGCAGCCAGTTCGGCGAGCACTCCGAGGCGATCTACCTGACCTCGAGCTTCGTCTTCAAGTCGGCGCAGCAGGCGGCCGACCGCTTTGCCGAGCGCGAGCCGGGCACCATCTATTCGCGTTTCACCAATCCGACCGTCAGCTCGTTCGAGCGGCGGCTCGCCGCGCTGGAAGGCGCCGAATGCTGCGTGGCGACCGCGTCCGGCATGGCGGCGATCCTCGCCACCGTGATGGGGTTGTTCAAGGCCGGCGACCATGCAGTGGTGTCGCAAGGCGTGTTCGGCACCACGGTCAACCTGTTCGACAAGATACTGCGGCGCTTCGGCTTCGAAACGACCTTCGTGCCGCTGACCGACCTTGCGGCATGGAAAAAGGCGGTCAGGCCGAATACCAGACTGTTTTTCATCGAGACGCCGTCGAACCCGCTGACCGAAGTCGCCGACATTGCGGCGCTCGCCGGAATCGCGCATGAATCCGGCGCGCTGCTCGCGGTCGACAACTGTTTCTGCACGCCGGCGCTGCAACGGCCGCTGGAATTCGGCGCCGACATCATCGTCCATTCGGCGACCAAGCATCTCGACGGGCAGGGGCGCGTGCTCGGCGGCGCGGTGCTCGGCAAGACCGGTGTGGTCCGCGAAGGCGTGCATGGTTTTCTGCGCACCGCGGGACCGACGCTGTCGGCATTCAACGCGTGGGTGATATTGAAAGGCATCGAGACGCTGAAGATCCGGATGGACGCGCAGTCGGCGAATGCGCTGGCGCTCGCACAGTGGCTGGAACAACAGCCGCAGGTCGAGCGCGTCCATTACCCGGGGCTGCTGTCGCATCCGCAGCACGCGCTGGCAAAAAAACAGCAAAGCGCCGGCGGCGCGATCGTTTCGTTCAGCGTCAAGGGCGGCAAGGACGCGGCGTGGAAGGTCGTGGACTCGACGAAACTGATTTCAATCACCGCCAACCTCGGCGACACCAAGAGCACGATCACCCATCCGGCGACAACGACGCACGGCCGCATCTCGCCGGAGGCGCGCGCCGCGGCGGGCATCGGTGACGGTTTGCTAAGGGTGGCGGTGGGGTTGGAGAATATCGAGGATTTGAAGGCGGATTTGGGACGGGGGTTAGCTTAAAAGAGCTAATATAGGATGACTGATATTGTAGAGGCGCAAAACCATGATGTATTACGACGGCACAAATTTCTTGCTCTGCGCTGTTAGTACATACCCCTCGCCATCGACTCGTAAGAGACTGCATTGTTCAAGCAAATCAAGTGCTCTTGCGAGCCGATCCTGTGCTTCGCTCAAGCCAGGTAACCCCCGGCTATCGTCATATCGGCGCAATCCTGTTTCACTTTCCACGAAACGAAAGCGATTCTTTTCATCGCCTATTCTTGAGCGCATTGCTACTACCTCGTAGTGACGCTCTATTACATCATATCTGGCTATGTGGGCGACTAATTCCCTGATCTGGCTAGCACTGAAGCGAGCAACCAAGTCTGGCATCTTGGCCAATGGTCGCTTGTCATCATCCAAACCAAGATAGAGCCGCATTTTGCTGTCTGCAGCTAAATTCCGAGCCTCGAACGCGCAAAAAATAAATCCTCGCAGAGCTTCTGCCAAGAAGGGCATTTTCGTGCCATCAAGTACTTCAATTTTGGTATCGAGTAATCGCTGCCGACATTCGAATACATCAGATTTCGATTCTTTGAGCGCCGCTTTATAAAGTGATGGTTGCTTGCCTTGTGCCTCGCGCACCGACTTTTCAATATCTGCTACAGTAGTTTTTCTCTTAAAAGCCCCCTCGCAAAGTGTGCCCATGAGCACAGCTATTCCGGATTTGGAGCGATCCGAGATCTCAATAATTCCCGACAGCAAGTATTCAAGCGCAACATAGAAAGCCTCGAAACAGGCCCGCTGATACTGGCGTAATTGCAAGACAGCCCACTTTGCCTGTGCTCGCTCAATGCCGCTCAGGTTGATCTCTCTCCCATCGGGCGCGCATCCTCTCGCCATCGCAGCCCGTATTTTTTCTTCCGATGCTCCTACGTCTTCGAGCCCGCGTCGCTCATTCCACGCGTTGATAGCTGCAACTGCTCGGAGCGTCAGAATCATTCCAGCACGACGATTTGCATCTAGGCTCTCATCCTCAGCGTCATCACTATCCGGGATCAAACGGGAAAGAAATATTCCTTTCTCATCACGTTGCGGCCGCAATACGTCAAGTGCCGACTGGAGCTCCATTACTTGGCTATGCTTCGACCAATGTGCAGTTACATTGCTAAGCCATTTGTAATGTACGTTACTCCTCAACGTCTGATCTAATGCCATTGCTAACCGCAGCCATTTTCTGGCGATCTGTTTCCGTTGCTTCAAGCTGTAATTCATTACTTATCCATCCCAAAGCTTTAAAGCCTCTGCCGAATATGCGTATTTGAAGTGATGCATGAATCTCAGTAAATTTTGTATCAATGCGACATTCGAACTTTCCGCTCTCTACCAAGACCACGTCATGGATCTCGAATATACATTCGCCTCCTTGCAGAAGTTCTATTTTTATCGGCCCTGAAAAAAAGTCCACTGCTTGAACAATCCCGACCAGTTGACCATCAGAATAAAGCGTGGCATCTATGATTCCCTCTCCCTCGATATGCCTGTTGTAGGGGAAAGGGATATATTTGATTTCACGGGGGCTTGCTTTTTTCCACTTAACCGGACTTTTCGGTAGCACTCTCGCCAACGACACTTCAATATTTTTGGTACTGGTGAAGCTCTGTTCTGTTGCGTTCACGGAACTCGTACACATCATCGGCGTTGAATGAATCCGCGAGAATCCGATTATCTGCTCTCCGACTTTTGTGCAAGCAAATGTGTCATGCTGCCTGATCTCCAAGAAACCCAAGCCATTTGTAATGCTCGGACGATACTGCACAGCTGACATATAGGCAGCTTCGTTGCTACCAAATGCGTCAAATCGAAGTGCTACTTGCTTATTGTTGTTGGGAAAGTTTCGACGGGTTCCGACGAGGCCCCTTACACCATTCCTTCCGATATTTGCCCATGTGACGAGTAGTTCAACTTTCTCTTGCATCCCTTTGAAAAGATCTGTCACCTCGCTCGTTGTAAGGCTGCTCGCGTTTTTGTGAAGATAGTCTTCGAATCTCCATGTCGCCCAGCACAGCAACGAATAAATACGAATATAGCGGACAACATTGTTTATCCCTGGGAACACCGACCCGTAGAGCCGCTCATTGACTGGTGCTAGACTTTCAAAAAAGCTTGATGCCTCCTCAAATATCTCTGGCGCATCATCGGAGCGGACAGCATCGAGACATTCAAGATGGCCACCTTGGCCCGTAAAGGTGAGATTTCCGCTCGCAACCATAAGAATATCGCTGCCTTCACAATCGAAATAAGCGAGCTTCGGATGAAAAATACCCCCACCTGGCGCACGAACAGGACAAATTCGATAGCTTCGCCCAGCGAAGTTGGAGTGGAGTTCTCCCAACGACGCTTGATATTGCCCATAATCCACGAGTACAGATACATTGCTACATCCATGTCGAAGTAGTGTGGGAAGGATAGCTGCTTCAAAGTAACTGAGCCCAAACGTGAAGCTGGTTAGGAGAATTGTTTTCGGTTTGGCTTGAGCAATTAATCGGACAAGATTTTCCGCCATTTTGTGCTATTCCAGCGAGTTTGCTTACCGTGCCTATCGGGATTGTATTAGACGCAGAATTGCTATCATACTGAACGTTTGATCCAGGGTTACTTTAGCTCGAAAGTGATCACCTACTCATTACCGGCATTTCAAACTTTAATAAACTGAAATCTAGTCGTCAGATGAAATCACCCCTGCTGTTCTGGGCTCGGATTTGACGCGCGGACTTGCTTAACGGGAGCTTCCATGACGAGCACATCCGGTTCATCGGCAATCATCGCCGCCAACGCGGCGCCTCGCACGAAACCATCGATCTTGCCAGAGCCATTCGCATCGAAGATGGCCGGGCGCATCAAACATCCTCTGGGCGATCTGTTTGGGCTTTCGAACTTCGGCGTCAATCTGACGCGCATCGTGCCGGGCGGCATCTCGGCTTTGCGGCATGCGCATACCAGACAAGATGAGTTCGTCTACATCCTGCAGGGACATCCGGTGTTGATCACCGACGAAGGGGAAACGCAGCTTTCTCCCGGCATGTGCGCGGGCTTCAGGGCCGGTACCGGCAATGCGCATCAACTGGTCAACCGCACGAATGAAGAGATTCTTTATCTTGAAATAGGGGATCGCAGCGCCGGGGATGCCGTCTCCTATCCCGATGATGATATGCAGGGTGTGTTTGTTGACGGCAAGTGGCGGTTTTGCCGTAAAGATGGAACGCCATATCAGGAATCCCTGACACAATAAAAGGTGATGCATGTCCAATTCGTCATGGAAGTATGCCGGGTGCATCGTATTGACGATTCTGGCAGGGTGCCGGACCGTGAACGAAGGCACGCAATATTTTCAGCCGGACCAACCGACGGGCAGCGAAGTCCTCATCTATCTTTACCGACCCGCGACGCTGCCCAGGGCGCAAGTTGCGATTTACGTCAATGCGACAAAAATCGTTGATCTCACCAGAAGCGAGTACACCTATTTTTATGGCAGGCCCGGAAAGTACGTGATCAGCACCCAGTGGCCCTCAGGCGCCGGCATTCCAAATCAGGAAATCAGATTCCCCGCCGGCGGCGGCGAAACGTATTACGTCCGTCTGACGGGTCAACTGGAAGTATCTTCGCCGGGATCGGGGGAATTAGACATGAGGAATGTTTCGACACTGGAGCTGGTTCCCAAGGATGCCGCGCATCCCGAGCTCAAAGAATGCAGCTATTTCCAGCCGCTATTGGAACGGCTTCAGTGATCATCATGTCCGGACCGATGGCAGCATCGCTGTCGATCCGGATCGCAGGCTTCGAGTAATAGATGAAATCCCTTCCGCTACTCTGGGCGCTGGTGCTTGGCGCAGTCGGTTTCGCCTGCGGCTATTTCGGGCCGATCATTTTTTCGCCGGACGCCAATCAAGGGCCGCTGCTCGGCATCTTCGTCACCGGGCCGGGCGGGCTGATCGCCGGGTTCGTACTCGGCCTTCTCGTCTCGTTTCTTCCGGTAAATCGCCATCTGCGTTACGCGATACTCGGCGTCGCCTGCGCCGCGCTGGCCATCGCCACGCTTTACTTCAGCATGCCGGTGCCCGCCTATCAGGGCCGCATCATCGATGCCGAGATCGGCGATTGCATGCGGCCGGCCGATATGGTCGACAAGGCGATCGAGCGCTGGAAGGTGGAAGTCGCACGCGTGACCTGGTCGCCGCCGCGCGCGGATTGGGAGCAGGCCGCCGAACGGCTGGCGCAGACCGATCCGGGCGTGGTACTGCAGATGCATGTGTTCCGCGAACGCCCGGTGTATGAGAACCTGAAGCCGTGGAACAAGGGCACGCTGGAAGCCCGGCCGTGGCAGCTCGAAAATGAGATGCGGCTCTACTATGCGCGCGGCGCGGGCGCGGAATGCGCCAATTATCTGCAGCCGGGACGCCGCCTGTATTTTCCGGTCAGCGAGCAGGAAGCCGTCTATAGCTGGCCGCCGGCGGCGCTGCCGAATTTTCTCGATATGCAGGTGCTGGCGCCGGTGCCGGGCCGTTACCAGGCGTTGGCGGATTAGCCGAGGTTGACTGACGTGCAGCCGCCGGCGTCGCAGCGCAGGTAGCTGCCGTGCCGATACCAGTCGGCGAGCACCCAGCGCTCGCAGCGGTGGCCATCCACGATGTGCTCGTGATGTGCAGGCCGATGAGTGTGGCCGTGGATCAGGCGCGGATAGCCATGCCGGCGCAATGCCGCTTCGACAGCGGCCGGCGCAACGTCCATGATTTCCTCGGTCTTGGCTTTCTTGCTGGTTTCGCTCTGCGCGCGCAGTCGCGCGATCTCCTGTTTGCGCGCGGCGAGAGGGCGTTCCAGAAATTTCTGCTGGAACGCCGGATCCCTGACCTGCGTGCGGAATTTCTGATACTCGACATCGTCGGTGCACAGTGTGTCGCCGTGCATCAAGAGCGTCGGCGTGCCGTAAAGATCGATCAGTGTCGGGTCGGGCAGCAGCCGTACGCCGCTTGCTGTGGCGAACTGTTCGCTGATCAGAAAATCGCGGTTGCCGTGCATCAACTGGAGCGCGACGCCGCGGTCGGCGAGCGCGCGCAATGCGGCGATCACCGCGGCGTCGAACGGATCGTCGTCATCGTCGCCGGCCCAGTATTCGAACAGGTCGCCGAGAATATAGAGTGCCTCCGCCTGCGCGGCCGGGCCCTGCAGGAAATCGAAGAAGGTCTGGTTGATCGCCGGGCGATCGGTGCAGAGATGCAGATCGGAGATGAAGACGCTGTAAGGCATGGAGAATCAGGATCGAGGAGACAGGATTCGGGATGCAGGAATCAGGATTCAGAGGCGAGGAAGGTCGATTACTCAATCCTGAATCCTGTATCCTGCTTCACACGATTTCGGCTTTCTCGATCACGACGTCCTCGACCGGCACGTCACGGTGTCCGGCGCGGCTGCCGGTCTTGACGCCCCGGATGCTGTCCACCACGTCCTGCCCCTCGACGACCTTGCCGAACACGCAGTAGCCCCAGCCGTCCTGCCCCGGATGGTTGAGAAAACCGTTATCGGCGATGTTGATGAAGAATTGCGCGGTCGCCGAATGCGGGTCGCCGGTGCGCGCCATCGCGATCGTGTAATTGTCGTTCTTCAGTTTGTTGTCGGCTTCGTTCCTGACCGGCGCCTTCGTCGCTTTCTGCTTCATGCCCGGCTCGAAGCCGCCGCCCTGGATCATGAAGCCGTCGATCACGCGGTGGAAAATCGTGTTGTCGTAATGGCCGCTTTTGACGTAACCGAGAAAATTCTCGACCGTCAGCGGCGCTTTGTCGGCGTCGAGGTCGAGCGTGATGACGCCGCGGGAGGTATGCAGTTTGACCATGGGGTTATTTCTTTGCGGAGAGAAGTTTCACGTTTTCGATCACCACCGGCGTCAGCGGCACGTCGTCGTACGGCGGCCGCGGGCCGGTCTGCACCGCGGCGATCTGGTTGACGACGTCCATGCCCTTGACGACCTTGCCGAACACCGCATAACCGAAGCCGTCGGGGCGCGGATAATCGAGGCCGGCATTGTCGACGACGTTGATGAAGAACTGCGCGGTCGCCGAATCCGGATCGGCGGTGCGCGCCATCGCGACGGTGCCGACCTCGTTTTTGAGGCCGTTGGCGGCCTCGTTCGGAATCGGCGCGCCCGTCGGTTTCTCGTTGAAGCCGGTGTCGAAACCGCCGCCCTGGATCATGAAGCCGGCGATCACGCGATGGAAAATGGTGCCGTTGTATTGGCCGCTTTTGACGTAGCCGAGGAAGTTGTTGACCGTTTTCGGCGCCCGGTCGGGGTAGAGCTCGACGGTGATGACGCCCATGCTGGTCCTGATTTCGACCTGCGGGTTGGCGGCGAGCGCGCCGGTGCTGAACAACAGCGCTGCGAGCAGCGCCGGAAACCAATGCTTCATTCGGAGTCTCCGCTGAATTGAATCATGCCGCGCCTTCATAGATGATGTGCCACGCGCCTTTTTCCCTGATCCAGTACTGGCGCTTCTTCATTTTGTTGGACAGGTTGTTGCTGCTGTAGTCCTGGTCGAAGGTTATCACCGCGAGATCGTCGCGGTCCGGATAGAGGAAGATGCTGACGCGGTCGAGCCCGACCTTGATCCAGGTCTTGCCGGAATTGACCGCGCGCTTCTGCTGCGACCAGGCGGCAAGATTCTGATGCCCGGCCGAAAATCCGGGCGCATAATGTTTGAGGTATTTCCCGGTGTCGCGGCTTTCCCAGTCGCGGCGCCAGCCTTCCAGGCTCTGCAACAGCTGTTCACGCAGCGCGCCGGCGGCCTCGGGTTCCTCCCATTCCATGTTTTCGGTGATGATCACCGGCGTCACGCCGACGCGCAGATTCTTGCCGATCGCTTCGAGGTCCTGATTGGTCAGCACCACGCAGCCGTCGCTGGCGCGCGGCGGGCGGCTGTAGGTGTTGATCGGCACGCCGTGCAGCCATATGCCGCGGCCGTCGCGGCCTTCACGGCGGTCCCATTCGTTCGGGTAGTTGAGTGGGTAGGCGGCGACGCCGTAGAAGGCGGTGAGCCGGGCGCGCGGCAGGCTGGCCGCAACCTGATAGACGCCGAGCGGGGTTCTCTTGTCGCCGCTGCGCATTTTGTCGGCGCCGTTCTTGCCGCTGCTGACGTAATAATCGGCGAGATAGCGCGGCTGGCCGTCGTGATTCTCGAACACATAGAGCGTGGATTGCGCGGTGTCCACCACCAGCGCGTAGCGCTGGTCGCGGTTGAGCTGCAGCAGAGACTTGGGCACGCGGTCGGTCGGCCGCTCCAGCTGGTAGCGCGCCAGACGCGCCAGCGCTTCTTCGCGCAGGTCTTCGACGCGGTCGCGCGGCGCATTGGGCGCCGCGCCGAATGCGCGCAGCGGCTGCGCGCGCGCCAGCAGCAGGTCGCCCTTGATCAGGTTGGCGAGCCGGAAATTGGGATAGTCGTGCAGTACCTTATCGATTTCCGTCAGCGCCGCGTCGAGATCATCGTTGCGGATTTCCTGCAGCGTCCTGGCGAGCAGCGCGTCCGCCGTTTCATCCGCAGCGCTGGCTGCAGGCACTGCCGGCTCCGGGGTCGTGGCCGTGGCCGGACAGACCACCAGTACGAGCAGCGCGGCCGCCGCGATGCGCGGAACCAGGGTTGTGGCAAACGTCGAGTGAACGCCGCGGATTGTCATCGGCGTCAGGGTCAACTTCCGGCGCGCTCCTGCTGAATCAGCCAGCGTTCGCCGTCCCTGATCAGGACCAGCGTTTTGGTGGTCGATGACTTCAGGCCGGTCGAACGGTAATCCTGCCGGAACGTGACGACGACGCGGTTGTCGTCGGTGAACCGGACCTGCGGCGAACTGATCGTGACTTCGATTTTCTTCGGCTTCGCGATGCGCGCCTTGCGCGAGTTTTCCCAGTCGTCGTGCGATTGTCCCTGCGGCGTCTGGAAGCCGGGCGCGTAGAAGGCCAGATAACCATCGACATCGTTCTGCGACCACGCCCTGGCCCAGTTGTTGACGGTCCTGATGACTTCACCGGAACGGTTGGCAGCGGCAGCGGGTTTGCCCTGAACCTGCGCCGGCACTTGCGCCAGCACCGGTTTTTCAGCGCTGCCGGTCTGCGGCCTGGCGGCGGCGGGCGGGGTTGAGAACAGTTCCTTGATCAGCGCCAGCTTGGTTTGAGCGCTGGTATTGCCCTTGTCGTATTGCAGCGCCTTGTCGTAGGCTTGCGACGCCATCTTGGCGTAGATGTCGCCGAGGTTTTCATGCGCGGTCGCATAACTCGGATGAGTGCGGATCGCCATTTCGAGCGCCTCGCGCGCCTTGTCGTAATCGCCTTGCGCCGCGTAGAGCACGGCGAGATTGTTGTACGGTTCGGGCAATTCCGGATAATCTTCGTTCAACGACTGGAATGTCTTGATGGCATCGGCCGGTTTGCCCTGTTCGTTCTCGATCAGTCCTTTCAGGAAGCGCGCGCGCGCGTTCTTGGGATCGTCCTTCAGGATGTTCGCGATATGATCGAGCGCCGGCGCGTACTGTCCCTGTTTGAACAACTGCGAGGCTTCCTGGTATTCGTCGCCTTGCGCGACGGCGAACGGCGCCGCTGCCAGCGCCGCGCACAGGATCACGCTCCGGAATGTGAGGATTTTCATGTGCTATACTTTTTTAATATCAGGACGTTACTTTAATTCTACCAAGAACCCCGACCGAATCAAACAGTTTCCGCGGTTTGCCTGATATATATCCGTTCCGGCCGACTGTTGCGCATGCTCATCTATAACTCGTTGACCCGCTCCAAGCAGGACTTCGTGCCGCTCGTGCCCGGCCGGGCGCGCATCTACGTGTGCGGGATGACGGTCTACGACTTCTGCCACCTCGGCCACGCGCGGGTGATGGTGGTGTTCGACGTCGTCGCGCGCTGGCTGCGCGCGTCCGGCTACGACGTCACCTACGTGCGCAATATCACCGATATCGACGACAAGATCATCAGGCGCGCCGCCGAAAACCGCGAGCCGGTCGAGCAACTGACCGCGCGCTTCATCCGCGCGATGGACGAGGATGCCGCCGCGCTCGGCGTGTTGAAACCGGACTTCGAGCCGCGTGCGACCCGGTACGTGCCGCAGATGCAGGAGATTATCCGCCTGCTCGAACAGAACGGGCTGGCCTATATTTCGTCGGGCGGCGACGTCAACTATTCGGTGCGCGACTTTCCCGGCTACGGCAAGCTGTCGGGCAAATCGCTGGCCGATCTGCGCGCCGGCGAGCGCGTCGAAGTGGATCCGTCGAAGCGCGATCCGCTCGACTTCGTGCTGTGGAAACACGCCAAGCCGGACGAACCGTCGTGGCCCAGCCCGTGGGGCGCGGGACGGCCGGGCTGGCACATCGAATGTTCGGCGATGTCGTGTGCGCTGCTCGGCAACCATTTCGACATCCACGGCGGCGGCCAGGACTTGCAGTTTCCGCATCACGAAAACGAGATTGCGCAGTCGGAGGGCGCGCACGGCGGCACCTTCGTCAATTACTGGATGCACAACGGCTTCGTGCGCGTCGACGACGAAAAGATGTCGAAGTCGCTCGGTAATTTCTTTACGGTGCGCGAGATCCTGAAAAAATACGATCCGGAAGTGGTGCGCTTTTTCATCCTGCGCGCGCATTACCGCAGCCCGCTCAATTATTCCGACGCCCATCTGGACGATGCGAAACAGGCGCTGACCCGGCTTTACACCGCGCTCAAGGGACGCGATGCCGCCGCGGCGGCGGTCGACTGGGACAAGCCGCGCGCGGCGCGCTTCAAGGCCGCGATGGACGATGATTTCAGCACGCCGGAAGCGGTTGCGGTGCTGTTCGATCTCGCCAACGAGGTCAACCGCGGCGGTTCGGACGCCGCCGCTCTGCTTAAATCGCTGGCGGCGACGCTCGGCCTGCTGGCGCGCCGGCCCGCCGAATTTCTGCAGGCGACGCCCGCGGATGCGGCGTGGACGCCGCAGCGCATCGCGACCGCGATCGCAGCGCGCGGTGCCGCAAAGCAGACCAGGAATTTCACCGAAGCCGACCGCATCCGCCGGGAACTGCTCGACGCCGGCATCGTGCTCGAAGACACCGCGCAGGGGACGGTATGGCGGCGCAGCTGATTTTGCGCGCCGCGCGCCGCCTGCTGTGCGGATGCGCGGTTGCCGTGCTGTGCGCAGACGGCTCCGCCGTCGCCGCGCAGCCTGCTCCGGCGCTGGCGAACGGCGTATTTCTGGTGGCAAAACCGGCGCTGACGGATCCCCATTTCCGCGAAACCGTGGTGTTGATCACCGAGCTGGAAGCAGGCGGCGGCCCGGTCGGCGTGATCATCAACCGGCCGTTGAAGGCGCGATTGAGCGAAGCGGTGCCCGGACTGCGCGTCCCGCCGCAGTTCGACCATGTGTTCGTCGGCGGGCCGGTCGGACTGAGGCAACTGGTGTTTCTGGTGCGCAGCAAGGAGCCGCTGCCGCACAGCCTGCCGGTGCTTGCCGATGTTTATCTGAGCGGCGACCGCACTTTGCTGGAAAACATCATGCGCGATGCGAGCAGAGTCTCGGCGTTTCGCGCCTACATCGGCTATGCCGGCTGGGCGCCCGGGCAGCTTGACGTTGAAATCGCGGCCGGCGGCTGGTACGTGGTGCCGGCCGACGCCGCGACCATTTTCAGTTCAGACCCGGACAAGATGTGGCCGGAATTGATCCACCGCGCAGCCACCCAGTACACCGGTGTTCCCGCCGCCGGACGGCAAACGGCTGCGCTTGCGGTAAGGTGACGGGATGCCGGGAATCGATTCGCTGTTTGCCAACAACCGCGCGTGGGCTGCGGCGCGCGAGCGCTCCGATCCGGGATTTTTCCAGCGGCTGTGCGCGATCCAGCGGCCGGACTATCTGTGGATCGGTTGCGCCGACAGCCGCGTGCCGGCCAACGAGATCGTCGGGCTCGACCCGGGCGAACTGTTCGTGCATCGCAACGTCGCCAACATCGTGCCGCCCGGCGACGTCAACGCGCTGTCGGTGATCCAGTACGCGATCGACGTGTTGAAGGTCGAGCACATCATCGTTACCGGACATTACGGCTGCGGCGGCGTGCTCGCCGCGTTTGCCGACGACGGTGCGCCGCCGCTCGGCAACTGGGTCGACCACGTGCGCCGCGTGCGCGACGCGCACGCGGCCGAACTCGCCGCGCTGCCGGATCATGATGCGCGCTGGCGCCGCCTGTGCGAACTCAACGTCGCCGCGCAGGTGCGCGCGGTGAGCGCGACGCCGCTGGTGCAGGCGGCGTGGGCGCGCGGCCAGCCGCTGGCCGTCCACGGCTGGGTTTACGATCTGCGCGACGGGCTGCTGCGCAACATGAACGTCAGCGTCGATGGCGCTGACTAGGCAAATTCAAGACTCGAAAAATTCGCGCACCTTGTCCATCCACGATTTGGCGCGCGGGTTGTGGCGGCCGCCGTCCTTGACGTTGATCGCCTCGAGTTCCTGCAGCAATTCCTTCTGACGCGCGGTCAGGTTGACCGGCGTTTCGACCGCGACGTGGCACATGAGGTCGCCGGTGCCCGACGAGCGCACGCCGCGGATGCCCTTGCCGCGCAGCCGGAAGATTTTTCCGCTCTGCGTTTCTGCCGGAATCTTGAGCTTGGCGTGTCCGTCGAGCGTCGGGATCTCGATTTCGCCGCCGAGCGCCGCGGTGGTGATGCTGACCGGCATCTCGCAATGCAGATCGTTGTGATCGCGCTGGAACACCGGATGCGGCTGCAGATGGATCACCACGTAGAGATCGCCGGCGGGGCCGCCGTTGACGCCGGCTTCGCCTTCGCCGGCGAGCCGGATGCGGTCGCCTTCGTCGATGCCGGCCGGAATCTTGACCGACAGTGTCTTGTGCTGCTTGACGCGGCCCGCGCCGTGACAGGTCGGGCACGGCGATTCGACGACCTTGCCGCTGCCGTGACAGCGCGGGCAGGTCTGCTGCAATGAAAAGAATCCCTGCTGCATCCGCACCTGGCCGTGGCCGCCGCAGGTCGGACAGGTGACCGGCTGCGTGCCGGGTTTGGCGCCGCTGCCGTGGCAGGTCGCGCATTCTTCCATGGTCGGGATGCGGATGCGCGTTTCGGTGCCGCGCGCCGCCTGTTCCAGCGTGATTTCGAGGTTGTAGCGCAGGTCGGCGCCGCGATAGACGTTCGAGCGCTGGCGTCCGCCGCCGAAGATGTCGCTGAAGATGTCGCCGAACGCTTCGGAGAAATCGCCGAAGTGCGCGTCGCCGCGGAAACCGCCGGCGCCGGCCGCCGCCGCCGGATCGACGCCGGCGTGGCCGTACTGGTCATAGGCGGCGCGCTTGGCGGCGTCGGACAGCATTTCGTAGGCTTCCTTCGCCTCCTTGAACTGCTCTTCGGCTTTCGGATTGTCCGGATTGCGGTCCGGATGGTACTTCATCGCCAGCTTGCGATAGGCCTTCTTGATGTCATCTTCCGACGCATCGCGGTTGACGCCGAGCACTTCGTAGTAGTCTTTTTTTGCCATGATTTCGTGAAGGGTGAATGCGTGAAGGGTGAAGGGTCACACCTTTTTCAAGAGAGACGCCCGTAATCCCATGATCAGTCCTGCAACATCGTCAATTTTCGTCCGAACCGCATCCGTTTCATTCATATAGCCGAGTTGTTGAGATATCTCAACCAGCGTGTCCAGTTCCGACAGCGAAGCTCCCGCGATGCTCAAAAAGTGCATTAATTCTTTCGTGCTTGCCCGCGCAGCACCCTCCGCAATGTTTGCAGGCACGGAAACGGCCGCACGCCGCATTTGCGATGTGAGGCCGTAGCGCTCCGTATCGGGGAAATCCGCAGTCAGGCGATAAACGTCTCTAACAAGTTCGATTGCCTGTTGCCAGGCCCGCAGATTGCGGTGATTCCGTTTCACCCTTCACCTTTCACCCTTCACTTTTTGTCTTTCACTTCCTCGAATTCGGCATCCACCACGTTGCCTTCGTCCTTCTTCGCTTCGCCTTCCGACTGCGCGGCGCCCGCCGATTGCGCGGTTTGTTGTTCCTTGTACATATGCTCGGCCAGCTGGTGCGCGGCCTGCGCCAGCGCCTGAGTCTTGGCTTCGATCGCGGCCTGATCTTCGCCCTTCAGCGCCTCCTCGGCGTCCTTCAGCGCAGCCTCGATCTTCGCCTTGTCGTCGGCGCCGATCTTGTCGCCATGCTCGGCCACGGATTTCTTCACCGTGTGCACCAGCGCTTCGGCCTGGTTGCGCGCCTCGACCAGTTCGCGCGCCTTGCGGTCTTCCTCGGCGTGCTCCTCGGCGTCCTTGACCATGCGCTTGATCTCTTCCTCGGTCAGCCCGGAGCTGGCCTGGATCTTGATCTTGTTTTCCTTGCCGGTCGCCTTGTCCTTGGCCGACACGTGCAGGATGCCGTTGGCGTCGATGTCGAACGTGACCTCGATCTGCGGCATGCCGCGCATCGCCGGCGGAATATCGGTCAGGTTGAACTGGCCGAGCGATTTGTTGGCGCGCGCCATTTCGCGCTCGCCCTGCAGCACGTGGATGGTCACCGCCGACTGGTTGTCCTCGGCAGTCGAGAACACCTGCGACGCCTTGGTCGGTACCGTGGTGTTCTTCTGGATCAGCTTGGTCATCACGCCGCCGAGCGTTTCGATGCCGAGCGACAGCGGCGTCACGTCGAGCAGCAGCACGTCCTTGACTTCACCTTGCAGCACGCCGCCCT
>Ga0335069_10001711_pt1 | contig 34941 bp, 35 predicted proteins | sample Lox_Sample_11_FD_206714 | JGI IMG/M metagenome (GOLD analysis project Ga0335069, IMG submission 206714) | Soil microbial communities from Loxahatchee National Wildlife Refuge, Florida, United States - Lox_Sample_1.1 | ecosystem: Environmental > Terrestrial > Soil > Wetlands | place: USA... | reverse complement strand
ACGTTAGTGCGATCGCGTTATATGATGCTGGCATGAAGCCTTCCCATGCGGTTTCCCGGAGAGCATTTCTGGCCGCGGCATCCACGGCGGCACTGGCGCGCGGCGCGCCTTCTAAGGACAAGCTAAAAGCAGGCCTGGTAGGCTGCGGCGGGCGCGGCACACAGGCGGTGGTCAATCTGCTCACGGGCAACGAGAACGTTGAACTGGTGGCGATGGCGGACGTTTTCGAAGACCACCTGGAAAGCGCGCTGGATAAGCTGCGGAACAATGCCAAATATGTGTCGCACGACGCGGGTATTACCGTGGAGCGCGGCGGCAAGCCGGTGGAGATAAGCGTAGATGATCTGGTGGCGTCGGTCCGTGCCGGGATTAAGGTCGACCCGGAGCATCATTTTGTGGGATTCGATGCGTTCCAGAAGCTGATCAACTCCGATGTCGATATCGTGATGCTGGCGACGCCGCCGGGTTACCGCCCGCAACATTTTGAAGCGGCGATCAACGCCGGCAAGCATGTCTTTACAGAGAAGCCGATCGCTACGGATCCCGTGGGGGTGCGGCGCTTCATGGCGGCAGCGAAGAAGGCGGAAGAGAAGCACCTGACCGTGATGTCGGGGGCGCAGCGGCATGCGCACCGCGAATACGTCGAAACGGTGGAGAAGATCCACAGTGGTGCAATCGGCGATATTGTCGCACTGAATTCCAATTATCTGAGCGGTCCCGTGTTCCATGCGCAGGCACGCGATGCGAAGTGGGGCGATATGGAATGGGAGCTGCGGAACTGGTATTCGTTCATCTGGATTTGCGGCGACCAGATTGTCGAGCAGCATTTCCACAATATCGATTTCATGAATTGGGTCATGGGGGCGCATCCGGTAGAAGTGGTTGCGTCGGGCGGCGCGGCGTGGCGCCCGCGGGAACCGCTATATGGAAATATCTATGACCATATGTCTTCGGATTTCGTTTATCCGAACGGAATTCATTTATCGAGCTATTGCCGGCAGTATCCGGCCGGGCTGCATCGGGACGTCAGCGACATGATCGTCGGAACCAAGGGACGCAGCAACGGGATGGACATGGGCGGCAAGGGCATCAATCCATATGTGCAGGAACATATCGACATGATCAGGAGCATCACCGGCGCAGGCCCTTATATCAACCAGGGAATGCGTGTGGCGGAAAGCACGATGACGGCGATCATGGGGCGCGAGTCGGCGTACTCCGGGATGAAGATCACCTGGGACATGATCATGGCGTCCAAACAGGACCTGCAGCCAAAGGAAACCGATTACCAGGCGCAAAGAGAGCCGATTCCGCTGCCGGTGCCCGGTGTGTACAAGTTCGTTTGAAACGGGATTTGCCGCGTGAGGATCGACAAGTGGCTTTGGGCGGCGCGGTTTTTCAAGACGCGGTCCCTGGCTTCGCGGGCGTGCGAACTCGGCAGGATTGAGGCGAATGGCCAAACCGTCAAGGCTTCGCGCGAGGTGCGCGCGGGTGATTTACTCGAAGTGAAGAACGAAGGCGGCGAATTCCAGGTGGAAGTTCTGCGGCTGAGCGAGATGCGCGGGCCGGCCACCGTGGCGCAGACGCTTTATCGCGAAACCGATGAGAGCCGGGAGCGCCGGATGAAGCTGGCGGAGGAGCGGAAAGCCATGCCGCATTTCGAGGCGCCGCATGAGGGGAAGCCATCGAAGCGGGACCGGCGGCAACTAGCGCGGCTGCGCGGACGCGGATGATCCTACTGCCTCAACACGGCGAAACGGCTGATGGAGTATCCGAGTGCGCCTCCCATGAAAACATCGGACAAGAAGTGAGCCGACAGGGATAGCCTCGAAAATCCCACGACCGCGGCCAGGCCGTAAGCGACATAGGGGACCCAACGATGATTCCCGTAGCGCCGCGCGACAACGGTGGCGAGTGAGACGGCCGCTATGGTGTGTCCGGAGGGGAAGCTTCCGCTGCCTCGTACGAGGGAGCCGCCGCTTTCAAACCACGTGTCTGAAAAATTCCCGTGAGGTGGGATAGCAGCGGGGCGCACACGCTCCGTGATGTCCTTCAAGACGGTTGTGATGATCTCGGCATCCGCGATGGCCTCACCGGCTAGTAGCGCCGTCCCTTGCATCTTCTTGTCTTTTCGCACCAACCCGGCGGCGTACATGGAGACGGGCGCCGCGATGGTTCCAAACAGCGTGGCATTGCCTGTGAACGTATTGTTGAACCCATTGAATCTGGACGTGCCGCGGAAAAAGGAAGCCTCGATCGGGTCGAGCGCCACCAACCCGGCCGTGGCACCCACAACAGCGGCAGCGGGCAACCAGTTTTGGCCCTGCGCGAGGCGGGCAGGGAAGGACCAGATGCGCTGTTGATCGCTCACAATGTTGGGCAGCAGCAGTCTCCAGGAGACTGGCCGGTCACGCGGCGGGGCCGGCTCGGGAGCCGGGGACGACTGCGGCGCAAGGGGGATATTCGCGGGCGCCTGCGGTGGTTCCGGAGTTTGGCCCGCCGCCGCGGGCGGGAAGGCCAGACGCGCGCATAGCACGGCCAATGCGAGGGTCATCTACATTGCCTCTTGTGAATGCAGAGCAACAATAATCAGCATACGTGAGGGCCCGCAAACGGGTTGCAGAAAGCTAAGAATGCAGTTCAAGAATTCAAACCTGTTCATCATATCCGGCGGACCAGGCGCCGGAAAGACGACGACATTGCAGGAGTTGGAGAAGCTAGGTATTCCACATGTGCCAGAGGTCGCGCGGCAGATCATTCAGGAGCAGGTTCAAACGGGAGGAAATGCGCTTCCGTGGGCTGACCGGCAACGGTATACGGAGCTGATGTTGGAACGCTCGATCGAATCGTTCCACGAGAATACGCCGGCGGCAAAACCGCTGCTTGCGGACCGCGGGATACCCGACACCCTGGGCTACGCGCGTCTGATCGGCCTGCCAGAAACCGGCTGGATCGAGGCTGCTTGCCGGCAGTACCGGTATGCTCGCGTGGTCTTCCTCGCTCCGCCGTGGCGGGAAATCTACGAGACGGACGGCGAACGGAAGCAGGATTTTGCCGAGGCGGAGCGAACCTACGAGGTCGTAAAGGATGTTTACCGAGACTGCGGGTATGAAACCATCGTCCTGCCGAAAGTGGCGCCGCCTGAGCGAGCACGGTTCATATTGGAGCAGCTTCGGTTAGCCACGTGACCCTAGGGTCAGTGGTGACGCCCGTATTTTGCTTGAGAGCCAGCCAGAAACGCCTGCACTAGTGATTTGAGCAACCATGAAAATGCTTGTCGCGGCGTTAGGTGTCTTCGTGTGCCTGGGCGCACTCGGTGCCGACCAGGGCGGCGATCCGGCGAACGCGAATCAACCCGTGCAAAAGATTGGCGCGGACGATCTGATCTCAGTTTCGGTCTATGACTCGCCTGAGCTGACGCGAACAATCCGGGTCAGTGACGACGGACAGATCCGCCTGCCGATGCTGCGGCGTACGATCGCGGCGGCGGGTCTCATGCCGCGGGAATTGGAGTCATCCGTTGCGGAGGCTCTCCGCGCGGAACAGATTCTCGTGGACCCAGTGGTGACGGTCACGGTGGTGGAATATCGCAGCCGGCCGGTGAGTGTAGCAGGCGCGGTGAAGCACCCGGTGACCTTTCAGGCGACGGGAAACATGAACCTGCTGGATGCCCTTACGCGCGCCGATGGCCTAGCGCCGGAAGCGGGATCCGAGATTCTGTTCACGCGCGTCGCGGCCGGCAAACCGGTAACCGAACGAATTCAGGTCAGGGAACTGCTAGAGGGTCAGCACCCGGAACTGAACCTGCGCCTCGTTGGCGGTGAAGAGATCCGCGTGCCGGAAGCGGCCCGGATTTATGTTGCCGGCAACATCAAGAACCCCGGCGCATTCAGCTTGAAGGATGGCAAGGAAACCAGCGTTCTGAAAGTGCTGGCGCTAACGGGCGGCCTGGCGCCATTCTCGTCGAAGCAGGCCTACATTTACCGTCCCAAACCCGGCACGCAAGAGAAGGACGAAATCCCGGTGGCACTGAGCCGCATTATTGCCCGCAAGTCGCCGGATGTTGTGCTGGAGGCCGACGACATATTTTATGTTCCTGACGACAAGGGCCGGAGATTGAGCGCGACGGCACTGGAGAAGATTGTCGGATTCGGAGCGGCCACGACATCCGGGCTGCTGATTTGGCGGTAGATGATGAATCGTAATCTGCCGGCGCCGATGGAGGAAGTGCGGATGCCGGCTTACCCCAACTGGCCGCCTGCCGTGGATTCGGAAGTACACGACGGCGCTCCGCCGTTTGCCCATCATCTTTGGGTGCTGCGGCGGCATCGCTGGAAGATCCTGTCATTTATCGCGGCGTGCGAGCTCGCGACGCTCATCGTCTCCTCGCGGGTGACGCCGATTTTCGAATCCACCGCGGTGATCGATATCGACCGGCAGGCTCCGGCGGGTGTTATCGGCGACGCCGCCACGCGCGCCAGCGACAACGATTCCGATCAATTTCTGGCGACGCAGATCCGGCTGATTGAGGCGGACGCCGTGCTGCGCCCGGTGGCGCAGAAATACCGCCTCTTGGAGCGCGAGCAGCAATTTCGTGATCTGCCCCAGCTCAGCGTATCGCAAGTGGAAGGCGCGCCTATCCTGCTGCGGCGGTTGAAAGTCACGCGCCCGCCCAATACCTATCTTCTGCTCATCAGTTACCGCTCGCCCGATGCACATTTGGCGGCGGATGTGGCCAACGCCATCGCCAATTCCTACCTGCAGCACGCCTACAACCTGCGTGTGCGGTCATCCACGAACCTGGCGTCCTACATGGAAAAAGAACTGGAGGAGTTGAAGGCGAAGATGGAGACCTCCACGCAGCGCCTGTTTCAGTTTGAGCGCGAGCTGAATGTGATCAATCCGGAAGAAAAGACGAACATCGTCTCGGCGCGGCTGCTGCAGCTGAACACGGAGTACACCAACGCCCAGGCGGATCGTGTACGCAAGGAAGCGGCGTTCAACTCCGTGCGCAGCGGCAGCTTTGCGGCCGCGCAAGTCTCCACGCAAGGGGACGCGCTGAAGAAACTGCTGGAGCGGCAAGCGGAAATGCAGGAAAAGTTCGCAGACGTGCAAGGGCACTATGGAGTGAACCATCCCGAATATAAGAAGGTTGCCGCGCAGGTGGCGGAGATCGACCGCCAGCTTCAAGTGGCACGCGCCAATATCGCGCAACGGGTGGAATCGGAATTTGAGGAAGCCGCGAGCCGGGAGCGGATGCTGGCGCGGGCGGTGGCGGAGAGCAAAGCGCAATTCGACCAGTTGAACGCGCGCTCTTTCGAGTACCAGTCTCTGAAGCGCGAGGCAGAGGGCGACCGCAAAGTTTATGACGAACTGGTGCGCAAGATCAAAGAAGCGGGCATCAACGCCAGCTTTCAGGACAGTTCCATTCGCATCGCCGACGCGGCACGGCCGGGCGTTAAGCCGGTGTTTCCACGCTTGGGATTGAACCTGCTCGTAGCGCTGCTGCTTTCGACGGTCATGGGGGCGGCGGCGGCCATCATCAGCGATTCGCTCGATAAGACCGTTCGGGATCCCGACCTGGTACCGCGGCTGTTGAATGCCGAGGTGATCGGCTCGCTGCCGATGGTGAAGAACTGGCGGACGCGTATCGCTCCAGCGGTAGCTGTGAACGGAAATGGGTCGGGATCAACACTGGCGCTGGCGCGTACCGATGATGACCCGGTTTCGACAGCTTATCGCGAGGCGGTGCGCGCGCTGCGCAATTCGATTCTGCTCGCGGATTTCGATCGCCATGTGCATTCGATTTTGATCACGAGCGCGTCGCCCGGGGAGGGGAAGTCGACCATCGCCGCGCACCTGGCGCTCACACACGCGGCGCAGCGGCAGAAAACGCTATTGATCGATGGCGACATGCGGCGGCCGAGTGTGCACCGGCGGTTTCAGCTGCCCGGCTCGATTGGTTTGTCGAACGTTCTCGTGTCGGGCCTCGCGTGGCGCGACGCGGTTTTGACGCCAGTTGGCATGACGCATTTCGATATTTTGCCTGCCGGACCGCCTTCGCACATCGCCGCCGACCTGATGGGCCATGGGTTGACGCAGTTGCTGGACGAAGCATCGCGCGAATACGACCTGGTGATTCTGGATGCGCCGCCGCTGCTCGGTTTCGCGGAGCCTCTCGAAATGGCGACCGCGGTGGATGGGGTGGTGGTGGTGACGCGTGCGGGGCAGACGCCGAGAAAAGCGGCGTCGAGCGTGTTGTCGATTCTGGCGCGGCTGCGCGCGAATACTTTGGGTGTGGTCCTGAACGAGGTGCGTCAGGACACGAGCGAAAGCTATTACTACTATGCGCACTACGCCAAATATTACAAGCAGGGCAAGGGCGCGAAGGCCGGAGTGTGAGCGGCGCGGTATGAAGACGGTGATTTTAGCGGGCGGCCTGGGAACGCGGCTGGCGGAAGAGACACAGATCAAGCCGAAGCCGATGGTAGAGATCGGCGGAAAGCCTATGCTGTGGCACCTGATGAACATCTATGCCACCTACGGATTCGCCGAGTTCATTGTCGCCCTGGGATACAAGGGCGAATGCATTAAAGACTACTTTTTGAATTTTTACGCTCTGAACAACGACCTCACCATCGATCTCTGTAACGGCGCAACGGTCATGCACCACAAGCGGCAGCCCGGCTGGCGCGTGCATCTGGTGGATACGGGGCTGCACACTGACACCGGCGGGCGCATCAAGCGCTTGCGCGAGTGGATCGGCAATCAGACCTTCCTGTTGACGTACGGTGACGGCGTGGCGAACATCAACATCTGCGAACTGGTGGAGTTTCACCGGTCGCACGGCAAATTGGCCACGGTTTCGGCCGTTCGGCCTCCGGCGCGGTTCGGCGGATTGCGTTTGAATGGCGGCGGCCAGATCGTCGAGTTCACGGAGAAACCGCAGACGGGCGAAGGCTGGATCAACGGCGGATTTTTCGTCCTCGAACCGGACGTGCTTGATTTCATCGACGGCGACACCACCATATGGGAACGCGAGCCGCTCGAAGCGCTGGCGCGCGAGGGCGAGCTGATGGCCTTCCATCACGAAGGCTTCTGGCAGCCCATGGACACGGTGCGTGAAAAAATGCTGCTCGAAAGGTTGTGGAGTTCAGGCGAGGCGCCATGGAGGGTTTGGGGGTGAGCGACTTCTGGCAAGCACGGCGCGTATTCGTGACGGGCAGCACAGGTCTGGTGGGCTCGTGGTTGGTGGGCGAATTGTTGAGCCTGGGCTCCGACGTCACGGTGCTGGTACGCGACTGGGACCCGCAGAGCGAGCTGATCCGCAGTGGGATCTTGCAACGCACGCACGTGGTGAACGGCGCAATAGAGGATTTTGCGGCCATCGAGCGCGCTTTGGTGGAACACGAAATCGGCACGGTGTTTCATCTGGCAGCGCAGACCATCGTGGGAGCCGCCAGACGCAGCCCACTGGCGACATTCGAAACCAACATCCGGGGCACCTACAACGTTCTCGAGGCCTGCCGCCGGCAATGGGACCAGGTCGAGCATATCGTCGTGGCGTCCAGCGATAAAGCGTACGGGGAATGCGCCGAGTTGCCGTATACCGAATCCATGCCGCCGCAAGGCCGCTTTCCATATGATGTTTCGAAATCCTGCGCGGACCTGATCGCGCGGTCTTACCACGAAACCTACGGCTTGCCGGTGGCGGTGGCGCGCTGTGGCAATATCTACGGCGGCGGCGATTTGAACTGGAGCCGGGTGGTGCCGGGAACGATTCGCAGCCTGCATTTCGGTCAACGGCCGGTGTTGCGGTCGGACGGTGCTTCCACACGCGATTACGTTTACGTGGAGGACGCCGTAGCGGCATATTTGCGCCTGGCGGAGATGCTGGATCGGGCAGACATCCGGGGAGAGGCCTTCAATTTCGGCCCCTCCGAGCCGCGAACCGTTTGCGACGTGGTCGGCACGCTGCGGAGATTAATGCGGCGCGAGGACCTGACACCCGAGATTCGCAATGACGCCGCGGGCGAAATCCGGCATCAATATCTCTCGGCCGAAAAAGCGCATCAAAAGCTTGACTGGCAGCCCCGTTTTTCGCTCGATGAAGGACTGAGCCGCAGCGTAGCCTGGTATCGCGAGTTCTTCGGGAGGGCGGCTTGAATCCGATTCTCGTGACTGGCGCCTCCGGCTTCGTGGGCAGCCACCTGGTGCGATCGCTCGTGCGCCAGGGTTACGACGTGGTGAGCCTGTTCCAGAAGCGGCGCGCCGAGGAAGACAAGCGGCATTTCCGCATCGACCTCCGAGATACGGCAAAGCTCGGAAAGCTATTCGGTCACTTTCGGTTTTCGGCCGTGTTTCATCTGGCAGCCGCATGTGTTTCCGCAGGCGCCGAAACCGTGGAAGACATGGAGGCAGTGAACATCCGCGCCACAGCGGCACTGGCCCGCGTTGCCATGGAGCACGGCGTGGAGCGATTCCTGCACGTGGGCACGGGCTTTGAATACCGGCCGCAAGCGCAGCCGATGGACGAGTCCACTCCGCTCGGCGCACCCAATTTGTATGGGGCTTCGAAGGCCGCCGGCTGGATGCTGTTGGACGCGCTGCACCGCCTGGAGGGTTTGCCGCTAGTCACGTTTCGCCCATTCAGCATTTACGGACCGGGCGAAAGCGCGGCCAAGCTGGTGCCCTACACGATTCTACAGGCGCAAGCGGGCGAACCCATCCGGCTGACCCTGGGGAGCCAGGTGCGCGACTACATATTCGTCGAAGACGTTGTCGATGCTCTGCGGCTGGGGCTTACCGCAACCGCCGCAGTGGGGAAAGTGTTCAACATCGGCTCCGGTCCCGCCGAGGCACGCAGCGTGCGGAGCATGGTGGAAGAGATCGTCGAGACAATGGGCGCTCCTTCCCGTCTTTGCTGGTTCGATCGCGGCGCCCACGGGCGATGTGATCCGCCCTATTTAGTCTCTGATCCGACCAAAGCGCACGTCGAGCTGGGCTGGCGCCCGCAGGTCGGCTTCGCCGCGGGATTGGCGCGCACAATCGAATCCTACAAAGCCGCTGCGGTCAAGGAGCTGTCTGCGTGAAGTGGCTGATCACAGGCGCCGCGGGTTTCATCGGCACCAACGCCGCCGAAGCGCTGCTGCGCGCGGGTGAACAGTGTGCGCTCGCGGATAACTTTCACCGCACCGGGGCTAAGTACAACCAGGAGTACCTACGGGAGCGCTTCGGACTGCGCGTCGATTATCTGGACGTCCGCTTTCCCGATCAGGTGAACGCCTACTGGCAGGCCAACGCGGACGCCGACGTCGTGCTCCATCTGGCCGGCCAAGTGTCGCTCGTGGCGTCACTCAACGATCCGCGATATGACTTCGATACCAACGCGCTGGGGACGTTCAATGTCCTCGAAGCCACGCGGAGTTTCCTGCCGGAAGCGAAGCTGATCTACGCCAGCACCAATAAGGTGTACGGCGACTTGCGCGAACTGCGCGCAATCGAGGATGCCACGCGGTATCGTCTGCCCGATTTCCCGGACGGGCTGGCGGAGGATCTCCAAATCGATCTACACGGCGGCTATTCGTGCTCGAAAGGCACCGCGGACCAATACGCCCTCGACTACCACCGTGTTTATGGCCTGAGCACGGTGGCGCTGCGCCAATCGAGCATTTACGGCGGCCGGCAATACTCATCCGAAGACCAGGGTTGGGTGTCTTATTTCGTTCAAATGGGCGTGGAGCGTCGCAAGTTTCGCATCAGCGGGGACGGCAAGCAGGTGCGGGACGTGCTGCACGTCTCCGACTTGATTGAGTGCTATCGGGCCATCGCCAGGATGCCGCGCGAGAGTTTGGCGTTTGGGCAGGCATTCAACATCGGCGGCGGTGCGGGAGCCAGCCTGTCGCTGGTCGAGCTGTTTGCGCTGCTCGAGTCCGAATACGGTTTTCGGATGAAGTACACCTCGGGGCCGCGGCGCACCGGAGATCAGAAGGTCTTTATCGCCGACATTCGCAAAGCCGCCCAATACCTCGGATGGAAACCCACGGTGCCCGTTAGTGAGGGCATGGAAGAGCTGATCGAGTGGTCGAAGGGCAGGTGGGCGGCGTGAACGTGGCGCGCAATGCCATCCATGGAGTGGTTGGGTTCGTGGCGCCCGCGCTCATTGTGGTCGCGAGCTATCCGGTACTCATGCGTCACCTGGGCGCACAGGCGTTTGGCGTTTATCTGTTGGCGGGTTCGATGGGGGGCGCCATGATGTTTCTCGATCTGGGGTTTTCCGCCGCGACGCTTCATTTTGTGGCGCAGGATTTGGCCGCAGGGTGTGCGCAGGCGGCAGCTGACGTCGTCGCGACCTCGCTGGTTTTCTACGGCGGAATGGGAGCCGTCGGTGCGATCGCGATCGGGGCGCTCGCTCCCGTATGGGTGCGCCTTTTCAAGATCGAGGCGGCCCTCGCCGGCCAGGCGCTGGTAGCCTTCCGGCTCGCGGGTCTCCAGTTTGCCGTCTATTTGCTGGCCATGGTGTTTGTCTCGATCGCGAAGGCCATGGGGCGATTCGATCGCGCGGCGATTTTCGTGTGCCTGCTCTCGCTGGCATGCTCTGGCTGCGCATCGGTTGCGGTGCTTGCCGGTGCCGGCCTGGTGGGCGCGATGATCGCGGTGACCGTTGCCAACTTTGCGGCACTATTGCTCATCGTCTTCGCCGGTCTGCGCTTGTGCGACAGTTGCGGCATCCATCTTAGCCAGGCGCGGCCTGTAGCCTTCCGCCGCATGGCCGGATTCGGTTGGGCGCTTACGGTCAATTCCATCGCCGGCTTCTTTCTATATCAGGTTCAACGATTTCTGGTGGGCGGCGCTATGGGGCCGGCTGCCGTGTCCATCTACCAAGCCGCCGCGGTGGCGCCTTCCAAGCTGCACGCCGCTGTAAATGCCGCGAGCGAAGTGATGTTCCCGCTAGCGAGCGCCTCCCCGGACCACGCATCGCTGCGCCGAATGTACTTGCGCATGCTCGCCGGCAGCGCTCTGGCGGCCTTGGCCGGATTCGCCGGATTTGTGGCTCTTGCCCGGCCGCTGATCGCCTGGTGGCTTGGGCGGACGGTGGCGGCATCCGTTGCTCCGCTGGTCCCGGTCTTTGCGCTGGGTTATTTCTTCCTGGCCCTGTCACCGGCGCCGTTTCACCTGCTCAACGGCATGGGGCGGCCGGGCCTGAACACGCTGTTCTATGCGGCCAATGCGCTATTGAACGTGGCGCTCATCGGCGCGTTTGCCCTGCGCGGCCTCACGCTCATGAAGTTCGCCTGGGCCTTCGCCGCTGCGAACATTGTCACCAGTTTCTGCTACCAACTCACTATTGAAACGCTTATCTGGAAGTCTGAACCCCAGCGCCCTGAGTCTACTCTTTCGGAGGCGGCTGCATGAGTGCACCGCTGGTCAGCATCATGGTTCCGGTCTACAATCGCCGGGCACTGCTGGCCGATTGCCTCAAATCCGCGCTGGCGCAGACTTTCCGCGATATCGAGGTGGTAGTGGTCGATAACGCTTCAACCGACGGCACCTGGGAGTTGTGCCGGCAGTTTGCCCGGGCGGACTCGCGGGTGCGCATTTTTCGTAACAGCGAGAACCTGGGCCCGGTGCGCAACTGGCAGCGTTGTTTTCGCGAAGCGCAGGGGCGATACGGCAAGCTGTTGTTCTCCGACGACGTTCTTTCGTCATACTACCTGGAAAAAACACTGCCGTTGATGCGCGATCCGCACGTGGCTTTCGTATTCAGCATGGCGCTGATCGGCCCGGACCCCCGCGAGAGCCGCTTGGCCTACCGATTCGAGCCCCACACCGGCCGGTTTCCCCGGCATCAATACATCCGGCGCGCGTTGGTGGGCGCGAAGGTTCCGGTATCTCCCGGCGCCGCGCTGTTTCGCGTGAGTGATCTGCGCGGCAGCCTGCGGCTGAACATCCCCTCGCCCACGATCGCGGATTTCGAGCACCACGGCGCCGGCATCGATCTGCTGCTTTACCTGATGACGGCGGCGCGTTACGAGGAAATCGGTTACGTAGCCGAGCCGCTGGTGTTCTTCCGAGCCCACGAAGGCTCCATCACGCACTCGGGTGATTCGCGCCTCAGCGACGCCTACCACCAGGCGCGGATTTGGTTTGCCGCTCATACGCAAGGCCGCTGGACATTGGCGTCCACGCTGACCGCGGCGTGGTTGAGCACGATGCGGCGCCGGCGCCGTCCCGTGAGCCCCAGCTATATCACGCGGCGATTTCTGCCGGCGGTCCTGGAGACGTGGAGCGCATGAAACTCGGCATTGTCACTATTTCCTACAATCAGGTCAGATACCTGGCGCAAGCCATCAAATCCGTAACGCTATCCGATCCCGAGCGATTGGAGTATGTCATCGTTGATGCCGGCTCGACCGATGGCTCCCGCCAGATGATCGAACGGCACCGGCGGCGATTCAGCCACGTGATCTTCGAGCCGGACCAGGGCCCGCCGGACGGCATCAACAAAGGCTTCGCCGCCACTAATGCGGACATCCTCGGCTATCTGAACTCCGATGACTGCTTCACTCCCGGGGCACTCGACTACGTCCTGCGCTACTTCGAACAACATCCCGATGTGGACGTCCTCTGCGGCGCGATCCGCATCATTGACGAGCAGGGCCGCGCGAGCATCCGCCGCAGAACTCCCGACCGCATCGATCTGCGCCGTTATGCGTATGAAACCTGCTACTTCTGGCAGCAGGCCACTTTCTTCCGCCGCCAAGCGTTTCTCAGAACCGGCGGATTCAACATTGCCAGCCAAACGGCGTGGGATGGCGAACTGGTGGTGGACATGGCGCTCGCGGGCTGCAGGTTCGCATACACCAACAAACTCCTCGGTGATTTCCGTATCTACGGCGATTCCATCACCGGCTCCGGCCGTCTGCGTGAGGCGCTCGGCCGCGACCGCGTTCACCTGCGGGAAAAGATCATCGCTGCTGGTTTCGCGCCGGCGTCCCATATGGAAGTGCGCGTCATGAAGACGCTGTACAAGTTCAATCTACGGCGGCATTGGTCGTATCTTTTTTCCGGCGAAGAGTTGGAGACCGGGCGATGACGCCGTCCGCGACACGCGATCAGATTCTGGCAAGTGTTGCCCGGTACCACGCCGAAGCATTTCCGGAGTCCACCTTCGTTCCGGGAGAAACACCCGTGCCATGTGCCGGTCGCACGTTTGATGCCGACGAGCTTGTGCACCTGGTGGATGCTTCGCTGGACTTCTGGCTGACCGGTGGCCGCTATGCTGCGCGCTTCGAGCACGAATTTGCCCGATTTGTCGGCGTCCGCCATGCCGTGCTCTGCAATTCAGGCTCGTCGGCAAACCTGCTGGCAGTCGCGGCCCTGACCTCTCCCAAGCTGGGCGAGCGCCGCTTGCGGCCGGGTGACGAGGTCATCACGGTGGCCGCCGCCTTTCCTACGACCGTTTTTCCGCTCGTCCAATACGGTCTGGTGCCGGTCTTCGTGGATGTAGAGCTCGGTACCTACAACGCCATTGCCGACCGCATTGCGGAAGCCATCACACCGCGCACTCGCGCCATCGTGCTCGCTCATACGCTCGGCAATCCCTTCGAGCTCGATGTCATCGCCGAACTGGCTCGCCGGCACAATCTCTGGCTCATCGAAGACAATTGCGATGCAGTGGGCTCGACTTGGCGGGGACGGCGGACTGGCACGTTCGGTGATCTTGCCACCGCAAGTTTCTATCCTGCGCACCATATCACGATGGGCGAAGGTGGCTGCGTGCTGACCAACCAGCCGCTGTTGAAGACGCTCGTCGAGTCTTTTCGCGATTGGGGCCGCGACTGCTGGTGCGCGACCGGAAAAGATAACACCTGCGGCAAGCGATTCTGCCAGGAGATCGGAGATCTGCCCTCCGGTTACGATCACAAGTACGTTTACAGCCACGCCGGTTACAATCTCAAGCTGACCGACATGCAGGCGGCGGTCGGCGTGGCGCAACTGCGTAAGCTCCCGGCATTTATCGAGGCTCGTAAACGGAACTGGGGCCGCCTGTACGCATCTCTCAGGGGTCTGGAGGAGTTCTTCATTCTGCCGCGTGCTTCTGCATGCGCCGACCCAAGCTGGTTCGGATTCGCCATCACGCTGCGCGAAGACGCGCCGTTCAGCCGCAACGCGTTGGTCCAGTTTCTGGAAAGCCGCCGCATCGCCACGCGCATGCTATTCGCCGGCAATCTGACGCGCCAACCGGCGTTCCAGGGAGTGAACTACAGGATTTCCGGGGACCTCGCGAACACCGATGCCGTCATGCGCCGGACGTTCTGGGTGGGCGTGCATCCTGGCTCATCGGAACCGATGATCGACTGGATCGCCGACTCCTTCCATCAATTCTCCCGGCAACCGGATCTCATGTCCGTCATGGCGGTACGATAAATGGCGGCTCACGCGGCACCGGCTCTGTCCTCGCACCAGCCGGCTGCTCAAGCCTGCGCCCGGCTGAACTGGAGCTATGCCATCGCCGCGGCCATGGTGGGACTCTGCACGCCGCTGCAGCTCGAATTCGGCGGAATCCTTTATGCAAGCGAAGCGGTGCTCGCCCTAATAGCGGTCTGGGCGTTGACCACACACCTGATGGACGCACAGTTCTGGCGTCCGCCCTTTACGCGACTGATGCTGGCGCTGGGCGTGACTATTCTTGCTTACATCATTACCGACACGGTGTTGGGAACCGAACCCCAAAACGTATTGCGCGGATGGGCCCGGCCGATCTTTCTCGGTAGCAACCTGGCCGGCCTATATTTTCTTTGCCGGCGCAACCCGTTCAACCTTTTGATTTACGCCGTCGCATCCGCATCTGCCTCCGCCGTCTTTCTGGCCTGCAATGCGCGGCTGCTGGAGGACTGGAAGTTCGGCCTTTCCGGGCCAGTCACGATTCTTATCGCCTGCCTGGTGCCAATGCTCGCCCCGCGCGGCGTTCTGGTGGGTTCGATCGCGCTCACCGCGGTCGGTTTATTGCATTTGGTTCTCGATTCGCGCGAGATCGGCGGTAATTGTCTGCTGGCCGGAGCGCTGCTCACGGCAAGGTGCCTCTCGCTGCTGCACTGGAAGTCCATTTCCTGGGTCCTGCTGGCCGGAATCGCCACGGTCGCCGTCGGGCTGTTTCTGTGGGCGTATGTTCTGACCGACGCCGAATATGCCCAGCGCCGCCATTTCTCGAACGCCTGGCGCACCGCCTCTCTGGTTACCGCCGCCGGAGCCATCGCCGATTCGCCCTGGATGGGGAACGGATCGCAAACCAACAACTTCTCCCTCCAATCCCAATTTGATTCGATATTTGCCGATCGCACGGGCGTGCGCTATCGCGGTCAGCAAACCGATACGTCGACTTTCTCGCCGCACTCCCAGATCCTCCAGGCGTGGTTCGAAGCGGGCGCCTTCGGCACCGCGTTCTTTGTTTATCTGGGTGCGATCGTTTCTGGCGCCCTGTACTTCTGCATCTTTCGCCGGCGTCTCGACGCGTTCTCGGTCCTGTTTGCCTTTTCGCTGATGCGGGCCATCTGGCATCTGCTCTTCAGCCCTTTCGCCGGCATGGCGCGTCTCGACGTCGCATTCGCCGGCGCTATCGTTTGCATCATCGGCCTGGAGCGGCGTTCCGTGACGCGATACTCATGAAGAACCGGCTCAAGCGTGTCCTCGATCGCTTCGGCCTCGCGCTGGCAGCGTTCCGGATACGCGAGCTTTGGCGCAGCCTCAAGCGCGGTAGGCGTTCTCGACAGGCCCTGGACGGGTTCCCAATTCCTCCCGCCAAACTGATTGTGCTCGTGACCGGTTCCGCTGATGCCTCCTGGTACACCGAAGGCGGCAAACTGGCGGCCGAAAGCATCTCCCGCACGCTTGACGACGCCGGCGTGTCGATCGCCCGCTTCCAGTCCGTTTTCGATTTCGGCTGCGGCTGCGGGCGAGTTATCCGCCACTGGCGACCAGTGACCGCGGCCACATTGCATGGTGCCGATCAGAATCACGATCTCGTTGCCTGGTGTCGCCGGAACCTGCCGTTTGCCGAATTTCAGTCGAACACCCTAGAGCCGCGGCTGGATTATGCCGATCAGATGTTTGAGTTCGCATATGCGCTCTCAGTTCTTACGCATATGCCGGAAGACTTACAGCAGCCGTGGATGAGCGAGCTTTGGAGAGTCCTGCGGCCGGGCGGATATCTCCTCATAACGACTCAGGGCGACGAGTTTCTCCAGAAATTGACCGAGACCGAACGCATCAGTTACCGTGCGGGCCGGATAGTGGTTCGCTACGGCCAGGCAGCAGGCAGCAATCTTTGCAGCGTATATCACCCGGAAACTTATGTACGCGAGCGCTTGCAAGGACGGTTTTCCATGGTTCTGTCGCGGCCGCGGGGCGCGGCGGGGAATGGCAATCAGGACATCTACCTGTTGCGCAAACCACAATGAGAATTCTTCAGTGCGTAGGCGACGTCGACCCTGCTTTGGGCGGGAGCGTCGAAGCGGCGCGGCAACTCTCCCACGCACTTGGGCGGCTGGGCCATCGACCGGAATTGGTCACCCTGCGGCAGCCGCGCGCGGAATGGGCCGCCGACTGGTTGGGTGCCGTGCATTGCGCCGGCCCGGCTGCCACACGCTACCTTTATAGCCCGCGATTTGCGGATTGGATTGGCAGCCATGGTTCCGAATACGACGCAGTTGTCGTCCACGGCCTGTGGCGCTATACGAGCGTCGGCGCCTGGCGCGCGTTACGCGGCCGCGATATTCCCTATTTCGTCTTTGCGCACGGCATGCTCGATCCCTACTTCAAACAGGCCTACCCATGGAAGCACGCGCAGAAAAAGCTCTGCTGGATGGCGGCGGAATCGCGCGTGGTCCGCGACGCCCGGGGTGTTCTGTTCACCTGCGAAGAGGAACGTTTGCGTGCGCGTGCGACTTTCCGGCCGTACCGGTGCCGCGAGCGCGTAGTCGGCCTGGGCATCGCGCTTCCAGCCGGGGATCCCGCGGTCCAGCGAAAAACATTTTTGGATGCGTACCCGGGGCTCTCAGGAACGCGCATGGTTCTCTTCCTGGGCCGAATCCATCCAAAGAAAGGTTGCGACCTGCTGATTGAGGCGTTCGCTCGCGTGGCCTGCCGTGATCCGCTGTTGCGCCTTGTTATCGCAGGTCCTGATGAGTGCGGCTGGCAGGCGGATCTCGTAAGTCTTGCCTCACAACTGGGCGTTAGCGCACGCGTGATGTTCACGGGGCCGCTTTACGGCGAAGTCAAGTGGGGCGCCCTACGCAGTGCCGAAGTGCTGGCGCTTCCCTCGCACACAGAAAATTTCGGCATCACCGTCGTGGAAGCGCTGGCATGCGGTGTTCCCGTGCTGATCTCCAATGAAGTGAATATCTGGCGCGAGATCGACGCGGATGGAGCTGGTCTCGTCGCCGGCGCTGACATGCCTGGCGCCGTGAACCTGCTCGATCGATGGCTCAACCTTCCTCCTGAAGCACGCTGCCAAATGCGCGACAACGCACGCGCCTGTTTTGCCAAGCGCTTCGAGCTGGAACATTTCGCCCGCGAATTTGCCGCGTGTCTGGGGGCTCGATGACCACGCCTCGCGTTTCCGTCATCATCGTCAGCCACAGTCACCGCACGGTGATTGAAAAGTGCCTCGGCTCGCTGCACGCTTTGCCGGATCGCACCTCTTTCGAAGTGACGCTCATCGACAATACCTGCGCCGACGGCACCGCCGAATGGACCGAACGTCACTATCCCCGTGTGTCCGTCCGCCGGAACGCGTTCCGTCAAGGATTTGCCGCCAATGTCAATGCGGGCGTCCGTCAGTCCACCCGCACTCCCTACGTGCTCCTGCTGAATCCCGACGTGATCTGCCTTCCCGGGCTGCTCGATGAGTTGGTCGAGTTCCTGGACACGCACTCTCGCGCCGCCATCGCTGCGCCGCAGTTATATGACCCCGATGGTTCGCACCAAGCCAACGTCCGGCGCTTCCCTACGCCCACCGCGCTGGCTCTACGCGTCCTTCGCATGGACGGTCTCTGGAAGGGCCACGCCGTGCGCCGCTACCTGATGGAAGGTGAGTATCCGGTCTCGACGGAAGTCGATTGGGTTACCGGCGCGGTTCTCATGGCCCGCCGAAAGGCCATGGATGCTGTCGGCTCGCTTGACGAAAGCTACTTTCTCTATTGGGAAGACCTCGATTGGTGCTACCGCATGCGCCGGTCCGGCTGGTCGGTGCACCGCGTCCCGGAGGCCAGAGCCATCCATATGCATGCACGCGCGGGCGTCCGCAGGCCATTCAGCCGAGCCGGCCGGTCGCAACTCGCGGGCGCCGTGCGCTTCTTTCGCAAGTACGGGTGGAACGTGGGCAAGGTGGCATAGATGGGAGCCCAGACCGCGGTCCCCGAACTTGTTATCCGGCAGTCTCCGGTTCTGCACCCGGTGCTCGGAGTGCGCGCCCGGCCGTGGGCTACGTCGCTCACGCTCTTTGTAGCCGATGTGCTCGCTATCTTCGCGGCGCGCGCCGCCGCCGTCGTGCTCTGGAATTGGTTCCGGCCGGCCATCGGCCTGGCGAATTTTCTCGGTTTCTGGGAATCGCTCGGTCTGTTCGCCGCTACGTACGCTGCCCTCGGCCTTTACAATAGCGGCGCATTCGGGGCTGTCGAAGAACTTCGGCGCGCGGCCGCAGGGACGACTTTCGTTTGCCTGGTACTCACCGCCTCACTGTTCTTCTTACAGCACACGGGCGCGTATTCCCGGGGCCTGCTGATTCTCTCCGGATGTCTCACGGCCGCCGCCGTGCCATTGGTTCGCGCACTCGTGCGCCACCTGTTCGCCCGGCGAGCCTGGTGGGGCGTGCCGGTTATCGTACTTGGGGCAGGGGATGGAGCGGCAGCCTTGATCGAACGCCTGCATCGCCACCCCGAAATGAGCCTGCGCCCGGTGGCTTGCCTGGATGACGAAGCCAATGCCCAAGGAGAATGCGCCGGAGTTCCCGTGGCCGGCCCGCTATCCATGGCGCATGCGCTGGCCTCCGCGCTGCACGTGCGTCACGCGTTGGTTGCCATGCCCGAGATCGCCCGCGAAGAACTGCTCTGGATGCTCGACGATTGGGGCACAATCTTTCGCCACGTTATTCTGATTCCCGATCTGTTCGGTGTCGCCAGCTTGTGGGTTGCGGCGCGTGATCTCGGCGGAATCCTGGGGCTCGAGCTGCGCCAGAACCTGTTGGTTCCCTGGAACCGGTGGATCAAACGCGCTCTCGATATTGCCGGCGCTCTGGTGCTGGGCGCTGCCGCGCTGCCACTCATCGCTGCCGCCGGCCTGTGGATCAAGCTTACTAGCCGTGGCCCGCTGATCTACCGCCAGGAACGCGAAGGCGAAGCCGGCCGCAGCCTGTCGATGCCCAAGCTCCGCACCATGCATATGGACGCAGAAGCCCTGCTGATGCGCGTGCTGTCGCTGTCGCCCCAGGCACGCGCCGAATGGTCGAGCTGCTTCAAACTCAAGAAAGACCCGCGGATTCTTCCCGGAGTCGGCGCCTTTCTGCGCCGCACCAGCCTCGACGAGTTGCCGCAATTGTGGAGCGTGCTCAAAGGCGAAATGAGCCTGGTAGGGCCGCGTCCCTTCCCCGGATATCACCTCAAAGGCTTTGGGCCCCGTTTCCGCGCTTTGCGGAATCGCGTCAAGCCGGGCCTGACCGGCCTGTGGCAGGTTTCCGACCGTTCCGATGGCGATCTCCACGTGCAGGAAGCCCTCGACACTTACTACATTCGCAATTGGTCGCTCTGGCTCGATCTTTACATCCTGGCGCGCACCGTTCGCGCCCTGCTGTTCCCCAAGGGCGCATACTGAAGAGCCCGCGCGCCTTGGCAGGGCCACGCGGGCTCGGGCGCCGCGTCCTCCGGACCACGGCGAACTGCTGAGTTTGTCAGCCTTACCTCGGCCCCGTCGCCCCGTTGTGCTTTTTGTTGTAAATGCGCGCGCTCTCCCGGTTCTGCTGCCGGTTGATCTGCGCCTTCTGTTTGTTGGTCAGGTTGCCGCCGTTGGCCTTGCGGTCATTGCGGACTTCGCGATTGATCCTCGATTCCTGCCCTTCGAGCTTCGCGCTCTCCCCCGCCGTCAACTGGCCGGACTTCATGCCCTGCGCAATCCGATCCTGCTGATTCTCGCGCCGCGCGCCGACTTCGTTGTTGCCGTAATGCGCCGTGGCCGCGTTGTGCTTATCGTTATAGATCTGGTTGCTCAGCCGGTTCTGCTGCCGGTTAATCTGCGCCTTCTCGTTGTTGGTCAGGTTTCCGCCGTTCGCCTCGCGATCGTTGCGGATCTCCTTGTTTAGCCCGGCCTCTTTGTGCTCCAGATTTGCCGTCTCGCCCGCCGTCAATTGCCCGCTCTCCACGCCGTTGGCGATCCGGTCCTGCTGATTCTCTTTGCGGTCTTTGATCTCCTGCGCGTAGATCGCGCTCGCCGCAACTGCCGCCATCATCGTGCTCAGTACGAACTTTCTCATTGCGTCCTCCTCCGTTTGCCGTCTCAAGTCTCGGAAGCATCGCTTCCTGGAGGATCAAAACCGCCTTTCACGATAGAGTTGCGGAGGGGAGCGTTAAAAAGCCTTAACAGCGTGGCCGAACGTAGGGAAGTTAACTAAGGTCGAGAATCACCGGGTACTTACCTTGCAAATCTGCTTGTGACACTGAAGAAAGTGTCACAGGGGTCGCCAGTGTGTCGGCGAGCTCACCTTATTCTGGACTCGTTATGAAACGCCAACAGGCATGTTGCTGTTCCAGATTCATCGCCGTTTCGTTATTGACGATGATGTTATCTCTATCGACGTTGCAGGCTCGTGAACCTGTCACGTGGAATGACCTCGGAAAGAAGATCGGCCATGGCAGGATGAGGCCGGACAACCGGGAGGATCGCGAATATCGGGTGATCACGAAGGATGGGGCGATGCATGTTGGACGGCCGCTCTACATTCAGGCAAGTGGTATCCGACTGGGGGAAGCTGGGCTGATAATCCCGCGCGAGCAAGTGGCTGAGATTCGCATTCATTGTGACAGACGTTGGCGTGACGCTCTGTTGACTCCGGGAGGAGTGTTCTTCTCGTTCTTTGTCGGCTCTGATGAATATTGGATTTTGTCATGGAGGGTCCTGCTATTGCCGGCCCTGCTGCCGGCGACAGTAGGCGTTGTGGCGGCCTCCGCGCCCGTGGCTCTGCCTGTTGAGGCTATCAGGCGAAGACTACCGGACAAAGTTGTGCGGGTGGCGCCGTGAGATTGGCGAGACTTTGATGCCGTTCGTTATATCGCCGGCTTGCGCCCGGCGAACAGCGCCAGTTCCAGCCATTTCCAGTGGCAGTCGACATCGGTGTAACCGATTTCGCGGAGCCAACTGAGTTGGGTTTCAAGCGCCAAGAGCTTGTTGGAGGGATCCTCGTCTTCAGGGCGGACGGCAAGCGCCGCAAGGAACCGTCGGTGCAGGGCTTCGGTGGGAGAGGCTACGTGTTCGAGGTTGGCAAACACGCCGCCGGGACTGAGCAGTGCGAAAATCTCGGCGTAGAGAGCGCGTTTACGATTGTGATTTACGTGATGGATCGCAAAACTGGACACCACCGCGTCAAACGGGCCGATAGCCGGCAGGGGCTCGCCGAGGTCATGGGTGACGATCTGGACCCGGCGGTCTTCCGCGAAGCGCTGGCGGAGCTGATCGAGCATGGTCGGCGAAAAATCGACCGCCACGGCTTCGGCTTCCGGACGTGCGAGTTTCACTAAAGAGAGGAGACGCCCGGCACCGCTGCCGAGATCGAGCACGCGACGGAGCGGGCGGGGGAGGAAGTCGAGCAGGACCGCCTCGCCCTCGGTGCGATGCGGAATGCTATCCGCGCGCTTCAGGTAATCGAGCGCGTGCTCCGGCGTGTCCCAAAGGTTGATTTCTGAAGCCGCCACAGCAGCCTACACGCCCCAGCAGTAATCTTCCACGGCTCGCTCGACAGAGTCATCCTGCTCGGTGAGGCGCATCAGCTCCAGCCGGATCGCATCGATCAGCGCCGACCAGCTCGCCTCGATCACATTATCCGAGACGCCGACGGTAGACCAGCTCTTGCGATGGTCCGTCCACTCCACCAGCACCCGCACCCGGGCCGCCGTCCCCTTGCGAGGTTCGAGCACGCGCACTTTGTAATCCGTGAGCCGGACTTCGGCGATCCGCGGATACAACGGCGAAAGGCACTTGCGGATGCAGAGATCGAGCGCGTTCATCGGGCCGTGCCCGCTCGCCGTCGCCGAATGCACGCCGTCTTGCGCGCGGATGTTCACCGTGGCCGTGGATCGCGAGCCCACCGCCCCCGACGATTTCGTCGCGACTTCGTAATTCTCCACGTCGAAGAAGTGCAAGCCCGGATGCAGCGCCTCGCGCACCAGCAATTCGAAGGTGCCCTCGGCGGCTTCGAGCTCGTACCCCATGTACTCCATTTCTTTGATGCGTTCCAGCAGCTCGCGCCGCGCATCTTCGGTCAAGCGGTCCGCCAGACCATGCTGCTTCAGCTTGTAGAGCACGTTGCTGCGGCCTGAGAGGTCGCTCACCAGCACGCGCTGCCGGTTTCCCACCAGTTCCGGCTGCACATGTTCATACGTGGCCGAATCCTTCAGCACCGCGCTTACATGCACCCCGCCTTTGTGCGCAAACGCGCTGTGGCCCACGAATGGCTGATCGCCGCGCAGCGGCAGGTTCGCCAGCTCCGCAATGAAACGCGCTACCGTCGCCAGGCTCGCCAGCCGCTCCGGGCCGACGGTCGTATGCCCCAGTTTCAATTCCAGGTTGGCGATGATCGAACACAGATTGGCATTGCCGCAACGCTCGCCATACCCGTTCATGCAGCCCTGGACATGCGTGCACCCCTGCTCGATCGCCGCGAGCGCATTGGCCACCGCGACCTCGGAATCATTATGTGTGTGGATCCCGATCACGCCATCGAACCGCTTGCGCACGTCCGCGACGATCTCCGCCACGCGGCTGGTGAGCGTGCCGCCATTGGTATCGCAGAGCACGAGCGCATCTGCGCCCGCCTTCTGCGCGGCCTCCAGCGTTCGCAGCGCAAACGCTGCGTTAGCCTGATAGCCGTCAAAAAAATGCTCGGCGTCGTACACCACTTCTCTGCCGTGATCTTTGAGATACCGGACCGTATCCGAAATCAGCTTGAGGTTCTCTTCTTCCGTGATCCCCAGCGCGCGCTGTGTATGCAGCTCCCAGCTTTTGCCGAAAATCGAGACCACCGGCGTTTCGGCCCCGATCAACGCAGCCACATTGCGGTCCTGCTCCACAGGATTCTTGGCGAACCGCGTTGAGCCGAAAGCCGAAAGCTTCGCATGTTGCAGCTTCAGCTCTTTCGCGCGCTCGAAGAACTCCTTGTCTTTCGGATTCGACCCCGGCCAGCCGCCCTCGATGTAGTCGATCCCCAGTTCGTCCAGCTTCTGCGCGATGACCAGCTTGTCATCCACCGAAAAGGAGACCGACTCGCCCTGCGTGCCGTCGCGCAGCGTTGTATCGAAGGTGAAGATTCTCATTTCTGCGCGGCCAGCGCCGGCTGCTCCTCCGGTACGCCCGCCTCCTTCTTCTTTTTGAGAAACGTCATCATCTCGCGCAGTTCGCGGCCTACTTCTTCCACCTTCTGATGACGCGCCGCTTCGCGCATCGCGAGAAAATTCTTGCGCCCGCTCTTGTTCTCCGCGATCCACTGCCGCGCAAATTCGCCCGACTGCACTTCGGCCAGGATCTTCTTCATCTCGGCGCGCGTCTGCTCGTTGACGATGCGCGGCCCGCGCGTGTAATCGCCATATTCCGCGGTGTCCGAAACCGAGTACCGCATGTAGCTCAAGCCGCCTTCCTGAATCAAATCGACAATCAGCTTCAGCTCATGCAGGCATTCGAAATAAGCGATCTCCGGCGCGTAACCCGCTTCCACCAAAGTCTCGAAGCCCGCTTTGATCAACGCGCTCGCGCCGCCGCACAGCACGGCCTGCTCGCCGAACAGATCACTCTCCGTCTCTTCCTTGAAGGTTGTTTCAATGACGCCCGCCTTCAGGCACCCCAGCGCCAACGCATACGCCAGCGCGTTTTCGAGCGCCTTGCCCGAGGGATTCTGCGCCACCGCCACCAGCGCCGGCACACCGACACCCTCGGTAAACAGCTCGCGTACACGATGTCCCGGGGCTTTCGGCGCGATCATCGAAACGTCTACATCGGCCGGCGGAATCACCTGTTTGAAGTGAATCGTGAACCCATGGGCGAACATTAGCGTCTTGCCCGCCGTCATGTGCGGCGCGATCTCGTTGTTATATAGGTCCGCCTGCAAGTGGTCGGAAACCAGAATCATCACCACCTGGGCTGTCTTGGCGGCATCAGCCACCGTCATCACCTTCAGGCCAGCGGCTTCCGCCTTCTTCCACGACTTGCTTCCTTCATACAAGCCGACCACCACATCCACGCCCGAATCCCGTAGGTTGAGCGCATGCGCGTGCCCCTGGCTGCCGTAGCCGATGATGGCCACCGTCTTGCTCTTCAGGTTCCCCAAATTCCCGTCTTTTTCGTAATAACGCTTTGCCATTCAGTTCTCCTCGATCACTTCCACTGCGGCTTGCTCTTCGCGCCTGCCGCGCCCCGCCGGTACCGGCGGCTGCAAACGCAATTTCTTGGCTTCGAGCGACATCGCCAGCGCGCCCGAGCGGATGACTTCAATATCCCCATAACTGCGCATCACTTGAATAAATTCGTCCAGCTTTTCCGGATCGTCGGTCGCTTCGAGCGCAAATCCGTCGGTGGAGGAATCGATCACGCGCGCGCCGAAAATCTCGGCTTCTTTCAGAATCGCGGTGCGCTGTTCGAGCGTTGCCCGCACTCGCACCATCACCAGGTCCCGCACTACCGCCCGCGAATCCGTCAGATCCACCGCTTGCAGTACGTTCACCAGCTTGTTCATCTGCTTGATCACCTGCGCGCGCAGGGTCGGGTCTACGTCCACCACGATGGTCATCCGCGAAAGCTCCGGGTCGAGCGTCCGCGCCACCGTCAACGTGTCGATGTTGTAGCCCCGCGCGGTCAGCACGCCGGTCACACGCATCAAGGCGCCGGGCTTATTCTCGAGTAATAGGGAGATGACTTGCAGCATAAAAGTCCTAACTGGTGAGCGCCACCGGCTCCGGCGGCCCCATCACCATCTCGTTCACGGCGGCGCCGGCCGGGATCATCGGGTACACGTTCTCAAACGGCGACACCCTCACATTCAGCAAATACGGCCCTGGCTCGCGAACCGCGGCTTCCAGTGCCGGCGCCAGCTCATGCGGTTTCTCGATCGTTCGTCCCTTGAACCCGTAAGCACCCGCCAGTTTCTCGGCATCGGGGAAGGAATCGAGTTCGACCGCGCTCAGACGGTTGTTGTAGAACAACTCCTGCCACTGCCGGACCATCCCTAGGTAACCGTTGTTCATCACAACGATCTTCACCGGCAGCCCATAGCTCGCCAGCGTCGACAGCTCCGGAATTGACATTTGGAATCCGCCGTCGCCGACAATCGCGAAAACCAGCTTGTCGGGCCGCGCGAATTGCGCGCCGATCGCCGAAGGCAGTCCGAATCCCATCGAGCCCAATCCGCCCGAGTTGATCCATAGCCTTGGCTCATTGAATCGCACCAGTTGCGCCGCCCACATTTGGTGCTGGCCCACATCCGAGCAGACAATCGCCTGCCCGCCCGAGAGCCGGTCGATCTCCGCCATCAAATGCTGCGGCTTGATTTCGGTATCGGAATACGATGGCGCCAGCGGATGCTCGGCCTTCCACGCCCGCACCTGTGCCCACCAGGCTTTGCGGTCGGCCGCGTGCTTGGCCTTTCGTTCCGGTGTCGCTTCCGCCATGATCTTGTTCAGCCGCTCCAGCACGCGCTTCACATCGCCCACGATCGGAAGATCCGGCGCGCGGTTCTTTCCAATCTCCGCCGGATCGATATCCACGTGAATCACCTTGGCGTGCGGCGCGAATGCGGAGAGCCTTCCCGTCACGCGATCGTCGAACCGCACTCCGAGCGCGATCATCACGTCGCAATTCGACATCCCCATATTCGCCGCGTAGCTGCCGTGCATGCCGGGCATGCTCACGAAGTTCGGGTGATTCGCCGGCATCCCGCCCAGGCCCATCAGCGTGCACACCACCGGCAGGTCCGCCAACTCCGCCAGTTCGCGCAGTTCCGCCGACGCGCCCGCCGCGATAATCCCGCCGCCTGCGTACACCCACGGCCGTTCCGCGTCCCAAATCATCTGCGCCGCGCGCTTCACCTGTCCCGTGTGCCCTTCGGTGAACACCTTGTAGCCCGGAAGGTGAATGTTGGTTACCGGCGCATAATGCCCCTGCGCCTGAAAGACGTCCTTGGGTACATCCACCAGCACTGGCCCCGGCCGCCCGCTCGACGCGATATAAAATGCCTCGTGCACGATCTGCGGCAGGTCCGCCAGGTTCTTCACCATGAAATTGTGCTTGGTGCAGGAGCGCGTAATGCCGAACGTGTCGGCTTCCTGGAACGCATCGCTCCCAATCAGCTTCGTCGACACTTGTCCGGTGAGGGCGACAATCGGAATCGAATCCATCATCGAGTCCACCAGGCCAGTCACGAGGTTCGTCGCGCCCGGTCCCGAAGTTGCGCAGCAAACCCCCACCTTTCCCGTTGCCCGTGCGTAGCCTTCTGCCGCGAAGCAGGCGTTCTCTTCGTGGCGCACCAGCACGTGGCGGATATGGTGATCGTACATGGCGTCGTAAAACGGCAGCGTGACGCCTCCCGGATAGCCGAAGAAGCAATCCACCCCTTCGCGAACCAGACATTCCAGCAGCATCTTGGCGCCGCTCATTAAATTCGACATATTCCTCTATGCCTCAAAAAAGTGACTACACAACAAAAAAGGCCATCAGCCGGTTTCTTGCCCCCCGCTGATGGCCTCGGTTTAACCCAACCGGGCGGCCTCAAGCGGGGCCGGATACGATGACCAGAATAATAATGCTGACGATGAGAGATTCGGACCGAACGAGCCGGGTTGTGGAGCCTTCCAACATCTGAGGTCGAGTGTACCCCGGCGAGGATCGTAAATGCAAGAGGGTACAATTATAAATAATGCTTATGCCGCGATTTGGCCCGTGCCTCGCGGCCTACTTTCGCAGCCGTGCCCAAAAGGCGCCCAGGCAGAACCCGATCATGAGCACGCCCGCCAGCTTCCGCTTGTCGTTCAGCGCGATGAACCGGGTACCCACATCACTCACCTCCACTACGCCGATGGGCACCGCGTAAACGCCGCCGCCGCCACCTTCGCCCTCTCCGTTCGGGCCCTCGCCCTCCTGATGCTTGCGGCCCCTGCCGCCGCCGAAGCCGTATGCAATGCGTGCCACCGGGATGATGGTCTTGTCGTTGGCCGTGATCGCTTCCCCGTAAACCGCGCTGACGCTCGCACTCCGTGTCAGAGGCTCGAACATGGATTCCAGTTTGGGCGACATGCTAATCCTCCCCTATTCATGATGACTCACGCGCCGTCGCAGGTGCACCGTCTCCATCGAGAAAGCGGGCACGCAAACGGCGATATATTCCGCTCCGTCAGCCTCCGGCGTGCTATATCGCACCCATTCGCCCTTCGCCGCCAGAACCGCTTGCCCGGCAGGTACATCCATCATTCCGCCGTGATGCTCCACCCGCAATATCCCTCGCAGCACCAGGGTGTATTCATCAAACTCGGGTGTTTGCCCCGGCTCCTGCCAACCTCCCGGGCTGCGCATGTGCGCCACGCTCACACCCTCACTTTTTGAATTGACACGGCCGATATACTCATCAATAAGCTTAGGCTTATTGCCCGCTGCAACGATGCGCGACGGGCCGGAAATCAATGTGGGCATAGGGCTTCCGCGACAATGATAGCAGCCCTGGAAACCCACTTGATCAGGAACTGTGCCATCGCTATACTGGCATTTTCGCTGAGATTATGATTACGGCGAGAGACGATTTCGATCCTTTAGCCCCGCAGCGCGAGGCGGCCTTCTTCTACGGCCTTTTCCTGCGCGGTCACTCGGTCGAAACCCTGCGTCAGGATATCGACGTCTCCCCCGCAATGCTCGATAAGTGGTTGAAGGCCAGAGACTTCGAAGAGTCCTTCCGGGAATCCTTACAACGCGTTTACAGCTACCGGAAACAGGTCCTCGCCATCTTCGACGGTCTGGTCTGGAACGAGCAAAAACGCCCCCGCCTCCAGTAGTTGAACTTCAATTCCCCGGCGTTTCTACCGTGAATTTGTTTTCCGTGGTTCCGCGCCTTTCCACCGCCGCCGCGAATGCCTGGAAAAGTTTTAACTGCGTTTCATCGCTCCTAACCTGATCCTCCGGGTGCCACTGCACCGCCACCGCAAATTCCTTCTCCGGCAACTCGATCGCTTCCACTACTCCGTCCTTGGACGACTTTGCCGAGATCCGCAGCCCCGGCGCTAATTTGCCCACCGCTTGATGATGCCGCGAGTTCACCGGGTGCTGCCCCGCGCCCAGAATCGATGCCAGCTTCGTATCCGGCTCTACGCTGACTTCATGCATCGGCGCCGACGGATCTTTGGGTCTGGGCACGGTGCGATGCGGGTCGCCCTTCATGTGCTGCACGAGCGTCCCGCCTTTGTACACGTTGAACAGTTGCAGTCCGCGGCAAATCCCCAGCACCGGCAGATCCCGGTCCAGCGCTTCGCCTAATAGCCCCATCTCCATGCGGTCGCGGGATGGGTTGGGTTTGTCGGTCTCCCACGCCCGCTCCTGCCCGTAAAGCTTCGGATCCACGTCCCGCCCCCCCGTCAGCAGCAGGCCATCGAACCCGACCAGCGATCGCGCATCCTCCGCCGAAACCAGCACCGGCTCCAGTCCCGCCAGGCGTAGCGCCGCCGCGTATGGTTCGGCTCTCTTTCTATCTTCATGTGTTACCGCAACCTTCTTGGGCACTTTGCTATTCTGGGTGGACCGGGTGAAAATCGCAAGCGCTGACGCCATCTGCTATGGTTAACCAGCGGGCGCCGCTAACGATCCGCCAGCAATGAAAATCTCCAGCGTCCGTTCGTTCCTCCTGTCGTATCCCTTTAGGGAGCCGTTGAAGCTGCCTTTCTACGGCGGCGAGCGCACGATTCTCAAGCGCGACGCCATGATCATCCGCATCGATACCGATAACGGTCTCTCCGGCTATGCCCCGGGCCCCGGCAGCGAGCACGCCCACGCCGTCATCCAAAACACCATCGCGCCATTCCTGTTCGGGCGGAAACTGGCCGATCCCGACGCTCTCCGGGTCCAGTTCTTCGACGGGCCCGGCCAAAACCCTGACGTCGCGAAAGTGTATTGCGCGGTCGAAATCGCTCTCTACGATCTGGTGGCCAAATCCCTCGGCGTTCCGCTTTCCGAAACCATCGGCGGCCGCGTGCGGGATCGCATCCGCCTCTACGGCAGCGCCGGTATGTATATGTCGCCCGAGCGCTATGCCGAAGAAGCCGCTGCCATCGCCGACCTCGGTTTCCGTGCCTACAAAATGCGTCCCGGGAGCGGTCCGGATGCCGATCTCGAAACCGTCCGCCTCATGCGCAAAGCCGTAGGCCCTGATTTCGACCTCATGGTCGACGCCCACACCTGGTGGCGCATGGGCGACCGCAGCTACGGTTATTCCACCGTTGAGCAGCTCGCCAAAGAGATGGCTTCGCATCGCGTGGCGTGGCTGGAAGAACCGCTTCCGCCCGACGATCATGAATCCTATCGCCGTCTCAAACAGGCCGATCTGCTGCCCATCGCGAGCGGCGAGCACGAGCCGAATGAACTGCGCTACCTCGACCTCGTCCTCACCGGCTGCGTCGATTACGTCCAGATGGACGTCTGCTGCCAGGGCGGCTTCGCCATGGCCCGTCGCCTGTTCAGCGAAATCGCCCATGAGGGATTGAAATTCGCTTTCCATAGCTGGGGCACGGCGCTCGAAGTGCTGGCGGCCGCGCATTTGGGCGTTTGCTGGCCCGAGATGGTGGTCGAGTGGCTTGAATATCCCTGCTATTCGAGCGAAATCCGCCAGGGCATGTATCCGTTTCCGCTCGCCGAGGAGATCTTCACCGAACCTCTCGAAATTGATCACGGCGATATCATCGTGCCGCGCAAACCCGGCCTCGGCGTCGAGGTCAACGAATCCATCGTCGATCGCTATCCCTGGATTCCCGGCCCCTGGTCCTATTTCCGCATTGATTCTCCGCCCGAGACCCTCGCCGTCACTTCCGATCACAGCATCAAATGGGAAGGTGAAGCGGCCGGATGAAGGCCCGGGAATATCGCTACTACGACCTCCTGGTCCACATTTTCGTTGTTCTTCTTCTGATCTCGAACCTTGTTGGTCAGAAAATCACCAAGATCGGGCCGGTGCACGTCGGCGGCGCGCAACTGCTGTTCCCACTCACCTACATCTTCGGCGACGTCTTCACCGAGGTCTACGGCTACGGCGCCTCGCGGCGCGCCATCTGGATCGGCTTCTTCGCATCGGCTCTGCTTTCGCTGATGTGCGTCTTTATGATCTGGCTCCCGCCCGATCCTGACTGGCACAACCAGGAAGCCTATCGAATTGTTTTCTACCAGGTGCCGCGCATGGTCGGCGCCAGCCTCGTCGCCTATTGGTGCGGCGAGTTTGCTAATTCCTTCGTGCTGGCGAAGATGAAGTTGTGGACCGGCGGAAAATATCTGTGGACCCGCACCGTCGGGTCCACCGTTGTCGGGCAGGGCGTCGATACGACGGTCTTTATCATCCTGGCATTCGGCGGTACCGCAACCCGCGCGGTCATCGTCAGCCTGATCGTGTGGGGTTACCTGTTCAAAGTGGCTTACGAGGTGGTGGCCACGCCGGTGACCTATAAGATCGTCAACTTCCTCAAGCGCCACGAGGGCGTCGACACCTTCGATCGCGCCACCGACTTCAACCCCTTCCGGCGGCCGCTGGCAGAGCCCGGGATGGAATGACAACGGTTTGATCAGTTTTGACGTTGCACCACACCTGCCACATGCGCCGGTAGGCCCGCTCCATTACGCGCGCGAAACCGGCTTCATCGCATAACGGTGAGGCTTGCATTCTCTCGCGCAAGCCAGAGCGCAATTCCTTCAGCCTGGTCAAGTCGTGCGCCAGTCCGGTGGCCGCCCGCAGGTAAGATTCGTGATCTTCTGCCACCAGATCCGGCAGTCCGACGGCACTGAGGAGGCTGGCTCCCACGCGGCTGGTGGGCCGGTCGCCGCGCAAGCTAACCACCGGCACGCCCATCCATAGTGCTTCGCACGTAGTGGTCACGCCGGTGTACGGAAAGGGATCGAGCGCGATATCGATGAGCCCGTACCGCGCCAGGTGATGCACGGTCCAGACCCGCCACGGGAGCAAGTCAATACGATCGGCCTGGATGCCATGGCTGGCGAACTGGGCGCGCACCCCATCGGCGGTGGGCCCGTCTCTCATTTGCACCGTCTTGATGACCAGCCGCGAATCGGGAATCAAACGCAACAGCCGTGCCCAGAGCCCGATCACCTCCGGCGTCAATTTCGGGAGGTTATTGAACGACCCAAAGGTCACATGTCCGGCCTTCAACACCGGCGGAGCGCAAACGGAGGGCGCATTGGGGAAGGGACGATAGCAAAGATACGGAGCGCGCACGCGGAACAGTGCTTCGCTGTTGTAGTGATCTGTCCCCTTAGGGTCGACGATGTCATCCGTAATCCGGTAATCCATGGCGGTAAGCCCGGACGTGTTGGCATAGCCCAGCCAGGTGGCCTGCACTGGGGCCGGCCTCCATGCGAAAACAGCCAGCCGGCTTCGCGTCGTGTACCCTCCTAAATCGATCAGAACGTCGATCCGGTCGTCGTGAATCCTGTCGGCCGCGGCTTGATCGCCGAGGTGGCAGATGGAAATCCAGCGGTCGGCATGCGCCTTCGTGCGCGCGGTGATCTCATCTTCGGCGGATTCCGCGAGCGAGCTGTAGCAGAAGACCTCGAACTCGCGGTGATTGTGGCGGGCAAGCAGAGGTTCGAAGTAGTAGTTGGCAGCGTGATCGCAGAAATCGCCCGAGACATATCCGATGCGCAAGCGCCTCTTCGGATCGCGATCGTTGCCATATGTGCGGCCGATGCTCTCGCGCGGAGGATGCAGAGCGCCCCAAGCACGATGGGCCTCAAAGATCTCCGCGGGTTTCGACCCAGCGTCGTAATTCATGGAGAAAGCGCGGTTCATCAGCGCACTCTCGGAATTGGGTTTAAGGAGAATGGCGCGACGGTAGCACTCGATGCAGTCCGCCACCTTCCCCTGCTCGCAGAGTGCAACCCCAAGGCGGTAGTGCGCCGTCGCATTCGCTGGGTCTAGCTGTATCGCACGGCGAAGGCTCCGGACCGCTAGATCGAGGTCCCCCTGGGCGAAGAGCGTGTACCCGAGTTCCATTTCGGCTTCTGCGAAACCGGGCTTGAGAGCCAAGGCGCGGCGAAAATACGACGCCGCCTCGTCATAGCGAAGCTGATCTCTCAGGGCTACGCCACGCCTGATGCAAAAAATGGGGCCGCTCGACCCTGGCCCGCGGGCGCGCTTGCGTCGCGCCCGAGTGCCCGAGAGATTCCCAGCCGGCGATGCCCCGAGCTTCAGTTTTGTGGCCCGGTTCGACCCGACGTTCTCGCCGCGCCGCCGGCGATTTTGCCGAGTTCCTTATCCGTCAATTCACCCGACCCCTTGCTGGCGGAAGCGGGTTTCCCCTTGACGTTTTTCTGGGCGGTCTCTTTGCGTTTTACTTTGGCCATGGCAGCCTCCTTTCTGATACTGGGGCGAAATTGTACCTCCACCGCGGGTCTGCCGCAAGGCCGCTTGCCGGCCGAGCCGGTGAGTGATTCCGTTGCAAGCGCCGGGCACAGAATGGCGGGAATAGAATAAAGAAATGCCAGACAACCTAGTCATTGCCGGACGCGAGTTCCGCTCGCGCCTCATCGTGGGCACCGGCAAATACCGCAGTTTTCCTGAAATGGCCCGCTGCCACGCCGCCACCGGAGCCGACATGGTGACCGTCGCCGTGCGCCGCGTGAACCTCACGGATAAATCCAAGGAGTCATTGATCGACTACATCGATCGTTCGAAAATCTTCATTCTTCCCAATACCGCCGCCTGCTACACCGCTGACGACGCGATTCGCACCGCGCAGCTCGCCCGCGAAGTCGGCCTCTCGAACTGGATCAAGCTCGAAGTGATCGGCGATCAGAAAACTTTATTTCCCGATAACGAAGGCCTGCTCGAAGCCACCCGCGTACTCGTGAAAGACGGCTTCGTCGTTCTTCCTTATACAAATGACGACGTTGTCAACGCCCGCAAGCTCGTTGACGCCGGCGCTGCCGCGGTCATGCCGCTGGCCGCGCCCATCGGCTCGGGACTTGGCATCCAGAACGTCACCAACCTCCGCATCCTGCGCGAGGAGATCACGAGCGTCCCGTTGATCGTCGACGCCGGCGTAGGCACCGCCTCCGACGCCGCCATTGCCATGGAACTTGGCGCCGACGGCGTGCTCATGAACACCGCCATCGCCGAAGCCGAAGACGCCGAAAAAATGGCCCGCGCCATGAAACTCGCCGTCGAATCCGGCCGTCTGGCTTTCGAAGCAGGACGGATGCAGAAGCGCCTTTACGCGAGCGCGTCGAGCCCTATGGCGGGTGTGGTGGGAAGATAGCCCTGAGCGCGTTGCGCATTCCGTCCAACTGGCAACAGGGAAGCAGCAGCCCCGGTCTATTCCGGCCGCTCCCCGCAATACCGCACCAGCCGTAGTTTCTCCAATCCGAAATCGGCAGTGGCCACGGGCTCCTCGTACCGGACCACGCGTAATTGCGGATAGAGCGCAGGTAATTCGCCGGTATCGAATACGACCGCCCCACCGATCGGGCCCAGTTTCGTTGCATCGCGGTGGAATGCCTCAATGACCAGAACGCCGCCGGGTTTGAGAGCCTTTTCGATGGCCGCCGGCATCTCGCGTCCGCCTGCATAACTCAACAGGATCAGGTCCCAGCGGCTTTCGCCAAAATCGAAATCTTCGGTCCGCTTGATCTGCGTGTTGATGCGCACGCCGAGTTTCCGGGCGTTCTCCTCGGCGAGCGCGACGGCCTTTTCCGCCGGGTCGAACCCTGTCACATCCCAGCCTTGCTGCGCAAGCCAGATGCTGTTCCGGCCCTGTCCCATCCCCACATCCAGTGCTTTTCCGGGCTTGCGCGTTTTAGCGATCTCCACCAGGAAGGCATTTGGCCGGGTGTTGAAATGGGGTTTGTCCGACGTCAGAATCCGATTCCAGCGTTCGGCTTCCGAGCGCTCGCCCTGCTCGTCGACGAGCTTCAACTGCGCGTCGGCATCGGCCCCGGAGAAACCGTGCGCGACGAGATACTCGCGATAGCGAGCCTCGAGTTTGCTGTCCTTCTGCTGATCGGGTGGCAGCGAAGTGAGCCAAAAGCGGAAGCGTTCGTAGGCGCGCTGCTCGGGCAGCAGATTCGCAATGTGTTGTTCCACTTCGGTCGCCGTCTGTGGCCGCGCCGGCGCGGTCATAAAGGCGCATGCCAGAAGCAAGAATGAGAACCGGAGAACCGCTGGCCCTGGTGCAAGCCGCAATTTCATCCGCGTAACCTCCTGGAGTTCGGCGCCCCACCCGAGGTCCGCCATCGCGACGGGTTCGGACTCAGACGCGGCGCTGCCATACAGGAATAGCACGATTACCAGCGGATTCGAAGCGGTCACGGGTTGGGCCGCCGCGGAACAGCGTAATTCGAGTCGAGCTTCTTGATCTTTACCAGCGAACGATTGCCTCAAACCTCGCCCCTCTGTAGAACCTCCGTCGGGAATAGACTGAGCAATAGCGAGGTGTGCGT